>Ga0315278_10003702_pt1 | contig 13720 bp, 9 predicted proteins | sample YL17G06_0_MG_FD_203880 | JGI IMG/M metagenome (GOLD analysis project Ga0315278, IMG submission 203880) | Sediment microbial communities from Yellowstone Lake, YNP, Wyoming, USA - YL17G06_0 | ecosystem: Environmental > Aquatic > Freshwater > Lake > Sediment | place: USA: Wyoming | collected...
TTCACGCCGGCCCGGAGAACGATCTTCCCGCTCGCGGTTGCCGGGACGACGAACCGATACGTTTCCTTGCGGGTCTCCGACGGTTCCAGCCGGTTGTCGAAGACTATCCGGGTCGCCTCGTAGCTCGGCAATGTTTGCTGGTTGCGCGCGTCGAGAAAGACGGTGCGGTAGACGCGGCTCCCCTTCGGAATGTCCGCACCAAGGATCTCGCTGTCGAACTTGCCTTTTCCCGCGACGTCGAAGGCGTCGGAGCCCGCCGCGGGGGTCGCGGTAATCGGAATCACCCGACCCCCAACCTGGGTGTCGACGGCAAGCCACATCTGTCTCAGGTCGGCACTTCCGGTCGGCAGCTTGTGCCCCGCGCCGGAATTCGCCACCGCCACGTTGATTACGACCTCCTGGCCGGGCGACCAGGAAGGACGGTCCGTCCCGATCGTCAGCGTCACCGCGCCCGCCCGCTGTGGGAATGAACCTGCATTCCGCAGTCGTGCATGCGTCACTGCAATCGCGACGTGCTGCACGAGCTTCGTTACCCTTCCTTCGCCTGCTTGCGGATGATGTCGATGCCGGCGGGGTCGACCAGCGTACCGAACAATCGTTGGTTGTGATTGTGGCCCACGTGGTGGAGGCCGAAGGCGGACTGGATTGCAGTCCACATGCCCATCGCGTCGAGGGTCTGATTTACCGACTGCTTCGCAAGCGTGAGGCCGAAGCTGGCCCGCTCGGCGATGTGGCTCGCGAGTTTCAGCGTCTCGGCCTCGAGTTGATCGCGCGGCACGACCTTGTTCACCATGCCGCGCTGTAACGCCTCGGCGGCGCCGATCGCGCGGCCGGTGAAGAGCATCTCCTTCGCCAAGCGCGCACCGGCTTCGAACGGATGCACGAAGTACTCGTGCCCGTTCACGCCGAACGCCACCACCGGATCCGAGAAGCTCGCATCCTCCGAGCACACGATCAGGTCCATCGGCCACACGAGCATCAAGCCACCGGCAATCACCTTGCCCTGCACCTGCGCGATCGTCGGCTTCGGCAGGTTGCGCCAGCGCCAACACAGACCAACGTACATCTCCGCCTCGCGATGCATGTAGCCTTCGGCGCCGGGCTGATCGAAGCTTGCCCAGGTGCCGACGGTCGGGAAGTGGCACATGTCCGGGTTGAGCTGGCGCAGGTCGTGCCCAGACGAGAAGTGTTTTCCGTCCGCGGCCAGGATGACGACGCGAATCTGCGCATCTTTCGTGGCGCGATCGAAGGCCTGGTTCAGCTCGGAGAGCAGCTGATAGTCCTGTGCGTTCGCGGTCTCGGCCCGCGCCAATACGATCCGCGCGACGCGATCAACGGGCTGTTCGTAACGAATGCGTGTCCATTCCTGTGTCATGGGTCCTCCGTTGGTCTCTTGTGCCTTGGTTAGTGACGCCTATGGCCCGAACCACTCCGCGACACGCGGGCGGCCATCTTGGCGGCAGGTCGAATCTCGGCGCCGCATCTCGCCGAGCGGACACACACGGTGCACGCCGGCCGTTGCCAACATCGTGCCGAGGTCGTCGCGCCGTTGAGCCGCCGCTGCTTGCCCCGGCGCGCTCCACGTAGTCGCGCGCCGGGGCAAGCAGCGGCGGCAGATCGGACGACGCCGCCCCGCAAGCCCTATTGTTCGTACTGCTTCTCGAGGAGCTGAGTCTTCTTCACCGCCCGCTCCAGCGTATTGGGCTCCAGCCAGGTGATCGCCGGACGCACCTTCACCATCGTGTGCATCTTGTTCTCGATCTCACGCTGCAGGGCCGGCACCTCCGCCTCGGGGACGCCCTCGCCACGCTCGATCTTCAGCTTCAACGGCGGAATGACGAGCGGGGGTTTCTCCGTCAGCACGATCCGGAAAACGCCAGTGACGCGCGGTACGAAGCCGTTGATGACCGCCTGTATGGCGGCCGGATATACTGGTACCCCCTTCACCTTCAGCATGTCGTCCGCGCGCCCAACGATTTTGTACCGGAACCCGCTCAGGCCGCACGGACACGGGTCTGTGAAGACCTGGTGGATGTCGTTGAGCGTGAAGCGCAGATGATGGAAGAAGATCGCCGACTCGGGCGGCAGCGGGGTAAAACAGGCGAGCCCGATCGCGCGGTCGGTGATCGGCACGGGCTCGAAGGTCTCGGGGTCCACCAGCTCGTACAGGCAGGAGTCGTCGGCGACCCAGTGCATGCCCTGGTACTGCGGGTGATCGCACGACACGCCGTATCCGGCCCCGACGTCGAACACCCGGGCGCCGTACTCGTGCTCGAGGCGGCCGCGGATCTCGGGAATGCCCGCACCCGGTTCGGCGCCGCACATGAGCGTGCGGATGCCGAGGTCCTTCACGGGGTGCCCGACGACCTCCGGGCTCTTCTCGATGAGATACAGCGCCAGCGATGGTGTGCACGAGAGCGCGTTGGCTTTGAAGAGCTTGAGGAACTGGAGCATGCGCTCGGTGCCCGCCTCGGCGCCGATCGGGATCAGAGTGACGCCGCGGGTCTTCATGAACCAGAACAGGTGCGGCGTGCCTGCCGCGTGCATGCTCAGGCCGAAGCCCACTGCCAGGCGCGTCCCGGGCCGGATGTTCGCCCGCCAGCCGACGCGGGCCATGATCTCCGCCATCAGTTCAGTGGTCTGGTGGAACACTGGGTACGGGGTCGGCACGCCGGTGGTGCCCGAGGTGGTGGTGAGCAAGTACAGATCGTCCATCCGCCGCTGGCCGAAGAGGTGGAGCCAGACCTTGTCCATGTCGAGGTCGAAGCGCTCGAAGACGGTGCGGAAGTCGGCCTGGCCGCACGGCCTGAGAGCGCGGGCGAAATCGTCCAGCGACCGGATGTCCGCGGGCGTCACCCCGGCTGCCTCCATGCGTTCACGATCGAAGGGCACCTCGTCGTAGGCGAACCGCAACGTGTACTGGAGCTTCTCCCACTGCAGCGCACGCATCGTCGGCGTGTTCAGGAGCGGCTCGATCTCCATGTTCCAGTAGGGACGTTCCTCACTCATGGGCGCTCTTCCTTTCCTTACACAACGATGCGAGGCGCGCGGCCTCGAGCATCTTCTGGATCTTCTCCCGCTCGACCGGCGGGTACGGTTCGAGGAACCGGATCGACTGGGGGCGGCCGGTCCCTTCTTTCAATTCCATTCACAGCCGCCTTCGCTGTGTGGGCCCGGAGGCACATTTAGAGACGCATCGAAGCGATTGAAATGCTCGGCCTACTTTCTACCCGGCTTCTTCGCGGCCGCATCCTTTTCCGGATCGATGCCGTAGGTCAGGGGCAGCTGCCGTGGGATTCTGCTCGCGCCTATACGCTCATAGAAGCGGTCCGGAACATGCTTGGGGTCCTTGTACACATACTGGACACAGGGGTCTCCAGGCTTCTTCGGGAAGGGTGAGGCGTGGATCCACAGTTGCATTCCCTCGCCCACCTCAGAAACCGGAAAGATCTCCTGCGCCCAGGGACAATGAGCGCAGTAGATAGGCAGGTCTGTTTCACCCCAGGTGTGTGCCCCCGGTTTCTTGAGTTTTGCGTAGCCCAAGGGACCCTCATAGGCTCCGCTGTCGATCAATCTACCCCCGCTGCCGCATGGCTGCATGGTGAGGATGAACTTCTCATCATCCTCTTCGACAGTAAGGTTCGGGTACATGGAATGCTGGCGCAGAGCATCGATCAGGAATTCCATGTAGGCTGCAACACCGCCCTTTTCGAGCAATTGCGCCTTCAGCCTCGCGAACGGTACGACCCACTGCCTGACCGTCTCCCGCAGCGATTCGACGGCCTCATCCTCCCCCCACCGTCTGTATATCCTGTCGAGAAGAGCCGTGACCCAGTGAAGATACAGGTCGTGGAGCATGTCCTTGGTCTGGTCCTGTCTCCGGATCCAGTGCTTGGCCTTTTCGATGTCGCCTTCTTCCAGGGCTTCCATGGCGAGGCCCATGAAGTCCTTGGAGAATTCCGCCAGTTTATCCTTCGAGAATATCCGAGACACCGTCGAATCCATGGGTCGATTCCTCCATCCCACCGTGGTGATGCGCCGGCTCTTTGGCTGCACGAGCATCCAACGTGCCAAGTAAAGACCGCGAAAAGGGCTCGCTCTGCCCACCGCCGGCGTGCTCGAGGCTTCGACATGTCCTTTCGGAGTCACCATGATGCGAAAGGCGTCAGATCGAGAGGAGGGTACAATCCGAGTCCCAGATTATTGGTCGCCCCTCTCGCCGGAAAGACGTTGCTACCCGGCTTCCTCGACGCGCACAGCCACTACTTCAGCTCGCTCACGGTGGCCAACCACCTCAACGTTTACGCGCCTCTTGCGGGACCCGGCAAAGATCCCACGAGCATCGTCGCCGCGCTCGCGAAGTTCCACGACGAGCACCAGATCCCGAAGGGGGCCTGACCAGGCCTACGGGTACGAGGAGAACGTCATGCCGAACGGCGTGGGCCTCACCCGCGACGATCTCGACAAAAAGCTTGAGTTTCTAAGTAAAAAACGGATCATCTAAAGGGGGGACTGCACATGAAACTTTCGACAGTTTCGAGGAACGGCCTGCTCGGCCTGCTCGCTTCTGTTTCGCTGATCACCTCCGCACAAGCAGCAGGATCACCAGGATGTGGATCGAATCCGCGCAGCGGGACTTACACGATGCAACATAGCGGGCTGACCCGCACGTTCAGACTCTTTGTGCCTACTGGGTACGACAAGAATATTCCATCACCACTCATAGCGATCTTCCATGGTTGGGGTGGCGATGAAAACGAGTTTTTGAACAATAGTACTGTTACTACCGAGGCGAACGCGCGTGGGTATATCCTCGTTGCCCCGAGAGGTATCGGATCGGGTTCTCCAGACTACAGTAATAACTCGTGGTCGTTCAGCGGCTCCGACACCGGCTTGGATGGCGACGATGTCAATACGGCCGTGCCTGGCGATACCAATGCAATTTGTGATGCCAGTAAAACACCAGATTACAGATATCCATCATGCATAGGTTCGGTTGTCGCGAAGAACACTTGCTCTTGGACGCAATGTCAGGACGATGACGTCGACTTTGCAGTAGCTTTGGTTAATGAGATCAAAGCGCGCCTGTGCGTCGATGACAGTAACGTCTTCGCGGCAGGCGGTTCGAATGGTGGAATGTTCGCTTGGGAACTAGGACAAAATCCGAACAGTGCTTCGACGTTCAACGCCATTGCGCCACTGATTGGGTTACCTCACAGAGCGTACTTGGCTCACCAAGGAAAATCAGGGGACATGCCGGTAATCGTAATTACCGGCCTAACCGACAAAGTGGTTCCGCCTGGTGCCTGGGATAACCCCTCATACACAACCACGTCGAATTTTAGCGACAGATACTATTACACGGGCGCCACTGCCATCACCAAGAGTTGGGCAGCGGCACATTCGTGTGACACTTCGGGTAAGGCTGCGCCGTTCAACGATGGCTACAAGCAAGCAGATTGCCGAACGTACTGTTCTCGCGACAGCGGCTGGCCCCGGGTTCTCGATTGCCGCGCAAAGACGGGCCATGTTTACAATTTGTCGTGGTCATGGAAACTCATCATGGACTTTTTTGACGCACATTCTCAGTGAATCCTCATAGCGGTAGAAGCGAGTGGACGTCGCCAGAGTTGTCGGGACCGTGGCTGCGTTTTGGGAAGCGACACTCGCGGCGCGTTGTGATCATGAGCCCCGAAACGAAATTATCCGGCGGGGCGAAAGGCGGTGGGGTCGGGCCTGGCGCAGGCCGCGTCACGAGTGCCAGGTCTACCACGATGCCGTCTTTTGGGGCATGGAGGGCTTCGAGAAAGAAGCTCGTGGCGGACAAGCCAGGCGCGAGCCCGCCGCGTTCAGGTCACAGAAGCATTTCGGAGTGAGGTTGGGCGGTCGCAAATTCTCTCGGTTGCGAGGCGCCAGGGTCTCCCGTTTGGTGCGTGCCCGGGGGCCCACGATCGCTGCCCGTCGTGTATGGGGTCTGGCGACGTTTTCGAGGATAGCTACAAGGGCCGGAAAGCTACAGAACGGTCGATCTCGGACGCCGGCGCTTCCCCTACGTCTGCCCCGCCTTGATTGATCCGGGCTTCGGGATCATCCACAATCGGTCTAATCCTGATGCACCGGGGCCGGAATCAGAGCTCCCCGCAAGAGGGCGGTTTCAATTCCGGGACTCGCCACGGACAACGCGCATCTGAGAAGATGCCCCTGCCACCGCCACTGCCACGACCATGGACCGGAAGCTTCGCTGGATAGCTGCTGCGGCGCTGGCCGGCATCGTTGGCTTCGGCGTTGCCGCGGATGCCGGTGAAGGTGATGCCGCGGCCGAGACCCCCTCGCAGGTTTGCCTCACGCCCGCTGCCTGGACGGTGCCCGACGGCGAGCGGTCGCACGTCACGAGCGCCACCGCGTTGCTGACGGAGATGGCGAAACGGCAGGTCGTGTTGCTGGGCGAGGGCCACGACGAGGATGACCATCACCGCTGGCAGCTGCAGGCACTTGCCGTGCTGCACGCCCAGCGGCCTGACATGGTCATCGGCTTCGAGATGTTCCCGCGCCGTGTCCAGCCGGTGCTGGACAGCTGGGTGGCCGGGGATCTCACCGTGCGGCAGTTCCTGGAGCAGTCGGAGTGGCGCAAGGTCTGGGACCTTCCGGCCGACCTGTACCTGCCGCTCTTCCAGTTCGCCCGCATCAACCGCATCCCGATGGTGGCGCTCAACGTCGACGAGAAGCTCAACAAGGCCGTCGCCGCGAAAGGCTGGGATGCCATCCCGGAAAGCGAGCGTGAAGGCGTGGGCCGTCCCGCGCCGCCGTCCAAGGCCTACCGCGACTACCTTTTCGAGATCTACCGCGAGCACGGCACCGTCGGCGGAAACGATACCACGAAGGCAGAGGCGACCGACCGCGCCTTCGGCTACTTCGTCGAGGCGCAGACGACGTGGGACCGGGCCATGGCGGAGCCGCTGGCACGCTACGCCCTTGCAGGGTCGGGCGGCGGAAAGCCGCTGACGGTGGGCATCATGGGCAGCTCCCACATCCGTTTCGGCCACGGCGTGCCGCACCAGCTGCGTGTCTTGGGCGTGAAGCACATCGGTACGCTGCTGCCGCTCCCCTTCGACGCCGATTGCAGCAAGGATCTGCGGGCCGGTCTGGCGGATGGAGTGTTCGCATTGCCCCAAGTGGCAACGGCAAGACCCGAGCCGCCGCGGCTTGGCGTCCGATTGGAAGAGAGCGAGGGTGGCGTGCGAATCGTCGACGTCACAGCCGGAAGCCTGGCCGACGGGACCGGACTCAAAGCCGGTGACCTTCTCGTGGAGGTCGCTGGCATCGAAGTGAAGACGCGGACGCCGGTGATTGCCGCAATCCGGCAGCAGCCTGCGGGTACCTGGCTGCCGATCCGCGTGAAACGTGGCGGCGAAACGCTGGACCTGGTGGTCAAGTTCCCTGCCAAGCCATGACGGTCGTGTTCGCCCGCCCGTCCCTCGTGGCGCTCCTGGCGGTCGTCGCGAGCATCGCTTCGACTCCGGTCCGGGCCGCGCCGCCATTCCTCGATCTCGAGGTCGAGCTCGACCCCGGTACGCGCCACCTGAAGGTTTCGGCACTCGTCGTGCCGGAGTCGCGCGACTTCCGGTTCGGGTTGCACGAATCCCTGCAGGTAACCGCTGCCTCCGCGGACGGCAAGATGCTGCGCATCGTTTCGACGGGACGCGCGGGAACGGTTGGCGGCTGGCGGGTGCAGGTGCCGGCAGACTCCGCCGGGCTGCGGCTGGAATATGGCGGTACGCTCCCGGTATTGGACCGGAATCTTGATGATCGCGGCGTGCTGCGGCGCCTGCCGCCGATGGTGTCGAAGGAGGGTAGCTTCCTGCCGGCGGGCGGTGCCTGGTATCCGCAGCCGGCGGCACTATTCGCCTACCGTGTGAGATTGTCGGTGCCCGCCGATCAACGCGCGCTGGTGCCCGGCCGGCTCGAGTCCGAGGAAGTGCCCGCCGAGGCTTCGGGACGCTATCGTGCCCGCTTCGAATTCTCGCGGCCCGCCGAGGGCATCGACCTCATGGCCGGGCCCTGGGTCGTCCGCGAGAGGACGATGACGCGCGCCAACGACGCGCCGGTGCGGCTGCGCACGTATTTCTTCGGCGACCTCGATGCGACGGCGGGGCTGGCCGACGGTTATCTCGAGGACACGCGCCGCTACCTCGAACGCTACGGCGGCGAGATCGGCGCCTATCCCTTCACCGAATTCTCCGTCGTGGCGAGCCCGCTCCCCACGGGCTTCGGCATGCCGACGCTCACCTACATGGGCGCTGATGTGCTGAAGCTGCCCTTCATCCGCGCCACCTCGCTCGGCCACGAGGTGCTCCACAGCTGGTGGGGCAACGGCGTCTACGCCGACTACGCGAAAGGCAACTGGTCGGAGGGACTGACCACCTTCATGGCCGACTACGCGTACAAAGAGCACGAGTCGGCGGAGGCCGCGCGCGAAATGCGGCAGGGGTGGCTGCGGGATTTCGCCGCGGTGCCGCCCGGCGGCCAGCAGGCGTTGGCGTCCTTCCGTTCCCGCACCCATGGCGCAGCGGCTGCCGTCGGGTATGGCAAGTCGGCCATGCTGTTCGTGATGCTCCGCGACGCCATCGGCGAAGATGCGTTTCGGCGCGGCATTCGCAGATTCTGGGAGAACCATCGATTCCGGGCGGCTGCATGGAGCGACCTGCGCGCCTGCTTCGAGGAGGCGTCGGGCAGATCGCTGTTGCCGTTCTTCGACCAGTGGCTCAACCGGTCCGGAGGGCCCGCGGTGAAGATTGCCACTGCCAGCGCGAAAACGGAGGCGGCCCGGACCCGCCTGACCTTGGCCCTCGAGCAGACCGCACCGGCCTACGCGTTGCACGTCCCGCTGGAAATCGTGTTCCCCGACCGCACCGAGACGCGCTGGATCGATATCGAACGGCCACGGGACGTGGCGACGATAGACGTGGATGCCATGCCCGAAAGCGTCCGGCTCGATCCCGAGCTGCGCGTCTGGCGCATGCTGGACGAGGAGCAGCTGCCCCCGATCCTGCGCCAGTGGGTCATTGCTCGCGCGCCCCGGATCGTGCAGGCCTCGACCGCCGGCGACGTGCGCGAGGCGGCCCTGTCGCTGGCGAAACGCTTCTTCGAGGCCCCGCCGCAGGAGGTGCCGCCAGACCAGCTGAATCGGGGTCGCGAGCCGGTATTGCTGATGGGCCTGCATCCGGACGTGGGCGCGGCACTGGCCCGTGCCGGCCTGCCGCTGCAGCCCGCAAATCTGGCGGGGCGTGGCAGCGCCCAGGTGTGGACCGTCGCGGGCGAGGCAAGCGCTCCGGTGGCGGTGATCTCGGTGACGGACGCCGCCGCGATGCGGGCGCTCCAGCGCCCCCTCCCGCATTACGGCGGGCAGAGTTGGCTGGTGTTCGAGGGGACTCGCATGCTCGAGCGCGGCGTGTGGTCCGCGTCCGGGCGGCTGATCCCAGTGCACAGCATTCGTTAGAGGGATGCGGCTCCTGACCCGATGGGTACACGCACGGCTTCGACGTGGCCGTGAGATCTCGAGAGGCAATCGCCTCGAAGAGTGCGTCTATAGGATGAAGCGTCTCCCGCGCACTCCTCGACCCCTCCTCCACACTTCAAGGCTGCGACGTCGAGGAACTTCTGACTAAGGCCTGAATTGCAGCGCCCTGGGCACGAGCCGGGCCGGCTGCGAGACCACTCTGTATGCCGCCTCCACCCACTCGCAGACGATCCGCCGAGTGTCCCTCGGGTCGATCATCTCCTCGATCTGGAACTTCGACAGCGGCCCCACGGGTCCCCGGGCGCTCTCGATGCGCGCCATGAGCTCGGCCCGCAGCGCCTCGGGGTTCTCGGCCTCCGCGAGCTGCCGCTTGTACGCGGCCTCGATGCCTCCCTCGGGAGGGATGCCGCCCACGTCCGCGGCCGGCCACGCCACGCGCACCGAAGGCCGCTCCTGCGGCGTGGCGAAGTTGTTTCCGGCCACGCCGAAGCTACGGCGCATGAGCACCGTGAAGATGGGCACGCGCACCTGCGCGAAGGCGATCATCCACTCGCCGCCGCGGCGGATCGTCCCGGAGAGCTCGTGCTCGAGGCCCACGGCGAAGCCGGGGTTGTCGACGAGGTTCAGGATCGGCACGTGGAACAGATCGCACAGATCCAAATGCCGCGTTAGCTTGCTGCAGCCGTCCGCCGTGAGTGCGCCGCCGTTCGGGTGTCGACTGTCCGAGGCGATGACGCCGAGCGTGTGGCCGTTGAATCTCACGAAGCCGGTGACCTGATCCGTGCCCCACAGCGGCCCGATCTCGAAGAACGAATCGGCGTCCGCCATCAACCGGATGGCCTTGCGCATGTCGAACGTGGTCGTGCGCTTTCGCGGGATGAGCGTGAACAGCTCCTCCTCGCGACGGTCCGGCGGGTCGCTCGGGTTGGGCGGCAGAATAGGGGGCGGCTCGTAGACGTTGGACGGCAGATACCAGAGGAACCGCTTGGTCATCTGCGCCGCTTCCTCCTCCGTCTCCGCTAGGTTGTCGACCGAGCCGTTGCGGCAGTGGATGTGCCAGCCCCCGAGCTCCTCCTTGGTGATGTCGTACCCCATCGCGTGCTGCACGACGGGGGGGCCGGCCACGAAGAGCTGCGCGATGTCGCGCACCATCACCGAGAAGTGGCCGAGCACGGCCTTGGCGGCGCCGAGGCCGACCACGCTCCCGAGCAACAGGTTGACAACCGGCACGGTGGCGAGCTGCTCCGCGTACAGGGAGCTTCCCAGGTGCCCGGGCAGGAACGATCCGCCCGAGCCCGCCACGCGCGGCCTGCCCGGCTCGATGGCATCCCGGCTCTCCTTCGCGCGGCTCTCGCCTTCCTTCTTCTGCTGCGGCACCATCGCCGCCACACTGCCGCCGCCCGACGAGCCGTCCAGCATCCGCACGGAGGGCGCGCGGAGCTCCAGCGAGAGGCGATCCAGATGGGCGCTCTTCACGGCGATCGCCCCGTCCGCGTGTCCGCCGCGCGACGTGAAGTCGTCGGCGCACACCACGGCCGTGCGGCCGTCGATCTTGCCCCAGCCCCCGACGTGATTGGCCGGGGTGAAGGCCGTGACGCCCCCTTTCTCGTCGTAGGAGGGGAAGCCGGCCACGCTCCCCACCTCCCGGAACGAGCCGTCGTCCAGCAACAGGGCAATGCGCTCCCTGCACGTGAGCTTGCCGCGATCGCGCTGCCGGATCACTCCGGGGTCGGTCGAGCCCGGCGCCAGCCTCGCGTGTGCAAAGCGTTTCAGAATGCGGAGCTCTTCCAGAACGCCCCCCCAGCTTTCCTCGTCAGCCTTGGATCGTGAGGGGGCGTGGCGCTCGGCGTCGCCGTCCACCGGCGCGACCACCGCCACTACTTGTCCGGCCGCGACCGTGTCACCGGCGCTCAAGGGCTGCACGGCGGTCACCATGCCCGAGCACGGTGCCGCGAGAAGAGTCTCCATCTTCATCGTGCTGATGATCAGCACCGTGTCACCGGCGGCCACCGTGTCGCCCTCGCGCACGCGAAGCTCCACGACGGCGCCCCCCATGGGGCACTCCACGCCTCGCTCGCCGATTTTCACCTCGAGGCCCGATACGGGAGACCCGCGCACGGCGCCCGACGAAACCGCCTGGCCAGCTGAGTCCGCGCGGAGGGTCGTGGCTTGCCTTTGTAGCAGGTCCAACGCACCGCCGTTTGCGCTGGCGGAAGAGGCAGCTGCGCGGAGGATCTCGGGTGCTTCTTCCAGCAGGGTCGTCCGGGCGTCGCCGGCCCGGACGTCTGGGTGCAAGAGAATGGCGCGCAGCTCCGGCAGATTCGTGGGCAGTCCAGCGATGTGGAACTCATCGAGCGCACGGAGCGTCCGATCGACGGCGGAGGCAAGGGACGAGGAGGAGCTGGACGAGCCGATGACCTTGGCGAGCAGCGGGTCGAAGTGCGGCGGCGGCGCGTAGCCCAGATAACCGCAGGCGTCGACCCTGACGCCGGGCCCCGAGGGTTCCTTGTAGGCGCTGATCGTGCCCGCTCCCCGGGCGACGACGCGGGCCTCGACCGCAAAGCCCCGAGGCGCGCCGACGGCGCGCTGATCGCGAAGGCCGAGCTCGGCGAGCGATGCGCCAGAGGCGATGTGGAACTGTGCCTCGACGAGGTCGACGCCCGTCACCTGTTCGGTCACGGTGTGCTCCACCTGGATGCGCGGATTGCACTCGATGAAGAAGTGCTCGCCGGTCTCCGGAGAAACGAGGAACTCCACGGTCCCCGCGTTGACATACTCTGCGGCGCTCACCAGCTTGATCGCGTCCGCGAGGATCTGCTTTCGCAGCGCTTCGTCGAGCCCCGGCGCCGGCGCCACCTCCACTACCTTCTGGTGGCGGAGCTGCACCGAGCAGTCGCGCTCGTGGAGGTGGATCACGTTGCCGTGCGCGTCGGCGAGGATCTGCACCTCGATGTGTCGCGGCCGAGGGATGAGCCGCTCCACGAACACCGAGCCGTCGCCGAATGCCGCCTGCGCCTCGCTTTGACAGCGGGCGAAGGCCTCGGCCATCGCCTCCGCATTCTGCACGGCGCGCATCCCGCGCCCGCCTCCGCCTGCCGACGCCTTGAGCATGACCGGGTAGCCGAGCTCGCGCGCCACCTCCAACGCTTCGTTCTGGGACCTCAGGGGCTCACCGCTTCCGGGCGCGATGGGGATGCCGAGAGACCGTGCGAGCGAGCGTGCGCGGATCTTGTTGCCGAAGAGGGCGAGCACCGCAGGCGGCGGACCGATGAAAACGAGACCCTCGGCCGCGCACAGCTCGGCGAATGCTGGGTTCTCGGCCAGGAATCCGTAGCCGGGGTGGACGGAATCGCAACCGCTCGCTTTCGCGATCCGGATGAGTGCCCCGGCGTCGAGGTACGCTCCCACGGAGTCTCGGGCGCGGCCTCCTTGCCCTGCAATCTCACGCGCTTCGGTGGTGAACCGGGTGTGCAGCGAGAGGGCATCGACCGGCGCGTACACGCCTACGGATTCCACACCGAGCGCGGAGGCAGCCTTGGCAATGCGTATGGCGATCTCGCCTCGGTTACTTATCAAGACGCGTTTCAGCAATGCTAATTTTCCCTGCCGACGGGACACTGAATGAACGAGGGTTCGTTCACGAAGGCGAAGCGGAGGATAGATTCTTTCGGGTCGTCTCTGTCAAGTGGTGGAAAAGTGCAGAGCATCATTGTCCGGCGAATTGATCAATTGATGGTCGATGCTTCTACGCGGCCTCCGATTGCTGGCTGACGACGCTCGCCATGTCCTGCCAGCCGACGATGCGCCGCAAGACGATCTGTCGCTGCGAAGGAGGCCGAAGAGGAGCCGCAGCACCGCGTCCTCCATTCTAGGGAGCGTCCAATCCCGTCGGGGACCTGGAGCGAACCGCGCGCCCGGGAGCGATCGTTGCCCATACCGGCGAAGCCGTTTCGGTGGGCTCGTGGTGCGAATGACCGTCGTGATCTCGCCCGGCCTGCGCTCCCCCAGTCGCCCGCCGTCTAAGGTTGCGGCGGGTTTTGCTCGGAGGGGCCCTGCGCGAGCCGCTCGCGGACACGTCGTACGAGCTCTTCCTCGAGGACGCCGTTCGAGGTCAGCGCCACGGGCATCGGCGCGCCCGCGCCTCCCCGCCGGCGGAAGACGGCGGTGATCTTTCCGACTACGTCGATGCCCGTCTTCCCATGC
>Ga0315278_10003706_pt1 | contig 13711 bp, 10 predicted proteins | sample YL17G06_0_MG_FD_203880 | JGI IMG/M metagenome (GOLD analysis project Ga0315278, IMG submission 203880) | Sediment microbial communities from Yellowstone Lake, YNP, Wyoming, USA - YL17G06_0 | ecosystem: Environmental > Aquatic > Freshwater > Lake > Sediment | place: USA: Wyoming | collected...
TGCTGGGCTCCGGTCTGATCGTGCGCGGCTTGCGCCAGGCCGCTGCGCGCGCGAAGCGCCCGGGCACGATCATGCTCGCGATCACCCCGTGGGGTGAGGTGCGCGTGGACGGCGAGGCGCGGGGCCGCAGCCCGCCGTTGAAGCGCGTCGAGGTCAGCCCCGGCAAGCACACGATCGAGCTGAGGCATCCGCAAAACGCACCGCTGACACTGGAGGTCGACCTCTCGCCCGGCGAGGAGCTCACGGTGCGACACGCGTTCTCCGCCCCTCGCCCCGCACCCGCCCCGACGCCCGCCCCCTCCCAGGAACCGCGCAAGTTCCCGAGCCCGGCGGAGATCTGGCGCAACTTCCGCCGGGAGAGCGGCCTGTGAGCCCGCAGGACCGCTCCAAGGGCGAACACCCGAGCGCTTTTTTCGCGAGGGTAGTCCAATGAGCCCGCAGGACCGCTCCAAGGGCGAACACCCGAGCGCTTTTTTCGCGAGGGTAGTCCAATGAACCCGCCGGGCCGCCCCAAGGGCGAACCCCGAGCGCGGAGCGCGAGGGAAGTCCAATGAACGAGCCCGCGCAATCGCTCGGGCGGTATCGAATCCTCGGCGAGCTCGGCCGCGGCTCGATGGGCGTCGTGTATCGGGCCGACGACCCGATGCTCAACCGCACGGTCGCAATCAAGACGATCAACATGGTCGCCGATGCGGAGGACCGCGCGGAATACGAGAAGCGGTTCTACCAGGAGGCGAAAGCGGCCGGCGGCCTGAGCCATCCCAACGTCGTCACGATCTACGACATCGGCCACGCGGGCGACGTCGTCTACATGGCGATGGAATACATCGAGGGCACCGAGCTGCGTGATCTCCTCCTGCGCGGCCGGCTCGATGCGGCCACGGCGGTCGACATCGCCGCCCAGGTCGCCGAGGGGCTCGCGTACGCACACACGCGCGGCGTGGTGCACCGGGACGTGAAGCCCGCGAACATCATGGTGCCCCGCGACGGCCCGGCGAAGATCATGGATTTCGGCATTGCGCGCATGCGCGCCTCCGAGGTCAAGACCCAGACCGGCATGCTGCTCGGCTCGCCGAAGTACATGTCGCCGGAGCAGCTGCTGGGCGGCGCGGTCGATCAGCGCTGCGACATCTTCTCGCTCGGCGTGGTGCTGTACGAGGCACTTACCGGCGCGCCGCCGTTCTCGGGCAGCGACATCACGCAGATCATGTACCAGATCGTGAACGCGGCGCCGCCGCCGCCGAGCGCCGTGAACTCGCGGGTGTCGCCGATGCTCGATCTCATCGTGGCGAAGGCGCTCGCGAAGGACCCGACGGCGCGCTACGCGGATGCGCGCGAGCTGGCCGCGGACCTGCGTGCGTGCCGTGCGGCGGTCGCGGCGCTCGCCCCCGCCGCGGACGAAGACGAGACGCTGACCCTGCCGCTCGGGCGCATCGCGCCCCAGGCAGCCGACGCAAGCCAGACGCTGCGGATCGACCCCGCGCCGGCGCACGCTCGACGGACGGCAGCGCCGAGCACGACTGCTCCGCCGCGGGTCGAGGCCGGATTGCGGCTGCGCATCTCGCGCCGGTTCGACTCGCTCGAGGCGACGCGCCGGCTCGCCGCGATGACTGGTGCCGGAGCGGCCGTGGACGCGTTCGCAAAGACGATGAAGCTCGACCTCGCCGCCGCAATCGGCGGCGGCCGCGCGAGCCCACCGCCGCCGTCCATCGAGCGCGCGAGCGCGCCCGCTCGGGCCGCGACGCGGTCGCATGATCGCTGGATCCTCGTCGCCAGTGTTACTATCGCCGCGCTCGTAGCGCTTGCGATCGCGCTGGTTTGATGCCCGCAGTCGTTGATCCTTTGAAGTACCCCGACGCCCAATGAGCGTCACGCCCCTCGCCGCCGCGCTTGCGCTCGCGGCGGCCTGGCTCGCGATCGCGGCAATTGGCGTCTGCGCGCCGCACGCGTTGCGCTTCGTGGCGAAGCTTCTCTATCCGCTTGGCGCCCTGGTCGGACTCGCGCTGGCCGTGACCGCGTTCGTGGCGATCAGCCAGCCGCCGGACGAGACCGTCCTCCCGCTCGGGCTGCCCGACCTGCCGTTCCATTTCCGCATCGACGCGCTGTCGGCGTTCTTCCTGCTCATCCTCGGTTCGGTCGCGGCCGGCGTGTCGGTGTTCGCGGCAGGCTATCTGCGGCCGGGCGAGGGTGCGCAGCCGGGCGTGCAGTGCCTGTGGTACCACCTGTTCCTGGCGAGCATGGCGCTCGTCTTGCTCGCGAACGACGCCTACGCGTTCATGGTGACGTGGGAGACGATGGCGGTGTCGTCGTTCTTTCTGGTCACGAGCGACCATCGCATCCCCGAGATCCAGCGGGCCGGCTATCTCTACCTGCTGATCGCGCATGTCGGCGCGATCGCGATCCTGATGTGCTTCGGCGTGCTGCACGGTTTCGGCGACTACACCTTCGCCAGCATCCGCCAGGTCGAGCTTACGCCGTTCTGGGCGACCGTCGCCTACCTGCTCGCGCTGTTTGGCTTCGGGGCCAAGGCCGGCATCGTGCCGCTGCACGTGTGGCTGCCCGAGGCGCATCCGGCGGCGCCGTCGCCCGTGTCCGCGCTGATGAGCGCGGTGATGCTGAAGACCGCGATCTACGGAATGCTGCGGGTGACCTTCGACCTGCTGCATACGCAGATCTGGTGGTGGGGCGTGCTCGCGCTCGCAATTGGTCTCATGACAGCGCTGTTCGGCGTCGTGTTCAGCGCGGTGCAGTCGGACATGAAGCGCCTGCTCGCCTGGTCTTCGATCGAGAACATCGGGTTCATCGTGGTCGGTTTCGGGCTGGGCGTCACTTTCGCCGCGTACAAGATGCACGGCCTCGCCGCACTCGCGCTCACGGCGATGCTCTACCACTGCCTGAACCACGCCTACTTCAAGAGCCTGCTCTTCCTCGCAACCGGCGCGGTGCTGCACGCGACCAGGGAACGCGGCCTCGGCAAACTCGGCGGCCTCATCCATCGCATGCCCTGGGTTGCGTGGCTCGCGCTCGTCGGCGCGCTCGCGACCGCCGGGCTGCCCCCACTGAACGGCTTCGTGTCGGAGTGGCTCCTGCTGCAGGCGTTCCTCTTCACCCCGAGCCTGCCGGACAGCTACCTAAACATGCTCGTCCCGGTGGCGGCGGCGGCGATCGCGCTGGCAGCGGCGCTATCGGCCTACGTGATGGTGAAGTTCTACGGCGTGGTGTTCCTCGGCCAGCCGCGCGAGGAGAAGCTCGCCCACGCGCACGACGCGGGCCTCTGGGAGCGGGCGGGACTGGTCTGGCTCGCGGCGGGCTGCGTCCTGCTCGGCGTACTGCCGGTACAGGTCATCACGCTGATCGATTTCGTGACCGGACCGATGCTCGGCACCAACCTCTCCAAGGCGACCGGCGCCACGCATTGGCTGTTCCTCGCGCCGATCAACGCCGAGCGCGCAAGCTATTCGCCGCTGCTCGTCATCGTCGGCCTCGCCGTTCTGACCGGGCTCGCGTGGCTCGCGGTGCGCCGCTTCTATCACGGCCGCGTCCGGCGCGCGCCGCCGTGGGACTGCGGCTTCCCGCTGCTGAACGCGCGCATGCAGGACACGGCCGAGGGCTTCGGCCAGCCGGTGCGTGTCGTCTTCGAGCCGTTCTTCCGCATGCAGCGCGAGCTGCCCTCCCCGTTCGACGCGGCGCCGCGCTACCGGCTCACGATCGAAGATCACCTGTGGTACTGGTGCTACCTGCCGGTCGCCCGCGTCGTCGACCGGCTCACTGCGCTCGTAACGCTCCTCCAGCGCGGCCGCATCTCGGTCTACTTGCTCTACAGCTTCGCCACGCTGCTCGTGCTGCTCTTCCTCGTTCGATGAGCGCGCGATGCTGAGCGAATTCTCTTGGGCGGGCGCGTCGGCGCAACTCACCGAGATCCTGCTGGCGGTGCTGCTCGCGCCGCTGCTGCTCGGCTGGGTCAACCAGTGCCGCGCCTGGCTGCAGAACCGGAGCGGTCCGGGCGTGCTCCGCCCGTACCTGACGCTGCGCAAGCTGATGGCCAAGGACGCGGTCGTCGCGCACGGCGCCTCGCCGCTGTTCCGCACCGCGCCCTACATCGTGTTCGGCTGCATGGTCCTCGCGGCGGCGATCGTGCCCACGCTCGGCACCGATCTGCCCTATGCGCCCGCCGCAGACGCGATCGCGCTCGTTGGCATCCTCGCGCTCGCGCGCGTGTTCATCTCGCTCGCGGCGATGGACATCGGCACGGCGTTCGGCACGCTCGGCGCGCGGCGCGAGATGATGATCGGGTTCCTTGCCGAGCCGGCGCTGCTGATCGTGCTGTTCACCGCGTCGCTCATCAGCCAGTCGACCTCGCTCGCGACGACGGTCGAGACGCTGTCGCAGCGCGAGCTCGCGATCTACCCGAGCCTCGCCTTCGCCGGCGTCGCCTTCACGATGGTCTCGCTCGCCGAGAACGCGCGCATCCCGATCGACAATCCGGCGACGCACCTCGAGCTGACCATGATCCACGAGGCGATGGTGCTCGAGTACTCCGGCCGGCACCTCGCGCTGATCGAGTGGGCTGCGAGCCTGAAGCTGTTCGTGTACTCGTGCATCGGCATCGCGCTGTTCTTCCCGTTCGGCATCGCCCAGGGCGGCGATGCCGCAGGACTCCTCCTGGCGCTCCCCGCGCTGGCGTTCAAGCTCGCGATCGGCGGGTTCCTCCTCGCGCTGATCGAGACGGTGTCGGCCAAGATGCGCATCTTCCGCGCGCCCGAGTTCCTCGGCACGGCATTCATGCTCGCGGTGCTCGCGCTGCTGATTCACGCATTGCTCGAGACGTGAGCGCGCCGGGCCGCCCCAAGCGCGAATCCGTGGCGCTCTTCAGCGCCAAGGTAAGCCAATGAGCCAGTTCCTGACGCCGGCGCTGACCGGCCAGATCATCAACCTCCTCGCGGCGGCGCTGCTGCTGCTGTCGTTCGCGATGCTCGCGCAGCGGCGCATCCTGTCGCTCATCAACCTGTTCGCGGCGCAGGGCTTCGTGCTGACACTCTCCACCGCGTTCGTGGCCTGGGCGACCGGGCAAACGCACCTGTGGTGGTCCGCCGGCCTGACGCTCGCCCTCAAGGTGCTGCTGCTGCCCTGGATCCTGCACCGCCTCATCCAGCGTCTGAACGTGAAGTGGGACGTCGAGACGCTGCTCAACATCCCCACCACCATGCTGTTCGGCCTGCTGCTGGTGATCCTCGCCTTCAACCTCGCGCAGCCGGTCTCGGCGCTCGCGGGCACGATCACCAAGGGCACACTCGGCATCGCGCTCGCCATCGTCCTGCTCTCGTTCCTGATGATGATCACCCGCTCCAAGGCGGTGCCGCAGGTGATCGGGTTCCTCGCAATGGAGAACAGCCTGTTCTTCGCCGCGACCGCCGCCACCTACGGCATGCCGATGGTCGTCGAGCTGGGCATTGCGCTCGACGTGCTGGTGGGCGTGATCATCCTCGGCGTGTTCTTCTTTCAGATTCGCGAGCGCTTCGACTCGCTCGACATCCGCCATCTCGAGAAGCTCAAAGAAGAATGAGCTGGGAGATCCTCGCGGTCCTCGGCATCCCGCTCGCCGGCGGCGCGCTGCTCGCGCTCGTCGGCCACCAGCGCCGCGCGGCGGAGCTGAACGTCGCGCTCTCGATCGCCACGTTCGTCGCCGCCGCGGCCCTGACCACCCGCGTCGTCCGGCACGGACCGCTCTTCGCGTTCAGCGAGCAATTCTTCGTCGACTCGCTGAACGTGTTCCTCGTCGCGCTGACCGCGTTCGTCTCGATGACAACCTCGATGTTCTCGCGGCCGTACATGCGCATCGAGCAGGAGCACGGGAAGCTGACCGGCGCGCGGCTGCGGCTCTACCACAGCATGTACCAGCTGTTCATCTTCACGATGCTGCTCGTGCTGCTCACGAACAACCTCGGCCTGCTGTGGGTCGCCCTCGAGGCCGCGACGCTGACGACCGTGCTGCTCGTGAGCCTGTACCGCACGCCCGCGAGCCTCGAGGCCGCCTGGAAGTACTTCATCCTGTGCGGCGTCGGTATCGCCCAGGCGCTGTTCGGCACGATCCTGCTTTATATGGCCTCGCAAAAGCTCCTCGGGACGGGCGTCGAGGCGCTCTTGTGGACCCACCTTTTCGGCGTGCGCTCGCAGCTCGAGCCGACGATCCTGTCGATCGCGTTCGTGTTCCTGCTGGTCGGTTACGGCACCAAGGTCGGGCTCGTGCCGCTTCACAACTGGCTCCCGGACGCCCACGCGGAAGGCCCCACGCCGGTGTCGGCGGTGCTCTCGGGCCTCCTGCTCAACGTGGCGCTCTACGCGCTCGTGCGGTGCAAGGTGCTCGCCGACGGCGCGCTCGGCCCGGGGTTCGCGGGCCAGCTGCTGATGGGCTTCGGCCTCCTCTCGGTCGTGGTCGCCGCATTTTTCCTGTCGCGCCAGCGGGACATCAAGCGGATGTTCGCGTATTCGTCGGTCGAGCACATGGGGCTCATTACCTTCGCGTTTGGCATGGGCGGCCCGATCGCCAACTTCGCCGGCCTGCTGCACATGACCGTCCACTCGCTCACCAAGAGCGCGATCTTCTTCACCGTCGGGCACGCCGCGCAGACGGCCGGGACACAGGTCATGGACGACATTCGCGGCCTCGCCCGAGTCAGCCCGACGATCGGGTGGGGTCTGATGCTCGGCACGCTCGCGATCCTCGGCCTGCCGCCGTTCGGCGTCTTCGCGAGCGAGTTCCTCATTCTCACCAGCGCCATGCGGCAGCAGCCCTGGGCGACGCCGTTGCTGCTCATCTCGCTCGGGGTCGCGTTCGCGGCAGTGTTCCGGAAGGTCCAGCCCATGGTGTTCGGCGACACCACCGCGAAGCCCCTGCCCCACCGGCCCGCGCTCATCCCGGTGTTCCTGCACCTCGCGTTGGCGCTCCTGCTCGGCCTCTACATTCCGCCCTACCTCGCCGCCTGGTACCGCGAGGCGGCGAGGCTGATCGGGTAGGACATGGCAGCCGCCAACCCCTTCGACGGACTCGGGCTGGGCCTCGCGCCGGTGCGCTCGGCGGTGCCGGCCTGGCGGGCGCGGATCGAGGCCGACAGGTTGCGTCAGGCTTGTATCGCCCTTGCGGCCCGCGACGGGCGACTAGTCGCGTTGTGGGGCTCGGACGAGCGCGACCGCGACGCGGGTTTCGCACTGCATCTCACCGTCGCGGTCGACGGCGCGATGCTCTGGCTGACGGTCCCGCTGCCGGTAGCAGCACCGCACTACCCGGACCTCTCCGATATCTTCCTCTGCGCCGTCCGGATGCAGCGCGCGACGCACGACCTGCTCGGTATCCGCTCGAGCGCCGCCGACCCGATCGCTGACGACCCGATCGCTGACGACCCGATCGCTGACGACCCGATCGCTGACGACCAGCGGCCGTGGCTGCGGCATGCCGCCTGGCCTAAGGATGTGTTCCCGCTGCGCCGCGACTTTCCGCTCTCCCGCGTGTACGCGAACGGGCTCGATGACTACGCCTTCGTCGCCGTCGCGGGCGACGGCGTCCACGAGATCCCGGTCGGCCCGGTGCACGCTGGAACGATCGAGCCGGGCCATTTCCGCTTCTCGATAGTCGGCGAGAAGGTGCTCCGGCTCGAGGAGCGGCTGGGCTACAAGCACAAGGCGATCGACAAGCTGTTCGAGGGCCGCGACCTCCTCTCCGGCAGCCGCCTTGCGGGGCGGGTGTCGGGCGACAGCACCGTCGCGTTCGCATGGGCTTACGCGATGGCCGTCGAGGGCGTCGCGCGCATCGAAGCGCCCCCGCGCGCGCTGTGGCTCCGCGCCCTCGCACTGGAGCGCGAGCGCATCGCGAATCATCTCGGCGACCTTGGCTATCTCGGCAACGACGGCGGGCTCGCGTTCGGGCTCGCGCAGTTCATGCGCCTCAAGGAGGACGTGCTGCGGCTGAACGCCGAGGTGTTCGGCCACCGCTACCTGATGGACTACGTCGTGCCGGGCGGGGTCGCGCGTAACGCGGGGCGCCACGGCTGCGATCAGCTCGCCGAGCAATGCGACGCCCTCGAGCGCGAAGTGCAGATCCTGAAGGACATCTACGACGACCACGCCGGGCTCCAGGACCGCTTCCTGACGTGCGGCCGCCTCGCGCCCGAGCTCGCGAAGCGGCTGGGCGTGCTCGGCCTGGCCGCGCGCGCGAGCGGCCAGGCGATCGACCTGCGGGCGCAGCCGGCGTTCGAGCCCTACGACCGGCTCGGCGTGGAGCCGCACGTCCACGAGGAGGGCGACGTCGCGGCGCGCGTGACGGTGCGCTTCGAGGAAATCTTCGCATCGCTGCGCCTGGTGCGCACGATCGCGGTGGACCTACCGCTCGGGGAGATCGCGGCGCCGTTCGAGACGCTCGCGGGACCCGCCCGCGGGCTCGGACGCGTGGAAGGCTGGCGCGGCGAGGCGATGATCGCGCTGGAAGCCGAGGGCGGCGTGATCCGCCGCTGCCACGCGCACGATCCGTCGTGGCAGAACTGGCCGGCGCTCGAGCACGCGATCATCGGCAACATCGTTCCGGACTTCCCGCTGATCAACAAGTCGCTCAATCTCTCGTACGCGGGGCAGGATTTGTAGGGACCGCATGCTCAAACTACTCAAGCAGATCGCCGTCGTCGGCATCAAGACCGAGGCGCCGCCGCGCCCGGATCCGACCCTGCGCGTGACCGGCGAGCGGCTCGCCGACGAGATCCTGCGCGCGTTCGGCGGCGCGCTCGCGATCCGGCACGTCGACGCGGGCTCGTGCAACGGCTGCGAGCTCGAGATCCACATGCTCAACAACGCCTACTACAACATCGAAGGGCTCGGGATCAAGTTCGTCGCGAGCCCGCGGCACGCGGACATGCTCCTGGTCACCGGACCGGTCTCGCGCAACATGGAGACGGCGCTGAAGCGCACCTACGTCGCGGTGCCCGATCCCAAGCTCGTCGTCGCGATCGGCGACTGCGGGTGCACCGGCGGCATCTTCGGCGAGAGCTACGCGAGCTGCGGGCGCGTGGCGAACGTGATTCCGGTCGACGTCGCGGTGCCGGGCTGCCCGCCCACGCCGACCGCGTTGCTGCAGGGCATCCTCACCGCGATCGCGACGAAACGCCCCGCCTAAGGGGCCCGGGTATGGAACCGCTACCGCTCGCGCTGGTCGGCTGGGTCTTCACGGTGCTCAGCGCAGCCGCGCTGATCGTCGGCGCGCTGTTCATCGTGGCGATGCACCGGGCCGGCGAGCTGCAGCGGCGATTCCTCGCCAAGACGGTGTGGAACGACATGCTGCTCATTGCCATATGGGTGCTCGGACTCGCCGGTGGCTTGGGGGTGATCGGGCTGCGGCCGTGGGGCCGCAACATCCTCGAATTCTTTTGCTGGACGCTGATCACGCTGATGCTGTTGTCGGCGGCGACACGCATTTACACTGCCAAGGCGCAGCCGCCCGAGGAGCGTGATAGCTGGGTCGGCGCGATCGCCGGGGTGACGCTGGTCTTGATTCCGATCCTCGTGCTCTGCGGCGCGACGATTTATACGCTCAGGAGCGAGGTGGCGCGGCAGGCGTTTGGGGGGTGACAGCGCGACCGCGCTTGCCCTGGCCTCCAGGTCGGAGTGCTTCTGATTTTCGGGGGCAGCGCACTGCTCGCTACGGCCTGAGGTAGGCGTACCCCTCCCGCTGCTGCTTCTTGGTGATCTCCGCCACCCCGGACGGCACGTAGCTCACCTCTTCGATGAACTGCGATTTCGTCAGCTTGCGGTTGCGCAGCGTGATCTCGCACACCTCGAACGTCACGCCCCGCGACTTGAGCTCCTGCACCGCGACCTCGTAGGGGTTGCCGTTCTTGTCGCGGGATTCCTTCATCAGGAAGTCCACGCCGCGCGCGTGCGACACGACGACGATCTTCGCCTTCGGGTTCACTTCGAGGTGATTGTTGATGTTGCGCAGGCCGTTCGTCGCCTGCTCGAGGCCGTCGCTTAAGTGGTACACGACCTTGTCCTCGGCGACGGTGCCGCCGCCGGTGGACGCGCACGCAGCAAGCGCCAGCGCGGCGAGCAATGCAATGACCGTTCTCATCGTTCCCTCCTTAGTATGATTGCCTCCAATGGCGAAGCATCTCATCATCCACGGCCGCGTGCAGGGCGTCGGGTTTCGGGAGTCGATGCGCTGGGAGGCCGAGCGCCTCGGCGTGACGGGCTGGGTGCGGAACCGCCGCGACGGGACGGTCGAGGCGGTCGTCGCCGGCAGGGTGGAATCCGTCGAAGCGATCGTCGCGTGGGCGCACCGCGGGCCGTCGGCGGCGACGGTAACCGACGTCACCGTATCGGAAGTCGAGGGCGCGTTCCCGACCTTCGAGGTCGTCCGCACGCTGTAGCGCGCTCCTGGATTCCGGATCGCCCTTCAGGCGTCCGGAATGACGGCCCCCCCGCGCGTCGATTCACCCGTAGACGATCTCGACGTTCTCGGGCTTCAGCCAGTCGCTCAGCGCCGCGATGAGCCCGTCGTCCGGCGTCACCCGCCACTCGTCGCCGAGCCGCACTTCCGCAACGGCGCTGCCGCTGCTGTAGCGCACGCACACCGAGCACGGGCCGTTGCGGTAGGGCGCGAGCAGCTCGCGCAGTTTCTTGACGGCGGGTGCCGCAGCGGTCGAAGCCTCGCCGTTCAGCGACAGCCTCAAGCCCCGCGCGAACTTCGCCCGCGCCGCGGCGAGGTCGTAGAGCCGCTCGGCGATCACGCGCAAGCCGCCGCTGAACTCGTCCTTCGACACCTTGCCCTGCACCACCAGCGGCCGGTCCTCCTTCACGAGATCGCGGTTCGCTTCCCAGACCTCGCTGTAGACCGACACCTCGAGCTGCGCCGCGCCGTCGTCGAGCAGCACGATCAGCATCTTGCCGCGCCGGGTCATCGCGGTGCGCGCCGAGACCACCATGCCCGCGATGAGCTGCGGCTCGTTCCGCGGCGTGATCTCGGCAAGCGTGCCGCGGACGAACGGCGCGAACTCGCGCCGGAACGCCACGAACGGATGCCCGGAGAGATAGAACCCGAGCGCGGTCTTCTCCTCGGCGAGCCGGCGCTGCTCGTCCCAGCGGGGCGCATCGACCAGCACGGGCCGGTGACGGGCCGCGCCCTCCGCGTCGCCGAACAGGCTCACCTGCTGCGCGTCGCGCTCGCGCTGCTCGGCCGCCTCGAGCGCGATGCCGACCGAGGCGAGCAGTTGCGCGCGGTGATCGTCGAGCGTGTCGAACGCACCGGCACGCACGAGCGCCTCGACGACGCGGCGGTTAACGATGCGCTTGTCGATGCGTTCGCAGAACTCGAACAGGTCCGCGAAGGGGCCGCCCTCCGCCCGCGCCTTGACGATCGCGCCGATCGCCGATTCCCCCGTCCCCTTGATCGCGCCCAGTCCGTAGCGGATCGTGCGCGCGTCGACCGGAACGAAGCGGTACTCGCCCGCGTTGACGTCGGGCGGCAGCACCTTCAACCCGTTGGCGATCGCGTCGGCGTGGAACTGCTGCACCTTGTCGGTGTCGGTCATCACCGCCGAGCAGTTGGCGGCCATGAACGCGGCGTTATGATGCACTTTCATGTACGCGGTCTGATACGCGACCAGCGCGTACGCCGCGGCATGCGACTTGTTGAAGCCGTAGCCGGCGAATTTCTCCATCAGGCCGAAGAGCTCGTTCGCGCGCGCGCGCGAGACGCCGTTCTGCTCCGCACCGGCGACGAACAGGTCGCGGTGCGTGGCCATCTCCTCGGGCAGCTTCTTGCCCATCGCACGCCGGAGGAGATCCGCCGCCCCGAGCGAGTAGCCGCCGATCGCCTGCGCGATCTGCATCACCTGCTCCTGGTACACCATGATCCCGTAGGTGGGCGCGAGGATCGGCTCGAGCCGCGGATCGAGATACTCGACGCGGCTCCGGCCGGCCTTGCGGTCGGTGTAATCGGGGATGAGGTCCATCGGCCCGGGCCGGAACAACGCGACCAGCGCGATGATGTCCTCGAACCGGTCGGGGCGCGCCCGCTTGAGAAGATCGCGTATGCCGCGCGATTCGAACTGGAACACCGCGGTCGTGTTCGCGGCCGCGAAGAGCTTATAGGTGTCGCGATCGTCGAGCGGAAGCGTCTCCAGGGCGAGCGTGATGGACGGATCGAGCCGCCGCACGTAGCGCAACGTCCAGTCGAGAATGGTGAGCGTGGTCAGGCCGAGGAAGTCGAACTTCACCAGCCCGATCGCCTCGACGCCCTTCATGTCGAGCTGCGACACCATCGCCTCGGCGCCGTGCGCGACGTAGAGCGGGCAGAAGTCGGTGAGCTTGCCCGGTGCGATCAGCACGCCGCCCGCGTGCATGCCGACGTTGCGCGTAAGGCCCTCGAGCTCGCCCGCGAGCGCCAGCAGCTCGCGCGTTTCCTCCTCGGTCTCCTCGCGCTCCGCGAGGCGCGGCTCCATCTCGCGCGCCATCTTCAGCGTGATCAGCTTGCCCGGCTGGAATGGGATCAACTTCGCGAGCTCGTCGGCGCGCGTGTAGCTCCACTCGAGCACCCGGCCGACGTCGCGCACCACCGCCTTCGCCGCCATCGTGCCAAAGGTGGCGATCTGCGAGACCGACTCGGCGCCGTACTTGCGCTTCACATAGTCGATGACGCGATCGCGCCCGTCCTGGCAGAAGTCGATGTCGAAGTCGGGCATCGACACGCGCTCGGGATTGAGGAAGCGCTCGAACAAGAGGTCGTAGCGCAGCGGATCGAGGTCGGTGATATTGAGCGAGTACGCGACGAGCGACCCCGCGCCGGAGCCGCGCCCCGGCCCGACCGGCACGCCGTTCGTCTTCGCCCAGTTGATGAAGTCCGCGACGATCAGGAAGTAGCCTGCGAAGCCCATCTGGATGATGGTCTTCGCCTCGAACGCGAGCCGTTCGAGGTAGCGCGGCGCGTGCCGCTCGCGCTCGGCCGCGTCGGGATACAGTTTCTCGAGGCGCTCGCCGAGGCCCTTTTCAGCGGCCGCGACGAGAAAATCCTCGAGCGTAACGCCGACCGGGGTCGGGAACCTCGGCAGCTTCGACTTGCCGAGCTCCAGCTCGAGGTTGCAGCGCTTCGCGATCTCGACCGCGTTGGCGAGCGCCTCGGGCAGGTCGGCGAACGCCGCCGCCATCTCGGCCTGCGTCTTGAAGTAGGCGTCCGGCGTGAACGCGCGCGGCCGCCGCTGGTCGGCGAGCACGTAGCCCTCCGAGATGCACACGCGCGCCTCGTGCGCCTTGAATTCCCGGAGCTGCAGGAACTGCACCGGGTGCGTCGCGACCACCGGCAGGCCCGTCCTGCCGGCGAGCTCGAGCGCGGCGGCGACGTAGGCCTCGGTCTGCGGCGCGCCCGCGCGCTGCAGCTCGAGGTAGTAAGCGTCCGGGAAAGCGTCCGCCCACTCGCGCGCCAGTCGCTCGGCGACCGGGAGATTCCCCTGCAGCAGCGCGGCGCCGACGTCGCCTCCGAGCGCGCCCGAGAGCGCGATCAGCCCCGCCGCCCCGCCGCCGGCGAGCCACTCGCGGCGCAGCTCGGCGTGGCCGCGATGCTGGTTCTCCCGGTACGCGCGCGTGAGCAGCTCGCTCAGGCGCAGGTACCCGGCGTGCGAGCGCACGAGCAGGAGCAGGCGATGCGGCTTGTCGCGCTCCGCGTCGTTGGTGATCCAGA
>Ga0315278_10003707_pt1 | contig 13709 bp, 12 predicted proteins | sample YL17G06_0_MG_FD_203880 | JGI IMG/M metagenome (GOLD analysis project Ga0315278, IMG submission 203880) | Sediment microbial communities from Yellowstone Lake, YNP, Wyoming, USA - YL17G06_0 | ecosystem: Environmental > Aquatic > Freshwater > Lake > Sediment | place: USA: Wyoming | collected...
GACGACGTAGCCGTTCGCGGTGAGCACCTCGGACGCCGGAGCGGCCGCGCCGGGCACGCCGCCCATCGCCTCCACGCGGACGACGGTCACCTCGGTGGGGCTGAACGCGCGGAGGGCCATGAGCGCACCGCCGACAACGGCGACGGCCGCCACAACCGAGAGCACGATCCCGAGCGCCCGCCGGTTCCCCCCCGAGGCGGGCGCATCGCGATCGATGGCGAGGCCGGAAAGATCGGGCCGCGCGGGGCCGCCCGGCGAGCTGGGAGCGCCGGAGGTCGGCGAATCGCTCACGCGGTGATGCCCTTCTCCGCGCGCACTTCGCGAACGGCCGCCACCATCGCCTCGAGCTTCGCGAACGCCTCCTCGACGGTGCGCGTCTTCAAGCCGCAGTCGGGATCGACGTACATCTGCTCCGGCTTCAGGACCTCGAGGCCGCGGAGGATCCCTTCCTTGATCTCCTCCTTCGTCTCGATCCGGTGGCTGTGGACGTCGAGGACACCGTAGCCGATCTCCTTCGTGAACGGGTGCGCGCGGAACCGGTCGAGCAGGTCGTACCGGCTGTTCGCCAACTCGAGGTCGATCTGATCGACCGGGAGATCGAGGAGCGCCGGATAGATGACGTCGAAGTCGCCGTAGCAGATGTGCGTGATCGTCTTCGCCTTGATCCCCTGCGTGGCGCGCGCGAACGCCTTCACGGCGAGCGGCAGCTCCTCGGGACGCACCGAGATCGCCGGCTCGTCGATCTGGATGTACTTCGCGCCGGCATCCTGGAGCGCCAGCGCCTCCTCGTTGATCGCCGCGGCGAGGTCCATCGTCATCGCCTCGCGCGACGGATAGTGCTCGTTGAACGACCAGTCCATCATCGTGTAGGGCCCGGTCAGCATCCCCTTGATCGGCTTCTTCGTCTGCGCCTGCGCGAATTTCCACCAGTCGACCGTCCAGGGCGTCGTGCGGCGAATGGGCCCGACGGCGATCGGCTTCCGGTAATAGCGGTTGCCGTACGAGCGGACGGGATTCGAGATGGCGTAGCCGGGCGTCAGCTCGGCGAAGTAGGTGGTCATGTCGCCGCGGTAGAGCTCGCCGTCTACGAGGAGATCGAGGCCGATCGCCTCCTGGCGCTGGATGACCTTCACCGTCTCCGCGCGCTCCATGTCGCGGAGCGCGTCCGCGGTCATCTCGCCACGCGCGAACTGCTGGCGCGCCTTCTCGAGGGCGGGAGGCTTCGGGAAGCTGCCGACCGTCGTGGTCCAGAGTCCGCGCGGCATCGTCACGCCCCTCCCTTCGTGGCCAGCGCCGCACCGGCGACGAGGCGTTTCAGTTTCTCTTCCGCGCGATCCGCGGGGAGGTATTCGAGACTCGCCGTGGGCGAGACGTGATAGTCGAGGTCGGGACGAAGCGAGCGCGCCCTCGCCACCGCCGCCGCGATGGCCGCCGGCTCCTCGAGGCGCGTGTTCCGCGCGTCGACGACTCCGAGCGCGACCGTGCGCCCCTTCGGGACGCGGGCGAGGAGGTCCCATCCCGCGGGGTCGCCGAGGAGATCGAGCCCGATGCCGCTCCAGGGGAGATCGGCGATCGAATCGAACACCGCCGTCGGCGCCGCGAAGGGTACGTGAATCATCGTCTTCGCCTTGCGTCCGGCGAGGAAGGCCTCGAGCCCGGCCCGCACGGCCTTCGCGTCGGCCGGCTTCGCGCGGCCGATCCACGGCTCCTCGATGTGAATCCAGGTCGCGCCGGCCTCCTCGAGCGCCGCCGCTTCCCGTCCTAGCGCCGCGCCGAGCGCGCGGGCGCCCTCCACGGCGTCGCCGTAGCGGAGGTCTTTGGAGAACCGGTAGAGCGAATACGGACCGGGGAGGAACGCCTTCAGCGGACGGTCGCTCGCTGCCTGGGCCTCGCGAAAATCGTCCGCAGTGATCGGTTTCTTCCACTGGATGGGACCGACGATCTCCGGCTGGCGATAGTAGGTGTTCGTGTCGAGGTAGCGGATGAGTCCCGCGATGTGGATTCCTTCGAGTCCGCGCGCGACGTAGGTCTGCGCGTCGTCCCAGCCCGCCTGCCCTTCCATCGGAACGTCGATGCCGAGCCGGTTCTGGAGCGCGACCATGCGCCGCGTCGTGGCCCGCACCGCATCCGCGACGTCTTGGTCGGTCGCCTTCCCGGCGTCCTTCCGGTTCCGGACGACGCGGAGATTCACGTCGCCGGCGGCGGTCGGAAGCTTCGGATAGCTGCCTGCTAAGGTCGTATGGAGCATCACGTCTCCCCCTCCTTGGACGTCATGTGGACGAAGTTCATGAGGGTATCACGGAGGAGGCGGGCGGTCATCCGGCCCGCCTCCACTCCGCCGGCCGGATGACCGTGCCTATCTGAAGAAGGCCGCGTTCAGGGCTTTTTCGGGGCCTCGGTGGGCGTCGCGGGCTCGCAGACGGGGCATCCCTTGTCGAAGATCACCCGCCACTTGCCGTCCGTTTCGAGCCGCCAGATGGAATTGAAAGTGGCGATCAGCTTTCCGTCTGGATCGTGCACCGGGCCGCTGCTCAGCGCGAGCGTCCCCGACTCGAGAACTTCCACCGTCTCCGGCTCCCAGGAGAAGGGGGCCGCGGGACCCTCGAAGAAGCGAGCCCACGCTCCAGCGACCGCGTCACGGCCGCGGAGCGGCCCCTTGCCGCCGAAGAAAATCGATTCCTTCGCCACGTAGTCGGCGAAGGCGCCGAACTTCCGGTCGGCCATCGTCTTCGCGAACGCCCGCTCGGACTCCCTCACCTGCTCCGCCAGCTCCTGATTCGTGGCCGCCATGGCCGACCCTCCGAAACCGCCAATTCCGGCGCCGACCAACGAAGCCGCCAGCGCGATCGCAACGACCTGTCTCATACGGCACTCCTTTCCGGCTCCCGTTCGGGTTCCACGATCCTCGGCCAAAGCCCGACGAGGATCACGAAGAAAACAGCGCTCGAGACGAAGAAGACGGCTCTCATGCCGAAGATGCCCGCCAGGGCGCCGCCGACCAGGGGCCCGGCCATGTTCCCGAGCATCAGGGCCGTCGAAGTCACACCCAGGGTGCCGGCTCTCCGATTTTCGGGGGCGCGGAGTCCGATCATGGCGTGCACGGAGGGGATGATGCCGCCGATCATGAGCCCGTACGGGATTCGCATCAGGAAGAGATGCCATGGAGCCATGGCCAGCCCTTGCGGCACCGCGAAGATGCCTGCGCCGAGGACGGCGCGGCGAAGCGTCTCCTTGTAGCCGTGCTTGTCGCTCCGTCGCCCCCATCGCGGGGAGGCGATGATGTTCGCGACCCCGGTGACGGCAATGATGGCGCCGGTCGTTGTGGCGATGAGGCGGCCGTGCGCGCCCAGCTCCTCCACGAAGAGGGCCATGATCGGGACGAGCGACATGAGGGCGAACTGGGAGAGAAGGAGAATGAAGAAGAGGAGTCGGAACTGCGAACTCCCGAAGACGAAGCGGTAGTTCTCCACGATCTGTTCCAAGCCCCCTTCGGCCTTCGGCCGCTCCGTCTCACGTACTGAGAGCCAGACCACGATCCCCGCCAGGAGATTGAAGCCGCAGGTGACGAAGAAGATGTTTCGCGCTCCGATGAGATCCGAAAGAACCCCGCCCACGAGGGGCCCGATGATCGTTCCGCTCGGGACGGCCGTCTGGAGGGCTCCGAGCGCGTAGCCCATCCGATCGCGCGGCGCGGCCGTGGCCATCAGCGCGACCGCCGCCGCGATGAACCCGCTGATGGCGCCCTGGAAGACGCGGAGAAGGAGGATCTGGCTCGCGGACGTCGCGAATCCCATGAGGCCCGTGATGAGCGCGAGACCGAAGGAGGCTCGCATCACCATGAGCTTCCGGCCGTGCCGGTCGCCGAAGTAGCCCCAGATCGGTGTGGCGATGGTGGCGGCGAAGAAGGGGGCCGCGAAGATGAGCCCCGACATCGTCTCGAGCTCGCCCTTCCCGGTCACGCCTAGCGAGCGGAGGTAGAGCGGAAGGAACGGCAGGAACATGCTCATGCCGAGCATGGTCAGGAACTGCGCCAGCCAAAGCGCGCCGAGCGTCCGCTTCCAGGGCGCGGCGTCTTTCCCGGCTCCGAGCGTTTCGGCGATGAAGTTCAGAGGCCTCCCGCTAGAGCGGCGCGAGACCGCCGGCGGCGGCGGCCATGCAGGCGTCGCAAGGACAAATCCGACGCAAATATTCGAAGGAGTAGATGCCGGTCGCGTGGCCGTCGCTCCAGTCGAAGTGGAGCGCGTACTGTCCGACCGTCCTCGCCGCCGCGACCGCGACGTCGGGATTCACGTGCTCTTCGAAGACAAGCCGCTTCCCCGTCATCTCGCTCACGCACTGCGCGCAGGGGCATCGCCCGCGGAGATAGCGCGCGCCGTAGACGCTCTCGTGCCCGTCGGCCCACGTCACCGTGAGCCGCTCGCCCCCCTTCTTCTTCAGCGCGACGGGGGTCGTCTGCTCGGGCGTGAGCGGAGTCACGTCACTCCTCCACGATGCTGAGCGCGATGTTCTTGAAGGCCCGGATGCTCACCTGCTGCGCCAGGCGCCCCGTGATCTCGCGGAACGCCCTCCCCGACGGCGACTCGGGCTCCGCGATCGAGACCGGCGTGCCCCGGTCGGCGTAGCGGCGGATGGCGATGTCGAGCGGCACCTCGCCGAGGAACGGTATCTTCATCGACTCTGCGGCGCCCTTCGCGCCCCCATGTCCGAAGATGTCGTCGCGCTCCCCGCAGTGGGGACAGACGTAGTACGACATGTTCTCCACGATGCCGAGGATCGGGACCTTCGTCTGCTGGAACATGCGGAGCGTCTTCATGGAGATCTGGAGTCCCACGTCCTGCGGCGTCGAGACGATCACCGCCCCCGTCACGGGCACGGTCTGGACGAGCGTGAGGTGGACGTCGCCGGTGCCGGGCGGGAGATCGACGACGAGATAGTCGAGCTCGCCCCATTTGACGCCGAGTAGGCACTGTTGGAGCGCCTTGTGCGCCATCGGCCCGCGCCAGATGAGGGGCTGATCGCCGGGCGTGAGGTACCCCATCGACATGAGCTTCACCCCGTGCGCCAGGCCGGGAACGATCGTGTTGTCGGCTAGGGGCTCGGCCGGCGTCCCCGACTGCATCATGATGGGGATGCTCGGGCCGTAGATGTCGGCGTCGAGGAGTCCTACGCGGGCGCCGGTCGAGGAGAGCGTCGCGGCGATGTTGGCGGCGACGGTCGATTTCCCGACGCCCCCCTTCCCGCTCCCGACCGCGATGATGTTCCGGACCGTCTTCAGCGCGGAGGTGTCGGGCGCCTGCGCGCGGCGGACTTCCGCGGTCATGTTGACCCGAACGTCGGTGGCGCCGGGCACGTTCGATAGAACCGCTTGCCGGGATTGGTCGCGAAGTCGATCCTTGACCGGGCAGGCGGGGGTTGTGAGATTCACGTCGAAGGCGACCACATTCCCTTCGATCTTGAGATTGCGGATGAAGCCGAGGGAGACGATATCGCGATGGAGATCCGGATCCATGACCGACCGGAGGGCATCCAAGACTTGGGCTTCGGTGATGGCGGGGCCGCTCATGATTGCCTCTGTATGGAGTTTACGGGATGCTGTGAGCGCACGATCGTAGCAGTCTCGCGCTCCTCCCGGTACGGGAAAGCCGGGGAGCCCGCCGACCGGCTCACGCTCCAAGGAAATCGGGGACCCATCTTCTACAGACGCGCATGAACACTCCAGCGATCCAACATTCCGCGCCCGGAGAGGCGCGCCTCTCCATTCACGGCATGACCTGCGCGGGCTGCGTGTCCGCGGTGGAGCACGCCCTGAAGCGCGTCCCCGGCGTGGCCGAGGCGAGCGTGAATCTCGCCACGGAGGAGGCAAGCGTCCGATTCGAGCCCGATGGCGCGGGCGCGGTCTCGGTCGCGACCCTCATCCAGGCGGTCGAATCGGCCGGCTATCGAGCTGCTCCCCGCGCGGCGTCGAGCGGCGCCGATCGCGAGGGCATGCGGCTCGCCGAGGAGAGCGCGAACCGGCGGCGACTTCTCCTCGCCGCGACGTGCGGCATTCCTCTGATGTTCGTTCATCTCTTCGTCCACGAGATGAGCGCGGCGAGGTGGCTCGGATTCCTCCTCGCCACGCCCGTCTTCTGGATCGCGGGGTGGACGTTTCATCGCCGGACGGCCGTGGGCCTGCGTCACGGCATGTTCGACATGAACACGCTGGTCACGCTCGGAACGGGGGCCGCCTATCTCTACAGCGTCGCCGTCACGCTCGCGCCGGCCTGGTTCGAAGCGACCGGACTGGGCGGATTCGTCTATTACGACACGGCCGCCATGATCCTCGGTTTCGTCCTCCTCGGGCGTCTCCTCGAATCGAGCGCGCGGCGCAAGACGGGCCAGGCGGTGAAGGCGCTCCTGACCCGGCGCCCCGCGACCGCGCGCCGTCTCGTCATGGCCTCGCCGCTCGCGGCCCGCGAGGAGAGGCCGCTCGAGTCGATCGTACGCGGCGACTGGATCGAGATCCTTCCCGGAGAGACGATTCCCGTCGACGGCCTGATCGAGCGCGGAAGAACCGAGGTGGACGAGTCGATGCTGACCGGCGAACCCCTCCCGGTCGCGCGCGGCGTCGGCGATCCCTTGGCCGCGGGAACGCTCAATCGGAGCGCGCCGGTGCTCCTCCGCGCGACGCGAGTGGGGGACGACACCACGCTCGCCCGCATCGTCCGCCTCGTGGAGGAAGCGCAGAGCGGAAAGGCGCCCTTGCAAGCGCTCGCCGATCGCGTGGCTGGACGCTTCGTTCCCGCCGTTCTCCTCATCGCGCTCATCACCGCGGCCTTGTGGCTCTTCCTCGGCCCACCACCGCCCATTCGGTACGCGCTCGTAGCGTTCGTCTCGGTCCTCATCATCGCCTGCCCCTGCGCCATGGGGCTCGCCACGCCGACCGCCATCCTCGTCGGAACCGGGGCGGGCGCGCGGCGAGGGATCCTCCTTCGCGGCGGGGCGGCGCTGGAACGGGTGGGCAAGCTCTCCATCGTCGTCCTCGACAAGACCGGAACGCTCACGCGCGGCGAGCCGGCGGTCGTCTCGTTCCACGCGGCGCCAGGCGAGGACGGCACGGAGATCTTGAAGATGGTCGCGGCCGTCGAATCGGGATCGGAGCATCCGATCGCCCGCGCCATCGTTCGCCACGCACGCTCCGCGGGAGCGACGCGCCTTCCTCTCGCGGAGGGCGTAAGCGTCGTGCCGGGTCTCGGCGCGCAGGGGACGGTCGGGGGCCGTTCCGTCCGCGTCGGCTCGTTCGATTTCGCGGCGTTCGCCGGGAGGGCGCCCGAGGCACTGAAGGCCGCCGCCGAGGCCGCCGCCGAACGGGGCGAGAGCGTCGCCTGGATCGGCATCGGCCAGGCCACGTCGGGCTTCTTCGCGCTCGAGGACGCGCCCCGCGAGGACGCGGCCGACGCGGCCGCGCGGCTCAGAGCCCGCGGCCTTCGCCTCGTGCTCGCCACGGGCGACCGCGAAGCGCCGGCGCGGCGGCTCGCGGCCTCGCTCGGCATCGAAGAAGTCCACGCCTCCCTCTCGCCCGCCGACAAGGTGTCGCTCGTCCGGCGGCTGCAAGAAGGAGGCGCCGTCGTGGCGATGGTGGGAGACGGCCTGAACGACGCCGCCGCTCTCGCCGCCGCCGACGTGGGGATCGCCATCGGAAGCGGAACCGACGTCGCGGTGGAGGCCTCCGACATCACGCTCGTCCGGGGCGGTCTCGGCGCGATCGCCGACGCCCTCGACCTCTCGCGCCGCACCCGCCGCACGATCTTGGAGAACCTGGTCTGGGCATTCGCCTACAACGTCGTCGCCATCCCCCTCGCGGCGGGAGCCCTCTTCCCCATGACGGGGTGGCTCCTCCATCCAACGGTCGCGTCGGCCGCGATGGCGATGAGCAGTGTCTCTGTGGTGGGCAACAGCTTACGGCTTCGCGGCTGGGAACCAGGGCGCTAGGGGCCCTTCTGGCGGCGGCGGTACCTCTATGGTAGAGTTGCGGGCTGGCATGTCGCGCCCACCGGCGTGAATCGGGCAACCGCGCGCGACCGAACGACCTCAGGAGGGTTGCATGGCCGTTTCGAACGATGAAATGAAGGGCCTCTACTACTATCTGAACCTCGTCCGGCAGGTCGACGAACGCTGCCGGCGTCTCTTCAAGCAGGGCCGCTTCCAGGGAACCTTCTTCAGCGCCGTGGGACAGGAGGCGACGGTGGTCGGCCCCTGCTACGGGCTACGTCCCGACGACTTCATCGGCATCCAGCACCGCGAGATCGGCGCCGTCATCACGAAGGGGATGCCGATCAAGTACCTCATGGCGCAGCTCTTCGCGCGGAAGGACAGCCCCGACCGCGGCAAGAGCCACCCCTGCCACTACGGCTGGAAGCCGATGGGGATCGTCACCCCCGCCTCCACGATCGCGGCCCAGACGGTCATCGTCACCGGCTCCGCGCTCGCCTGGAAGATCCAGAAGAAGGACAACGCCGCGGTCTGCTTCGTGGGCGAGGGCGCCACGTCGAACGGCGTCTGGCACGAGGCGCTCAACTTCGCGGGGATTCACAAGCTCGCCTGCGTCTTCGTCGTCCAGAACAACCTCTGGGCGGAGTCGGTCCCTGCCCGCATGGGCGTCCCGCTCGAGAACGTGTCGGACCGCGCGAAGGCGTACGGCATGCCGGGAATCACGATCGACGGAAACGACCTCCTGCTCGTCTACGAGACGGCGCATGACGCGGTCCGGCGCGCGCGGCGCGGCGAAGGCCCGACGCTCATCGAAATGAAGACCTACCGCTGGTACGGGCACTCGGAGATCGATCCGGCCAACTACCGGACGCCCGAGGAAGTCGACTACTGGAAGAAGCGGGATCCCGTTCCGCGGTACGAGCGGCTCCTGATGGAACGCGGCATCATCGACGAGACGTACAAGCAGGCCACGTTGCAGCGGATCGAACGGGAGATCGAGGAGGCGATCGAGTTCGCCGAACGCTCCCCGCACCCCGATCCGAGCGAGATCATGGAGGACGTCTACGCCCCGCTCTAAGCGCGCCCCGGCGCGCCCGAGCGGTGAAAGCCGCCTCCCCGGCAAGGCCCCGCGCGAATCGCGGGTCGACATGGTGCAGCTCGTCCTGCCGAACGACGCCAACACGCTCGGCAACGTGCTCGGCGGGATGGTGCTCCATTGGATCGACCTGGCGGCGGCCATCGTCGCCCATCGCCATTGCCGCATGCAGTGCGTCACGGCGTCGATCGACCAGGTGTCGTTCGAGGCGCCGATCAAGATCGGTCAACTCGCGGTGATCACGGGCCGCATGACCTACGCGGGCCGCACGTCGATGGAGATCCGGGTCGACGTGCAGAGTGAGGATCTGGAAAGCGCGTTCCGGAGGCAGACGAGCACCGCCTATCTGACCTTCGTCGCCATCGACGAGAAGGGAGCACCGGTGCCGGTACCCCCGCTCGTCCCCGAAACCGATGATGAACGACGCGAAGCGCGCGCGGCTGAAGAGCGGCGCGCGGCGCGTCTCGAGAAGGCCCACCACGCCGAGAGGGAGATGACGCGTCGATGAAAACGATGGACAGCGCCCCGGCTCAAACCGGCGCGCCGAGCGACACCCAGCCGATCACCTACATCGAGGCCATCACGCAGGGCCTCACCGAGGAGATGGAGCGCGACGAGCGCATCTTTCTCATCGGCGAGGACATCGCCAATTACGGCGGCGTCTTCAAGGCGACGAAGAACCTCTACGAGCGCTTCGGCCCGCTGCGCGTCATCGACAGCCCGATCTCGGAGAACTTCCTGGTGCAGGGCGCCGTGGGCGCCGCGCTGGCGGGGCTCATCCCCTCGCCCGAGATCCAGTTCGACGACTTCACGTCTCTCGCGGTTGACGGCATCGTGGAGCACGCCGCCAAGATGCGCTACCGCTCGGGCGGCATGTGGACCTGCCCCATGGTGATCCGCGTTTGCTGCGGCGCCGGCGTCGGGGGGGGCCTCTACCACTCGCAATTCAACGCCTCCTGGTTCATGCACAGCCCCGGCCTCGTGGTCGTCGCGCCGTCAAATCCGTACGACGCGAAGGGCCTCCTGAAATCCGCGTTCCGCGGGCAGAACCCGGTCCTCTACTACGAGCACAAGCGCCTCTACCGCACGTCGAAGGGCGTCGTGCCGAAGGGGGACTACGTCGTTCCGCTCGGCAAGGCCGCCGTCGCGCGCGAGGGGAAGCACGCCACGATCGTCTCCTACTCGCTCATGCTTCATCGGTCGCTCGAAGCCGCCAAGAAACTCGCTGCGGAGGGGATCGAGGTCGAGGTGGTCGATCTCCGGACGCTGGCTCCCTACGATCACGAAACGATTCTCGAATCGGTGAAGAAGACGGCTCGCTGCGCGGTCGTTTACGAAAGCAGCCGCACCATGGGCGTCGGCACGGAGATCGCGGCGATGGTGGCCGAGGAGGGCTTCTCCTACCTCGACGCGCCGGTCATTCGCATCTCGCCGCCCGACGCGCCTCAGGAACCGTTCGCGCCGACTCTGGCCGATCACTATTTGCCGAACGCCGACCGGATCGCGCAGGCGATCCGCGACCTCGTCGCCTACTAGGCCCTCGGGCCACCGGGAGGAAGGATGCCCACAACCATCATCGTGCCGCAACTCGGCGAGAGCGTGGTCGAGGGAACGATCGGGAAGTGGCTGAAGAAGGTCGGCGACCCGATCGCCAAGGACGAACCGATCGTCGAGATCATCACGGACAAGATCAACATCGAGCTCCCCGCCCCCACGGCCGGGACGCTCGGCAAGATCACGGTCGGCGAGGGGATCGTCGCGCAGGTCGGCGACGAGCTCGGCGTGATTCTGGCCGCCGGCGAATCGCTCGGCGCGTCGTCCGGGGCCGCGTCTCCGGCGCCCGCCCACGCGGCCGCGCCCAGCACTCCGGCGCTCCACGCGCCCGCACCTGCCTACGCCTCCTCGGCTTCGGCCACGGCCACGCTCCCCGCTCCCCCGTCCGGGGACGGCGCGCGGCTCTCTCCCGCGGTCCGGAAGCTCGTGAAGGAGCACGGCGTCGACGTCGCGCTGATTCGTGGATCGGGAATGGGCGAGCGAGTCACTCGCGAGGACGTGCTTACGTTCATCGAGGCCCGCAGGCTTGGCCCGGGCATGGCGGCTGGTTTCGCGGCCCCGACGGCGGGCCGCATGACCGCTGCGCCGGCGGTCGGCGGAGCCCAGGCCCCCGCGGCCACCGCGCCGAAGCCGCTCAAGGCGATCCCGGCTCCGTCGTTCGCGGGCGCCGGCTCCCACGAGGAGATCGTGCAGCCCCTGACAACCCTCCGGAAGAAGATCGCGGAGAACATGTCGAAGGCCCGGCACACGGCGGCGCACTGCTCCGTGACCGACGAGGTCGACATGACGGCGCTCGTCGAGCTCCGCGCGCGGCTCAAGGAGCGCGTGAAGACCGAGTACGGCGTCAATCTCACCTACATGCCGTTCATCACGCGGGCGGTCGTTCGGGCGCTGAAGGAGTACCCGATCCTCAACGCCACGATGACGGAGACCGAGGTCCGGTACCGGACGTACTACAGCATCGGGATGGCGGTTCACCGCGATCAGGGCCTGATCGTGCCGGTGCTCCACGACGCCGACAAGAAGACGATCTTGCAGTTGGCGGCCGAGATGGAAGACCTCGCCGCGCGCGCGCGCGCCGAGAAGCTCACGCTCAACGACATCGAGGGCGGCACGTTCACGATCACGAACGCCGGCATGTTCGGCGCCACGGCGTCGCAGCCCGTCATCAACCATCCCCAAGTCGGCATCCTGGGGGTCCATCTCATCCAGGAGCGCCCCGTGGTGCGCGATCATAGGATCGTCGTCCGCTGGATGATGACCCTGGTTCTCTCGTTCGACCATCGGCTCGTCGACGGAACGCCGGCGGCCCAATACCTCCACCGCGTGAAGGAGCTCCTCGAGGACCCGGAGAGTTGGCTCCTCGACTCCATGGGATAGGAACGCAATGACCGAAGCGACCGCCGCGGGCGGCACCCGCCCGACCCGAATCGAGAAGGACTCTCTCGGACCGCTCGAGGTTCCGGCCGACGCCCTCTACGGCGTCCAGACCGCCCGCGCGGTCGCCAACTTCCCCATCAGCGGCGAACGGCTCCATCGCGAAATGGTTCGCGCCGTCGCCCGCATCAAGATCGCCGCCGCGCGCGCCAACAGCGAGCTCGGCGTCCTCGACAAGGCCAAGGCTGACGCCATCGTGAAGGCGGCCGAGGAAGTGGTGGCGGGCAGGCACGACGCCCACTTCGTCGTCGACGCGTACCAGGCCGGCGCCGGCACCTCCTTCCACATGAACGTGAACGAGGTCGTCGCGAACCGCGCCTGTGAGTTGATGGGGGGCCAGCGGGGCGACACGAAGCTCATCAGCCCGAACGACCACGTCAACAACTCGCAATCTACCAACGACGTCATTCCGACCGCCATCCGCCTCGCGGCCTACGCGCTCTCGGGGCCCGTGATCGAGGAGATGGCCGCGCTCGCCTGCTCCTTCGCGGGCCGCGCGGCAGCGTTCCGCACGGTTCTCAAGTCGGGCCGCACGCACTTGCAGGATGCCGTGCCGGTGACGCTTGGGCAGGAGTTCTCGGGCTACCAGGTCTGTGTCGAGGGATGGGTGGAATCGCTGAAGCGGAGCCGCGAGGGCCTTCTGGCTCTCGGCCTCGGCGGGAACGCCGCGGGGACCGGGATCAACGCCCACCCGCAGTATCGCGAGAAGACGATCGCCAACATCGCGGCGCTCACGGGGGCGGCGTACCGCCCGTCGCCGAATCTCTTCGAGGCGATGCAGAGCATGGCGCCCTTCGTCCGCCTCTCGAACGATCTGCGCGGCTTTTGCCTCGACCTGACGCGGATCTCGAACGACCTCCGGCTCCTCGCGAGCGGTCCCACGACCGGCTTCGACGAGATCATCCTCCCCGCCGTCCAGCCGGGCTCCTCCATCATGCCCGGGAAGGTGAACCCGGTCGTCCCCGAGATGACGAACATGGTCTGCTTCCAGGTCCTCGGCTACGACACGACGGTCGCCTACGCCGCGCAGGCGGGCCAGCTCGAGCTGAACGTCATGATGCCGGTCATCGCCCACAACCTCCTCCGCTCTCTCGCCATCCTGGCACCGACGCTCCGCGTGCTGCGAACGACGTGCGTCGACGGCATCACCGCGAACGAGGATGTCTGCCGCGCCTACTTCGAGCATTCGATCTCCCTCGCCACGGCCTTGAATCCCTACATCGGGTACATGGCGGCGGCGGAAGTGGCGAAGGAGTCGGCGAAGACGGGGAAGACGGTGGTGGAGATCGTGCGGGAGCGGAAACTCCTCACCGAGGAGCAGATCGCAAAGGTCTTCTCGGCGGAGACGATGACCGGGGTCGGTCCCTAGACTCGGCTCGCCGCGCCGGCGGAGGAGGAGGAAGCCTCCGGGCGCTTGTCCTCGCCGGCTGCGCCGGCTCCGGAGGCGCCCTGCGGCTTCCTCCTCCTCCGCCTCACCACCATCCAGAGACCACGGGCGCCGCCATCTTGTATGCGCCGGGATCGTCTCGAAAGATGCCCACGCGGATCTGTCTGACAGTGGATGGGATCACCGCGGAACGTGGCCGGGGCGGCGGTCGGGGGATGTCGGAGGGCGCCTCCGCAGCCCGCGCGCAGCGCGGGCGAGGACAAG
>Ga0315278_10003709_pt1 | contig 13706 bp, 15 predicted proteins | sample YL17G06_0_MG_FD_203880 | JGI IMG/M metagenome (GOLD analysis project Ga0315278, IMG submission 203880) | Sediment microbial communities from Yellowstone Lake, YNP, Wyoming, USA - YL17G06_0 | ecosystem: Environmental > Aquatic > Freshwater > Lake > Sediment | place: USA: Wyoming | collected...
GCGCCGCGTCGAACGACGGGTCGCGCGAGGTGAAGGTCGCGAGCGACTGCGCCGTGCCGAGCGCGCCGATCAGCTCTTCCGCGAATGCGCTCATCGTTTCCGTTTCCTCTTCACCGTTTTCCACATCCGGTGCATCAGCGCTTGATCCACGCCTGAATCCCATTTGCGCGGTAGCGCGCCATGTCGAGCTGCTCGGCGACGGGCGCGACATCGCCGGTGCAGGCCTTCGGCAACTCTTTGCGCGGGAGCTCGCTCACGATCGACCCGTTCACCGCATAGCCGCGCATCACCGCGCCAGAATGGCACACCAGCAGCCGTGCGCCGCCCCCGGGCTCCTTGAGGATCCGGAAGAGCGTATCGGTATCGGCGAGGATCGAGCCCGCAGCCGCGAACCGCCCGTCCTTGCGCATGAAGTAGAGAAACACCAGTCCGTCGCGCCGTCCGGCGAGGTCGCGCGCCTGCCAGAGCGCGACGTCGGGCAGTCCGTCGGCGTTGAAATCGTCGACGAAGCGGGCCACCGGGTCGTCGCGCTGGCGCCACTGCCCGTCCACGGCCTTGGTGGCGAGGAAGTGCTCGAGCGGCTCGCCCACGTCCTTCTGCGCGGCCGCCGACGTCGCGGCGGCGACGAGCGCCGCGAACAAAGCTGCGATGGTGGTGCGGCGCATGGGGACTCTCTCACGGCGAACCCGTTTCGATTATCCGTCCGAACGCGCGGCGCTGCACGTCCCGGCGCCGAGTGTGACGGAGTGTCGCCCGCCCGCGGCGCGGCCTCGATCGTGGGCGCGGTGCCGGTGGCCTCACCCGCGCGGCCTGGCGCGCGTCCTCCCCTGGGGCGACGAGATCGTCGCGCCGCACGACTTTTACGGCGTGAGCGTCTTCTACGGGGACTTCCCCCAGGCGACCGGCGACCGACGACGGGGTCGTCCGACTGATCGAGGCGCCGCCGGTCAACGCACCAGAGTGACGCGCAACTCGGCGCGGTGTTCGGTCACCGCGACCACGTCGCGCGGAGCAGGTTCTCTTCCGGGTTGTAGTGGAAGTCGAGTTCGCCCTTGTAGGCCGACTGCACCGCCTCCGCGATGTTCCGCGCAAGATGGGTGTCGGTGGTCGTGACCAGCACGCCGTCCTCGGCGTCCTCGATTGCGATGATCCGCTGGAGCGGGTGCTCGGCCTTCTCCGTGGCCTCGCGGTTGCGCACGAGGTGCAGGATGTCGTCGCGATGAGTGCCGATGAACGCACCCTTGAACGTCACGTACCCGGCCGGGAACTTGTCGTGGATGCGGTGGCAGGCCGGGCAGCGCGCCTCGTGCGCACCCGCCGGGGCCGCGCCCCAGGTCCAGCGTCCACCGCCGTACACCGCACCGCAGTCCGGGCAGCGCGTCGGTTCGGGGAGCTTCTTCTTCGACTTGTAGCTGTCGTGCACCAACTCCTGCGTCAGCTGCTCCCGCTGTAGCGGTCGCCATCCCCCGCGTTCGCCTTTCATGATTGCACTCCTTTCCAGTAGCGCGAGCCCGTGCGTCTCAGGCGCCCTCGGGGGGCACCGCAGGCGGCGTCTCGTGCGTTTTCACCTCGCCGCGCTGCACGTGCGCGTACTCGTCGAGCTGACGCTTAGCGGCGTCGAACGCCTCGCGCAGCGCCACGTACACGTCCTCGTCATGGTCGCGGCTGGCGACAATCTCCTTGCCCGGCACGCGCACGTCGAGCCGCACCGCGTAGTGCTTGCCCTGGTGCTTGTGCCGTTGCAATGACTCCACGGTCACGCGGCAGCTCATGATGCGCGGGTAGAAGGATTCGAGCCGTGCGGCCTTCTCGCGGATGCGGATCTCGAGCGCTTCGGACTGCGGAACATCGTGGAAGTTGATCTGGAGCGGGACTTGCATGGTTCTCTCGATCGTAAGCGGGTGAAACGGTTTCCACCCTGAGTTCACCTTACTGCCCGGGTCCCGACGTGGGTTTGACTTCCATCAAACCCGCCCGAGCGCAGCGCGAATCGGGCCGGAGCGGGCGGCGGAGCCGGACGACGATCAGGACTATTATGTGCTTATGCGTATCGCCGTTGAATGCTATTCCGGATACCGGGGCGAGCAGGAGCCGCGGGCCTTCACGCTCGGCGAGCGGCGCTTCGAGGTGCGCGAGCTCGTCGATCGCTGGCTCCATCCCGCGCATCGCTATTTCAAGGTGCGCGTCGACGACGGGCGCCAGTTCATTCTGCGTCACGACGGCGGGTCCGGCGAGTGGGAGCTCGCCGGTCTGGTCGGCCCCGGCAGGACGGTGAGCGGCGACGGCATCACGCGCCATTGACCGCAGTCAAGCCTCGCCGCGATAGCGGGCGCACGCACTATTTGAAGTTTCGTCTGCCATGCGAGCCCAGCTCAGCCTGCTCGAGTCGCCATCGCCCGCCACCGCGCCGTTCGAGATCGCCGAGCGCAAGGGGGTTGGCCATCCGGACACGATCTGCGACGCGCTGACCGAGGAGTTGAGCCACGCGCTCTGCCGCTTCTACATCGAGCGCTTCGGACTGATCCTCCATCACAACGTCGACAAGGCGCTGCTCTGGGGCGGCGCGGCGCGGCCCGCGTTCGGCGGCGGCGAGGTACTCGAGCCGATCGAGATCTACCTCGCCGGCCGTGCGACCCGCGCAGCGCGCGGCGTGACGGTGCCGGTCGAGGCGCTCGCCGTCGAGTCGAGCCGCGCGTGGCTGCGCGCGAATCTGCCCGCGCTCGATCCCGAGCGGCACGTGCGCATCCACACGCTGATCCGGCCGAGCTCGCCCGACCTCATCGCGCTCTTCGAGCGGCAGCGCGACGCGGGCGTCGCGCTCGCGAACGACACGTCGTTCGGCGTCGGCTTTGCGCCGCTCGATCCGCTCGAGCGTGCCGTGCTCGCCGTCGAGCGGCGACTGAACGCGCCCGCGACGCACGCCGCGCACCCAGAGATCGGTCCGGACGTGAAGGTGATGGGCGCGCGCACGGGCGCGGCGATACGGATCACGGTTGCCTGCGCGATGGTGGGCCGGCACGTGCGCGATCTCGCCGATTACTTCGCCGCGACGGCGCGCGTCCGTGCGTTGGCGCTCGAAGGCGCGTGCGAGGCCGCCGGGACGCCGGCCGTCGAAGCCGACGTGAACACCGCCGACGGTGAGACCGCGGACAGCGTCTACCTCACCGTGACCGGCACCTCCGCCGAGGGCGGCGACGACGGCCAGGTCGGGCGGGGCAACCGCGTGAACGGTCTCATCACGCCCTACCGCCCGATGAGCCTCGAGGCGGCCGCCGGCAAGAACCCGGTGACGCACGTCGGCAAGCTCTACAACCTGATGGCGAGCCGGATCGCACAGGCGGTCGTCGAGGGCGTGCCCGGCGTGAGCGAGGCGCACTGCTACCTGCTCAGCCAGATCGGCAAACCGATCGACGCGCCGCAGGTGTTCGACGTGAAGCTGCGCCTCGCCGACCCCGCCGCGCTCGCCAGCCTGCGCGCGCGGATCGAGGCCATCGCGCAGGACGAGCTGCGCGGCATCCACGGCCTGTGGACGAACGTGCTCGCGGGCCTGTGCCCGGTGTGGTGAGCGGCGGGCCGCGGGCTGCGCGTCATCGAACGGGGACGGCGCCCCGTCTTACTCAGTGGTCCTCGATGTGCGGCACCGATTCCTCGGCTGGCGCGCCGGTCTCCGCGTCGATCCAGTCGGCGATACCAATCTCGGACTCGGCCTCCTGGAGCGACTCGCCCGGCTCGTAGCCCGTTTCCACGGCGGCCTGCATGTCGGCGACCGCCTCGAAGAGGGTCGGAAACGGGCCGTACTCCTTGCCGTCCTCTCGCGACTGCCAGTGGAAACCGTCGGGCCGCTCGAAGATGCGAGTCCGGTCGAAGTCGGGAACGGTCTCCGGGATTCTCTGTGTCATCGCTGCACCCTCGGTCTCGATGCTGTCCTCGCATGAAGCGTAGGCCCCTGCGCCAGCCGGCAGTTGACTTTGGTCAAGCGCGTGCCCGCGGCATCGAAGGACGGATCAACCACCCCGGCCGCTCACGCGGCCGCTCCTCCTGTCCAGGAGGGGAAGAACTTCGTGTCAGAACTCGGCGAGCGAGCCGACGAAGTCCGCGAGCAGCGCGTTGACGCGCTCGGGCACTTCGATCTGCGGGAAGTGCCCGACGCCGGCGATCACCTCGATGCGCACGGTCGGTACGTGCCGCCGCACGAGGTCGAGCCAGGGCGTCGTCTCGCCTTCCTTCATTGGCACGCGCTTCCGATCGACGTTGAGGGTGGTCGACTGGACGACCATCAGCGGCACGCGGATCGCGTCGAGCGCCGCGTCCATGCGCGCGGCGTCCCACCGTGCCATGCTGGGGAAGAGCGCCGCACCGATCTCGCCCGGCAGGCGTTTCGCGCGCCCGACGATGCGCGTGGCATCGCTGCTGGGGCGGAAGAACATCCCCTTGACGAGCGCCTCCCCGAACGCGGGGAATCCGACGAAGTCGATCGCCGCACGGATCGACTCCTCGGCCTGGGCGGGGTCTCCGACACCGAGCCGGCTACCGTCGATCAGCACGACGCCGGCGATCCGGTCCGCTGCGCCGCCGTACGCCTCGAGCACGACGCGACAACCCATGCTGTGGCCGACAAGGATCGCTTCCTTGAGGTCGCGCTGGACGACGAGCCGCGCAACGTCGGCGCCCAGGGTCTCGATCGAGCAGTCGGCCGGGTCGCCGGGCGTCTGCCCGTGGCCGCGCAGGTCGCAGGCGACCACGGCCTGCGTGGTGCCGAACTCGGCGACCTGGGCCGCCCAGTCGGTGTGGTCGCACGTGAAGCCGTGCACGAAAACCATCTCCGGCACACCGCTGCCGGCGCTGCGGACGAACATCTCGACGGACACGCGGCGGCGAACCCGCGGCTTTATGCCGGCTTGGGCTTGCTCCCGCAGCCGCAGGCACCGCACGACGTGCAGACGAGCGCCTCGCAGGTCACGCATTGCACGCCGATCGCCCGGTCGATGGTCTTCCCGCAGGCGACGCACTTCACCGCGCGGCGGGATTTCGTGGCCGCCGCCTCGGCGATGCCGCCGTTGGGGAGCCCCAGGCGCTGCAGGTACCCGCGATGCTTCGCGATCGCGTCCTCCCGGTGCTCCTCGAGCTCGCGTTGCTGCTGCCGGCGCTCGGCCTCCAGCCGGGTAGCCTCGGCGCGCGCCGCGGCCTCCTGCTGCTGACGCCCGATCTCCAGTTCAAACTCCGGCCAGCGCGACTCCAGCGCCTCGAGCTCCGCGGCCTCCCGGGTCGAGTCCTCGGGCGCCAGTCCGCGCAGGTAGTTCCGCGCGAACGTGTAGGCCGGCACCTCCCAGCTCGCCCGCTTCGCGAGATACGTCGTGGAATCCCGGCAGCGGAAAAACAACAGGTCCGCTTTGAGTCCGGGCCTGTTGGACGAAATGCTTCGATCGAGAACCACCCAACCGTGCTCTTTGCTATAGCCCCACCATTGCATAGTGCTTCCCTTCGCGATCACTGCGGACTGCGGCGATATTCACCCCAGAGACTACTCTCAACGAGAGCAAAGGGTTTTCCCGCGCCGGCAGGCGCGGCCCGGCTGAACCTTGCCACCGCTGGAAGGTCGAGCGGCCCCCGAACGGATGGCGAAACTGAGGTACCTTCTCGGGCCGCAGGTCCCGCAGATCCCTAGAACCATACCGAGAGTCACCATGCCGAGAGTGCAAGCGGCCGCAAGCGCGGCGGGTGCGCAGGTCGCTGCGCGCGGCGAGGCAGAGTCCACCTACGCATGGATGCGCCTCCTCGCATCGCTCGCGGTCTCGAGCATCGGCGGCGTTGGCATGTGGTCGGTCGCCGTTGTCCTGCCCGCGGTACAGGCGGAGTTCGGGATCGGGCGGTCGGCCGCCTCGCTGCCGTATACGCTCACGATGCTCGGGTTCGGCTTCGGCGGCATCCTGATGGGCAAGCTCTCCGATCGCTTCGGCATCGTCGCGCCCGTCGTCGTCGGTGCGTTCGCGCTCGCGCTCGGCTTCTTCGCCGCCGGCGCGGCCACGAGCCTGTGGCAGTTCGCGGCTGCGCAAGGGCTGCTCATCGGTCTCCTCGGCAGCTCGGCGAGCTTCGCGCCGCTCGTGGCCGACACCTCGCTCTGGTTCACGCGGCGCCGCGGGGTAGCGGTCGCTATCGTCGCGAGCGGCAACTACGTCGCCGGCGCAATCTGGCCACCGGTGATCCAGCACTTCGTCGAGACGGCGGGCTGGCGGTACGCCTACATGGGCGTCGGCTTGTTTTGCCTGGTGACCATGCTGCCGCTCGCGCTGGCACTGCGCCGCCGTCCGCCGACGCTCGAGCTGACCCCCAGTACGGCGCGCATTGCACACTGGTCGGACCGGCCGCTCGGCCTCTCGCCCGCCGCGCTGCAATGGGTCCTTTTTGCCGCGGGCATCGCGTGCTGCGTGGCGATGTCGATGCCGCAGGTCCACATCGTCGCGTACTGCGGCGACCTCGGCTACGGCGCGGCGCGCGGCGCGGAGATGCTGTCCTTGATGCTCGGTGCAGGGGTGATCAGCCGCCTTGCCTCCGGCTGGATTTCCGACCGCATCGGGGGATTGCGCACACTGCTGCTCGGGTCGGGGCTGCAGGGGCTTGCGCTCATACTGTTCCTGCCGTTCGACGGGCTCGTCTCGCTGTACGTGATCTCGGCGCTCTTCGGGCTCGTCCAGGGCGGCATCGTGCCCTCGTACGCGATGATCGTGCGCGAGTACTTCACGCCGCAGGAGGCGGGCGCGCGCGTCGGCACGGTCCTGATGGCCACGCTGCTCGGGATGGCGCTGGGCGGCTGGATGTCGGGCGCGATCTTCGATCTCACCGGCTCCTACAAGGCGGCGTTCGCGAACGGCATCGCGTGGAGCGTGCTGAACGTATCGATCACGGCGTGGCTGCTGCGGCGCGCGGCCCGACTTCCAACCAAATGAGCAGCCCGCCCGATCCGTACCAGCCGCTGCTCGTCCAGGCGTCCGCGCACCTGCAGGCCGGGCGCCAGCAGGCGGCCGAGAGCCTCTATCGCGACGTCCTCGCGCGCGCGCCGGAGCATCCGGTCGCGACGCATTTTCTTGGCGTGTGCATGGTCCAGACCGGGCGCCCCCAGGAAGGCCTGGCGGCGCTCGCGAAATCGATGCAGGCGCTCGGGCGCCAGGCGCGGTTCCGGCACAACTACGCGCTCATGCTCGCGCAGGCCGGCGACGCCGCCACCGCCGAGCGCGAGCTGGAGGCGGCGATCGCGCTCGAGCCCGGCAACGTCACCTCCCACAACTACCTTGGCGTCGTGCGCCAACAGCTCGGCCGGCTCGCGGACGCGGCGGCCGCGTACGAAGCCGGGCTCGCGCTCGCGCCCGACGATCCGTTCCTCGCCAGCAACTATGGCAACTGCCTGCTTGCGCGAGGCGAGATCGAAAAGGCGATCGAGTGGCTGCGCCGCTCGGTCGGACGCGAGCCGCGCAACCCGGTCGCGCACAACAACCTCGGCTCGGCGCTGAACGCCGCCGGCGACGTGCGCAGCGCGATCGCGGCTTATCGCAAGGCGATCGAGGTCGAGCCGCGCTATGCGCCGGCGTGGTTCAACCTCGGGCTCGGGCTGGGCACGATCGGCGACGACGACGGTTCGCTCGAGGCGTTGCGGCAGGCCGTGCAGGTCGGCCCGGATTTCGCGCCGGCGTGGCAGGCGTTCGCGGACGCCTTCGCGAAGGCGCGCTTCCTCGCCTGGGACGCGCAGGCGGCCCAGGACGTCACGCGCGTGCTGCTGCACCCGTCGATCGATCCCGGCCCGCTCGCCGAGGCCGCGGCCAGCCTGCTCGTGCTCGACCCGGCGTTCGCGCCGCTCGTCCACGATCTGCCTGCGGGCGGCGCGAAGCTGCAGGCGCTCGCGCACCCGATGCTGCTCGCTTTGATCGAGAACGCGCTCGTGCCCGACCCGGCGTTCGAGGGGTTTCTGCGCACGCTGCGGCAGCGCCTGCTCGCGGCGTGGTGCGACGGCACGCTCGCCCCCACGGCGCAGTCGATCGATCTCGCCTGCGCGCTCGCCCAGCAGTGCTTTCTCAACGAGTACGTCTGGCCCGAGAGCGACGCGGAAACCGGAGATGTCGCGCGGCTCGCCGACGCAGTTCGCGCCGCACCGGGCGCGCTCGAGACCGCGCTGCTCGGCGCGTACCGACCGCTCGCGTCGATCCCCGAACTCGCACGCCCCGCCGGTGCCGGCGAGTCGCTCAAGCGGCTCTGGCAACGCCAGGTCGAGGAGCCCGCCGAAGAGCGCAAGCTGCGTGACACGCTCGAGGCGCTGACCTCGATCGAGGACGAAATTTCACGCGCCGTGCGCCAACAGTACGAAGACAACCCGTACCCGCGCTGGCATCGCGTGCCCGCGTCGCGCGCCGTGCCGTTCCCGCTGCGGCGCGCGCTGCGCGAGCTCGTCCCGCACGTCGACCTGGACCGGCTGCGCGTGCCGGACGCCCCTGACATCCTCATCGCCGGGTGCGGCACCGGGTACCAGGCGGCGGTCACCGCGCTCCGCAATCCCGGCGCGCGCATTCTTGCGGTCGACCTGAGCCGCACGAGCCTCGCCTACGCGCTGCGCCGCGCCCGCGAAGTCGGCATCGGGCACGTGCGGTTCGCGCAGGCCGACATCCTGAAGCTTGGCGTATTGGCGGAACGCTTCGACCTGATCGAGTGCGCCGGCGTCCTGCATCACCTGCGCGACCCGCTCGCGGGCGCTCGCGTGCTCGCTGCGCTGCTGAAGCCGGGCGGCGTGATGAAACTTGCGCTCTACAGCGAGCGGGCGCGTCAGGGCGTGGTCGCAGCGCGCGAGCTGATCGCGCAACAGGGGCTCGGCGGCGACATCGAGGGCGTCCGCGCGGCGCGGCAGCTCGTGTTCGCCGCGCCCGAAGGCAGTTCCGCGCGCATCGTCACGCTCGGCAGGGATTTCTACTCCGCATCGGGCGCCCGCGACCTCGCGATGCACGTCCAGGAACATCGCTTCACGACCGCGCAGCTCGGCGAGCTCCTGCGCGCGCTTGGGCTCGAGCTGCTCGGCTTCGAATTCAGCGACCCGAGCGTCCCGGCCGCCTACCGTCAGCGCTTCCCGCAGGATGCGGCCGCGACGTCGCTCGAGAACTGGGGGCGCTTCGAGGACGAGCACCCGGAGGTGTTCGCGGGGATGTACCAGTTCTGGGTGGCCACGCCTGCGGCCTTGGCGTGACGCGGCCGGAGCGCGCTGCCGCTTATGCCGGCGGCTCGACCCTGCGGTAGTGCTCGGGGGCGTACTTGCAGATCGGGCACCTGTCGGCCGGGATCCGGTGCACCGTGGAGCCGCAGATCTGACAGACGTAGTAGGTGCCGGTCTTCATGTCGATCGTTGTCGCCACGGTCTCGAAGAAGTTCGGCGAGTACCGCTGGATCTGGCGAATCACGTCCCGGTGCTGCTTCTCGGACTCCCAGGCGTAGGTGACGTAGGTCACCGCGTCGGCGTGCCCCTCGGGCTTCAACGTCGCGAGCAGCCCGGGATAGAACGCCTCGATCGAATCGAGCTCCTCGCTCACCGCCTTCAGGAGGTTCTCCTTCGTGCTGCCCGCCGTCGGATTCACCGTTGGCGCCGGCTCTGCGTCGACGCCGAGCCTCGCCAGGACGCGCTGGAAGTTCTGCGCGTGAATCAGCTCGGAAGCGGCGAACGCAATGAACAGATAGGCAATGCCCGCGTAGCCCTGTGCCTTCGCCTGCTGCCCGTATTGCCGGTACCGGCGGTAGACGGCGGTCTCCCGCTGCTGGGCGACTTGCATCGCGGCGACCGTCTCGGCATACCCCGCGGCGACCACGGGCCGAAGCAGCCCCACGCTCCATGCGACCGCCCCCGCGGCGAGGCAAGCGAGATGTCGCCGCCGCGAGTGCCCGTCAGGGGACAGCGCGCAACGCACCGTGCTCGGCGGGCACGTGCGCTCTGCAGCGCTCCCGTGTTGCGTGACCATAACCCGACGCCCCTCCTCTGCGGATCGTACTTCCGAGCCTACTTTGTGCCCGACGTGCCCGCGCCGTCTTGACGAACAGCAAAGGCCGGGCGCGACCGTTCTAGCGGAGGTCGGGGTCAACCCCGGCGACGGCGCTACGCGACCGGCTTGAGCTGCCGTGCCACCCAGTCGAGCTTGTCGCGGAACTGCGCCTCGTCGGGCGGCTGCTTGCGCATCACCGGGTGCGGCAGTTCGAAGAACGAACCGTCGGCCTTGACCGCGCGCCCGCCGCCGGTCTCGAGGTAGCAATACCCGACGCCGCCGAACGTCACGTCCGGCGCGGTGCCGGCGAGCTGCGCTGCGATCTGGTGCGCGATGACTTCCCCGTGGGCGTGCGCGAACACGCCCGCTTTCGGGAGCGAGAGCGGCATGTCCGGCTTGTAGCGCCCCGGCAGCGGTACCACGGTCAAGTCGCCCGCCGCGTAGACCCGGCCCGCCACGTTCGCCGCTTTCACTTCGAGCGTCTGCGGGTCGACGGGGATCCAGCCGGAGGGGTTCACCAGTCCGGCGTCGCGCACGACTTTCGGTGCTTCGTGCGGCGGCACCGAGATCAGCAGATCGTAGCCGGCCTCGGAACCGTCCTCGAAGACGATGCGCCGCGTCGCGGCGTCGACCCGCACGGCCTTCTTCTGCGGATGGAACGCAATGCCGCGCTGCGCGAGCTCGGCTTTGATGTGGTTCCCCATCTCCGCGCCGGCGGTCGCCATGGGGATGCCTTCCACGGTGTAAATCGCGATGCGCGTCTTGCCGCCAAGGCCGCGGCGCTCGAACGCGTGGTGCAGCAGCATCGCCGCCTCGTACGGCGCGGGCGGGCACTTGAAGGGCGCCTTCGGGATCAGGATGGCGACCTCGCCGCCGGCGAAACTCTCCAGGACGGGCTTCAGGCGCTCCGCGCCGGCCACACTATAGAAAGTGTGCCCGGCCTCGGCGAGCCCGGGGAGGCCCGCCTCGTTCACGTCGGCGCCGAGCGCGATCACGAGGTAGTCCCAGGCCAGGGTCTCCACGCTCGTCACGACCTTGCGGTTCGAAAGATTGATCGCCGTCACATCGGCCTGAAGAAAGCGTACGCCGGCATCGAGCAGCGCCGAACGGGCCTGCGAGATCTGCTCGAACGTGCGCTCGCCGAGCGCGATCCAGGTCTTCCCGGCGCCGACGTAAAAGCGCGGCGTCCGGTCGACGACGATGATTTCGTGGTCTTTGGGGGCCAGCCGGCGCAGCGTGTTCGCGGCGGCGATGCCCCCGAACCCGCCGCCGAGGATCACCGTGGTTTGCGTGCTCATCTTGTCTCCTCTCGCGCGCCGGCCTGGCCGCCGGTTACTTCATGAGAATCTGCCAGGCGATGGTCGCCTGGGCGAAGAAGCCGACGGCGAACGCGAGCGTGCGCACCCACGGGATCCCAAACGTATACGCCCCGAGGTGCACGACGCGCGCCCAGAAGTACACGATGCACGCGGTGGCGGTCGCGCCGTTGCTCACGCCAAGGGCGTGGGCCGCGAGCACGAGCGCGGCGAAGACGACCAGGTTTTCCACCGCGTTGTCGTGCGCTTTCATCATGCGCCGCGCCCACGCGGACTGCGGCTTCGGGCTGTCCGGGTAGCCGACTGCGTCCATGAGGCCGCGCGTCGCGATCCGGTCGAGGATGTACGGCACCCAGATCAGGCCAGTCAGCGCGGTCACCAGGACGAGATAGAGAAGCTCGGTTTTCATGCGTTCCCCCGTTTCGGATTGTTGGCTGCGATGCAGAGCGGTGCCGGGCGCACCACGAGAACGGCCTCTGCGGACCGAAACCTGCGCTGCGGGTCGGCTGCGCGCGCCGACTCTCGTTGTCACGCTCCCGCAGGGAGCGCGAGAGAGTCTACACCCCGGTGCGGCGCCGCTTGATGACGGGCTCGGGGCTCAGGCTTTGACGGTCAGCAGGTTCGCGTCGCGCCGGGGTTTCACGCGACTTCAAGCAGCGCCCGCGGACTCTTTGCGGCGATCAGGAGCAAGGTCCGTGCGGCACCGGAAGGGGCACGGCGCCCCTGCTCCCACTCTTGCAGCGTGCGCACGGAGACGCCAAGGAGCTGCGCGAACTTTTCCTGCGAGAGTCCAGTGCGCTCGCGGATGTTCGACACCGAGGGGACGGTAGTAACGCGCCCATGCTCTCCACGCTTGATCTGCCGAATCCCTTCGAGAATCTCCAACCCGATATTGCGCTTAGCTTTTGCCATCGATTTCGTCCTTGATCTTGCGGTGGATGTGTCCGGAAATGCTCTCAGAGGTGGCGTAGAATTCGAACGATGAAGGTGAGGGAGCTGATCGAATTGCTCGAAGCCGATGGGTGGTTTCAGGTTCGAATGAAAGGCAGTCATCGGCAGTTTCACCACGCTGGCAAGCCGGGAACGGTAACGGTTGCGGGAAAGCCGGGCATCGATGTTCCGCCCGGTACACTCAATAGTGCATTAAAGCAGGCTGGGCTCAAGAAGTAGGAGGCAAGCGCATGCGCTATCTCGTCGTAGTCGAAGAAGGCCCCACTTCATTTGGGGCGTATGTTCCTGATCTTCCGGGGTGCATCGCAGCCGGTGAATCGAAGGCGGAGGCCCTTGCGCTGATCCGCGAGGCCATTGAGCTTCATCTTAGCGATCTCAAGAGCGATGGGTTTCCGATCCCCAAGCCATCATCGGTCAGCGAAGTCGTCGAGGTTGAAGCCGCGACGGATTAACGGAAACGCTAGACCACGGTTCGCCGTGCGGGGGTTCTCCCTGCAACCTCGACGGCGCGCTCTCCGGCGCCGCGGCGCCGGAGAACTTGGTGCGGTGGCGCTACTTGATGGCGATCGGATTGATGATCGCCTGCACCGCGCCGGTGATGCGCGAGGGCCCGAGCGTGAACAGGAACTCCCAGGCCTGGTCCTTCACCATCTCCTCGGTATTCATGTTCTCGAGGATGTAGATGCCGTTGAGCGGAAGAAGGATCTGGTGCACCTCGAACACGCCGGCATTCTTCTCGAACGGAATCACTTCGACGCCCCAGGTGTCGGCCCCGACCATCGCCACTTCCAGCGAGGCGAGGTACTTCGCGCCTTCCACGCCGAGCCCTGGCTCCACGGAGCCGTAGCGCTTGTTGTCCTTGCCGATCAGCTTGGTCCAGCCGGTATAGAAGAGCACCACGTCGCCCTTCTCGATCGGCTTGACGCCCTGGCGCTTCATCGCGCCTTCGATCTCCGCGCGGTTGAACGCCGTGCCTTCCTTGACGATGTCGGTATTGAAGTAGCCGGCCATGTCGAGCAGCACGCCGCGCGTGGCGATCGCGGGCACCTTCTCGATCCCGAGCTTCTTCAGGCCGTCCGTCATTGCGAACTCGGCGGCCTTGTTGCAGTTGTAGTAAAGACTGTCGATGCCGATGTGGCCCAGGCCGTCGAGCTGCGAGCCGATGCCGACCCAGCCGGCGATGATGTCGTCGTTGTAGGTGGTCTTGGTCGGTCCGAGGCTGCCTCCGGCGGTCTGGCCCGGTTGAAGGATGGTGATCGAGAAGGTGCGCGGCGGGAAGGCGGGCGTGTCCTTGTTCGTCTCGATGCCTAGGCGGTACGCCTTTCCTTTCGTCACGAGCTTCGAGGCGGCGAGAGTCTTCGCCGGGGTCACGTGGTTGAGGTTGCCGATCTCGTCGTTCGGTCCGAACTTGGATGCAGTCTGGCAGCGCTGCTGG
>Ga0315278_10003710_pt1 | contig 13705 bp, 12 predicted proteins | sample YL17G06_0_MG_FD_203880 | JGI IMG/M metagenome (GOLD analysis project Ga0315278, IMG submission 203880) | Sediment microbial communities from Yellowstone Lake, YNP, Wyoming, USA - YL17G06_0 | ecosystem: Environmental > Aquatic > Freshwater > Lake > Sediment | place: USA: Wyoming | collected...
TAGAGTGTTCTTGGATTGACCTTAAGGATATCAGCAGCGACTCTCTTATTTCCACCGGTTTCCTTGAGGATTTCCGTGATGTATTCGTCCTTCACTTCCTCGAGGGACTGAAGGGTCTTCGAACCCTGTTTGACGAGGCCGCTTCCTGATTCTCTTAGAAACTCTGGCAGATCATTGGACATGAGGTGATCGTGTTCGGTCATGATGACGGCTCTTTCGATCGTGTTTTCCAACTCCCGGACATTTCCAGGCCAGTGATAATCCAGAAGAAGGGTCATCGCTTCTTTGGCGATACCCTTCACCTGTTTCTGAGTGGCTTTGGTGACCTGGGTCAGGAAGTGATAGGCCAACAGAGGAATATCCTCTTTCCTGTCTGTCAGATCGGGCAAGGAGATGGGAAAGACCTGGAGTCGGTAGAACAGGTCGTCACGAAATTTCCCCTGTTTCATATTGGCTTCGAGGTTCTCATTGGTGGCTGCAATGACCCGGACGTCGATCTTGATCCTCTCCGTGCTTCCGACCCGCATGACCTCTTTCTCTTGGAGGACCCGGAGCAGTTTGACTTGGGCCGAAGGCAAGAGGGTTGAGATTTCGTCGAGAAAAATGGCTCCTCCATCCGCCTCCTCGAATAGCCCTTTCTTGGCCTGAATGGCTCCTGTAAAGGCTCCCTTCGTGTGTCCGAAGAGCTCGGACTCGACCAGCGTTTCAGGCACTGCTCCACAATTAAAGGGAATGAAGGGTCTGTCCGATCTCAGACTGTTGTAGTGGATGGCTTTGGCTACGAGTTCTTTCCCTGTACCACTGCCTCCGTAAATGATCACGGTGCTGTTGCTCGGGGCCACCTTCTCAATCAAGGAGAAGATCTCCTCCATCTTCCTACTCTTTCCGATGATGTTGCTGAATTCAAACTTTTTCCTCACCTCCATCCTGAGAAGACGGTTCTCCCTCAAGAGGAGGCTTTCTTTCCTGGCCTTGGTGACGTGAAGCAGAAGGTCCTTCAGATCAATGGGCTTCGTGATATAGTCATCGGCTCCCTTCTTGATGGCCTCAACCGCTGTCTCAATCGATCCAAACCCGGTCATCATGATCACCATGATATCGGACCTGATCGTCTTGATTCTTGATAGAAGCTCCATGCCGTCCATTTCGGGCATCTTCAGATCGGTCAGAACGAGGTCGAAGGTATCTTTTTCGATTCTCTGGATTGCTTCTTCACCACTGGAAGCGACGTCCGCAGAGAATCCTCCCACCTGGACGAGGCTCTGTCGAAGCATCTCCCTTAGCTGAACCTCATCATCGACCACGAGTATTCGCATCGATCCCATCGGAAATCTTGGTGTGTCCATAAGGGAAGTGATTTTAATCGAGTGACTCTGACTTTCCGCTATTTTGCAGCAAGATATATGCCGAAAGACAAATGAGGGCACCCTGAAAGGTAAGATTTTTGGAGAATTGGGTATCTCCTTGACTCATGTAACTCGTTTCTAAGATTTTGAATCTAAAGGGTTTTTTAGTAATTTGCTCTGCCCATGGCCGAAATATGAAAAACGCATTTATTTTCAAGTAGATAGCCATTAATAGCCTGAGTCAAGGGGATACCCCTATTTGGAATAATTGACTATAATGCCTATTGACTTCACTCAACAAAACGGTCCCAAACCACTAAACTCAAAGGGTTTCTGGGAGTTCAGTTTTGAGAAAAAGAAAAGTAAGAGTAACTTTTAAAAATGGCCACTTACGCCAATGTTAGGTGGTTAAGTCAATAAGCATTATTGACTATATTTCGTTTCCCGCGGATTAAAGAGAGCGGTGGGTATAAGGGTGACGTTGAAGACTTTTTCGGACAGTGTGAAAAATTTGAATAATATCTTGCCATTTCAGTCCAAGTTTTTGAACGCCCGTTTCTTTGTCGCCTGAATCGGCACCTGGGAAGGTTCGAGCAAGACAATCGGATGAGTCGGGGAACCGTTGCAAGTTGTTGATCAAATGGTCCTGAGGTAATATACTAAAGACGATGCTGGCAAATCTGACTCCGCAATATTTAGAAGCTGAGGCCAGCTTTAAACAGGCCAGGACGATCGAGGAGAAGGTCAAGGCCCTCGAAGTCATGATGGCTGTCATCCCTAAGCACAAAGGGACCGAGCACCTCAGGGGACAGCCGAAAAGCCGGATGGCCAAATTACGGCAGGAACAGAAGAAAAGGCCCACTCTTGGAAAAGCAGAGTCTGTTTACAACGTGAAGCAGGAAGGAGCCGGCCAAGTGGTCCTCCTGGGTTTCCCCAATAGTGGCAAGTCGAGTCTCTTGTCTGAGATCACGCATGCGAGTTCTGAGATAGGGGACTACCCCTTCACCACCCAGCAACCGACTCCCGGAATGATGCCCTTTGAAAATATTCAGATTCAACTCGTGGACACTCCACCCATCCAGTTGGATCACACGGAACCAGGATTCGCTAACCTTATCCGAAACGCCAATGCCATCCTTTTCGTGGTGGACTTGACAGAGGACCCTGTTTTTCAAACAGAGGTTCTATTGGAAGAGCTAAGCCGAATGAAAGTCATTCCAGTCGGGAGAAGCTTTATCCCCTCAAGAGAGATGGGGCAGGCTACCCTGAGATCTCTTCTCGTCGGAAATAAATGTGATCTCAAGGGGGCGATAGAGAGCTATCGATCTCTGGAATCACGCTTCCAAGAAACCCTTCCGATGCTGCCGATTTCGGCCAAAGAGAAAATGAACTTCGACGCGCTGAAGCAAGAGATCTGTCAGCTTCTCGACAAAATCCGGGTTTATACGAAAGCGCCTGGCAAGGAGGCAGATCTTTCGGAACCTGTCATTCTTAAGAAGGGGAGCCGTATGGAGGATGTGGCTCTCTTCATCCACAAAGATTTCTTAGCCAAACTCCGGTACGCCAGGATCTGGGGTTCTGAAAAATATGACGGCCAGAGGGTGAAGCGAGATCATCAGGTGTATGAAGGCGATGTCATCGAATTGCATCTATAGAAGGGCACCGGTTGGAGTGTGGAGTTCGGAGGTCGGAGCCACGAAAAAGGGGACAAGACTTATCAGAACTAAGAGGAAGGGTTGATCTCCGAACTCCACACTCAGGACTCAGGACTGATTTTCAGTATGAAGCTTCTCACGAGACGACAGATTCTGCAGGGGGTGATGGGGCTGCCATTCCTCTCACTTTGGCCTTTGGCTGTTTCTGAATCAAAGGCTCAACCTGCCATTGGGTCGAAGGAGGAACAGAGAACCTCCATAGGCGAGTCCTTTCGGGGAGAGCAACTCGACTACGAGATGGGATTTTGGTTATTCAAACGGGCCGTCCTGGGAAAACTGACCTTTAAGGAACTCGAAGGCAAGGGGCGCTACATGGCCACTCTCCAAACAGAAACCTTGGGCATTCTGGGATGGGTTGCCCGTTACCGGGTTGATGTCTATCGTTCCACCATGGAAGAGATTGACGGAGGAAAACGTCTCAGGTCTCTGACCTTTGATGAGGAGGTAATCATCGGAGGGAAACTAAGACGGAGAAGCCATGCCTTCGATTATCAGAGAAAGAAGTGGATCGTCCAGCGACTGAGAAAGGATGGAACGCTTGACCGGACGGAAAGAGCTATTCCCGAAGGAAAGATTTACGATGATTTTATTACGGCTGCCTACAATTTCCGATATGGGGTTTATGGGCCGATCGAGAGGGGCAAGACCTATCTCGTTCCCACATTTCCCAAGAAAGGGGCCTCGAGCTACGAGATCAGAGTGGCTCCAGTCGAAGAGGAGGAACGAAGAAGAAAGTCTGAGAAGCTAAAGGATGGAAAGGAGCTTTACGTTAAACTCCTGCTCGATCCGGAACTCACTCATTCCTCAGAGGGGGTTGTCGAAGGTTGGTTGTCGAAGGAGCTCTACCCTGTTGAAGGGTCGATCAAGGATGTAATGCTGGTGGGCGATGTGACAGGAAGGCTCGTCAATAGAAGAAAAACATAGAGAACAGAAGGCACAAGGCGTAGGGCACAGGGCACAAGGGAAAGAGCAGAAAGCAGAAGGCAGAAGGGAAGGGGTGGAATAAAAAAGGATTCCCGTCTCGCTTTCACCTATTGGAAACTCTAAACTTCGAACTCCTGAGTCCTAACCCCGGAAAAGCATGGACACTCACTCCAGATATTTCAGGCTCCGCCGCAAAGATATTGCCTACTTCAAATTTATCATGGAATCTTACGAAGGGATCGCGGTCGTTCGGACAAAGGATCCTAAAGAGGCAGTGGTTGAGCTGATGATTCCTCCGGGACTGGAAAGAGACGTTGAAGAAATTTTGGAGAACGTGAAAAAGGAGATTCCTGTTGAACCCCTGCCACACGAGCGAGACGAGCAGACCTGATCGAGGAGCGCTACGAGACCACGTCCTCTTTGGGAGGAGGCGGGAGGTCCTGTAGACGAACCTTCGCAATCCTCTTCCCCACCATCTCAACCACTCTCAAACGTTTCTCTTCGACAACGACCTCGTCACCCACCTGAGGCATCTTTTGCAAGAGAGTGATCAGGAGACCTCCCAGAGTCTCATAGTCTGGCGACTCTGGAAGTTGGAGGTGGTAGTCCTCTTTCAAATCCCTGAGGCTGATGGAAGCATCAATGAGCATCTGTCCGTGGGCGATCTGAACGACGGGACTTTCCGTATCGTACTCGTCGTGGATTTCTCCCACGAGCTCCTCGAGGAGGTCTTCAATGGTCACGAGGCCGGAGATCCCCCCGTATTCATCAACGACCAGAGCCATGTGAATTCTCCTTTTCTGCATTTCCCTGAGAAGGAGACTGATCTTCATCGTCTCGGGGACGAAGAAAGGCGATTTCATGATCTTTCGCACGTCCACATGGCCTGTCTTGGCGAGGGCATTGAGAAAATCTTTGGCGTGGAGGATCCCCCGAATGTCATTTAACTCCTTCGCGTATACGGGATAGCGAGAAAACTGCTCTTGTTCGATGAGGGACATGATCTCTTTGGGAGAAAGATCGATGGGAATAGGGACCATCTGGGTATCCGGAACCATCACCTCTTTCACCGAGATGTCCGTAAACTCGAAGACGCTTTGAAGCATTTTTTCTTCCGTGGGCTCGAAAATGCCATGCTTGCCTCCTTCCTTGATGAGCATCTTCACCTCCTCCTCTGTCACATAGGCCCGTTCGGTGAATGGCTTTCTGCCAAAGGGACTGAGGACGATGGAGGTGGTGAAGGTCAGGATTTTGACAAAGGGGGAGGCGAACTTCGAAAAGGTATCGATGGACCTGGCAGTCCAGAGGCCAACGGGTTCTGGGTGCATCAGGGCAATGGATTTTGGAACGAGTTCACCGAAGATAAGAGAAAAATAGGTGATCACCACCACAACCATGCCGATGGCGATGGGCTGAGCCCCATGGGTGAGCCAGTGGATAGGGAGGGCTCGAAGGAAAGGTTCAATCACCTTGACGGCGGCGACGCCACCCACCGCAGAGGCAAGGACGCCAACCGTTGTGATACCGATCTGGATCGTGGCCAAGAAACGGTCCGGCTCTTCCTTGAGCTTAAGGAAGATCTGTGCATTTTTGTTCCCGCTTTCTGCCATTTCTTTGATGTGGCTTTTCCTCGCTGTGACCACAGCGATTTCTGTCCCAGCAAAGTAACCATTCACGAGAATCAGAATGGCAATGAGAAGTGTCTCAAAAAGGAGCTCTTGCATTTATAGACCTCCTGCGGCTTGTTTGCAGAACTGATCAAGGATGGAAACAAGCGAAGGGAAAAGACGTGAAAGGTTGGCAATCCCTTCGTTCCCATAGAGGAGTCGAAAAGGTGATGGAGTGTCTAGAATTTGATCCGTTTAAGCCTTTCGATGGCCTCCCTTAATCTCGATTCATCGACCGTCAGAGCCATCCGAATGTACCCTTCGCCTGCTTCTCCGAACCCGTTTCCCGGAGTGGTGACGATCCCCCCCTGTTCGAGCAACAAGGTTGCGAACTGGGCAGAGGTATATCCCCTCGGAACCTCAATCCAGAAATAGAACGTGGCCTTGGGGGGTTCGACGTCGAGGCCGATCTCCCGAAGACCCTTGAGTAACACATCTCGCCGCCTCTCGTAGACCTGGATGATATCGGGAATAGGGGTGTCGAAACGGCGAAAGGCCTCTATGCCTGCTTCCTGAATGGCTTGGAACACCCCGGAATCGATATTGGTCTTCACCTTGCCGAGACCGGCAACGATGTCAGCGCATCCCGCGGCAAACCCAATTCTCCAACCCGTCATGTTAAAGGTCTTGGACAGGCTGTGAAACTCGATGGCCACCTCTTTCGCCCCTTTCACTTCGAGAAGGCTCGGGGGTTGAAATCCGTCATAAGCAACTTCCGAATAGGCAGCATCATGGCAGACGATGATCTCGTACCGTTGGGCGAAAGCGACCACCTCTTCAAAAAAAGATCGCTCGGCAATGGCTCCCGTGGGGTTATTGGGGTAGTTGATGAACAGGAGCTTCGCCTTCTCGGCCACCTTTTTCGGAATCTCCGCAAGATTGGGAAGAAAATGGTTCTCCTTCCGGAGGGGCAAGAGGTAGGGAGTCCCGCCTGCGAAAAGCGTCGAGACAGAATAGACGGGATATCCTGGACTGGGAATGAGCACGGTGTCCCCAGGATCGACGAAAGCGAGGGGAATGTGGGCAATTCCCTCCTTGGACCCAATCAGGGAGAGAACCTCTGTCCCCGGGTCGAGGCGGACTCCAAATCGCCTTTCAACCCATTCCGCCACCGCACTCCTAAATTCGAGCATCCCCTCGTAGGCGGGATAACGGTGATTCTTTGGATCTTCGGAAGCTTTCTTCAACCGCTCGATGATGGGCTTCGGTGTGGGGAGGTCAGGGTCTCCGATACCAAGATCGATCAAGTCCATCCCCTTCTTCCTCAGCGCCGTTTTCTTTCGGTCAATCTCTGCGAACAGGTAAGGAGGAAGCTCGGCAATTCGTCTTGCTTTCTCGATGCGCATTCGTTTCGACCTTTCTCTTCGAAATACGTTTTATCTTAAGGGCTTTCCCTTGGAAATTCAAGACAAAACTTGGCCGGAGGGAGCTCAACGTTTACTGAAGGGGCTAACAAGGCCAACCACAGGCCAGCCAGAGAACCCTGAGGAGGGGTCTTTGCTGGGGAAAATCGAGGACTTGGTATTGACATCCTCCTTCGACCCAATCATAATAACACAGACTATGCTCCTCAGAGATAAATACAGATCCACCGTGACGCTGGCTCTCCTGTGCACTGTCCTGGTGCTCCTCGTCGGTTGCTCGAAGAGTAAACAAGGGGCAATCAGAACGGTCGAAGGGAGTCCAGAGACCCTGTATAAAGAGGGGTTGACTCTCTTCAACAAGAGGAACTACTCAGATGCCCTGAAGAAGTTCGAAGAGATCAAATCCACTTTTCCAGACAGTCCTCCTTATACGGTATGGGCAGAGTTGAAGGTTGCAGACTGTCATTTCTTTGACAAGAGCTACGTGGAAGCGGTTGCCGCCTACGAGGAATTCCGGAAGATTCATCCCACCCACGAAGAGATTCCCTACGTCCAGTACCAGATCGGAATGTCATCCTACGAGCAAATGCTTTCTTCGGATCGGGACCCAACCCCGACGAGAAAGGCACTGTCTAATTTTGAATACCTCGTCGCTAACTACCCTCCGAGTCTTTTCACAGAGAAGGCAAGAGAAAAAATAGTGGTCTGCAGGGAGCGTTTGGCAGACCACGAACTCTATGTCGGAAATTACTATTATAAGCGCAAACAGTACATGGGAGCGGCACAGCGGTTCGAAACATTTTTGGACGAATTTCCGGACGTTCCGGATCAGGATAAAGCGCTCTTTCTTCTCGGGAAATGCTATGTGGAACTCGGGCAAGCCGAGAATGCGAGTTACGCATTCAATAAGATGGTGACCGAGTACCCGAACAGTTCTTATTATCGTGAATCGAAGGCGATCCTTGAAGGGGGAGTGAAAATGAAGGAGCCGGCCCCACGCAAAGGCATCCCTTCCAAGGAGGAACCCGGTTTCTCTGAGACGATGGAGTTGGAGCAGGATCGACTGGCCCTGGTCAAATTCGAGGAAGAAGGGAGACAAGCGGTTTCTTTGGATGAGGCGAAGAAATCAAGAGAAGAGCGACCCAAGGCCGCTCCAGACACGGAGCCGGTGAAACCAGCGACTCCGGCTAAGAAAACAGAGCCAGCTAAGAAAACAGAGCCAAAGAGTGAAACGGAACCCATTGCCAAAGTAGAGCCAATAACCCAAACAGAGCCAGTGACTAAAACGGAGCCGGCAAAGGAAGAAAAACCTTCTCGGGTCCCATCTCAAGTAAAGGGGGAGGAGGTAAAACCAGAGGACGTGAAGATTGCAGTGGCCCCGGCGATGGAGTCACGCCAGGCTATCCCTCTGCAGAGTGAAGCAAAAGGTGAAGCCAAACCAGAGGAGAAGGCGAAGAAAGAGGTCGTGGCCGCCCTCCCATCCCCTTTTCATGAGAAGTCCGAGGTTCAGGGCAGAGAGAAGATCGATCAGGGGAGTTCTCAAGAATTGGACCCGACAAAACTCTTCGACACAAGTCAACCGATGGATATCACCTCTGACAGCGTGGAGACCTTTGCGAAGGATCATCTGATTGTCTTCAAAGGGAATGTAACGGCCCGGCAGAAAGACATGGTGATCTATGCCGATGCCCTTGAGGCCCTGATCATCGAAGATGGAAAAGGAATCGAGAAAGTGACTGCAGACGGGAATGTAAAGATTCAACAGGGTCTCCGAGTGGCCAATTGCCAGAAGGCGATCTACTATAACCTCGACAGGAAAGTTGTCCTCACCGGCGATCCAAGGGTCTATGAAGGTGAGAACATGGTGTCCGGGGATGAGATCATTGTAGACATCGAACGAAATCGGGTCGAAGTCAAAGGAGGGCCAGGTGGAAGAGGGAAGGTCAAGATTCAACCATGAGACGATTCTTTTCCTTTCTTCTGATCGTTCTCATCCTTCAAGCATGCACCTCTTCTGAGAAGGAAAAAATCCAACACCTCCTTGTCCAACGGGAGGAAGCCTTTCAAAAGAAGAATCTCGCTCTTTATCTCTCCTGCATTTCCAAGGGCTATCAAGACAAAGACGAAGATTTTGAGAAACTCAAGAATCGGGTCAGCGGGTATTTTGAGACTTTCGATCAGATTGATTACAGCGCTTGGGATCGATCCATCCAGATCGGTGGAAAAAACGGGACGGCCATTCAGCAATTTCGTATCGAGGTGGAAAAGAAAGGAAAGAAGAATCAATATGCCGAGAGAGAGGTGCTCCACTTACACAAACAAGGAGGGGAGTGGAAGATCATAGAGGGGTTATAAGGTGTTGGGCTTAGGTTTGACAATCGGAAGAGAACCTAATAAAATAAGTTATTTTGTTTGGTTACAAAGAGATCCATGTTTGAAAATCTGTCATCAAAACTAGAAACCGTATTCAAGAAGCTGAGGGGCCACGGAAAACTGACCCAGGAGAATATCCGGGAAGCTCTCAAAGAGGTACGCATGGCCCTTCTGGAGGCCGATGTCAACTTCAAGGTGGTTAAGGACTTCATTCAGACTGTCGAAGGAAGGGCCATTGGTCAGGAGGTGATGGACAGCCTCACTCCGGCGCAGCAGCTGATCAAGATCGTAAAAGAGGAGTTGACCTCCCTGATGGGCGGCCAGGAGCAGGGAGTTCAGCTTTCAGGGACACCGCCTGTGCCCATCATGTTGGTAGGACTCCATGGATCCGGAAAGACAACCACCGCAGCCAAACTGGCCCGTTATTTCAAAGAAAAGAAAAAACGGCCTTACCTGATTCCTGCAGACGTTTATCGCCCAGCCGCGATCGAACAATTACAGAAATTAGGTGAAGAGCTAAAGGTTGACTTCTATCGGCCCGAGCCTTCACAAACCCCTCTGGAGATCAGTGTCAAAGGGAGAGAGATCGCCCTGAAGCAGGCCTATGATGTGGTGCTCATTGATACCGCAGGAAGACTCCATATGGATGAGACGTTGATGCTCGAGCTTCGGGAGATCAAGGCGGCTATTAAACCTAAGGAAGTCTTGTTGGTCGCAGATGCGATGACAGGGCAGGACGCCGTCAACATTGCGAAAAGCTTCAACGAGCGATTGGGGATCGACGGAATCATCCTCACCAAAATGGATGGCGATGCCCGCGGAGGTGCCGCCCTCTCAGTCAAATCCGTCACCCAAAAGCCCATCAAGTTTATCGGAGTGGGAGAGAAGCTCGATGCGCTGGAGCTCTTCTATCCTGATCGGATGGCTTCGCGGATTCTGGGCATGGGAGATATCCTGACCCTGATCGAGAAGGCGGAGACGGCCATCGATGAGGAAAAGGCCAAGGAACTTGAGAAGAAGATTCGTAAGGATTCGTTTACCCTCGAGGATTTTCGAGACCAGCTCCAGGAGATACGCAAGATGGGATCCCTGGAGTCGATCTTGGGGATGATCCCGGGTCTGTCAAAAAAGGTTGGGGGAGCGGGAGGCCTTCAGGTTGACGAAAAAGAAATTGTTCGAGTCGAGACGATCATCAATTCCATGACATCGAAAGAGAGGGGAAACGTGGCCCTCATGAACGGGAGCCGACGTTTAAGAGTGGCTCGAGGGAGTGGAACAACGGTTCAGGATGTGAATCAGCTTTTGAAGCGGTATACAGAAGCCCGGAAGATGATGAAGCGTTTTGCGCAGATGGATAAAAAAGGGTTCGGGAGGGGCCGGGCGCCCTTGTTTTCGTGACCGGCAAGTGCCCCGCAAGCCCCGCCCTTTAGGGCGTGGAGCTTCATTCGATCTCGTTTCGGGTTTAGTCCGCCGGTGGTAGCCGGCGCAGGCAGGGATGTTGTGGTTCAAATTTGTTGATTAAGAGGAGGTGGTAAAAAGAATCATGCCAGCGTCAATGCGATTGATGAGGTTTGGAGGGAAGAAGACCCCTTTTTATCGAATCGTTGTCACCGATTCTCGTTCGCCTCGGGATGGGAGGTTTATCGAACAGGTGGGAACCTATAATCCGAGGAAAGATCCCGCGGAAGTGACGTTCAAGGAAGAGAAAGCCCTTCAGTGGTTGAAGAATGGCGTAAGACCAACCCTGACAGTTCGCCAATTATTGATCAAATCTGGCCTCACGAAGAAGTTGCCAGAGGGCGAGAAGGCATAATCTCCTTTCGCCGAAAGCCTTTGCTCTTTAGGGATCTTTCTGAAGATCGTTCAGGAAGTGGAGGTGGGGTTGTGAATACAAGAGAATTGATCGAGCACATTGCAAAGGCCTTGGTGGATCATCCAGAGCAGGTTCGGGTTTCTGAGATTGAAGGAGAGAAGACATCGGTCATTGAACTCTCTGTGGCGAAAGATGATCTTGGAAAGGTGATCGGCAAAGAGGGTAGGACAGCGAAGGCCATGCGGGTCATCCTGGGGGCTGCCTCTGCGAAGTTGAAGAAACATTCTGTCCTTGAGATCATTGAATGACGGCCCATGGAGAAGCGTCTTGTTCCCATCGGTAGGGTGGTTAAACCTCATGGGATCAAGGGAAGGGTTAAGGTTGAGTATTTCGGAGAGGACCTTAACCAATTTCTTCTCTACCGGGAGGTCATCGTTCGAGACGACACGGGAAGGGCTCAGACCTTTGAGGTCGTCGAAGCCGTTCCACAGCCACCCCGAATCATTCTGACCCTCAAGGGAATCCAGACCATCGAAAACACGGAACCCCTGATCCATAGGGAGATATTCGTACGGCGGGAAACGCTTCCTGAACTGGCCGAGGATGAATTCTATTGGATTGATCTTCTCGGCATGGGAGTAGGAACGGCGGAAGGCAAGAGGCTTGGCAAGGTGAAGGCGATTTTTCCGACTGGAGCCCATGATGTTTTTGTCATCGACGGATGTCGTAGAGAGATCTATCTTCCGGCCACGACGGACGTCATCAAACGCGTTGACCGTGAGAAATCCCTTGTGACGGTCCACTGGATGAAAGGGCTCTGGGAGGCAGAAGATGAGGTTTGACATTCTGACCCTGTTTCCTGCTATGTTTTCGTCTCCCTTTGAGGCGAGCATCCTCGGTAAGGCGATTGAGAAAGGGCTGATCGAGATTCGGATCGTCAATATTCGGGATTTCACCTCGGATAAGCATCATGTCGTCGATGACACCCCCTATGGGGGAGGCCAGGGCATGGTCATGAAGGTGGAACCCATTGCCCAGGCCATTGAGTGGGTGAAATCTGAGAGTCCTTCAGCGTGGACCATCTATTTGACACCTCAGGGTCGTCCTTTCAGTCAGGAAAGAGCCAAAGCCCTTTCATCCGAGACCCATCTCGTTCTCCTCTGTGGTCGGTACGAGGGCGTTGATGAGAGGGTGCGGGAGATGTTCGTCGATGAAGAAGTCTCCATTGGGGACTATGTTTTGACCGGAGGAGAATTGGCAGCCATGGTCATGGTGGATAGCATCTCAAGGTTGCTGCCAGGGGTCTTAGGATCTGATCAGTCCGCGGAGGAAGATTCCTTTTCGGAATCTCTGCTTGAGTACCCGCAGTATACTCGTCCTGTTGATTTTCGAGGTCAGGGTGTTCCAGAGGTTCTTGTTTCTGGTAATCATGAGGCCATTTCTCAGTGGAGGAGAAAGGAAGCCCTTCGTAGGACGGTGAAGAGCCGGCCCGATCTTCTGGCAAGGGCGAACCTTTCGGAAACGGACGAGAAGTTCGTAAACGAGCTTCTTCATTCGGAGGGAACAAGAACGCGTGGGGATGGGGTCTAACCTTTACGTGGGGCTGGTCCACCACCCCGTTTATGATAAACGAAAAGAGGTTGTTGCTACAGCGGTCACCAATTTTGACATTCACGATATTGCACGCTGTGCGAGAACCTATGGGGTGGGAGGGTTTTACATCATGACTCCCCTTGAAAGTCAGATCCAGCTGGTCGAGCGGATCGTTCGTCACTGGGTGGAAGGAGGGGGATATGCTTACAATCCAACGAGAAAAGAACCTTTCTCCCTGGTCCGAATTTCCCGAAGCATTGATGAGGCTGCCAGGGAGATCTCAGATCAGTGGAAGAGAAAGGTCGAGACGGTGGCCACAGGGGCGTCCCCTCATCCGAGAAATGTGAGCTTTCGCTCCCTGCATGAGCTCCTGGAGGATCAGAAGCGACCTTTTTTCATTCTCTTTGGGACGGGATGGGGCTTGACCCAGGAGGTCAAGGACCGTTCGGATTATGTCCTTGAACCGATTGAAGGAAGAGGCTATAATCATTTATCTGTCCGCTCGGCTGTAGCCATTATTCTGGACCGGCTTCTCGGAGAGCGACAGATCTGATTCTTAGTTTGGGGTTCTGGGTTTGTAGTTCGGAGAAGCTGAAATAATCACGTTGATTCAAACCGCAGAAGCTTTCGAGGTTTAATACTCCGAACTCATCACTCCAAATGAATAGATGGAAGGAGTAAGGTTATGGACGTCATGGAAATGGTAGAAAGGGAACAGTTCAGAACAGACCTTCCCGATTTCAGGGTGGGAGCTACGATAAGGGTCCATGTGAAGATTGTGGAAGGGGATAAGGAGCGGATCCAACCCTTTGAAGGGGTTGTGATTCGTAAGAAAGGGGGAGGCATTCGGTCCACCTTCACCGTGAGGAAAATCTCCTATGGGATTGGAGTTGAAAGGATCTTTCCCTTC
>Ga0315278_10003712_pt1 | contig 13701 bp, 13 predicted proteins | sample YL17G06_0_MG_FD_203880 | JGI IMG/M metagenome (GOLD analysis project Ga0315278, IMG submission 203880) | Sediment microbial communities from Yellowstone Lake, YNP, Wyoming, USA - YL17G06_0 | ecosystem: Environmental > Aquatic > Freshwater > Lake > Sediment | place: USA: Wyoming | collected...
CAGCAGCGCCACGTCGATCGAACCCCAGCTTGCGACGCGGAACCTGCCGAACGTGTGCCGCCAGTTCCCCGCGTGACGCGAGCCGGCTCTGGCATCGGCGACTGGGTCCAACCCTTCGCCCGCGCACTGCGCCCAGTGCCATTCGCCGGCCGTGAAGCCCGACGACCCCGACCCCGTTGGGGCAGCGATCATGCGGACGACGGGCCCGTCCTGCGCGGAGTAGTAGATCAACCGGTCCAGGTTCGGTGCGTATTCCAGCGTGGCGTATTCTGCGATGCGCGGTCGCATGCCACTCGAACGCAACGGCGCCGCGGGTGCCGACGGATCCGCAGGATTGATCAGACACAATGCGTCGCGGCCGTGCACCACCACCACAACGATGTCCCGCATTGGATCGATCTGCATCGCGTTGTGATTGGCGACGCCCGGGAACTTGTTTGCATGCAATCTGCCCCAGCGGCCAAATGTGCCATTCCCCGTTGCACCGTCCGGGCAATAGCCGATAAAGGCGTCGCCGCCCCCGTCGTCACCGGAATGGCCCCACAGCACTCGCCGGGACGCATCCCAGGTCGTGAAGCCGCCCGAATTCAGAATGGCCGAGGTATGTAATGCGCCGCGCCGCCACTGGAGGCGATCGAGGTTAAACATGTGCGGTATGGCAACGGCCTTGACGTTGGGCCCCAGTTCGCTGTTGCCCTTCAAGATCAGATAGTCGTTGCCGACCGCGTCGTACTGCACGTATCCGTAGGTGTGCGGCGGCAGTGGGGAGCCATCCGGATACTCGGCGTTCGGATAGAACGCACCCTCACCGTAATTCTCGGGACGGCCTTGGACGAACCCGTCTGAGATTCGCCTCCACTCCCGCGTGGCGATATCAAAAGCGTGCACGTCGGAGCCAAAGTAGTTGTGGTGGCCCCCGCCGAAGACAATCAGCGAGCCGGAGTCACCAAACCGCGTTGCGAGTACAGCACCGTTCCAGGCTTCGGTGATTGCCGGGAAACCGACCCGGCCGCTCCACGGCGCAGGGACGTACCGCCCGGTCAGCCGCCGCAGAACTGCGTAAGTTTGCCGAGCAGGATTCAGGGCTGGATCACAGGCCGGATCGCCGTCACGCAAGAAGCGTGTACCGAGCCGCGTAGCGGGCAGTCCCAGGTCCGGTCGATCACCCGACAGGCGATACCAGCGACCGATCTTCATGGCGTCAAGCCATTCCGGGGCTAACGCTGCCCTGAATGACGTTGGGCGGTCCGTCATCGGCTCTACGTCACAGAAGAAGTCATGCAACCGCCGACGCTGAGGTGAGAGAGCCGGAGGCGCCCCGGTGCTGTCGTCGGACAGATCGGCGTCATCGACGCGAGACCGGGGTCAATAGTCTTGTGGCACCTATCTGCGCGCCGGACTGGAACGGGAGAATATCCGGCTCTCAGTAGTTGTGGCGCACCGTGCGGGCCAATTCAGCTCACTGCTTCTTTCGCCGTCTGGTCAAGCCCAAGCCCGCGAGGCCGAGGCCGAGGAGCGCGAGCGTGCCGGGTTCGGGGAGCGATAGGGGTGCGGGCGTATTAAACGTGGGGCAGGAGCCGCTGAAAATAACAATCCCGCCCGGGCAGTGGATTCGGGTTGGGCGTTGTGGGCGCCCTTGTCGAGCGGTCGTCAAGGTTGGCGCAAGCAGCACCATTGCGATCAGCATGGCCGTCGAGATTTTCATTGTTGTCGCAAATCCGTTTTTTTGACAATACGACAGTGGGCATCGGGCCGGTATTTTTGGGAAGCAAAATTCTTGTGATCCGTAGGCATATGTTAACGCGTCAACGCCTTCTGTGATCAAGGCGCACCGCTATTTTTCTTGCGGCGCTGCATTATGTAAAGAATTTCGACTCGCCTGACGCGCGATAGCGACGCATGCTGCAATCGGTGGTCCGTGCTGGGCCCAGAGCGGATGGTGAGGGACCGCCACGGCGAGCGACATCTGCCCAGCCGTCCGACCGCCTTGCAAGATTTTGGCGGACCCGGCAGGCAACAGCCACGCTCCGGTCTGTGGCACCACGACAGGCCGCAGCCGACGCCGAGATTGAGCTGTCTGGCGGGTTCCAGGCACAGCGCCCATCTAGGTTAAGCCAGACACGCCGACGGCCAGCAGACTACATCCGATGGGAAACGCTTTGCGACCTCTCAGCGGACATGGTCACGGGTACGGCGGCGAGGCAGCAAACTGAAAACCCAGACACTCGGCCGGGATCCCTGCTTCCAAGCCCGGCGCATCGTCTGCTGACGAGTCGGTCGGTAGCCGCTAACTCATCAGCCATCAGCCATCCGTCGCAACACGTCCGGCGCGCCGCTGCCGTAGACGACCAGCAACGGCACCGGCAACATTCGGTAGGTTCAAATCGGGGGCCTGATTTGTCACATTCCGAAACGAATCCACCTCGAGTAACGCCCCTGCGCGGGGGCGATGCCGTATTTGTCGGTTTGGTCGGGCGCCTGAGGTCCTGCGCGGTACCGGGCCACCGCCGTGGCCGGCCAAGCCGGGCGCCATGTTGTGCAGCGGGAACGATAGAGGTTCCACCGCGGCAGGGCTATGCTCTTTCGGCCGCCTCTGCAGCGGTCGCGGCGCGGGCTCGTGGACACACACTTGAAGCGTCGCAGTGCTTAGTTGAAGCGTCCAGCGGCTAGGGCGATGCCCGCCGTTGAGGGTTAGCGTCATCATGGTCACATTACGCCGGGACGACTACCCGCGCGACCTCGTCGGGTACGGCGCACATCCACCGGAAGCCAGGTGGCCCGGCAACGCCCGGATCGCGGTGCAGTTCGTGCTTAATTACGAGGAGGGAGCCGAGAACTGCGTGCTGCACGGGGATGCGGGCAGCGAACAGTTCCTCTCAGAGCTGGTCAATCCCCCGGCCTTCGCGGACCGGCACATGAGCATGGAGAGTCTCTATGAGTACGGCTCACGGGCCGGTATCTGGCGACTGCTCAGGGAATTCGAGCGCCGTGGCCTGCCGCTGACCGTCTTTGCCGTGGGCATGGCACTCGCGCGCCACCCCGAGCTGGCGCGAACCTTCGTGGGACTTGGACACGAGATCGCGGCGCACGGCTGGCGCTGGATCTCCTACCAGACCGTGGACGAGGAGACGGAACGTAGTCATTTGGAACTGACAGTCGGTTCCATCACACGGCTGACGGGCACACCGCCGCGAGGCTGGTATACCGGGCGCGACAGCCCGAACACGCGTCGGCTGGTGGTGGATCACGGCGGATTCGAGTACGACAGCGACAGTTATGCCGACGACCTGCCTTACTGGACACGAGTGACGCGGTCCGACGGTACCGTCGTGCCACACCTCGTGGTGCCCTACGCACTTGACACGAACGACATGAGGTTCGCGCTGCCGCAGGGGCTTTCTAAGGGCGACGATTTCTTCACCTATGTGCGCGACGCGTTTGACGTGCTTTACGAGGAAGGCGCCGAGCGAGCGCGCATGCTGAGTATCGGCATGCACGCCCGGTTGCTGGGTCGCCCGGGCCGGTTCCGCGGGCTGCAGCGGCTGCTCGACTACCTCGAGGGTCACGACCGCGTCTGGATCTGCCGGCGCATCGACCTCGCGCGGCACTGGAAGGAGACACACCCGTGCAAGGCCTGAGCGAGAGGGAGGCTGGCGCACTGGCATCGGTGGCGCATTGCCGCACGAACCGGGAATGACGGTGACCCATCAGTCCCGGCAGCACGGGGGCCCCGGCGACTCCCGTCTCATCAACGATGACCTGGCGCCGGTTCCACCCAGCAAGCGAACCTGGCGGACCTATGACCTGTTCGCCATGTGGATGTCCGACGTACACAGCGTCGGTGGCTATGTGTTTGCAGCTGGGCTGTTCGCGACCGGCCTGACCGGCTGGCAGGTACTCGGTGGCATGCTGGCCGGAATCCTGCTCGTCTATTTGCTGATCAACCTGGTCGGTACGCCGAGCCAGCGACTCGGCGTGCCGTATCCGGTGATGGCTCGCATCGCATTCGGTGTCTTCGGCGCCAATCTCCCGGCGCTGATTCGCGCGGTGGTCGCGATCGTCTGGTACGGCGTGCAGACACACTTCGCTTCGCTGACGCTGAAGCTTGTGCTGCTGCGGTTTTTTCCTGGACTGCAGGTCTGGGCCGTCGACGCCGAAGGATTTGCGGGTCTCTCTTGGCTGGGCTGGGCCTGCTACCTCACAATGTGGACGCTGCAGTTGCTGGTGTTCTACCGCGGCATGGAGTCGATCCGAAAATTCACGGACTTCGCCGGACCGGCCGTCTATCTCGTCATGTTCCTGATGGCGCTGTGGGTGGCCTCGAAGCTCGGGTTCGGTCACGTCGGCCTGTCGCTCACCGACCAGCATTTGACCGGCGTGGCCGCGTTGACCGGTATGGCGAACGTGGCGGCACTGGTCGTCGGCTACTTCGCTGCGCTGCTACTGAATTTCGGCGACTTCGCGCGTTACTGCCCCGGCGAGCGCGAGATGGTCCGCGGCAACATTCTGGGCCTGCCCGTCAACTGGATGCTCTTCGCGGTCGTCACCGTCGTGGTCACGTCCGGCACCGCCAGCCTGTTCGGCCGGCCCATCATGGACCCGGTGGAAATGGTCTCGCGCCTCGACAGCCTGACCGCGGTGCTGCTCGGGTCACTAACGTTCATCGTCGCGACGGTCGGTATCAACCTCGTCGCCAATTTCGTGTCGCCGGCGTTCGACCTCGCGAATCTGGCACCCCGGCAAATCAGCTTCCGAACTGGGGGACTCATCGCGGCGGGGATCACGCTGTTCACGGTACCCTGGCATTTCGTGGGTTCGGCACAAGCCATGATCGTGTTTGTGGGCACGATCGGCGGCTTCCTGGGTCCGGTGTACGGGATCATCATTACCGACTACTACCTGGTGAAGCGGGGCAGCGTGCTAGTCGACGACCTCTACAGCACGTCACCGCAGGGCCGGTTCTGGTATGTCGGCGGCTGGAATCCGCGAGCCGTTGCCGCGCTCGCCCCGGCAGTCTGCCTGAGCGCCGTCATCTCGTTTGCGCCTTCCCTCGCCGCGCTCCGCGCGGCCAACTGGTTCCTGTCGGCCGGCGTGGCAGCAGGACTCTACTTGGCCCTGCAGCGTCGAACCGGCTGACCGGCGGGCGCGCGGCCACTGGACCGAAAGATGCACTCTCGAGTCGATGAGCCCGCGTTCCGGGAATTCTCCAAGGACGATATCGAGCAGTCCATTCCAGCGCGTTTTGGTGCGCAGGTCGCCGCCTACCCTGACCGCATCGCAGTCTCGTGCGGTGGCGCGGCACTGACCTACCGGGAACTGAACCGCCGCGCGAACGCGCTGGCGCACGCGATTCTCGATCGAAGGGGATCAGGCAACGAGGCGGTCGCATTGCTGCTTCCCCAGGGGACCGATCTCGTCACAGCGATCCTGGGCGTGCTCAAGGCCGGCAAGTTCTACCTGGGCCTGGACGCCGGCTATCCTCCCGCGCGACTCGTCGCCATGGTCGGTGACGTCCGCGCAGGGCTGGTCGTGACGTCGACGGAACACCGAGACGCGGCCGCATCGCTGGTACCATCCGGCGACGCGGTGCTGCTGGCTGGGGACTTCGTCACCGCCAAGGATCCCGGCGAACCCGCGACGCGGGTATCGCCGGGCGATCTCGCGTACGTCTTCTTCACCTCCGGCTCCACCGGCCGACCAAAGGGAGTTATCGACAGCCACCGTAACGTGCTGCACAACGTGATGCGTTACACCAACACGTTGCGCATCGGCCCGACCGACCGGATGACGCTGCTTCAGTCGGCGAGCTTCAGCGGTTCGGTGTCGAGCCTGTTCGGCGCGATCCTGAACGGCGCGTGCACATGTCCGATCGATCCGCGCTCGCAGGGTTCCGAACAGCTGTCACGCTGGCTCAAGGACGAGCGAATCACGATATATCACTCGGTGCCCGCACTGTTCCGCCGCGTGCTGACGGGCGGCGGGCACTTTCCCGACGTGAGAATCGTGCGGCTGGAGGGCGACCAGGCCGCCACGTCCGATCTGCAGCTGTTCGCGCGGCACTTTCCCGCCGGTGCGCGTCTCGTGAACGGGCTGGGCACTACCGAGACGGGGCTTGTACGGCAGTTCTTCGCCTCCGGCACCGACGACGTGCCAGGTGGCCTGCTGCCGGTGGGCTACGCCGTGCAGGACATGGAAGTCTCCATCCTGGATCCGGACCACCATCCGCTTCCGCCCGGCGAGCTCGGCGAAATCGGGGTTCGCAGCCGTTACCTCGCGGTAGGTTACTGGCAGAATCCCGCCCTGACGGCACAGCGATTCCTCGGCGATGGCACTGGCCGCGAGGCGCGCGTCTACCTGACCGGAGATTTGGGACGCCTGCGCGGCGACGGTTGTCTCGAGCACCTCGGCCGCAACGACTCGCGAATCAAGCTGCGCGGCCAGACTATCGAGCTCGTCGAGATAGAGTCGGCCCTGCGGGATTTGCCGGCAGTGAGCGAAGCCGCTGTCGTCCTGGACACGTCGCTGGAGATTTCGCGCCTGGTCGCGTACTACGTTCCGGCCACCGGCCACGCGCCCAGTGTCACCGATCTGCGTCGAGAACTCTCCCGCCGGCTGCCGGGGTTCATGGTGCCGGCCCTGTTCATGCCGCTGCGGGCGCTGCCGTACAACGAGAACGGCAAGCTCGATCGCAATGCGCTGCCGGCGCCGGGCACTCAGCGTCCCGACCTGTCTACGGTATACGCCGGACCCCGCAACCTGGTCGAGCACCAGCTGACGCGCATCTGGGAAGAGGTGCTGAAAGTGATGCCGGTCGGCGTCAACGACGATTTCTTCGAACTTGGCGGCGACTCGCTCGGGGCGATGACTATGCTCACGCAGGTCCAGGAAGAACTCGGGCTCGACCTGCCGCCGAGCCTGCTGCTGTCAGGGGCGACGATCGGAAGCATCGCGACCCGCATCGCCGACGATCACACTCCCCCGGCGGTCCCTGTCGTGGAGGTCCAGCGCGGGAGCGGGCCGCCGAGGTTCTTCTACCTGCATGGCGACTATCTGAGCGGGGGTTTGTATTGCCGCAGGCTCGCGCACGAAATGGGCACGGATGTCGCCTTCTACGCCCTGCCCCCGTGCGGCCGGAATGGCGCCGAAGCGCCATTGAGCTTCGTCGAGATGGCGGAGAGGCACCTCGAAGCCCTGCGGGCGGTGCAGCCGAAGGGACCCTACTTCCTGGGCGGCACGTGCAACGGGGGGCTGCTCGCCTACGAAATGGCGCGGCGTCTGGTGGCCGATGGCGAGCAAGTCTCACTGCTGGCCCTATACGCGGCCTCCGCGAGCAACCTTCGCTTCCGCGGGCTGGACCGCGCGGTTGGCGGTGTTTGCAGACTCCTCGGGTACTCCGCCAGCCACCAGCACGCCATCTTCCTGCGGCTGCGGGAGATCCTAATTCGGCTCGCGGGACGCGGCCCGTTGGGCCTGCTCTGGCATGCGCTGAGAAAATCCGTGCTCCTGCCGCGTGAGGTGGTGCGTCTCGCGGGCGAGCGCCGGTCCAGCCAGCCCGGACGCGACCTGCGCGCGCACTATCTCGCTGCCGAACAGGCCTACGTGCCGGCGCCTTATCCGGGACCAGTCCTGCTGCTGTGGCCGCAAGGCGAGCCCGAGACCGCCGAGGAAGCCGCCGGGTGGTGGCGTCGACTGGCGGCGAGCGTCGAAGTCAAGTCACTGCCCGGCACGCACCAAGACTGCCTGACCAGCGACGTGCGAATCCTGGCGCGAGAGATCGCCGACTCCCTAAGGCTAGCGAGCGGCGCCAGTCCCGCTGCTCGATGATCGCAGAATCAAACGGCAGGCTGCGCGGCTTCGGAACTCGCGGCGTCACCTCGCAGGCCTTGGTCCCGAGCTTGCGTGCGTGGTGACCGACCCGGGTGTCCACATCTACACAAACCCACCACGTATGGACGGCGACAGGCCCGCAGGCGATTGGCACGCTTTCTAGCAGTAGGCACCGCATGGCCTACCCCCTCCCAGCCCGCGCCACGATTTTCCAGCTGTGAACGGGCCTAAGACGGGGCCAAGGACACTGTGGCGATGCGAATCGAGCGGCAGCAGGTTCGAATCGAGGGCGCGAATTGGCAATTATGTGCCACACGCCGGCATCGACTGCGGCCTCGAACGCGCCTGCTCGATCTCCACGAGCATTGCCTGTCGCTCGTCGTCGGGCAGGTGCATCGCCCGGATGTTCTCGACGGCCCGCCTGTACAGCCAGCTGAAACCCACCACGTCGCCCACCTCTGGAATGCTGGTATCCATCCCCCAGACGCTACAGCGCCCAGTAGCGAACTTCTCCGCGAGAATGTGACGCAAAGTTTAGAAACAAGAGCCCGGTGCAGAGCCGGACAACTTGTCTATGACGCCTGTGCGGCTAATCGACGTCGAGCAGCATCAGCAGCCGCATTGGGTAAGAAGCAGTCGATTGTTGCTCATCGTGCGCTATGGAAACCCCCCGTCAGCCGTCGCAATAGCGACTCACGCTGCAATCGGTGGTCCGTGCTGGACCTGGAGCGGATGGTGAAGGGCCGCCGCGGCCGATGCGCTCGTGTGGCGACTGGATCACGCCGTCCAGAAACAGAATCTATGGTCAGCCCGATCCTTGCAACGTAGTCCAGTACCGAACCAAAGGAGGCTTACGCAAAACCATCCGGAGTCATGATGGGGAGATCCCCGCTCCTTGATGAGAGCCGCGCCCGGCAAACCTCAAAAGCCCCTCAGCATCGTCGTGCTGCTCTGTTTATCAGTTTCGTTGCCAGGCCGTTGAGCCGTTCGGTTCATCACGTTTTCTACGTCGCAAAACCAAGTCAGGACAGCTCAGATTCCCGCAGCTCGGCGAGATCAATCCGCCAGCGCCGGTCGGCGGTCCTCGTAGTGCGTACCTCGGGCCGAGATTGCGCAGGCGATTCTGGCCAGCTTGTTGGCTAACGCGCAGGCCACCGCGTTGGGACGTCGTCGGGTCAGCATGGCCTTGACCCGTACGCTGATGGCATCGGGGTACGAGTCGGCACGCTGCATCACAGCGCGAGCGCACTGAACCAGTCGTCGTCGGAGATTCCTGTCTCCCCGTTTGCTGACGCCGAGCAGAGTCGGCATGCCGGCCGTGCTGTACTGGCGCGGCGCCAGCCCGATCGATGCAGAAAATTGTCGCGCACTGGCAAACTGCTTCGCATCCCCGAGCTCGACAGACAGTGCGCTGGCGGTGATCGGCCCGATCCCCGTCATTTCCAGCAGCCCCCGCATGATCGCTGCCCCCTTGGGCAAGCTGATGCCGATTGGACCTCGTTAGGAAATGGGGCGTGCTTCATCGGCTTCTCCGACTGGATCTAGGGACCGGGGTCTGGCTTCCCTTCCAGCGCCGTCGCCACTCGTCGCTCGGCATCATTCTGGGAACTGGTGCAGACCGTCATGAATGCACCAAAGGAGCACAGACGATCAAGCTCGAAGGCTGTCCTCGGCACGTCGGGTCGCACCCAATGCACCGTCCGGGTGTGCCGGTACTCTTTACTGACTTCAGATATTGAGATATTGGTAGAGCCACTTGCCCCACCCGAGCGCGACCTGCGAGGTGAGCTTGCGCGGCAGGACGACGATACTGCCTTCCTTCATTGCGATTGCAAAAGGCCCAAAGCTGCCAAGAAACGGTCTTGGAGTCCGGCCATCCGGCGGCGGAGTTGAGGCATAGAAAAAGAGGAACGCACTTCCGAACATTGCTGCTGCGTGCGGGTTGGACGAAATGGCCAAATGGACTATCAAAACGATCGGGCGAGTCACAGCGGAGGACTGGTCCTCGTGGGACCGGATCAACCGCGGGGCCTTTGGTGATCATCCGGCGCTGCAGTCCAGAATGACAAGGCTGCTCGTCGAGCACTTTGGTGATGACGCGTTGTTGTTTGCGACTTTCCGAGGCGACTCTTCCCCGGCTGGCCATGCAATCGTGCAACGTGGCCGTGCTGGTCGCTGGAGCGTGTTCTGCCCTCCGCAGTCTCCGATGGCCCAGATTGTGATTCGAGCCGATTCCGTAACCGAGCAGGACGCCGTCGGCTCCCTCCTGCGTGCGCTTCCGGGTGCCGCTTGGTCGCTTTTCCTGCCTCTTCAAGACTTGCCGTTCAGCACTGTGCCCGCGCATCAGGGACGCTGCGTCGAAACCAAGTACTGGGGCACGACGGTCAATGTCGACCTGTCCCAGGGCTTCGATGACTATTGGGGCAGGCGACCGGCAGACCTCCGCAGCAACATTCGCAGGTACCTGAGTCGCATTGCGGGCGAAGGCCACTCCCTTGAACTTCGGCGCGCCAGTACCGCGCCGGAGCTCGCCGCCGCTGTGGACCGTTATGGAGAACTCGAGAGCACCGGATGGAAGGGACGAGAGGGAACGGCGGTGCACCCAGATAACGCGCAGGGGCATTTCTTTCGCGATCTTCTTACGGCGTTCTGTCACCAGCACGCAGCCAGCGTCTACGAGCTGTATCTCGACTCCCGGCTGATTGCCTCGCACATGATGATATCTGGCGGTCCGATGACCGTGATGCTGAAAACGACGCATGCGGAGGAGGTGAAGCGGTACGCTCCCGGACGGATGCTCCTATACATGACGCTCAAGGACCTGCAGCACCAGGACGCCCGAATCATTGAGTTCTACACGCGCGCGAATACTGAAATGAAAATCTGGGCAAGTCAGAGCCGGCAGATCCTCGACGTGAGCCTCTACCGAAACAGCTTGATCGGCGCGGCAGTTCGCCACGTGCGGCGACGAACGGCACCTGATTGCTCAGCGGGTCGCTAACAGGCGACGGGCGTGAGGCAATTGCCCGTCTTTTCATCGAGAACAGCGCCCACCAGCGGACACGCTCTGACATTTCCCCTGTTTTGGCAGCGGAATCATGTGCTCCTTCCGCATCTTCATCTTGGCGGCAGGTGTCTGCCACTCAGCAGCGTCGAGGTCAAACTCTGCCCACTCCGCGTGGCGCAACTCTCCGGGGCGAACAAACAGTAGCAGAGCAAGCCGAAATACGCAGCGCGTGATGAACTGACCGGAGTAGCCGTCATTGGCCCTGCGTAACGCGGCCAATTGCGCCGGACTGCCTCGTTTAACATAACTCCGGGCGATTGCGGATGCCGAAGGTGCCCGCTGGCGCCAGCCTCCCAAAGCCGGCCCGAGGTCGGGTTCATCCGCGGCATCCCAGCAGTGCCAAAGTGGCAATATCTGGCAGAGCGGGTCGTTCCTTGACGCCCGCCTGCGGCCGGGCGTAGAAATCATGGCAAGCTCGTTCGGGCAAGCCGAAGAGACAGCGCCCGTGGGATTTCACAGTGCGGGTCAGCAGGAGCGCGCTGGATAAGAATGCTAGAGTCAGGAATGCGCCCGACCAGCTCCGAGCCCACTGATTCCGCCCCCGCCGCGCCGGCCGATGTGGCGTTTGCCAAGCGCTCCTTTCTGAGGCTGCCGGTTCCCATCGACCTGCCGCGCCTGCTTGCCGAGTATCGCTCGATCCAGGAAGACGCCTGGGGCGTGAGTCACTGGGACGTTCACTGCTCCATAGACGCCCTGCTGTTGCGCGGAGGAGCCAAAGGAACGCCGGACGACTATGTGACAACGGACATCGTGAACAATCCGCTTCTCGCGGGCCTCCCTTACCTTGCATGGCTCCTCGGCCCGGATGGGCCATTCGGTGGCACGACTTACGCCTTCATCTTCCGCACCAGACCAAATGGCATTACCCGCATCCACTGGGACGACGACGCGGCCTGGTGCCGGACCTTCCGCATCCATATTCCGATCATCAGCAACCCGGACGCGTTCCTGCTGTCCGATGGGCGGGCGATGCACTTTGGCGTGGGAGAAGCCTGGACCTTCGACAACCAGTCAATGCACTCGGTCGTCAACGGCAACTCGACGCGCGTGCACTTGATCATCGACGTGCTGCCAAGCGCGAAGCTGCGGGAACTGCTGCAACGGGCGCGCTTCGATGCGGGACAAAGCGCGCCGGAGCTCTGGGCCCGCACCAGTGGGCGGGAACGCGGACGCGGGATTCCGCCGCTGATCTGCGCGAGTGGCACCCCGCTGACGATCAGCGAGAAAAAGGACCTGGGACTGAATCCGGGCGGATTCGCGACGCATATCGTGAGGCTGTCGAAGAGGGCCCTGCTTCTGCGCGCGCCGCTGCGCCTTGGCGATATCCTCGTCAGCGTAAACGGTGTGCATTCGTGCGAGGTGTCGCGCTCGGCATTGGACTACATCCGCCTCAGCCATGATCCGGGCGAATCCGTGCAACTGCAGCTCCTGCGCAAGGGCCGCGAGCTCCGTGTCTCCATGCAGCTCAAGCCCGAGGGCTACCTCGAACGGGGGCGGCCCATCGCGGACTGGGCCGATCGTGTGGAGGCTTTGTTCAATCGCGTCCGCCGGGCGGGGCCGCTGGCGCGATGAAACCACTGGTCGCGCCCGCGGCCACCGGGACCCAGCGACTCACGGCCCGCTATACCGATGGCACGTATCGGGAGTCCGTTCCGGACTGGCATCTGGGGGATGCGGCGTGGAAGGCGGCCGCAGTGTTTCGCATGATCGACAGTCACGGCCTCAGGCCGGGGCGCGTGGTTGATGTTGGATGTGGCGCAGGCGCCATATTGAGGGAACTGCGTGCGCGCTTGCCGGCGGAGGTCGAGTTGGAGGGTTACGACATTTCCGCCGACGCGATTGCGCTGTGTCACGAGCGCGGCAGTGAGCGACTGCGATTCATTGAGGCAGATTTTTCAGCCATGAATGCAGCCCGCGCTGATCTGGCTCTGGTGCTCGATGTTTTCGAGCATGTCCCCGACTACCTTGGTTTTCTCGCGGCGCTGCTTAACAGGGCGGACTGGTTCATCTTCCATGTCCCACTCGACATCTCCATGCAGGCGCTGCGTCACGACTCCGCCTGGCTCCTCGCCGCACGGAGCCGCTATGGGCACCTGCACTACTTCACGAAGCACACAGCGCTCGCGACGCTCGGCGACCTCGGGTACCAGATAGTCGACTGCTTCTACACCGATGATCAGCAGACCTGGAACCCAAAGGAGCTATCGTTGAAGTACCGTCTCCTCTTTGAGTTCCGTCGCGCGCTCGCCCGCCGGAGTCCAGACCTTGCAGCACAACTCTTCGAGGGCTTCAGTGCCCTGATCCTGGCCCGCGCTCGATCCTGATCGAGCCTCCCGTGGCCGTGGCCGGCGTCCAGGGCCGGACGAGTGATGATGCCGTGCGTTGGGCAACACGACGAAGACCGTCCCCGAGGGCTACGCGATCGGCTCGGCGGGTCTCGCGGCGCTGCTGGTCAAAGCCGCTGCCGAGGAAGCGGCACGGCAGCGTGCCATCGAACGGCGCGACTATGTGGCCGCACGCGAACATGAACTTGAACTCTCGCGGCTCCATGCGCGTCACGTGGACCTGCAACGCCAGCACGAGGCGGCATGATCCGCGCAGCCGATCCGTTGACGCAGCGGCAGTTGGAACTCGGTGGCGCTGCCACGCTGCTGCGGAAGCGATAGGGCAGTAGAAGACGGGATCGCGCGCTTACGGTGCGCTCACGGGTCTTTCGACCAGTCGCGATCGAGCGCGAAAACCATAGAAAACTTGGTGCCGGAGGAGGGACTCGAACCCCCGACCCATCGCTTACGAAGCGATTGCTC
>Ga0315278_10003713_pt1 | contig 13696 bp, 14 predicted proteins | sample YL17G06_0_MG_FD_203880 | JGI IMG/M metagenome (GOLD analysis project Ga0315278, IMG submission 203880) | Sediment microbial communities from Yellowstone Lake, YNP, Wyoming, USA - YL17G06_0 | ecosystem: Environmental > Aquatic > Freshwater > Lake > Sediment | place: USA: Wyoming | collected...
CGCTCGTCGTCCGGATGGACCGCCACCGCTACGTCGCCGAGCATCGTCTCCGGGCGCGTCGTCGCGACGACCACAAAACCGTTGCCGTCGACGCGCGGGTAGCGAATATGCCAAAGGCGGCCTTCCTCTTCGGCGCTCTCCACCTCGAGATCGGACACCGCGGTGCCGAGCTTCGGGTCCCAGTTCACCAGGCGCTTGCCGCGGTAGATCAGGCCCTGCTCGTACAGCCGCACGAACGTCTCGGTGACGACGGGCGACAGCTTGGCGTCCATCGTGAAGTACTCGCGGCCCCAGTCGCACGAGGCGCCGAGCCGACGCATCTGTTCGGTGATCGTGGAGCCGGACTGCTCCTTCCAGACCCAGACCTTCTCCTGGAACTGCTCGCGGCCGAGCCTCTCGCGCGAGGTCCCCTGCGCCTCGAGCTGCCGCTCGACCACGATCTGCGTCGCGATCCCGGCATGATCGGTGCCCGGGAGCCAGAGCGTGTTGTCGCCGCGCATCCGGTGATACCGGGTGAGCGCGTCCATGATCGTCTGGTTGAAGGCATGCCCCATGTGCAGCACGCCGGTGACGTTCGGCGGCGGGAGCTGGATGCAGAACGCGGCCTTGCCGGGCACGCTGCCGGCGCGGAAGTAGCCCTTGGCGTCCCAGAGCGGGTACCACCGCGCCTCGATGGCGGCGGGGTCGAAGGTCTTGGCAAGTTCCATGGAATCGGCGCGCAGGGGCATCGCGCCGATGCGGCGCGGAACGCCGCGGATTATAGCGGGCGGTGCCTAGCAGGACGCTGCAAACCGGGCGCGCAAGCGGCTACGGCCCCGCCTTGAGTCGGGCGGTCTCCGTGGCGATCACCTCGCCGAGCGCGTCGCGCACCGCGGTGCGGACCTCGGCCTCGAGCACCTTCCGGGCGAGCCCCATCACTTCCTCGATCTTCGCGCCGATGCGATCGTGCACCTTCGACTCGACCAGGCGCTCGAACTCCGGCCCGAGCAGCGTTAGCAGCTCGAGGCGGAGGTCGCGCTCGAGCTGCTCGAGCTGCGCCTCCGTGTAGCCCGCCGCGGTCGCCTCTTGGAGGATCTCGGTGAGGACCGGAATATCTACCGGCGGCTCGCCGCGGGTCGACGGCCGAGCGGCTCGGTGGCGTGCGAGCAGCGCATTGGCCTTGTCGAGGATCTCCTCGGTGCCGGGCGCCGGCGGCTCGCGCGAATCAGCCATCGCCGCCGAGCTTGTGGGTGTGGATCTCGTAACCGCGGTCGCGGTAGAAGCGGTAGCGGCCGCGCGCGGCCTGCTTGTCGTCGTCGTCGCGACCCACGATCTCGACCAGCCGGTGGAAGCGCGCGAAGATCGCTGGCTGTTCGCGGTCCAGGTTGACCAGCACGTCATCGTGGGGCAGCGCTTCAGCGTCGCGCGCGATGACGACCGGCGTCTCGGCCGCCAGGCGGTGGTCAGCCATCACGTGCGGCACGAAGCCGGTCGCGGGGGTGGTCCAGAGCAGCCGGTCGATCGCCCGCGCGATCTCGCCGTCGGGGGCGTAGATGAAGACCTTGTGCGCTTGCGCGAGGGCCTTCGCCGCGACCCGGCAGACGACTTGCAGCCGGTCGTCGGCGTCGAGGTAGAAGTCGATGCGCGTCACGCCTTCGCCGCGCGGTTCAGGACGAACCGGGTCAGCAGCGGCACCGGCCGACCGGTCGCCCCCTTGTTCTTGCCGGACGTCCACGCGGTGCCCGCGATGTCAAGGTGGGCCCAGGGGTACTTGCGTGCGAAGCGGGACAGGAAGCATGCCGCGGTCACGCTGCCGGCCGGCCGGCCGCCGATGTTCGCCACGTCGGCGAAGGGGCTCTTCAGCTGCTCCTGGTAGTCGTCCCAGAGCGGCATGTGCCACGCGCGGTCCCAGGCGTCGCCGCCGGCCTCGAGCAGCTCGTCGGCGAGCTCGTCGCGGTTCGCGTAGAGCCCGCTCGCGACGTGGCCGAGCGCGATCACGCACGCTCCGGTCAGCGTCGCGATGTCCACCACCGCCGCCGGATCGTAGCGCTCCGCGTAGGTGAGCGCGTCGCAGAGGATCAGCCGGCCTTCGGCGTCGGTGTTGAGGATCTCGACCGTCTGGCCGGACATGCTCGTCACGATGTCGCCCGGCTTCGTGGCCGCGCCGCCAGGCATGTTCTCGCTCGCCGGCACGAGCCCGACGACGTTGATCTCAGGCGCGAGCTCGGCCAGCGCGCGGAAGGTGCCCAGCACGCTCGCCGCGCCGCACATGTCGAACTTCATCTCGTCCATCTCGGGCGCGGGCTTGATCGAGATGCCTCCGGTGTCGAAGGTGATGCCCTTGCCGACCAGCACGAGCGGCTTTGCGCTTTTCGCCGCGCCGTGGTAGCGGAGCACGATGAACTTCGGCGGCTGGCGCGAGCCCTGCGCGACGGAGAGCAGCGCGTTCATGCCCAGCCGCTCCATGTCGCGCCGCTCGAGGACCTCCACGCCGAGCTTCCAATCCTTCGCAAGCTTCGTCGCCGATTCGGCAAGGTGCGCCGGCGTGCACACGTTGCCCGGCAGGTTGCCGAGGTCCTTGGCGGTCGCGACGCCGGCGCCGATCGCTCGCCCTTCGGCGAGGCCGCGCGCTGCGTCATCGGCAGCCGCCTTCGACGCGGTCGCGATCACCAGGCGCTTGAGCGCGCGGGGTGGGCTCTTCTTGCTCTTCATCGCGTCGAAGCGGTACAGGGCCTCCGCTGCGACGGTCGTCGCGTGGAGCACTCGCCACCCGAGGTCCCGGTCCCGCACCGGCAGATCGGCCAGGAACAGGTGCGCATCCGCCGCGCCCGTGTCGGCGAGCGCGCCCACCGCCGCGCGCACGGCCTCGCGGTACGCCTTGGCCCCGAACTCCGACTCCTTGCCGAGGCCGACGAGCAGCACGCGCTCGGCCGCGATGCGTCGCGTCCGGTAGAGGAGCCGCACCGTGCCGGTCTTGCCGTCCATGTCGCCGCGCTTCACCACGGCGCGCACCGCGCCGCTGGAGGCGCGGTCCAGCGCCTCCGCGGCGCCCGAGAGCTTGCGCGATTCGAATACGCCCGCGACCACGCAGGCGCCCGGCGCGCGCTCTGGCGCGATGGTTTTCGTGCTAAATTCCAATCGGTCCTCCTGCGATCGACGCGACGCTCGTGTCGCGGGCCTGTGGTATGAGTGGGTTACGAGTGGGAGCGGCCCGGATTATCCCCGCTTTGAAACGCGCGCGTCAAAATCCGCAGCTTCGCGGCAGCGAAGTGCACACTCCGCCCCAGCACCCGTCGTGATCTTCCAGCGCTCGCTCCTGCGCGAGTTCGGCAGCTACGCGGCGGCTGTGTTCTCGGTGCTGCTCGCCATCGTGGTGACGAGCCAGCTCGTGCGCCTGCTGTCGCGCGCCGCCGGCGGCAAGATCCCCTCCGACGCGATCATCGCGCTGATCGGCTTCACCGCGATGAACTACCTGCCGATCCTGCTCGCGCTCACGCTGTTTGTCTCGGTCCTCATGACGGTGTCGCGCAGCTACAAGGACTCCGAGATGGTGGTCTGGTCGGCCTCCGGCGTGTCGCTCTTCGCCTGGGTGCGGCCGGTGCTGGTATTCGCTGCGCCGATCATTCTGCTGAGCGCGCTCCTCGGACTGTTCCTCTCGCCGTGGTCGAACGACCGCGCGCAGGAGTACCGGCGCAAGCTCGACAGCCGGGAAGAGGTGTCGCGCATCGCCCCGGGAGTGTTCCGCGAGTCCGCGAACTCGGAACGCGTGTTTTTCGTCGAGGGCGTCGACGGCGAGGAAGGGCGCGTGCGCAACGTTTTCATCGCGAGCAGCAAGCGCGGCAAGGCCGGCGTCACGGTGAGCCGGGAGGGGTTCATTGAGGCGAGCGAGGACGGCGACCGCTACGCCGTCCTGTTGAACGGGCGCAGCTACGAGGGAATCCCGGATACCGCGGAATATCGGGTGACCGAGTTCGAACGCTACGCGCTGCGGATTAAGGCGAAGGAGTACGAGGCGCGCGGGCGATGGCCGAAGGCGGTGCCGACGCTCGAGCTGCTGCAGTCGCAGAACCGCGAGTGGCGCGCCGAGCTGATGTGGCGGATCGGCCTGCCGCTGGTCGCGCTCAATCTGGCGCTGCTCGCGATCCCGCTCGCGTTCGTCAACCCGCGCGCGAGCCGGTCAGTGAACCTGATCTTCGCAGTGCTCGCCTACATGGTCTACAGCAACCTGCTCGGCATCGTGCAGGCCTGGGTGGCGCAGGGCAAGGTGCGCTTCGAGATCGGATGGTGGGCGCTGCACGCGGCGATGCTCGGTCTCACCGCGTTCCTGTTCTTGTGGCGCAACACGCTCGGGTTCAAGCTGTGGCTGAGGCGCTGATGGCACGCGAGCCGTGAGGACCATCGATCGCTATCTCGGGCGCGAGATCTACAAGGCGACGGCGTTCGTGTTCGTCGCATTTCTCGCACTGTTCGCCTTCTTCGACCTCGTCAACGAGCTCGACGATCTCGGCAAGGGCGGCTACCGCCTGCAGCACGCGTTCCTGTTCATCGCGCTGTTGCTGCCGGGCCACGCGTACGAGCTGTTTCCGATCGTCGTGCTGATCGGCACGCTCTCGGCGCTCGCCACGCTGGCGGCGAACTCCGAGTTCACCGTCATGCGCGTCGCCGGATTCTCTCCGGGGCAGGCCGTGTGGACCCTCGGGCGGATCGGCGTGGTACTCGTCGTCATCGCAGTCGTGTTCGGCGAGATCGTGGCGCCGATCGCGGAGCAAGCGGCGCAGCGCCTGCGGCTCGAGCAGATCGGCAGCGCAGTGGGATCCGACCTGCGGACCGGGATCTGGGTGAAGAGCGACACCCGGTTCGTGAACGTGGGACAGGTCCTCCCGGATTCGACCCTCAAGGGCGTGCGCATCTTCGAGTTCGACCGCGAGTTCCGCCTGCGCTCGATCAGCCACGCCGCGGTGGGGCGCTACGAGGGCCAGAACCGCTGGCGGCTCTCGGACGTCACCGAGACCGAGTTCGAGAGCGACCGGACGAGCGTCCGGAAGCGCGACTCGATCGCCTGGGAATCGGTGCTGACGCCGGACATGCTGTCGGTGCTGCTCGTCGTCCCCGAGAAGCTCTCGGCGTGGGGTCTGTACCAGTACACCCGGCACCTCGCGGCCAACAAGCAGAGCACCGAGCGCTACGAGATTGCTTTCTGGAAGAAGATCTTCTATCCGCTTGCGGCGCTGGTCATGATGGCGCTTGCCCTGCCGTTCGCGTATCTCCAGGTGCGCCACGGCGGCATCGGCGTGAAGCTTTTCGTGGGGCTGATGCTCGGCGTGCTGTTCCATTTCCTGAACAGTCTGTTCTCGCACCTCGGCGTGCTCGAGCGCTGGCCGCCCATCGCGCCGGCGTTGGTGCCCAGCGCTCTGTTCCTCGCGTTGGCGGTGGCGATGATGTGGTGGGTCGAGCGGCGCTGAGCCGGCTTACGCAGGCGAGCGCGTCAGCCTGCGCCGTCGCTGCGGACGACCCGCGTGCGCGTCAGGCGATCATGCAGGAACTGCCGATCCCGGTCGCACAGGATCCAGCCTAGGTCCACGACCGCGGGCAGCGCTGCGAGCCAGCCGGGCACCGACCCGGGATGGCGCCAGAGCCACACCGCGGCGGCGGCTCCCGTGCCGAGCACTAGCGCGCTGAGGACGAATCGCCCTAGCGCCAGACCCGCCCCGACGCCGTTCCCGTCGGGGCGCACCAGACGGAGCTTCCACGCCTTCATCGCGAGCGTCTGCCCGCCACGGATCCAGGATCGGACGAAGTACGCGCCGAGCAGCGTGACGAGGAAGACCTGTAGCAGCACGCGCTCGAGACCCGTCGATGCGCCGGTGGCCATCCCGAGGGCGCTCAGCAGGGCCGCGGCGCTGGAGAAAGCGAGCCCGCCCGCGACCAAGATCGCTGCGACGATCAGGCCTTCGTAACCCAGGCTCGCAAGGCGGCGGAAAAGGGAGGGGAAGAGGGCGGTGGGAGGCTGGGTCACGCGCCGCGGGGGCGGGGCGCTACTGCTGAGGTGCCACGGTTGCGGCGGTGCCGTCCACCGCGGCAGCCTCGACGGACTTCGCTGCGCTATCGGGTTCGGCCGCCTTGGCGGCGGTCTCCTTCGCCGCCTGTTCTTGCTGGAACTTGTCCCACTTCTCCCGCACGGCCTGACGGTCTTCGGGCGGCAACTGCTCGAACTCGCGGTACTTGTCGCGTGCCGCCCGGCGCTGCTCCGGGGTAAGACTGACCCACTCCTTTACGCGCTGCTGGAGCCGGACCTGCTCGTCGGCGGTCATCTTCGGATAGCGCTGGGCGACGCCGAGCCACTTGCGCTTGCGCGGGGCGTCCAGGGATTCCCACTCACCCTGGATCGGGGCGAGGATGCGCTGCTGCTCGGGCCTAAGCTCGGTCCAGGCAGGGTTGCTCTTGTCGGCGTAGGCGGCGGGGTACGGGAGCGCGAGGACGAGCCAGACGGCTATTCCGAGGACTGCTTTAGCCATGACTGGAAGTCCTCGTCGAGATAGGCTTTGATCGGAAGATCGCCCGTCAGCACCTGCGTGTCGACTTCGACCAGTTCCTCGGTGAACTGGGCCGCGGCGAGCGCGGCCTGACGGGTTTCCTGCCAGTAATGGACGCCGACGAGGGCGACGAGCAGGCACGCCACGGAGAGACCGGCCTGTGACCAGGACCCTCCGGTCCGTCCGAGCCGCGCCGTTGCGCCACGGTCCGCGATCACCACGGCAGCGTCACGCCTCGCCAACCCGTGCCGCTCGAGCGCGCGCTCGCGTGCAATCTTCAGACGTGCAGCCGTCTCCGGCGCGAGCCGCAGGCCCGCGTCGAGCGTTGCCGTGATCGTGAGAGCGAGGTGCTGTTCGTTCATAACTCAATGCCCTTCGCCTTGAGCGCAGTGGCCAAGGCGTGCGTCGCGCGTGAGCAGTGCGTTTTTACGCTGCCCTCCGAGCATCCCATCGCGGCAGCGGTTTCCGCAACGTCGAATTCCTCCCAGTAACGAAGGAGGAAGGCTTCGCGTTGACGCGCAGGCAGCCGCCTGATCTCTTTCTCAATTATTTCAAGAAGTTGAGCCTGCTCCAGTTGCTCGTCGGGTGATTTCTCGTGAGCTGGGCCCGCCTCGGCTTCGAGGGTTTCCAGCGGGTCCGAGTCGTCGTCCTCGCGCTTGCCGCCGAGCGCCGAGAGCAGGGTCATCCACAGGGATCGGACCTTGCGGCGGCGGTAGTAGTCGCGGATCGCGTTCTGCAGGATGCGCTGAAAGAGCAGCGGCAATTCCCCGGCCGGCTTCCCGCCATACTTCTCGGCGAGTCGCATCATTGCGTCCTGGACGATGTCGAGGGCGGCCTCGTCGTCGCGCACGGCGAACAGCGCCTGCTTGAAGGCGCGCCGTTCGACGCCGGCGAGGAAATCGGAGAGTTCGGTACGTGTGGCCAGGGGCGGATCCTTGGTATCGCCTGCACGCACGGTCCGACGCCCCGCCGGCCGCGGTTGGATCGCCGGCCCATGCGCGGGGCGCTTTTCGGCGCTGCGCTGCTGCCGACCGGGATCGCAGGCGATGGTAGCAAACGGGGTGCGCCGCCGCAGTTTTCCTGCGCCGACCGGCTTGACCCAACGCATCCGAGCTATTAACCTTGACCGTTTTAGTCAAAGATTCAACGCAATAGGATTCCTCGCATGGACTCTGGGACCAATGTCATCAGCGTGACCAATGGGACCAAGCTCGTCGCCCCCGAGCTCTCCGGCGCCGAGATCGTGATCCGGTGCCTCGAGGCCGAGGGCGTCGAGTACGTCTTCGGGTACCCCGGCGGCGCGGTGCTGTTCATCTACGACGAGCTCTTCAAGCAGGACAAGGTCAAGCACGTCCTGGTCCGGCACGAGCAAGGCGCGGCGCACGCGGCGGACGCCTATTCCCGGGCGAGCGACAAGATCGGTGTCTGCCTGGTCACCTCCGGGCCCGGCGTGACGAACGCCGTTACCGGCATCGCGACCGCGTACATGGACTCGATCCCGATGGTGGTCATCACCGGTCAGGTGCCGACCCATGCGATCGGGCAGGACGCCTTCCAGGAAGTGGACGCGGTCGGGGTCACGCGGCCGTGCGTCAAGCACAACTTCCTCGTGAAGAATGTGCGCGACATCGCGCCGACCATCAAGAAGGCGTTCCACATCGCGCGCACCGGACGTCCCGGGCCGGTGGTGGTCGATATCCCGAAGGACGTGACGGCCGCGCGCTGCCGGTTCGAGTACCCCGAATCGGTGGTGATGCGCTCCTATAACCCGACGGTGAAGGGGCACCCGGGCCAGATCAAGAAGGCCGCGCAGCTCCTGCTCGATGCAAAGCGGCCGATGGTCTATACGGGCGGCGGCGTTATTCTCTCCGACGCGGCCGCCCAGCTGAAGAAGCTGGTGAAGCTGCTCGGTGTTCCGTGCACCAACACACTGATGGGGCTCGGCGGATACCCGGCCACCGACCCGCAGTTCCTGGGCATGCTCGGCATGCACGGCACCTACGAGGCGAACATGGCGATGCAGCACTGCGACGTGCTCCTCGCCATCGGCGCGCGGTTCGACGATCGGGTGATCGGGAACCCGGCTCACTTCGGGTCGGTGCCGCGGAAGATCATCCACGTGGATATCGACCCCTCGTCGATCTCGAAGCGCGTGAAAGTGGATGTGCCGATCGTCGGCAACGTGCGCGAGGTGCTCGATGAGCTCCTGAAGCTGCTGGACGGCCAGACGGGCAAGCTCGACCAGAAGGCGCTCAAGGCCTGGTGGGCCCAGATCGACCTCTGGCGGGCGAAGGACTGCCTGCGCTACGACCGGACTACCGCGATCATCAAGCCGCAACTCGTCATCGAGAAGCTCTACGAGGTGACCGGAGGCGACGCGTTCGTCACCTCGGACGTCGGCCAGCACCAGATGTGGGCGGCGCAGTTCTACAAGTTCGACAAGCCGCGCCGCTGGATCAACTCCGGCGGCCTTGGCACGATGGGTTTCGGCCTGCCCGCCGCGATGGGCGTGCAGTTCGCGAACCCGGGCGCCACCGTAGCGTGTGTCACCGGCGAGGCGAGCTTCATGATGTGCATGCAGGAGCTCTCGACCTGCAAGCAGTACCGCCTGCCGATCAAGGTTGTCAACCTCAACAACCGCTACATGGGCATGGTCCGGCAGTGGCAGCAGTTCTTCCACGGCAATCGGTACTCCCAGTCCTACATGGACGCGCTGCCCGACTTCGTGAAGCTCGCGGAGAGCTTCGGCCACATCGGCGTGCGCGTCGAGAAGCCGGCCGATGTCGAGCCGGCGCTGCGCGAGGCCTTCAAGCGCAAGCAGGATCTCGTCTTCCTCGATTTCCTGACCGACCAGGCCGAGAACGTGTACCCGATGGTGCCGGGCGGAAAGGGGATCTCCGAGATGATCCTCGCCGAGGACCTGTGATCCGGGCGCGCGCGAGGACACGAGCATGAACGCGCCAGCCGCCAGCCCCTACACGCTGCCTGCCACTGAAACGAGTGCCATGCGTCACATCGTCTCCATCCTGCTCGAGAACGAGCCCGGAGCGCTGTCGCGCGTCGCCGGACTTTTCTCGGCGCGGGGCTACAACATCGAATCCCTCACCGTGGCGCCTACCGAGGACGGGTCGCTGTCGCGAATGACGATCGTCACCACCGGCTCCGACGACGTGATCGAGCAAATCACCAAGCAGCTCAACAAACTGATCGAGGTCGTCAAGGTCGTCGACCTCTCGGAAGCGCCGCACATCGAGCGCGAGCTGATGCTGATCAAGGTGCGCGCCACCGGCAAGGACCGCGAAGAGATGAAGCGGATGGCCGACATCTTCCGGGGCCGCATCCTCGACGTCACCGAGACGACGTACACGATCGAGCTCACCGGCACCGGCTCGAAGCTCGACGCTTTCATCGAGGCGCTCGACAAGGCGGCGATCCTCGAGACGGTGCGCACCGGAGCCTCGGGGATCGCGCGCGGCGAGCGGGTACTAAGGGTCTGAGCTTCTAAGCTTCTAAGCGACGGGGGAAGGGGAAGGGCCGCGACGGCGCTCGCGGCCGTCGCCTGCGTCCGGTCCGTGTCTCCCGCTACAACCTGGGGGTAATGCAATGAAGGTCTATTACGACAAGGACGCCGACCTCTCGCTCATCAAGGGCAAGAAGGTCACGATCGTGGGCTACGGCTCGCAGGGTCACGCCCACGCGCTCAACCTGCAGGACTCGGGTGTGAAGGTGACGGTCGCCCTGCGCAAGGGCGGCGCGTCCTGGAACAAGGCGAAGAACGCCAAGCTGCAGGTGAAAGACATCCCGGATGCGGTGAAGGGGGCCGATATCGTCATGATCCTCCTGCCCGACGAGCATCACGGGCAGATCTACCGTGACTACATCGAGCCCAACATGAAGAAGGGCGCGGCGCTCGCGTTCGCGCACGGCTTCAACATCCATTACGGCCAGATCCAGCCGCGCGCCGATCTCGATGTCTTCATGGTCGCGCCGAAGGCGCCCGGCCATACCGTCCGCTCGACCTACGCGCAGGGCGGTGGCACGCCGATGCTGATTGCGCTGCACCAGAATCCGTCGAAGAAGGCGCGCGACATCGCGCTCTCCTACGCGGCGGCGATCGGCGGCGGACGCGCGGGCATCATCGAGACCAATTTCAAGGAAGAGACCGAAACCGATCTCTTCGGCGAGCAGGCCGTGCTCTGCGGCGGCTGCGTCGAGTTGGTGAAAGCGGGCTTCGAGACGCTCGTCGAGGCCGGCTACGCGCCCGAGATGGCTTACTTCGAGTGTCTGCACGAGCTCAAGCTGATCGTCGACCTCATCTATGAAGGCGGCATCGGCACCATGAACTACTCGATCTCGAACAACGCCGAGTACGGGGAATACTTGACCGGTCCCAAGATCATCACCGCGGAGACCAGGAAGGCGATGCGCGCGGCGCTCGCCGACATCCAGTCCGGCGAGTACGCCAAGAGCTTCATCCTCGAGAACCGCGCCGGGGCGCCGACGCTTCTTGCGCGGCGTCGCATGACCGCCGAGCACCAGATCGAGAAAGTGGGCGGGAAGCTGCGCGACATGATGCCGTGGATCCGCAAGAACCGACTGGTCGACACGAGCAAGAACTAAGCGAAGCCTGGCAGACTAGGCGAAGCGTGGCGGCAGTGGACCCAGAGCGCAACGAGTGAATTGCGTGTCTAGGCCTTCGCTGTGCCTTCCGTGACCTCTGTGGCTACACCGTCTTCATATCCGCATCCTTTCATCGCCCGCGAAGGTTGGCCGTTTCTCGCCGGGAGCGTCGTGCTCACGCTCGCGATCGGCTGGTTCGCCGGGTGGTGGTGGTCGGCGCCGGTCGGGTTGTGGGTACTGTTCGTGCTGCAATTCTTCCGGGATCCCGCGCGGCCCGTGCCGGGCGACCGGCGAACCGTCGTCGCGCCGGCGGACGGCCGCATCGTCGCAGTGGAGAAGGCCGAGGACCCGTACTTGAAGCGCCAGGCGACCAAGGTCAGCGTTTTCATGAACGTGTTCAACGTGCACTCCAACCGTTCACCCGTGGACGGCGAAGTGCGGCAAGTCTGGTACGACGCCGGCAGCTTCGTCAACGCGGCGCTCGACAAGGCTTCCGCTGAAAACGAGCGCAATGCCCTCTGGCTGCGCGCCGACGCCGGGCAGGACGTGACCTGCGTGCAGATCGCAGGGCTGATCGCGCGGCGCATTCTGTGCTACGTCAAGGCGGGCGACCACCTGAACCGTGGCGATCGCTTCGGATTTATCCGCTTCGGGTCGCGCGTCGATCTCTACCTGCCGGTCGAGGCGCGCGTGCGGGTCGAACTCGGCCAGAAGGTGAGTGCCGGCAGCACAGTTGTGGCGGAGCTCTGATGGCCGAGCTGCACCGCGAGCGCAAGGGCATGCTGCGGGGCGCGCTGCGGCGCCGCGGCATCTATCTGCTGCCGAACCTCTTCACGACCGCGGCCCTCTTCGCCGGCTTCTACGCGATCGTCCAGGCGATGAACGGTCACTTCGAGCAGGCGGCGATCGCCGTGTTTGTGGCAATGGTGCTGGACGGACTCGACGGCCGCGTCGCACGGCTGACGCGGACGCAGAGCGAGTTCGGCGCCGAGTACGACAGCCTCGCCGACATGGTCTCGTTCGGCGCCGCGCCGGCCCTGATCATGTACGTCTGGGCGCTGCAACCCCTCGGACGGCTCGGTTGGATCGCCGCGTTCGTGTACTGCGTGGGCGCCGCGCTGCGTCTCGCACGGTTCAACACGAACATCGAGATCGTGGACAAGCGCTTCTTCCAAGGGTTGCCGAGCCCTGCGGCCGCTGCGCTGGTTGCCGGGTTCGTTTGGATCGTCGACGATTTCCAGATCGAGCGGGTCGTATGGCTGCGGTACGCGGCGTGTGCGGTCACCCTGTTCGCCGGCATTACGATGGTCACGAACGCGCCCTTCTATAGCTTCAAGGACATCAACTTCCGTCGGAGCGTACCGTTCTGGGCAATCCTGATCATCGTGCTCGCGCTGATCCTCGTCTCTGCCAATCCGCCCATGGTGCTGTTCGGCCTGTTCGTGGCCTACTCGGTGTCGGGCTACGTGCTCTGGTTCTGGAATCGCCGCAAGCCGCGGCCGGCGGCCTGAGCCGCCGCTCCCCCGTTGCGCGTTGTGTCGGTTGCCGCTATAGTCGGCGGCATGCCTCGCGAATCGATCTCCATCGTCTCGCTTCTCCTCCGCAGCCTGCTGCTCGGGCTGCTGCTGCGCCTCGCGCGCTAGCACACCTACACCCCCCCATTCGGTTTGTTTCGACGCGACGCGGAGACCCGCGGCGCGGAGTAGTCTTAAAGCGCGCGCGCACCGGAGACCACCATGAGCACCGACCGCTTGATCATCTTCGACACGACCCTCCGCGACGGGGAGCAGAGTCCCGGCGCCTCGATGACGAAGGAGGAGAAGCTGCGCATCGCCAAGCAGCTCGAGCGCCTGCGCGTCGACGTCATCGAGGCCGGCTTTCCGGCCGCCTCGAACGGCGACTTCGAGGCGGTGCGGGGGATCGCCAACGCCATCAAGGACGCGACGGTGGCGGGCCTGTGCCGCGCGAACGATCGCGACGTGGCGCGCGGGGTCGAGGCTCTGAAGGGCGCGAAATCATGGCGTGTGCACACCTTCATCGCGACCAGCCCGCTGCACATGGAGAAGAAGCTCCGGATGACGCCCGAGCAGGTGCTCGAACAGGCGCGGCTGGCGGTTCGCTTCGCGCGCAACCATTGCCCGGACGTCGAGTTCTCGCCCGAAGACGGCAGCCGCTCGGAGGCCGATTTCCTCTGCAAGGTGCTCGAGGCGGTGATCAAGGAGGGGGCGACCACGATCAACATTGCCGACACCGTCGGCTACGCCGTCCCGCAGCAGTTCGGGGAGTTCATCAGGACGCTGCGCAGCCGGATCCCGAACTCGGACCAGGCGCGCTGGTCGGTCCACTGCCACAACGACCTCGGAATGGCGGTCGCAAACTCGCTGGCGGGCGTGGTGATCGGTGGGGCGCGCCAGGTCGAGTGCACCATTAACGGTCTCGGCGAGCGCGCCGGCAACACCTCGCTCGAGGAGATCGTGATGGCGGTAAAGACCCGGAAGGATTTCTTTGGCCTGGAGACGCGCATCGACACGACGCAGATCGTGTCGACTTCGCGTCTCGTGTCG
>Ga0315278_10003715_pt1 | contig 13692 bp, 9 predicted proteins | sample YL17G06_0_MG_FD_203880 | JGI IMG/M metagenome (GOLD analysis project Ga0315278, IMG submission 203880) | Sediment microbial communities from Yellowstone Lake, YNP, Wyoming, USA - YL17G06_0 | ecosystem: Environmental > Aquatic > Freshwater > Lake > Sediment | place: USA: Wyoming | collected...
GCAGCGCGATGATGCCACGGTCGGCGCGCCCGAACAGGATGGCCGACGAACGGATCCCGATGACGAGGTCGTCCTCGCGGTCCACCATCGCGTAGATGGTGTCGTACGCCGTCGTCCACAGCATGCCGGACGCGAACAGCACCCAGGCGACCAGCGGCAACTCACCCGTCTGCGCGGCGAACGCCATCGGCACGGACCAGCTGAACGCGAGTCCGAGGTAGGCCTGCGGCAGCGCGAAGAAACGCTTCAGGAACGGGTAGGTCACGGCCAGCACGCCGCCGACCAGCGCCAGCACCTGCGTCGGGCGATTCAGCGGGATCACCAGCGCCAGCGCCAGGATGCCGAGCGCCCCGAACAGCGCCAGCGCTTCGGCCGGCGACACCGACTGCTTCGCGAGCGGCCGGTCCGCCGTGCGGCGCACCAGCGGGTCGAACTCGCGGTCGGCAAAATCGTTGATGACGCAACCGGCGGAACGCATCACGAACGTGCCGATCACGAAAATCACGAAGATCTTTTCGCCCGGATGCCCGCTTGCGGAGATCCACAGTGCCCACAGCACCGGCCAGAGCAGCAACCAGATCCCGATCGGACGGTCGACCCGCATCAGGCGCGCGTACTCGCGCAGCCGGTCCCGCCAGCCCGATTGGGAGGACGTTGCGCCGCCATTGCCGAGTTCGGTTGCCTTGTTCATCGCTCGTGACCGCCGCGCGCCTCAGACCTTGCGGAAGCGTTCGCCTTCGCCGACCCAGCGGTCGACCAGTGGGCCTATGTTGGCCCGCGGACCGCCCAGCAGCAATGCCGCCGCCTTCTGCACCCCCGGCAGCAGGTCGGCGTCGCGCAGCAGATCGGCCACCCGGAGCTGCATCAGGCCCGTCTGGCGCGTGCCGAGCAGTTCACCAGGACCCCGCAGTTCCAGGTCGCGTTGCGCGACGAGGAAACCGTCATTCGTGTCGCGGATGACGCCGAGCCGTTCCCGCGCGATCGGCGAGAGCGGACCGTGATACAGCAGGACGCAGGTGCTTTCGACCGAACCGCGCCCGACGCGGCCGCGCAACTGGTGCAGCTGGGCAAGCCCCATGCGCTCGGCGTTCTCGATGATCATCAGGCTCGCGTTGGGTACGTCCACGCCGACCTCGATCACCGTCGTCGCGACCAGCAGGTCGAGCTTGCCGGCCTTGAACGACGCCATGACCGCGTCCTTCTTCGCCGCGGGCATGCGGCCGTGGACCAACCCGATGCGCACGTCCGGCAACGCCACCGCGAGCGCGGCTGCCGTTTCCTCGGCGGCCTGGTAGCGGACCGCTTCGGACTCGTCGATCAGCGGACAGACCCAGTAGGCCTGCCGGCCCGAGCGGCAGGCCGTCTCGATTCGCGCGACCACTTCGTCCCGGCGCGTGTCCTGCAGCACGACGGTGCGGATCGGAGTGCGGCCCGGCGGCAACTCGTCGATAACGGAGACGTCGAGGTCCGCGTAGGCGGTCATCGCCAGCGTGCGTGGGATCGGCGTCGCCGTCATGACGACCTGGTGCGGGTAGCGGCCGTCCGCAAGGCCCTTGTCGCGCAGTTGGAGGCGCTGATGCACGCCGAACCGGTGCTGCTCGTCCACCACCACCAGCGCCAGGCGCTTGAAGGCGATGCCTTCCTGGAACAACGCATGCGTGCCGATCGCCACCTGGATGTCGCCCGACGCCAGGTCCTGTTCCAAGGCGGCACGGACGCGCCCGGTGTGTCGCCCCGTAAGCAGAGCGACGCGCACGCCGAGCGGTTCGAGCCACGCCAGGAAATTGCGCGCGTGTTGCTCGGCCAGCAACTCCGTGGGCGCCATGATCGCGGCCTGCGCCCCCTGTTCGACGGCGCGCAATGCGGCCAGTGCAGCGACGACCGTCTTGCCCGATCCCACATCGCCCTGCACCAGGCGCATCGCCGGATGCTCGCGCTGCAGGTCCGCGGCAATCTCGGCCCAGACGCGCGACTGGGCCGCGGTCAGCCGAAACGGCAGCCCTGCGAGGCAACGCTCGACGAGGTCGGTGCAAGGCGTCAGCGGCCAGGACGTGTCGCGATCCGCTTCCTGGCGCAGCAAGCGCAGGCTGATGTGGTGAGCCAGCAGTTCCTCGAACGCCAGGCGCCGTTGCGCCGGGTGCCGCCCCTCGTTGAGCAGTTCGAGGTCGGCGTCGGGCGGCGGCCGGTGTACGTAACGCAACGCAGCTTCGAGCGTCGGCAGGTCGAGCGCATCGAGGACGCCGTGCGGGATGAGGTCGCGCAGGTCGCCGGACGGCAGCATCGCCAGCGCCAGGCCGGTGAGCATCCGCAGGCGCCCTTGCTGCACGCCTTCCGTCGTCGGGTAAATGGGCGTCAGCGACTCCGGCGCCGGCACCGCCACATCCACGGCAACGCGGCGGTATTCCGGGTGCACGATCTCCGGCCCGGCAGGGCCCATGCGAACCTCGCCGTAGCAGCGCAGGCGCGTGCCGCGCGCGAGGCCTTCGTGCTGCGCCGCCGAGAAGTGGAAGAAGCGCAGCGTCAGGAAACCGGAACCGTCCGCAATACGTACCAGCAACGCGCGACGCCGGCGGAACACGATCTCGGCCAGCTGCACCTCGCCCTCGATGACCGCGCGATCGCCGCTGCGCAGCGTGCCGATCGGCACGACCCGCGTACGGTCTTCGTAGCGTAATGGCAGGTAGAAGAGCACGTCCTGCACGGTGCGCAGTCCGAGCCGCTCCTCGAGCATGCGTGCCAGCGATGGTCCGACGCCGCGCAGTGCCGTGACCGGCCGCTCGTGAAGCGGGGCGACGGCCGACATCCCGGTGTTCCCGCTGGGTCTCAGAGGACCAGCACGCAATCCATCTCGACGGCGGCGCCCTTCGGCAAGGCCGCCACGCCGATGGCGGCGCGTGCCGGATACGGCTGGGCGAAGTACTCCGACATCACCTTGTTCACCAGCGCGAAGTGGCCGAGATCGGTGAGGAACACGTTCAACTTGACGACGTGCCGGAAGTCGCCACCAGCGGCGCTCGCAACCGCACGCAAGTTGTCAAATACGCGACGGACCTGAGCCTCCATGCCGCCGGCCACCAGCTCGCCGGTGGCCGGATCGAGCGGGATCTGCCCCGAGAGATAGACGGTATTGCCGGCCTTGATCGCCTGCGAATAGGTGCCGATGGCTTTCGGGGCAAGGTCAGTGGAGACGGGGGTGAGGGGCACGAGCGAGACTCCAGGGCACGGTGAAAAACGGATAGTAGAGCGGATAGCGGATAGTGACTAGCGGATAGAGGATAGCGGATAGCGGATAGCGGATAGCGGATAGGTAAGAGCTCAGAGCGTCAGCTCTCCGGTCTTTTCTGCACTATCCGCTAGTCCCTATCCGCTAGTCCCTTCCGCTCACGCCAGCGTCCGGGTCACCTTCAGCACCTCCGGCATCGCGCGCACCGCGCGAATCACCGCCGCGAGCTGCCTGCGGTCGTGGACCGCCAATTCGAAGATCAACGTGGATGTGTCGGTGTCGCGCTCGACGACCGACACCCGGTCGATGTTGGTCTGGGTGCCCGCGATCGCGGACGCAACCTGGGCCAGCACACCCATGCGGTTCGTGACCTCGGCGCGGATCTCGACCTGGAAGAGACGGTCCGTGGCCGCCTGCCACGTCACGGAGATCCACTTCTCGGGTTGCTTGCGGAACGAGGACAGGTTGCCGCAGACCTCACGGTGGATCACGACGCCGCGGCCGCTCGAGAGGCTCGCGAGGATCGGGTCGTTCGGGATCGGGAAGCAGCAGCGGGCGTAGGTGACGACCAGTCCCTCGGTGCCGGCGATCGCAAGCGGTCCGGCGGTTCCTTCCGCGGCCGCTTCCGCATCCGCGGGCAGCAGGCGCCGCGCGATGAACGGTGCCACCCGCTCGCCGAGGCCGATCTTCTCGAACAGTTCCTCGCGGGTCTTCAGCCCGAGATCGACAGCCACGGTGTCGATGGCGGAGTTCTCCACCTTGCGCAGGCTGAGCGAGAATTCCTCGAGCGCCTGGTTGAGCAGCCGGCGCCCGAGGTCCGCCGCCTCACCGCGCTTCAGGCTCTTGAGGTACTTCTGGATGGCGGCGCGCGCCTTGGCCGTGACGACGAAACTCACCCACGCCGGATTCGGGGTGGCGCCCTTGGCCGTGATGATCTCCACCGTCTGTCCGTTGCGCAGCGGCGTGCGCAGCGGCACCAGCCGGCGGTCCACCTTGGCGGCGACGCAGCGATTGCCGACGTCGGTGTGGACGGCATACGCAAAGTCGACGCAGGTCGCGCCGCGCGGCAGGCGGCGGATCTCACCCTTCGGCGTGAACAGGTAGGTCTTGTCGGGGAACAGGTCGACTTTGACGCTCTCGAGGAATTCTTCGGAGTTGCCCCCCTGCTGGATTTCGACGAGCTGCTGCAGCCATTCGCGCGCGCGGTCGCTCTGCTCGCCGGTGGCCGAGGCGCCTTCCTTGTACTGCCAGTGCGAGGCGATGCCGGACTCCGCGATGCTGTGCATTTCCTCGGTGCGGATCTGCACCTCGACCGGCGTGCCGTTCGGCCCGAACAGCGTGGTGTGCAGCGACTGGTAGCCGTTGACGCGCGGGATCGCAATGTAGTCCTTGAAGCGCCCGGGCATCGGTTTGTACACGCCGTGCACGATGCCGAGCGTGCGGTAGCAGGTGTCCGGGGCGTCCACGATGATGCGGAACCCGTACACGTCGACGATATCGTTGAGCGAGATCTTTTTGCGCCGCATCTTCTCGTAGATGCTGTACGCGTCCTTCTCGCGGCCCTCGAGCCGCGCGGCGATGCCGGCCTTGCCGAGCGCGTCCTCGAGCGCTTCGGCGATGCGCCCGACGAACTGCTTCTGGTTGCCCTTGGCGTGGCGCACCGCGGTCTCGATGACCTTGTAGCGGTTCGGGTAGAGAGCGCGGAAGCCGAGAACCTCGAGTTCGCGCTTGATGGCGTGCATGCCGAGGCGGTTCGCGATCGGTGCATAGATCTCGAGCGTCTCGCGGGCGATCGTGCGCCGCTTCGCGGGCGGCATCGCGCCGAGCGTGCGCATGTTGTGGGTGCGATCCGCGAGCTTGACCATGATCACGCGGATGTCGCGCACCATGGCGAGCAGCATCTTGCGGAAGCTCTCGGCCTGCGCTTCCGCGCGGCTCCTGAACTGGATCTGGTCGAGCTTGCTGACTCCGTCGACGAGCTCGGCGACCTCGGGCCCGAAGCGCGTGGTGATCTCCTCCTTGGCGATCGGCGTGTCCTCCATGACGTCATGGAGGATCGCGGCGATCATGGTCTGGGAGTCGAGCTTGAGGTCCGCGAGCAGGCCGGCCACCGCGACCGGGTGGGTGATGTACGGCTCGCCCGAGCGGCGCCGCTGGCCTTCGTGGGCATGGAACGCGAAGTCGTAGGCTGCCTGGACGCGCTCGATGTCCTCGGGCGGCAGGTAGGCTTCGAGCTTGGCGACCAGCTGGTTGATGCCGATGGACCGTCTTCCGTAGGGCAGCAGGCTGCGCAGGGAAGACGTGACGTCCATCGCGGGGGCCGGTGGGGGGTTAGTCTCCCAACCCGAGCTGCGGCGCGCGGAGCTCGCCCATGAACTCAGGCTCGGGCATGAGTTCCTGCGGCGGGGGCAGGTCCGGCTCCTCGAGGATCTCGAGGCCGACGTGGCCCGCGGCGATCTCACGCAGCGACAGGACCGTCGGCTTGTCGTTTGCCCAGTCGAGCGTCGGCTCGGCGCCGTTTGCCAGCTTGCGGGCGCGCTTGGACGCGACCAGTACCAGCTGGAACAGGTTGGGGACGTTCTGCAGGCAGTCTTCGACGGTGATACGGGCCATGGTTTGCGTCGGTCAGTCAGGCAGGGACAAGGGGCGTGAGCATAACACAGCCGCCGGAGATGTCGGACTCCGGGGCGGGGAACAGTGCCCCAGGTGGGGGGTCCGGGGACGCTTCTGTCGGCCCGCCTTACGGTTCGGCGGGGTGCTCCGTGAGGGGCATCATAAAAAGACGGACCGGTCCAGCTGACTTCCGAATAATGTTGTGTTTCACCATGAACGAACCCCGCTCCGCAACAGGACAGGGCGCCTACATGGACATGGATAAACCGTGCAGGCCGAAGCGCGGGCGGCGAAGGACGACTATTGCAAAGTCGGCGGCACGAGCTGGCTGTACGCGCTTGAATACAGGAGTGGCGCCCCGGTGTCGACGCAGAACGTGCCGGTGGCGTCGGGAGTGGCTGGCGCCGTGCGCCGCATCGGCTGGCGGGAGATCTTCTGACCGGCCGATCGAGACGGAGGCTGGACCTTACTCGCGGGTGAGTCCGGCCGCGAGTTCCGCGAGTCCGGCCCGCTCGCGGCTCGCCACCTGGTCGCCCTGCCTGGTGACGATGGCCTGCAGGTCGCCCAGCGCACGCTCGAAGTCATCGTTGACGACGACGTAGTCGAACTCATCCCAGTGCCCCATGTCGCCCGCGGTATCGCGCAGGCGGCGTTGGATGACTTCCTCGGAGTCCGTGCCGCGGCCCCGCAGTCTCCGCTCGAGCTCGGCGCGCGACGGCGGCAGGATGAAAACGGTGTGGCACTCCGGCATCGCCCGGCGAATCTGCGCCGCACCCTGCCAGTCGATCTCGAGGATCAGGTCCTGCCCGGCGGCGAGGGAGTCCTCGACCTGCCGGCGAGCCGTGCCGTAGTAATTGTCGAACACCCGGGCGTGCTCGAGGAACGCCCCGGCCGTCACCATCCCCTCGAACTCCGGCTGGGTTACGAAGAAATAGTCGCGGCCGTGGACCTCTGCGGGGCGCTGCGGTCGCGTGGTGTAGGAGATGGAAAACCGCAGGCCGGGTTCGCGTTGCATCAAGGCGCGTACGAGCGACGTCTTGCCTGCGCCGGAGGGCGCAGCGATCACGAACAGCTGGCCGCGGCGTGGGGAAGGCGTCATCCCGGCATTGTAGCCGGTCAGCGCGTGCCGCTGCCGCCGTGCAGGAGCTCGCCAAGCGCCTCGCGCCCGTCCTCCCAGACGTCGAACCGTTCGTTCAATCCGTCGCGCGTGCGCAGGGCGAAGACCTGCTGCGAGCGAGTCAGGAACTGCAGCGTCTCGCGAGTCGTGGGAACGACGATCGTCAGGTAGGTGCGCGCCGGGGCCGTGATCGGCAGCTCGCCAAAGCCGAGGTCGTGCGGCTGGGTGGCTGCGGGCGCAAGCGAGATCTGCCGGCCGTCGGCGACCAGCTCGAACTGGCCCGGTGATTCCACGGTCCCGCGCTTGTCGACCGTCGACCACGCGTAGCAGTAGAAATACAGGGCGTGCTTGCCTGCCCGGTTGACGTCCACCGGCACGAGCGTCAGGTAGTCGCGTGCGTTCACCGCGTATTCGGGCCGGCCCCGGGCGAACACCAGGTTCTTAGACGCGACCGTGATCGTCGCGGCAGTGTGCTCGTCGAGATATTCGCGGGTGCCCTGCGTCTCCTGCGTGGCACAGCCCTGCGCCAGCAGCGCGACGGACAGCGTCGCGGCCAGGGCGGTCGCCCGGCGGGTAAAAGCGACTCTGGGACGGCGCATACGGAAATCCGCTCGAGGGTGGACGCGTTTCTAGAAATCGTACCGGTAACCAAGGCTCATATAGTAGCGCGTCGTGTCTTCGCTGCTCTGGTTCAGGTTGCGGCTGCTGATTTCAGCGCCACCCTCGAACTCGAGCGTCCAGCGCCGGGTGCGGAACTCGGTCCGCAGGGACGGCGAGTACATCAGCTGCTGCGAGCCGTCCACCTTGAAGTCGCGCTGATCGACGCGCAGCCGCGGGCCGACCCGCCAGCTCTCGCCGATCGGGAACTGGGAGCTCAGGCCCAACGAGATCGTGTCGGTCGTGTCGCTCGTCTGGTACTGCATTCCGGCGGTCGACACGTCGCCGCGCCCGAACAAACCGAAGCCCATCAATTGCGTCGCAACCGCGACATCCGTGCCCGGGGCTGGGATGGCTGCAACGCCGCCGGAGGCGGGCGTGCCGCCCAGGGTCATGCTCGCCACGTCCATCGTCCACTGCCAGCGCTCCCCGAACGGGCGGGAGACGGAGATCGTGTAGGTATCGGAATCGGCGGTCCGGTCGCGCGCCAGCTGCTCGATTTCGGCGCTCGTGTACAGTCCGAACAGCTCGTCGAAGGTCTTCACCGGCTGCCCGATCATCGCGTTGCGCGTCATCAGGCTCGGGCTCGTGCGCCGGTCAAGGTTCAGGTTGAGGGTCCATCGGTCGGGCAATGCGAGCGTGCCGAGCAGCAGCACGTTGTTGAGCGACTGGTAGTGGATGTCGTAGTCGACCATCCCGACGAACGTGAGGCCGGGCTTGAAGTAGCGGAGCTCGGTGCCGACCGCCTGCCGGTCCGTCATCCCGTAATAGTCCTGCGACAGTGCGTAAACCGAGAAATCCCAGGCATTCGCGAACGTGCCGACATCCGCCGACAGCGCATAGAACCTGCGGTTGGTGTCGATACCACTGCGCGTCGACTCGACCGGATAGCCCATGTTGGCATTGATGCGCAACCGCGGCAGCACCTGGTATCCGGCATAGAGGCCGTCGAACGTGCCGAGGAGCCCGCCGGCGTTGCCGGACTGCCTGCCGAAGCGCACCGTCCAGTCGAGTTCACGGTCGGTCATTTCTGCGAACAGCGTGGTGACGCGGCTCTGGTCGCCGGGCCCGTTGCTCAACATGTCGAGCGAATAACCCGCGTTGATGCGGCTCGAGAAGTCGAAGCGCTCACCCCGTCGGCGCGCCACGAGTCCCACATCGTTCAGCAAAGCGTTCTGTGTCGTCAGGCTGTTCGACGTCACGGAGTTCTTGAAGGTAGCCGTGTCGCGGCGATACAGCTGCGAGAAGCCGCCGTAGAACCGCCAGGGCGACTCCTCGCCCGAGCCGCCCTGGCCGGACTGTCCGGGGCGGGTGGCCAGCGCGAGTGCCCTCAGACGCTTACGGACCCGCTCCGCTGCCTCGCCCTGCGGATATCGACGCAGGTACTCCTCGTACTCCGCCTTGGCGTGAGCGAGTTGACCGCTGCGCTCACGCGACAGGGCCAGCAGTTCCTGGGCCTCTGCTCGCTGCGGAAACTCCGGCTGCTCGAGCAGCTGGGTCAGGACCGGTATGGCCAGTGCGTAGTTCTTGTGGCGGAATGCGTCGCGCGCCTGCTTCATCGACTTGTCGATGTCGGTGTTGGTCAGCGTCGTATTCGACGGTGCCACCGGTGCCACCGGAACCTCGGCTACGGCGTTCGGCGTGCCGACTGCGGTAAGTACTTCGTCATCGGCGATCGCGATCCACGCTTTGGAATAGTGAGCGCGCGCCGTGGCCAGCGCCCGCTTGGCGTCGGTCTCGGTGACGAAAGGGCCTGCCCGCAACCGGTACCAGCGCTGGTCGTCGACGACGACCTCGGACACGTAGACGCGCACACCGACATCCTTAGCAGCGGCCGCCAGCGCCTCCGGCGCAAAAGCCTGGAGTGACGACTCCAGGTTGACTGCATAGGTGGTGTTGCCCTCGGGCACTTCCTTGACCGTGACCTTGCTGCGGTCCGCGTCCGAGCGCAGCAGGCGGATGCGCAGCCCCTTGCCGTTGAAGGACGGCACCATCACGAACTGCTCCGGACGCACCCAGCCGATCCGCAACTCGACGTCCGTACCGAACGGGCGCACCACGTCCAGCGACCGCACCGTGCCCTGGGCCCCGGCGGTGATCGGCGGCATGATGTCGGATGACGATGCACCGCAATCCGGCCCCGCGCGGAGCCGGATCTGCACCGCATTGCCGCTGCTGGCCGGCGTGTGGCTCACGTAGCGCATCGTGCAGCCGAACAACAGCGTGACGGCCACGTAGCCCGACTGCTCGGAGACGCCGACGTCCTCGATCAGGCGGACGCGCTCCTGGGCGAGGACAGTCGTCGCCGCGCATCCGAGCAGTGTGCTGCAGAGCAGTCTTTGCGCAAAGGTTGTCATCAGCCGCCGAATTGACCGTCAGTGATCCGGTGCTGTGGCCCGCTGCGCTTCGTCTTGATCGTCGTCAGCGTCGCGTCCGTGTAGATATGGCATGCGCCCGAGCAATTGCGCAGCTCACTGACCGTGTACTTGACGCTGCCGTACTTGGTGTGCGGATCCGTCCTGTACTTGTTCGAGTGGCAGCCCGCGCAGTCCGGCTTGTAGGAAGGCGAAAGCCAGGATGCCGCGTCCGTGTTGCTCTTGTGACAGCTGAGGCACGTCAGTGCGACGCGGTGATCTCCCGGGTAACCGCCGCCGGTGATGTGCCTGAACGTACTGGGCGTCCAGGCCGTCGTGGTGTGGCAGTGGTTGCAGTCGAAGTTGTTGACCGGGAACGTCATGTGGCCGGTGGACGGGCCGGTGGCACTGACACCGTCGTGGCAGGTCTTGCAGCCGCTGGTGATCTGGGTGTGATCGACCTTGGCCGGCAGCCACGCGAGCGTCGAGTGACACGCCCCGCATTCCTGGATCGTCGGGATATGCTTGACCGGCTTGCCGGTAGCCTTCACTCCGTCGTGGCAGCTGCTGCAGACACCGGTCACGTGCGCGTGGTCGACGCGCGCCGCGGGCTTCCACTGCGTCGTGGTATGGCAGGCGTCGCAGGCCGTGTCGCTCGCGATGTGCGTCGAGTTCTTGCCGGTCGCGATCGTGCCGTTGTGGCAGGAGAAGCAGCTGCCGATCACCTGGGTGTGGTCGACGCGCACCGCGGGCTTCCACCCGGCCGGCGAGTGGCAGGCCTCGCAGACGTTGCTCGTCTGGATGTGGCTCGGGTTCTTGCCAGTGGCCTTCACGCCATTGTGGCAACTGAAGCAGTTGTTCGTGATGCCGGTGTGCGAGAACGCGGTGGCCGGTATCCACGCGACCGTGCTGTGGCAACTGCTGCACTCCGACGTGGTCACCACGTGCGTTGGCGGCTTGCCGGTGGCGATCGCGCCGTTGTGGCAGCTCGAGCAGGTGCCGACCACCTGCGTGTGGTCGACCTTGGTTGCGGGTTTCCACGCCGAGGTCGCGTGGCAGGCTTCGCAGACTGTGCTCGTGAGGATGTGCGTCGCGTTCTTGCCATTGGTGTGCACGCCGTCGTGGCAGCTGTAGCAGCCCGACGTGATGCCCGTGTGGCTGAAGTTGGCCGGCTTCCACGCCAGCGTCGTGTGGCAGGTGCTGCACTGCGCCGTCGTCGGGATGTGGTTCGGGCCCTTGCCGGTCGCGATCGTGCCGTTGTGGCACGAGGTGCAGGTGCCGGTCACCTGGTTGTGATCCACGATCGAGACCGGCTTCCAGGCGACGACCACGTGGCACGCCTCGCAGACGTTGCTCGAGAGGATGTGGGTCGCGTTCTTGCCCGTTGCAGACGTGCCGTTGTGGCAGCTGATGCAATTGTTGGTGATGCCGGTGTGATCCCAGGTCGCCGGCTTCCACGCGTCCGTTCTGTGGCAGTTGCCGCAGGTGTTGTCGGCTGCGATGTGCGTGGGGTTCTTGCCCGTGGCGATCGTGCCGTTGTGGCAGGAGAAGCAGCTGCCGATCACCTGGGTGTGGTCCACCTTGGTGACTGGCTTCCAGACCAGCGTCGAATGGCACGCCTGGCAGGTGTTGCTCGTCAGGATGTGGGTGGGGTTCTTGCCGGTCGCGATCGTGCCGTTGTGGCACGACGAGCAGCTGCCGATCACTTCCGCGTGGTCGACCTTGACGGCCGGCCGCCAGGTCACCACCGAGTGGCAGGCCTGGCAGTTGTTCGTGGCCAGAATGTGCGTGTTGCTCTTGCCTGTGGCCTTTACGCCGTCGTGACAGGTGATACAGGCGCCGGTCACCGAATTATGCGAGAAATTCGCCGGCTTCCAGGCGTTCGTCGTGTGGCAGTTGCCGCAGAGGTTGTCGCTCGGGATGTGATTGGCGTTCTTGCCCGTGGCGATCGTGTCGTTGTGGCAGGAGAAGCAGGTGCCGGTGACCTGGGAGTGGTCGACGCCGCTCGCCGGCTTCCAGGCCGCCACGACGTGGCAGGATTCGCAGCTGTTGGTCGACGTGATGTGGGTCGGGTTCTTGCCGGTTGCGCGGTAGCCGTCGTGGCAGCTGACGCAATTGCTGAGGATACCCGTGTGGTCGAACCTGGCGGGCTTCCACGCCGTCGTCGCGTGGCAGTTGTCGCACTCCGCGGTGGTCGGGATGTGGTTCGCGTCCTTGCCGCCTGCCGTCGTGCCGTTGTGGCAGGAGGAGCAGCTGCCGAGCACTTGTGCGTGGTCGACCTTCGTTACGGGCTTCCATGTCGTCGTGGCATGGCACGACTCGCAGGAGGTGGTGGCCCGGATGTGCCGCGTGCCGACACCCGTGGCCTTGACGCCGTCGTGGCACGAGATGCAATTGCCGACGATGCCCGCGTGGTCGAACAGCGCCGGTCTCCACGCCGCCGTCGTGTGGCAGGTTTCGCATTCCGCCGTCGTGGTCACGTGGTTGACGTGCTTGCCGGTCGCCTTCGTGCCGTCGTGGCAGGACGAACAGGTGCCGATCACCTGGGTGTGGTCGACGCGCAATGCCGGCGACCAGCTGACGCCGGCCGTGTGGCAGGCCCCGCAGGCATCGCTCGTCTGCAGATGGGTCGGGCCCTTGCCCGTGGCAGTGGTGCCGTCATGGCACGTGATGCAGGCGGCCGTGATCTTGGAGTGGTCGAACTTGGCTGGAGTCCAGGCCGTGGTGCCGTGGCAGGCGTTGCATTCCTGGTTGGTCTGCATGTGGCCCGGCGGCTTGCCCGTGGCCTGGACGTTGTCGTGGCAGCTCGAGCAGCTGCCGAGCGCCTGGTCGTGATCGAAGTTGACGGCCGGGACGTAGGACACCGTCGAGTGGCACGCACCGCAGTTCTCGGTGCTGAGGATGTGGTTCGCCGGCTTCGGGGAGGCGCCGATGCGCGAGCCCGGCGAATGGCACAAGAAGCAGTCGCGAGGCGTTCCCTTGAACACCGCGTCGACGTGGCAGGATTCGCAGGGCAGCAACCGGTGGGCGCCCGTCAGCTCGTACCCCGTCGTGAGGTGATCGAACGAATTCCCGGCGCCCAGCGCGGCGGCGGAGCCGCACAGCAGGGTGACCAACAGGAGACAGCGGGTGATGAGCGTCTTCATGAGTGGTCTCCCCGATTACTGCAGTCTCGCGCCCTTGAACGTGGACGCGTTATGGCAACGTTGACACTGCCGGCCGAACTGGCCGAGGTGCACGTCATCCTGCGTGTGGCAGGAGGCGCAGTCCCCGGCGAGCTTGACCACATCCGGCGGCTGCTTGTGGCAGCCCTCGCAGGTGGCGCGGACATGAGCACCGAGCAGGGGGAACCCGGTCTTGGCGTGGTCGAATTCCCAGATGCCCCAGCCGTTCGGCGAATGGCAGGTCTCGCATTCCTTGCCGAGCGAGCCCTTGTGCCGGTCGTCGCGCTGGTGGCAGTCGTTGCAGCCCTTCGGTGCGCCCTTGTACGAGGGCGTGGTGTGGCACTGGTGGCAGGGCACGGCGACGTGCAGCCCGACCAGCGTGAAGTTCGTGAGGTCGTGGTCGAAGGCGACGTCCTTGCGCCAGGTTTCCGTGCCGTGGCAGCGTGCGCAGTCGGTGCCGAGGCGTCCGGAGTGCACGTCGCGGGTGCGATGGCAGTCGTTGCAGTTCGTCCCGAGCTTCTGCTCGGTGACCGGTGCCGTGTGGCAGACGTGGCAGCCGAGGCG
>Ga0315278_10003716_pt1 | contig 13689 bp, 21 predicted proteins | sample YL17G06_0_MG_FD_203880 | JGI IMG/M metagenome (GOLD analysis project Ga0315278, IMG submission 203880) | Sediment microbial communities from Yellowstone Lake, YNP, Wyoming, USA - YL17G06_0 | ecosystem: Environmental > Aquatic > Freshwater > Lake > Sediment | place: USA: Wyoming | collected...
GGCGCAGACACTTTATTTCGACCTTTTGAAATTCAAACCAGAGCTTTCGTTTTCGAATAAAATTCTAACGCATATCTTGGATGTTTCCGTCTCAAAACCATCCAATTTCAATCACAAATTTTCGAATAAAATTCTAACCCATATTTTGGCCGTTTTCAAGTCAATTTCAACCTTAAATTCTAGAACATTATTCTAACACATATTTTCGGCCCATCGGGGGCGCGCGGGGTTCGAAAATTGAAAAGTTGAAGGGTTTAAGGTAGTAGTGAATCGTCGCCAATCAGGAATCCCATCAACCCAAATCCTATAGCTGATGCGATTGCCCCGACACAAGCTGTTACCATATCGTTTGAGTTGATGGAAATTATGGTTAGTGCGATTCCTACGGCACCGTTTCCACCAGCTAGGATAATTGATATATAAAATGTTATTCCAGACATTGAAATCACCTTAGAAATGCCAGCTCCCGCCTGCTGGCGACAGGGATGCCGAGCATTCCCCCTCGTTGTCTGAGACGGCCCCTACGACAAAGGCATGTGTCTCTGAGAACACATATATACTGATGGAACCGACCTTGATTTCGTAAGTCCCATCGGGACGAGCCTCGACAACCGGGAGAGCTGGGAGCGTCATTCGTCGGCCTCCTTCCACGCCGAGCACCATGCCGGCTCGCCCATCATCGCGACCTCAAGCAACGGGGCCATATCGCAATCAACCCACCAGCCGCATGTATCGCATGTTCGCCCTACGACGCCGGGCTTCTTCGTGCTCATTCGTCGGCCCCCTCGTCATCTGTGAGTATGGCCCAATCTCCGGCGGTCGCCACATATATCTTCCTGTCCGAGTAACCACCCTGCTTCTTGCATCCATGTTGGTCCCGGTGCAGGCATTTCATGGCTGTGTTCATGCTCTTATGTGCATGTCCACAGCTCCCCCGGATAGGTCCTATGTTTGTATATATCTTTGCCATCTTTTCAACCTCTAGAAGTGTATAGATTACTCACTACTTAAAGGTGCCGTTTTGAATATCGTTTATAGAATGCAATCCTGCGCTGTTTTTCGAGCGCTAATTCTGCGCGGATTACGGTCAATCCGCGAGCTAGCTTCACATTCCATCCCTGGAATGTATCGAGCATTTCAGATACGAACCAGGAGAATCCTGTGACGGTACTGGCCCACCATAGAAGCTCCCACGGTCTAGCGTGGAGCCACCATAGGAGGTCAGCCACGGATGCCCCTGCTACCGTACACCCCGATACACATATTGACGATTATCAGTATCAGGGCCAGGATGTAATAATCCTGGAATGCAAGGAGCGCTGGGATGGCTAGGACTAGCGTTCCGAGGGCGGCCAATACAGATATGAAGGGGATGTTTCCGAAGAACCCTATCAATCCGATTGCCAGGAACACTATCAGAGAGGCGAAATAGATGATGAAAGCGTTCATTGAAGTACCCAGCTCACCGTACACCTGGATAGTGTAATTCTGATAGCTGGTTTCGTAGCCATCCCAGACTGAAATCGAGACATTGAAGTATCCTATATCTCTCGCATATGGAACGCCTGAGAGATAGCTACCTGCGACATTCCAGGTCAACCAGTCTCCCTCGAAAGTACAGTTGAATGTCAGGGAATACCCTTCGGAATCGGTACCGTTCGCCTCATAGAGATACGAATCCAGAACCAGGACCGTGTACCGAGCCCTGGATGTAACCACAGGAGCATCGTTCCAGATGTATAGACTGTAGTTTTGATAGACTGTGTGATTGCCGTCGCTGACCGTGGCATGAACCCAGAATGTTCCGTTCGCCAACGGTTCCGTTCCGGATATCACACCTGTACCTGAAACAATGGAGAGGTCAGGACAATCCGATGTCATACCGTAGGTTAGTGTGCCTTCTCTATCCGTTGCATTGACATCATAGCTGTACGCATCCGTGAAGTGTACGCTAGTTATCGCTGTCGATGTAATGACAGGTGCCTGGTCGTTATTCACGGTTACCGTGTAACCGTTCAAGGTCGTTGTGCCATTCTGGAAGTAATTCCATGTCTTGACATTGCCACCAAGTGCGAGGGATTTCCCTGTGTCAATGACCAGGTTATTCGAGACATTCAACTGACTAGTTGAAGTATAGGAACCTTCGATACCGAGGTTCCAGAAGCTTGAACCAGGAGCGGTTTTCACGGTTTTTGTCGTGCCCGTCAGGTGCACGGAGCTGGTGCCTGGTGTGAAGGTTCCGGCGCTCGAATCCCATGCTCCGGAATCTGTAATCCGTGAGCCACGGCCCAGGAGGATGCCCCTGGTCCCGATGGTAAGGCCAGCGCATGAAAAGGCATGATTAGATGTACTGAGGTCTAGTGCTGTGGTGTAAGTTGCATGCGACGAAATGATACGAACGCTTCCCGATGTTGCCCACGCACCAGTTAACGAGAATACATCATTCTTTGTCGTGGATGACCTCGACGCTAACAGTACATCCGAGATAGTCCATGTTCCACCGAGGCCAAGATTCATCGGATAACCATAGAGATAAATCGCTAAAGTCCCGGAGCCGGCAATCGTACCGTAGACACGGCATTGATAGCCATTGCCGTTTGAAAAGATTTCGAATGAGTTACCAACATTGACTGAGAGACTGGATGCGTTGTTAATAAGCAGTTGTCTCGACTGCCATGCAGTAGTAAGTGTATAGCTCGCGCTGGTCGCTACTTCAACCATGTAAGGTCTTTGTGTTCCGGATGTTATCGTCACGGTCTGAGACACACCCGATAGAATCATCCAGGATTGGTCAGCTGAAAGGGTTCCACCATTGCAGAGTATTTTCCCCGAGACGGTATATCGGTAGAGCGGAATGCCCCCTAGCATGCTGACCGACCATGTACCTTGTGAGATTGTGAAATTGTTCATTCCACAATTAGCCAGCAAGAGCACGATACCCGAATAACCCAGTTTAAGAGATAGGTCCCCAACCGTAACCGTCGTATTCCAGTTACAGTTGTAGGTACTGGTCGCATCGAATGTGATATTGTCGCCTGTCGCTGGCACGCCCGCCGGATTCCACGATGCCGCGATGCCTGAGTAGCTGTTGCCCGTCGCAGCCCAGGTACGGGTGACGCCTGAGAAATAGGGGTCCACCGTCCGTGTCGCACCGGCGGGGATGTCTCCCAGGAGGATGCCTATTCCCAGGATGTCTACCGTCAGTCCGACGATAGAACCGGAGCCGAGATACGCATGTCCGTTCGGCCATCCAGCATTCCTCCAGTCAAACTGGAATTGATTGCTCAATCTGGCCCAGGTGATGCTCGCAGGAAGTGAAACATAGAGCGGTGGGTAGTAGGTCCCGGTCCTCGTCGTAACGCTCGGTGTAGGTGTGTGCGTGAGGTCGAAAACGAACCAGAATTCCGCACCAGTCAGGGCGTTGGGGTAGTTGTTCTTCAACGAATGGGTGATTTTCATGTTGGAACCGTCAGCGAAAAAGTCCAGCTGGATAGTCCACAGAAGTGTTGCTGAGTTGGTCGCTTTGAATGTGTAATCGTAGCCATCGAATACGCCCGTTGCGTTGTACTGAGCTATGGCCGTCGCTGTCCAGGTCCAGGTGTAGGACAGGGCGGTCACCCTCTGCGCAACACCGAGATAGCTAGCGGTCAGGCCGAACGAGAAATATGTGGTGTAACCCCAGGGTAGGACCAGCTTGATTATTCCGTCGGGGAGATACGAATATTCGAAGCCGTTATGGTCCGTCATGGTGGCGGTGGAGACATCATAGCCATAGCCACCGGTGTAGACTGGGAGAGAGCTGGACCTGATAGGTTCATCGGTGTCCTGGGCGGAATAGACGATACCGAGGGATGATACGGTCATCAACATTATCATACTGATTGCTATGAGTTTTGCGTTCAAGCGGTGTCCCCCGTTGTCATGTGTAATCCGAATCCTAGTACATATACGAATGTCAGACCAAACCAGCACAACTGTGAGGTCGTTGTGGAAAAGAAAATGGTGCCGGATATCACGGTCAGACATGCCCACAGGCCACCAAACATTATCCCAGACACCATCATTTTCTGACTAGTGTCCGAAAGGCCGGAGCCTATGACATGGATACCTGCTAGAATACCGACTGTCAGGGCCACCGTGAGAATCACAACAGCGCCACCCAGGCCCCACATATTGAATGTATGTGAACCAGCATTCGGGATGTCCACGGAGCCAGTTTCACCACCAACCGTGATGTTCTCGTCAGAGCTGTAATCAGGAGAATCCGCAGAATAGAATGTATCGGTGAAAACTGCTGTGAATATCGACATGAGAAACAGTACGGTCAACGGAAACAACAGTAGCTTATTCATTCGGTTCACCTTTTCCAAACATCATTCCGCCCATCACCAGGAACACAACCAGCATAGAATATGCTGGTAGTACCGATGCCCAGACGAGCACCATTATCCCTATGATGAATGTTACCTGAAATACGGCCATCGAAATCCGGTCCCCTTCGTCCCTGTTGAGGATAGCCATCAATCCTGATAGCGCCAGGATGGCCATGAACGGCAACAGATAGCCCAGGAACCCAGCATCCGCGAGGTCCAGCGCGGATGGCCCTATTACAGGTTCCGGTTCTTCAGCGACTGGTGCCGTGTACCAGAACACAGGTACAGCTGTGACCTGGACCTGAATGAGACAGAACCGTATCGGTAGAACATCATAATTCGAGAATTGAGGCCAATTACCAGCATCTACACGCATGTCTATTATGACTGTCATCCCATCCACTTCGTCAGCGGTCCAGGGACGGTTATCTGACGCATTATTAGTTACTGTGCAAAGATGCCATTGTCCGACACGATATGATGGCGTGGATGACTGTTTAGCTTCTTCGGCCCATTGACCTGGATAATCGGTGGGCAAGATACCGGTACTGATGTAATATCCCGCTGTACCCGACATGCCATTAGCGTACACAGAAGCTCGTGTACTTATGGCATCGGAATATCCAGAGTAACCGATATCGTAGTTTATCGCGGAATCATCACTATCCATCATCTGTGTAGTATAGAAAATGCTGATATTGTAATAGTCAGCCTTTTCGTCGGTCAGGTCCGCAATGGTTACAGCGATGGAACCGATGCCCCATGAACCAGTAGCCGCTGAGGATGCATTGAGCCACCATTGAACACCGGGGGATGCATCATAACAGTTGCCATCTGGGACCGTGAATATGGTATCGTTATTCATCACATCTAGGGGCGAAGTTGCGTTATCATACAATTCGCTGAAAAGAATGCCATCCAGCATCAACCGCTGGTTCGTCGGTGTGGCATCTACCGATATGGATGCAAATGGCATAATCATCAACGAGAAGCATAGCATCGAAAATAGAAGTACGGATTTTCTCATTCTACTCACCTTTGTACACCATTATTCCTATTGCTATCACACCTAGTATCGTGATGAAATAGAATCCCGTTTGTGTTGCGCCAAGGATGATTATCATCATGCACATCCCGACCATGAACCCTGCTTTCGGTAGGTATGCTGAGAGAAGCAATGCAGGTAGGAGTATGAGCACTAACCAAATCATTGCGTATATGACAGACGAGAAGCTCAGTTCTGGAACATCGGTGATAGGAAATTCGACTATTGATTCCGAGTAATACATATATTGTATCCCCAGATAATCGAATGAGCTGGTTGTGGTGTAATCTGTGAAGTACCACATCACTTTCAAGGAGTAATCCGAAATCACATCCGCGACCGTGAAATTATGAGGGGATACCAGCTCACCACCCAGATATTGTAATACCGTCCAGGTGTAGATATTTCCCGTCCTGTTGACATTCCCCCACGATTCGGATGGGACCGAATTCAATCCATCATAGTATGATGTATTATCCGAATCATACCATGAACCGTATATCTCAGGATTGCTTCCCACCCAGTAATCTTCGGTGTCCCATCCTATCGAGAAATGCCCTGGCATGACAGGTGTATTGCTAGGGAATGTGAGAACCAGTTTCAACAGACCTATCGTATCATTCAAATCGTCTGGAATCAGGACATCTTCACCGACGGGATATGTCGCATCATTGAAATCCCAGGATACCATGTAATCAGCGCTGTATATCGCTGGTGCCGTTGTGTGCGCTTCGGTGAACCAACCGTCAGGTTTTCGGATGTTATCTATGTTGTAGATGTTGGCTTCCTGATATCCGTAGGCGTGATTCGCACCTGGATATGATGTCAGTTTGAACGGTAGAGGCTCCCATTCTGCGCTGACGGGAGACACGCAAAGCGCGAAAAAAGAGATTGACAGTACCAGTACGCTTATGCAGAATGCGGATATGCCAGCTCTCATCACACCTATATAGTCTCTCAAATATAAATCATCTTCTATAATGATTCGTCATCAACATTAATATGAGAGAATTTATATATTTCAGAGTATGATACCCTAGCATGGAGCTTGTCAACAAAATTGTTGGAGTTTCCGTCGGTCTGGTCGTCGCAGGTACCCTTATCCCGCTGGGTTTGGTCACCATAGCGAACGCAAACCTGACTGGTGTAGATGCGACCGTGGCAACGATTGTTACGGTCCTTCTACCCATTCTGGCCGCGATTGCGATTGCGATGCTCTTCCTTCGGGAATGATTCGGACCTGCTGGCACACAGAGGTTCAAAACCCTTTCCATTTTCATCACATATTTTTTATAGTCGTGAGTAGATACTTCTCTCATGCAATTCTTCAAGGATGTACGCAAAGTAAAATTCATCAAACCGATGAACGGTATCCCGTATGTCGTCGGTGTCAGGAAGATATCTCCGATAGCCGACAAAATCACATTCAAGAAAGTAAGTTTTGAATTCGATGTCGGTTCACCCTCCTACAAACAGGGTAGGACATTCATCTATCTCGTTGACATCAAAGACGGCCAGCTCTCGATGAAAAAGCGTGAGTTGCCTGTCAGTCCACAACTCATTCATGCGACACTTAGAAGTGCGGTGATTTCTCAGCTAACATCCTCCCTGAAAAAGCAGGATGTCTGGAGCTTCGTGATGTATATCATAATCGGTGTCTGCATGGCGTTGCCGCTCGGATACATCTTCGGTATCCTATTCCCGATAGGGTGATTCCGATGGGGATACTGAAGAAGAAACCTCCGACGGAACCCATCGAAAGGAAACAGAACCCAGAGGTCGAAATCCCTCAGAGCATGTTGCAGGGATTGCTCTCGACGGACGAAGAATCCTTCGAGAAGATTGTCCTGGAAATGCTGAATCCTGACGATGTGGAAATGAAAACCGAGGTTCATTCTCCTGTTGCCCTCACACAGTTGGAGGTCATGGCTATATGGTACGACTTCGAGCATGTTCCGGAATGTGCGAAACTGATTCGGGATTTCTGTAGGTTGTACCGTATCAATATGGTATCATTCAATCGACAGTCCAGAAAGGAGATAAAGGAAATCCTGACTGAAGGTCTGAAGAGAGAACGGACGATAGGAGAGAAGCTCGCGGGAAAACCGACTTGAAAGGGGGTGAAGAATAAATGAAGCATTGCGAAGAATGTGGTGTAGCCGCACCCAGATATATCCTCACTTTCGATATCAACTATGGGCTATTCCAGCGGAATAACCTGATAGAGAAAGTGTGTAAGGATTGCATCGGTGAAGTCGTTGCCCTGTATGCAACGCCTAAGCGCGCGATATCCATCCGTATGGAAATACCCGAGGGAAAGTAATGGTCCTTATTTCCATCGAGGGTGATGTCGGCTCCGGAAAAACCCTTTTGATGACCTTTCTGGCCTACATGGATAACCGCCTGGTCTATGCCAACTATCATCTGAATTTTTCCAGATATCGTGAAATGACACCGGAGGGATTGCTACGGATACCCAAACAATCCGTGGCTCTTTTTGACGAGGCATATGCGTGGCTCGAATCCCGACTTTCCGGTAGGGATTCCAATCGTTTCTTCTCATATGTTTTGTTTCAATCCAGAAAGCGCGGATTGGATATGTATATGACGAATCAGTTGATTTCCACAGTCGATGTCCGATTCCGCTCTATGATAAATGTCGAAGTGCTTTGCGAAGCAACGGAGAGAGGATTCGAGTATGTTTTCCGGCGGATTTCTCGCAGGAGATTCAACCGTCCAAGGACTTTCTTGATGCCTTTTGAGCTAGCAGAAATGGTATATCCGCTATACGATACCGAGGAGAGGATTTCAACTCTAGACGAGCGGGAGCTACTACTATCGGTCTCGCGGGATAAATCCGACATCATGCAGGATGTGGATGAGCATGCGGATAACATAATCAAGCTCTATCCCATCACCGCTATACGGAAGGGATTCGTGAGCGATTATTGCATGCGGAATGATGTACCCAAGTCCCGTGTCAATCTGATATACGACGCTATCATGACCAAAAAGTATCGTCTCTGATTATTATCTGTGAATCGTATAAAAACGATTCTAGACTAGGCTCTATGCTAAGGGTGTGATGACCTAGCCCAAGGTAGGTTTTTGCGTCCTGCGAAATCGTATATATACTTATGGGTTTATATACCCTTTATATACCCTGTTTCTGTAAGTATATATACTTGTTCGGTAATGAACATCAATGACAGATAACATACAAATATCTAGTCATTAATATAAATCAAACCTAATGAATAGGTTATTCTACCCATAACGCCATGTCCCATGTCCATGTCCCAGGATGGCGAGGATGGCCGACGGTACACAACCATACCCGTTACGAAAGCGGTGAGGGACGAGCTGAAAGCTCTCAAAATCATACCTGAAGAACCTTGGGACAAACTACTTTCTAGGCTCATGCATGAGCATGATGTTTGAAGGTTGAACCGATGGGAAAATCTACTAGAAAAGGCTCTCACACAGAGATATACATCAAGCGTGAGAAATGGAAAAACGGTTATCATGCTGTAGCTAGGAAAAACGGGCAATTCGTTTCTTCTCAGAAATGGAAAGGAAAAGAGACATCAATCACACTATCAGAAAAGCTATGGGCAAAGAGCATTTCACCAGATGAATCCACATACTCTTTTCTGGTCGATACTGAGAATGATAAAGGCGTTCCTATCTCAATGACAGTATCATCCCAGAAAATCATATTCATCGGAGATAAGAAGAATCGGAAACTGGATACCTTGCCGGTCAAGGCCGCCGCGAAGAAGAAATACACGGATTCTCGTCGTCCGACTGATGGTCCATCCGGTAATCCAAATGATTGGAATTGGAGCAATCTGAAGATGCGGAGAATATACAAATTCGGGGTGGAATGGTATTAGAAGAGCCCATTACATCCAATCGAATGATAGCTCCCAATCACCCTCCAATCTTTTGATGTTGGATACCGAGGCCAGCATCAAGGATAATCCAGATGGTTCTCAGGACCAGACATTCAGATTGGGATACGCCATCCATCTTACTAGATTCCGAGACAAATGGTATCAAACCAGATATCCTATCCACACTATCGAGGATTTGTGGAATCTCCTGGACCGTCTGGCACGGACGAAAACCAAGCTCTATATCGTGGCGCACAACATGGCATATGATTACACGATTCTAAAGCTGGATTCATACCTTTCTTCTCGTGGAATGGAAATCAAGACGCGGGCCATCGACACGGTTTTCATAATCCGCGCGGATAACCTCATGTTCATATCGAGTACCAATTTCTACCGTCAATCCCTCGAAAAGCTGGGCGAGATTTTCGGATTCGAAAAGCTAGAGAAACCTGACTTCAGAACCGTTGATTCGGATACACTTATGGCATATTGCCAGCGGGATACGGAAGTGCTATCCCTAATCATGCGTCGCCACATAGATTTCCTGAGAGACAGGGACTTGGGATGTTTCCGTCCCACGATAGCGGGACAGGCCATGCAGATATACCGACATCGGTTCATGGACGCTAAATTGCTGGTGCATGATAATCTACCCATCCTTGAAATGGAAATGGAATCGTACCGTGGGGGAAGATGCGAGGTTTTCAGATTCGGAGCATTCAAAGATGTAACCTGTCTGGATATTAATTCCATGTATCCATATGTCATGAGAGAAGAAGAATATCCTACAGCTCTTGTCTCGGATAGGATAGTGCGGAATGAGGATGTGGATTCTATCCTCGATGCGGTCGAATCCGGATATTTCGTGATGGCGAATGTCAGCGCGGATATCCATGAACCGGCCATCGGTGTAAGACTGAATGATAGACTGGCATTCCCTGTAGGGAGGATTCGAAGGACGCTTACATCACCTGAAATCGAATACCTATTCTCGCATCCGGACATCGGAGAAATCAGGACGGTCAATTCGTTGGTTCTCTATCAGCAGGAGAGCATATTCAAATCCTATGTGGATTACTTCTACGGTTACAGGAAATCGTGTACTGACAAGTCCGAAGATGAAATGGTGAAGGTCTTACTCAACTCACTTTATGGAAAGATGGGACAACGCAATTCCGGAAATACGGAATTGATAACTGATTCCGTGCAGAAAGCCATGTATCTGGATATGATGTCCGTAAGTAGAACGCATGTCATATTCTCCAATGTCAATGAGAAGGTTGTCAAACTCGGGGAGAATGTCTATAGGCTGACTGGTGGCGACATGCTCCCATCCAGGGATTCGATGCCTATCATCGCCAGCGCCGTTACCAGCCATGCCAGGATACTGTTGTGGGAGCTTATACGAAAGGCTGGTAGGGAGAATGTCCTGTACTGTGATACGGATTCCCTTTTCCTGACGCCTGAAGGGACCGAGAATCTTCGACATCTGATATCACCTAACGAGCTTGGAAAACTGAAGGTTGAAAAGGCCGGAAAGGTTGAGATACGGGGGCCGAAGGATTACACTTTCAATGGTCAAATCAAGCTGAAGGGTGTGAAGAAGGACGCCACCAGGACCGAGGACGGGGGATATCGTCAGCTATGTTTTGAGACAAAGAACATCCGTTACAGGCGAGGCACCGCTGACGGAATCGTGCATCTGAATCCTGTCGTAAAACATCTGACTGGGAAGTACGATAAAGGTATCGTCATGCCTGACGGAAAAGTGTGCCCGTTCGAGCTATCCGAAAGTTGATGTATCAGTAGCTCCATATCGTGAGCATGGCGAAGGGTGAGAATCTCTCGGATTGTCCATGTGCTGATTGTGCGTACCGGGCATGTTCTCCGTTCCAGGTACCGTGTCTGCATTGCTGGGAGAAGGATTGGGAGCTTTTCCGGAAAGCGGATGACGCCATGCAATCCAGGATACTTTCATTCCCTAAGAATGAACCTCCGAAGTGTCTGCAATGCGGCGGAGGATTGGTCGAAGAAGGTTCCTTACTGAAGAATGAAAGTGGTGTGTGGTATTGGGACGGGCATAAGGTCTGGGGATGCCCGTCATGCAACAGATGGGGAATGAAGATAGGTGATGCAAATGCTAGATAAAGTGTGCCCGAAATGCCGTGCGTTCATCTACGAATTGACCAAATTCGAAAACGGTGGATGGATACGCTATGAGATATGCGAGAACCCAGGATGCGATTACCAGGAAAGGGTGTGAAGATGAATAGAGCGGAATCGTGCATGTGGTATCTAGAAAGCCGCGGATACTGTAAGCTCTCGGAGAGAACGACGGACGAGGCTACATGCGAGAAGTGCATGAGCTTCACACCGTCCCAGATGTTCTGTCGGATGTGTGGTTGAGATGTTGAAACCTGAATGTAAGTACTGCACAACCGGAGACATCCATGTAATCAATTTCAAGGCATGGAAATCAAAAAAGATTTCCGTCTATGAGTTTGCGGTCCGTGAAAAGGAATTAGGCTTTAAGTGCGTGGCATGTAAGTACAACGGAATCGGAGGCCGAAATGCTAAGAAACTCAAGCGTGAGAACGGTGTATTCCAAACACTAGACCATTTCAGTCCGAATGAGGTGTACGATACGCTTTCCAGGTATTTCGAGGCTAAAGAATGAACCACACATCACAGGACCAACGAGAGAAGAAATGTGTCTGTTGTCAACACAGGAATAAGCGCTTACATCTGTGTTTGGAATGCAACAGGACCAAAGAAAAGAAATACTGGAAACTCCTTAGGGTAGAATAGTGCGAAAATCTCAATCGCACAATAAGGAGAAACGAAAACAAATGCAGAGAACATTTGACAGCGCGGACTACAAACCAGCAACATTGAGTGCATCGGCCATAAGTGAAGTTGGTGAAGACCTTGTGTACCTTGGCCTCGAAGAGCACGAAACCAAGAACGGACCTGGGAAAAACTGCTTCATCGTCGCCGTGAAGCACGAGAAGTACGTGGCGATGATATTCTCGTCCAAGAAGCTCGCCACAGGTTTCAGGGAGAACTCAGAGAAAATGATGGGGAAGAAGTTCCACATCAGCGGGTTCGGTCAGGGCGTCGAGCGTACATACAAGGTTTCATTCGAAGAGTGAATGAAATCTACAAACCATTTCCACAACATTTTTATATCTCGAATCCCATACGGAAACAAGGAGAAAATCCAACATGACAGAGAAGAAGATTGAGAAGAAGCCAAAGACGGACAAGGAGCTTGAGGTCGCATATCATACGAAGGTCGAGAGATGCCTCCAGAGCGTCGAGAAGTGGAGCGCGAAGCTCGCGAAGGCTTCGCATTCCAGGAAGTATGAGCTGTCGCCTGTCGCGCGCGCTTTCATACTCAACTTCATCGACGGCACCGCGAAGAAGACAATCGAGGCCGTGAAGTCCGAGAAGAGAACATATGTTGAGCTGACGAGGCTCCCACAGTAGTGCCTCTGACACAGACACCACAACCTCCACGGTAGGGTTCCCATCCCCTGCCGTGGAGGCCAAACGATTTTAATGGAATAGAGGATGAACATGGACGAAAAGAAGTTACTTAAAAGCGTGAAGAAGAACGCCCTGATATGTGGGATGCTGGCTCTCCTGGTGATAACCATCGGGGCCATGCTGGCCGTCGTCGGGGCCGCCCAGCTCGGTATGCTGGAAAGGCTGACGGACGATAGATATCTGTCCAATCCGGACATCAAGTATTCGGACCTGGACAATGCCACCTATCAATACACCACAGACGATATCGAGTACATGGCGATTAGCGTGTCCTACATACTCTTTGCCGGTGCCGCCATGATAGGTGTAGGGTACGGTGCTATCCTCGTCGTAGGGGCAATCGTACCCTCTCGAAAGGATAGACACGAGACATACTGTCATGTCGATACGACAGGAGACGAGTACTGTTCGAATTGTGGTATCGAGCTTTCAAAGCTCACGAAGAAGTGAAACCTTTTAGCTTCTCTTTTTGATATCGAAATCGACATCATTATATACTCCTCTAATCTATATGGTACTAGAGGTTGAAAAAGATGGCGAAAATGATATCAAAGAAGGACATAGAATTTGAGCTTAGGGTAGCTGTGCGGGCGATGAACATGACTGAATCAACATCCACTTCACATGAGAGATTCGAAGCCCAAGCTGTGATATTGGTAGTCGTCCTTGGTCTCGCTGACCTTCATGGTGCTATAGATGTCGTAGATAAGATGGTTAAGGCCGACAGAATTTCTCGCATCTTTTAGAACCTTAAACCCTTCAACTTTTCAATTTTCGAACCCCGCGCGCCCCCGATGGGCCGAAAATATGTGTTAGAATAATG
>Ga0315278_10003717_pt1 | contig 13689 bp, 13 predicted proteins | sample YL17G06_0_MG_FD_203880 | JGI IMG/M metagenome (GOLD analysis project Ga0315278, IMG submission 203880) | Sediment microbial communities from Yellowstone Lake, YNP, Wyoming, USA - YL17G06_0 | ecosystem: Environmental > Aquatic > Freshwater > Lake > Sediment | place: USA: Wyoming | collected...
CAGGGATCTTGCCGACGGCCTGGACGGCGTCCGTGTGGAACACCACCCGGCGCGCCCGGGCCAGGCTCGCGAGCCGACCGACCGGCTGAATGGCCCCGGTCTCGTTGTTCGCCAGCATGACCGACACCAAAGCCACGTCGTCGCCGAGCGCTTCCTCGAACGCGGACGGCCGCACGACGCCGTCGGCGTCCACCGGCAGGATCGTGACGGGGGTGCCCCGGCGGCCGAGCGCCCGGGCCGTGTTGATGACGGCCTCGTGCTCGACCGACGTGACGATCAGGCGGGTGCGCGAGGGTGCCTGAGCGTCGGCCACGCCCCGAAGCGCGAGATTGTCGGCCTCGGTCCCGCTGCCCGTGAAGACGAGATCGCCTGGCTCCGCACCAATCAGCCGGGCGACCTCTGTCCGCGCATCATCGAGCGCCGCCTTGGCACGCTGACCGTACGAGTGGATGCTCGAGGCGTTTCCGAACTCGTCCGCGAGCGCGCGGGCCACGGCCTCGACGACCTCTGGGGAGGGCGGCGAGGTGGCGTTGTGGTCGAGGTAGACGCGTTCGTTCATGGGTACTCGCGGGCCGGTTCACCGATCATAGCCCAGGTGGTTCCCCTCGCCAGAAGATGTGTGGACAAGCCGAGAACCGGTTTCATATACTGGCGATACTCCTGCAGGGTCGTGATGTCGGAGGTTCAACATGTGGAAGCGTGACGAAAACGTACGGCCGACGACCGGGCGTGAGCCGGTCGCGCCGGCTCCTTCGGCAGGGATGCCCTCACCGCCGTCGGCGCGTGGACCAGAGGTGGAGAGTAGACGCCAGATGGACACGAAAGAAGTCGTCAACATCGGCAAATCGGTCGTCATCAAGGGTGAGCTGAACGGGAGCGAGGACCTGACGGTCGAAGGCCACGTCGAGGGGAAGGTCGAGCTGAAGCAGCACGTGCTGACCGTCGGCCCCAACGGGCGGATTCACGCCGAGGTGTTCGCCAAGGTCGTGGTCGTGCTCGGGCAGGTGGTGGGCAACATCACGGCGAGCGACAAGGTCGATATTCGCGACAAGGGTGTCGTCGAAGGGAACATCATCGCGCCGCGCGTCGCTATCGCCGAGGGCGCCCAGTTCCGGGGCAGCGTGGACATGCAGCGCAAGGCGGACGCTCCCACGCCGGAAGCACGGCTGGCCGTCGCGGCGCCGCTGGCGCCAGCCGCGGCGGCTGTGCCGGTTCCCAGGCCGTAGGGCGCGGTCCCCGCGCATGCCAGGTGAGGGATTCCCTTTGTCCGGTCTTGACAAGGTGAAGGGGCTGTTCTCCCGTCTGGCCCGGAGGCGCGAGGCCGCGGAGGAGCCTTTGTCGGAGCCCGCTCCCGCTCCGGCTTCCGCGGAGCCGGAGGTGGTCGTCCACACCAAGGCGCTCTGGAAGCTCATCGCGGCGCTCGGAGCGTGGCCGTCTCCGACGCTCGTCGACCTGGGCCCGGTGGTCGGAACGAACATCGAGTTCTTCGGCGAGCAGTTCGGCTGCAAGATGTTCATCGCGGACATCCTCGCGCAGGCCGATCGGTTCGAGCGCGAACACGGGCGGGGCGGTCTCCCGGCGTTTCTCGACACCTGTTTCCCACAGCAGGCGGCCAGCGTCGACGCGGTCCTTTGCTGGGACGTGTTCGACTTTCTCGACAAGCCGTCGGCTCGCATCGTGGCCGGTCACCTGATGCGGGTGCTGAAGCCGGAAGGCGCGCTGTTCGGGTTCTTCGCGACGACGCAGCCCGCCGAGTCGCGGCTGTCGAAATTCATGGTCGTCGTCGACGGCAGCTTGCGGCACCGGTGGCACGCGACGCCGCGCATGCGCCAGGCGGTGCTGCAGAACCGCGATATCATCAGGCTGTTCGATCGGTTGCGGGTGTCGGATTCGTTCCTCCTGCACACCAAGGTCAGGGAGATTCTGTTCCGGAAGCCCGGCTACCTGGCGGGCCCGTAGCCGGCTGGCACCGACCCATGCGCCCAGTTGTCGCACTACTCACCGATTTTGGCGTTCGCGATCACTACGCGGGCACGATGAAGGGCGTTGTCCTCAGCATCTGTCCGGAGACGACGCTCGTCGACATCTCGCACGACGTGCCGCCGCACGATGTCCTGTCGGCGGCGCTGGAATTGGCCGCTTCCTACAAGTTCTTCCCGCCGGGCACCGTGTTCCTGGTCGTCGTCGACCCCGGGGTTGGATCGTCCCGGCGGCCGCTGGCTGCCGAGGCGGGCGACTATCGGTTCGTCGCACCCGACAACGGCGTCCTTTCGGCCGTGTTCAAGGAGGTGGCTCCGCGGCGCGTGGTCGAACTGACCGAGCGCCGGTTTGCGCGCCCGACCGTGAGCCGGACGTTCGAGGGGCGCGACCGGTTCGCCCCGGCCGCGGGATGGCTCGCGAAGGGCACCGACCTCAAGGCGCTGGGCAGGGCTCTCACCGACTACCTTCGGCTCGCCATTCCCGATCCCGTCGTCACGGACCGCGAGGTCCGGGGCGAGGTGCTGCGCGTCGACCGCTTCGGGAACCTGATCACGAACATCGATCGCCGGTCGTTCGACCGCCTGGGCCGCCTCGGCGAGATGGCCGTGGAGATTCGGGCGGGCGACCACCGCGTCGGCCGGCTGGTGATGACCTACTCGGAGATCGCGGCCGGCGAGGTCTGCAGCCTCTTCGGGAGCACCGAGCACCTCGAGGTGGCGGCCAACAGCGCCAGTGCGGCCGAGACACTCGGTCTCGGAAGGGGCGCTGCCGTGACCGCGACCCGGGTCGACCCATGAACCTCGATTTGACCGAGGAACACCGAGCCCTCGAACTGAGCGTGCGCGAGTGGGGCGCGCGCGAGGTGGCCCCGAACATCCACGACCTCGACCGGCAGCACCGCTTCGATCCCGCGCTGCTCCCGCAGATGGCCGGCCTCGGCCTGCTGGGCGTCTCCATTCCTGAAGCCTACGGCGGCAGCGGCACCGACTACATCAGCCTCGGGCTCGCGAGCGAGGAACTGGAGTATGTGGACACCTCGTTGCGCGTGATCCTCTCGGTGCACGTCGGCCTCAATAGCCTGACGCTGCTGTCGTGGGGGACCGAGGATCAGAAGCGGCGCTACCTCGTGCCGCAGGCCGAGGGCCGGAAGATCGCGACATTCGGCCTCACGGAGCCGGCGGCGGGCAGCGACGCGCGCGGCATCCAGTCGGTCGCCGTCAAGACCGGCGACCGTTACCGGCTCACCGGCGAGAAGATGTGGATTTCGCTCGCCGACGTGGCGGATCACTTCCTCGTGTTCGCCTGGTCCGACCTCGAGAAGAAGAAGCAGCGCGACCCGTCGGGGATGTCGGCGTTCATCGTCGAGCGCGGGTTCAAGGGGTTCACGAGCGGGACGCTGAAAGAGAAGTGGGGCATCCTGGCCGGGAACACCGGTTTCTTCAAGATGGAGGAGGTCGAGGTTCCCGAGGAGAACATGGTCGGGCGGCCGGGGGAGGGGTTCACGATCGCGATGTTCGCGCTCGACCAGGGGCGCTACACGGTGGCGGCTGGCGCCACCGGCCTGGTGCGGGCGTGCCGGGATGCGTCGGTGAAGTACGCGCTGGAGCGGAAGGCGTTCGGCGTCGAGATCGGCCGGCACCAGCTGGTGAAGGCCATGATCGCGCAGATGGAATCGGACTACCAGGCGGCGCGCCTGCTCTGGCTCCGCGCCGGGTGTCTGAAGAACGCCGGCCGCCGCTCGACCAGGGAAACGAGCCTCGCCAAGTGGTTTGCCACGGTGGCGTCCGAGCGTGCCGCCGGGGACGCGGTGGAGGTGCACGGCGCGAACGGCTATTCGGACGAGTACCCGGTCGGCCGCTTCTACCGGAATGCGAAGGGCGCGGTCATCTACGAAGGCACGCGGGAGATTCACGCGCTCATGCAGGCCGACTACCTGCTCGGCTACCGCCAGGACCGGCCAGGGCGGTGCACACTGCCGGCGTTCGAGGGCGGGGACGCGGGACGAGGCTGACCGATGGAGACCGATCTCTCTCTCGAGTTCCTGAGGGTGGTCGAGCGCGCCGCAATCGCCTGCGCGCACACGATGGGGCAGGGCGACCGGCCTCGCGCCGACCTCGTGGCGGTCGAGTCGATGCGCCGGGACATGGACGCGCTCCCGATCGACGGCACCGTCGTGATCGGAGAGGGCGAGCGCGACGAGGCCCCGATGCTCTACATCGGCGAGCGCGTGGGGCTGGCCCACAAGCGCCCGGGCGAGCACCGGAGTTATCCGTGCGTCGACATCGCGGTGGATCCGCTCGAGGGCACGAACCTCTGCGCGCTCGGCATGCCGGGCGCCATCTCCGTGCTGGCCGCGTCGGATCCCGGCGGCCTGCTCCATGCGCCCGACCTGTTCATGGAGAAGCTGATTGTCGGCCCGAAGTCGAAGAACGCCGTCGACCTCGACGCGCCGGTCGCCGACAACCTGAGGGCCATCGCCCGGTGCCTCGACCGCGAGGTGGACGACCTGGTCGTGGTCGTGATGGACCGGCCCAGGCACGAGAAGCTGATCGACGACATCCGTCACGCCGGGGCTCGGATCCGGCTGATCACCGACGGCGACCTGTCGGCGGGGATCGCGGCAGCCGTCGTCGGCAGCGGCGTGCACGCGGTGATGGGCATCGGCGGGGCTCCGGAGGGCGTCCTGACCGCCGCGGCGATGAGGTGCCTGAACGGGGAGATCTTCGGCCGCCTGGTGATCCGAAAGCCCGAAGACGGGCGCCGATGCGCGGAGATGGGGGTCAGCGACGTTCGGCGCGTCTACCGGGCCGCGGACCTCGCCTCCGGGGAGAACATCATCTTCGCCGGGACCGGCGTGACCGACGGCCCGATGATGAAAGGCGTTCGCTTCTTCGGGGACGGCACGCGCACCAGTTCGCTCGTCATGCAGACGCGCCCGCACCTGATTCGGTTCATCGACAGCATCTACGTGAAGGACGGCCAGGACGTCCGGATACGGTTCTGACGACGGCTACGCCGCTTCCTCCGGCGGGCCGGCGATGGTCTCCTCGACAATCCGCCTGGGCCCGTGCCCGGCGCGCGGAAACGTCAGCCGCAGCAGCGGCGGCGTCAGCATGGTCGTGGCGAGGACCATCATGACGGACGCCGAGAACACATCGAGGCCGATGATCCCGTGGGCCAGCCCGTAGCTGGCGACGATCAGGCCGACCTCGCCGCGCGAGATCATCCCGACGCCCACCCGGACGGCCTCCGTTCTCCCGAAGCCGAGCAGGCGCGCAGCGGCTCCGCATCCGACGACCTTGGTCACGATGGCGACGACGATAATGGCGACCGTGAAGGCGACGTGGCCGCCGAGCTGCCGGCCGTTGGCCTGAAGCCCAATCCCGACGAAGAACACCGGGACCAGCATCGAGTAGGTGAGCGGGTGGATGTCCGCGTCGATCCTGGCCTTGAACGACGTCCGGGCGAAGAAGACACCCGCCAGGTAGGCCCCGGTGATGGCCGCCACGCCGCCCAGGAACTCCGCGGCCCACGCGTAGAGGAAGACGACCACCAGCACGATCGCCAGCAGTCCCTGGCTCACGCCGAGAAGCTGGGCACGGCGCGCGATGGCCTCGAACGCCGCCCCGACCAGGACGGCCAGCGTGAAGTACGCCACCATGCGTCCCATCACCAGCGCGATCGAGACGGGATCGACGACGCCATCCGCCCTGGCAAACGCGACCACGAGCGACAGCACGATGATTCCCATCACGTCGTCGATCACGGCGGCGCCCAGGATCACCGTGCCCTCCCGCGACCGGAGCGCGCCGATCTCCATCAGCGTCTGCGCGGTGATGCTGACGCTGGTGGCCGTCAGGATCGTGCCGATGAAGACCCCCTCCCACAGGAGGGGCATGCCGAACGCGACGGCCACGCCAGCGCCCGCGAAGAGCGGCAGCGCGACGCCAGCCGCCGCCGTCCAGAACGCGACGTGGCCGACTCGCCGCATCTCCCCGACGTCGGTCTCCAGGCCCGCGATGAACATCAGGAGGATGACACCGATCTCCGAGAGATCGCGGACGACGGGCAGGAGCGTCGAGGCGGCGCCAGCGCCGCCTGCCCCGGCGAACACCGGCCATCCGAGGATGTCGAGCGCCGTCGGCCCGAGCACGAGCCCGACGAGCAGCTCACCGAAGACCGCCGGCTGGCCGAGCCGGTTGCTTGCCGCGCCCGCCAGTTTCGCGGATGCGATGATGACGCCGATCAGAAGCAGGAGCTGCAGCAGGTGGGGCATCGTCCTGCTGCAGCATGTTACCGGAAACCACCCGGTGGTTGATGATAGAGTGAACGGCGTGGAGACGTTGCGGGTGTCGCCCACCGATCCCGAGCCTGGAGCGCTCGCGCGCGCCGCCGGCGTCCTGTCGCGCGGGGGTCTCGTCGTCTTTCCGACCGACACGTTGTACGGCCTGGCGGCGGACCCGCGGAACGCCGACGGCGTCGCTCGCGTGTATCGCGCAAAGGTCCGGGTCCCCCAACAGGCTCTGCCACTGGTCGCCGGGGACCTCGAGCAGGTGGAGACCCTTTCAACGCGGCTCTCCCCGCTGACCCGCCGGCTGGCCGACAGGTTCTGGCCGGGGCCGTTGAGCCTGGTTGTCGATGTGGTTCCGTCGGTCGTCCGCGACGTTCACGGGGGCTCGGGCACCGTGGCGGTCCGGGTGCCCGATCAGGCCGTGGCGCGCGCGCTGGCCCTCGGCCTGGGCTTTCCAATCGTCGCCACGAGCGCGAATCGATCGGGCTCACCCGCGACCTGCCTCGCCGACGCCGCGGCGTCGGCCCTCGAAGGCGAGGTGGATCTGGTGCTCGACAGCGGGCCGACGACAGGCGGCGAGCCATCCACCATCGTCGATGCCAGAACCGATGCGCCGAGGCTGATCCGTGAGGGCGCCATCCCGTTTTCGATCGTGCTGGAGGCACTGTGAGCGCCGAACGCGCGGCCCTCGTCGGGCTCATCACCGGGCCGGTGCGTCGCACGGAGGCCGAACGCTCGCTCGACGAACTGGCCGGACTGGCGACGACCGCCGGCGCGCGCGTCGCCCTCCGCGTGCTCCAGGAGCGCGACCGGCCCGACGCCGCGACGTTCCTGGGCAGCGGCAAGATCGCCTCGCTCGGGGCGGCCTGCGACGAGACCGACGTCGATCTCGTCATTTTCGACAACGAATTGACGCCCGCTCAGCTTCGCCAGATCGAATCGCGCCTCGCCCAGAAGGTCGTCGATCGCACCCAGCTCATCCTGGACATTTTCGCGTCCCGCGCCCGCACCCGGGAAGGGAAGCTCCAGGTGGAACTGGCGCAGCTCAAGTACCTGCTGCCTCGCCTGGTGGGCGGCAGCGACTGGCTGTCGAGGCTGGGCGGCGGCATTGGCACGCGCGGTCCCGGCGAGACGAAGCTCGAGACCGACCGGCGGAAGATCCGCCAGCGCATCAGCCATGTGAACGGCCAGCTCGAGGAGGTGCGCCGCCGACGCCTCCAACTGCGCGAACGCCGCCACAGGGCGTCGATTCCAACCGTCGCCCTCGTTGGCTACACGAATGCGGGCAAGACCACGCTGTTCAACCGTCTGGCGGGCGAGCAGGCCGTCGTCTCGGATGCGCTGTTTGTGACGCTCGATCCGCTCGTGCGGCGGGTGCGGCTGGCCGACCGCCGTGAGCTGCTCGTCTCGGATACCGTCGGGTTCATCGACCGATTGCCGCACACGCTCGTGGCCGCCTTCCGCGCGACGCTGGAGGAGGTGGTGTCGGCCGACCTGCTGCTTCACGTGATCGATGCCGGATCGCCTGGCGTGGAGCACCGCGTGGCGGCTGTCAGGCGCACGCTGGAGGAGGTCGGCGCCGGCGAGGTGCTGTCGATGGACGTCTACAACAAGTGCGACCTGCTGGACCCGGCCGAACGGCAGCGGCTCCAGCGTCGCGAGCCCGACGCGATGTGCGTCTCGGCCGCGACCGGCCTGGGCCGCACCGAGCTGGTCGATGCCATCACGGCCCGGCTGGGGCTCGACGTGCGGCGCATTGTCGTCAAGCTCGACGTGTCGCTCGACGCCGATCGACAGCGGCTCGCCCAGATCTACCGGTTCGGGCGCGTGGACCAGCACACCGAGCAGGGCGGGCAGGTGTGGATCGAGGCCGACGTGCCCCGTCGTCTGTGGGGCCGGCTGCAGCGGGGAGGCCAGCATGAGGACGAGTAGGCTGGCGCTGGCGGCGGTGGCCGCGGTCCTGGCGGTCTTGGGCGGCTGTCGGCGGACGATGGAGCCGGCGCTTGTGGTGGCCGCGCCGAGCTACCCGGACTTCGTGTTTCCGGCGGCGCCGTCCTCGCTCGCGAGCGAGGCGGTCGTGGCCCTCCAGCTGCGCGGCTGGCAGTTCCTCCAGTCGGGCGACACCGGGCAGGCGAGACGCGCGTTCAACGCGGCGCTCGCAGAGAACAGCCGGTTCTATCCCGCCGACGCCGGCCTCGCCTACGCCAGTCTCGCGGACCGCGAGTACGCCGACGCCGTCGCCCGGTTCGATCGGGTGTTGCGCCGCGCCGAGGGCTACCTGCCGGCGATGATCGGAAAGGGCGACGCGCTGGCGGGTGCAGGGCGGGTCGACGAGGCGATTCGCGTGCTCAACGAGGCGCTCGCCCTCGATTCGTCACTCGCGGACGTGCGGCGGCGCCTCGACGTCCTCGCGTTCCGAAGCCAGCAGGATGTGTTGCGGGCGGCGCGTCAGGCCGTCGACGCCGGGCGGCTCGACGAGGCGGCGGCCGGCTACGAGCGCGCCATCGCCGCGTCACCCGACAGCGGCCTGCTCTACCGGGAACTGGCGGCGGTCGAGCGGAAGGCCGGCAAGCCGGACCGGGCGCTCGCGCACCTCCGGAAGGCGGTGTCGCTCGACCCCTCAGACGCGCGCGGCTTCGTTCAGATCGGCGAGCTGCTCGAGGCGCGCGGCGAGTTCGCGGACGCGGTGGGCGCGTATATCGAGGCCGAGGCGCTCGAACCGGGCGAGGAGGCGAGGGCCAGGGTGGCGGCTGCCCGGTCGCGCGCCGACCTCGCGCGCCTGCCGGAGGAGTACCGGGCCATTGCGGGCGCGGCCCAGGTGACGCGCGGCGACCTCGCGGCGCTCATCGGCGTGCGGCTGGGCGCCGTGCTGAAGGCCGCGGCTGGCGAGGAGGGCGTGGTCGTGACCGACGCCAGAGGCCACTGGGCGGCGCCCTGGATCATGGCGGTGGTGCGCGCCGGCGTGATGGAGCCCTATCCCAACCACACGTTCGCCCCGGGGGGCGTCGTGCGGCGCCTCGACCTGGCGCAGGCGGCGAGTCGAGTCCTGGGGCTCGTCGCCGCGCGCCGGCCGGCGCAGGCTCGAGCGTGGCAATCCGCGCGGCCTCGGATCGCCGATCTGCCGACGGAGCATTTGGGGTATCCTGCTGTGGCGATGGTGGTGGGAGCGAACGTGATGCCGGTCGTCGAGGGCGGCGCCTTCAAGCCGGCGCAGGTCGTCGCCGGCAGCGAAGCCATCGATGTCGTGACGCGTCTCGAGGTGCTGGCCCGATGACCAGGTGGACTGTCGCCAATCAGCTCACGCTGCTGCGGATGGGTTTGATCCCGGCGTTCGTGATCATGATTGTCTACGGACGCCCGGGCTGGGCGCTGGCGACGTTCGTCCTGGCGGGGATCACCGACGGCCTCGACGGCCTCATCGCCAGGCGGGCCGGGCAGCAGACCAGCCTCGGCGCGTGGCTCGATCCGATGGCCGACAAGCTGCTGCTGGTGACCACCTTCGTCGTGCTCACCGTGCCGGGAACCGACCTCGTGAACCGCTTTCCGCTCTGGCTCACGATTCTGGTCATCACGAGGGACGTGGTCATCGTCACGACGGTGGCCATCGTGACGGCCGTCATGGGCGTGCGCACGTTCACGCCGTCAATGTTCGGGAAGGCGGCGACCGCGGTCTACGTGGTCACGTGCATCGTGCTCATGTGGTTCAACTACCTCGGCAGGACGTCGGTCTTCGTCGACGCCGCGATCTGGATCTCCCTGGCCGTCACGCTGGTGTCGGGCTTCCACTACATCGCGCACGCCGCCCGGATCATCAACACGCCCGCCGGAGACAAACGTTCGGCAACCAGCCGGTAGCTGGCCGCTTGCTACACCCCCAGCTTCTTCCTGAAATACGCGATCGTCTGCGTCAGGCCCTGCTCCAGGTCCACCTTCGGTTCCCAGCCGAGCAGCGTCCGCGCCTTCGTGATGTCGGGCTGGCGCACCTTCGGGTCGTCGGTCGGAAGCGGGCCGAAGACGAGCCGACTGCGCGAGCCGGTCATGCGGATGATCGTCCGCGCGATCTCCTCGATGGTCATCTCGTGCGGGTTGCCGACGTTGACCGGATCGTTGATCGACGAGGCCATCAGGCGGATGACGCCGTCCACCAGGTCGCTGATGTAGGTGAAGCTGCGGGTCTGGCGGCCGTCGCCGAAGATGGTGATGTCCTCGCCCCGAAGCGCCTGCGGAATGAAGGTCGGCACGGCGCGGCCGTCTTTGACGCGCATCCGCGGGCCGTAGGTGTTGAAGATGCGCACGATCTTCGTGTCCACGCCGTGATAGCGGTGGTAGGCCACGGTGATGGCCTCCGCAAACCGCTTCGCCTCGTCGTACACGCCCCGCGGGCCGATCGGATTCACGTTCCCCCAGTAGGTCTCCTTCTGGGGGTGCTCCAGCGGATCGCCGTAGACCTCCGATGTCGACGCCAGCACGAACCGGGCGTTCTTCGCCTTGGCGAGCCCCAGGGCCTTGTGTGTGCCCAGCGCGCCGACCTTCAGCGTCGGGATCGGCAGTTCCAGGTAGTCGATCGGGCTGGCCGGGCTGGCCCAGTGGAGCACGACGTCGACCGGGCCGTCGATGTAGATGTAGTTGGTGACGTCGTGCTTGATGAACAGGAAGTCGCGGTTGGCCAGGTGCGCCACGTTGGCGATGTCACCGGTCAGGAGGTTGTCGATGCCGACGACCGAGTAGCCCAGATCCAGCAGTGTTTCGGCCAGGTGCGAGCCGATGAACCCGGCCGCACCGGTGATGACGACGCGTGGTTTGCTCATGGGAGAACGGCCCGATCTCAGTACGCGTGTTTGAAGAGTCCCTTGATCAGCGTCAGCCACATGATCTTCAGGTCGAGGCGGAGAGACCAGTTCCCGATGTAATACAGGTCGTACTCGATCCGCTTCTCGAGCGACGTGTTGCCCCGCCAGCCGTTCACCTGGGCCCAGCCGGTGATGCCGGCTCTCACCTTGTGCCGCAGCATGTACTGGGGATACTGCTGCTTGAACTGCTCGACGAAGTGCGGGCGCTCGGGTCTCGGGCCGACGAGCGACATGTCGCCCTTGAAGACGTTCCAGATCTGCGGCAGCTCGTCGACGTCGAAGCGCCTGAGGCTCCGGCCGAGCGGGGTGCACCGCGGATCGTCGTCGCGGGCCCAGACCGGGCCGGTCTCGCGCTCGGCGTCCAGGAACATCGACCGGAACTTGTAGACGGTGAACGCCCGCCCGTCGAGGCCCATCCGCTCCTGGTGGTAGAACACCGGCCCCGGCGACGTCAGCTTGATGAGGAGGGCGACGATGGCCAGGGGAATCGCGAGCAGCGCGAGGGCGAGGGCCGAGAGCACCAGGTCCACCGTCCGCTTGAGTGCGCTGTTGAGCCCCTGCAGCGGCACGTCGTGGATGTTGATGATTGGGACGCCGTCGAGCTCCTCGAGCCGGGCCCTCAGCGCGAGGAACTGCAGCAGATCCGGGACGACCTTGATGTCCAGGCCTTCGCGGCTCCCGTCCTCGACGACCCGCACCACCTTGGTGTGCTCGTCGAGCGACAGGGCGACGTAGAGCTGGTCGATCCGCTCGCGCTGGGCGATCTCTCCGACTTCGGCGAGGGTGCCGACGATCGGCAGCCCGCGATACCCGAGATGATCGCCGCCAGCGCGGTCGTCGAGAAACCCGATGATCTTCAGCCCGAGATCCCGGTGTTCGAGGATGCGGTCGGCCACCAGGCGACCGAGGTCGCCAACGCCGGCGATCAGCACGCGTTTGAGGCCGATGCCCGCCCGCCACCGGCGCTCCAGCGCCTGCCGGACCAGTTCCCTGGAGGAAAACGTGAGCGCCACGTTCAGCGCGAGGAACAGCGCCCAGACGAGCTGCGAGACCTCGAGGGCTCCAACCTGCTTCAGCGCGTCGCTGACGTAGTAGGCCTGGAAGTAGAGCGTCGCCCACATGCCCAGCACGACGGCGATGATGGTGCCGACGAAAACGGCGAAGAAATCGTCGACCCGCGAACGCCCGCGACGCAGCCGGTAGAGACTCTGGAGGTAGTAGGCGAAGACCACCAGGCAGGCCACCAGCGGCAGCACCTTGATGTAGCGTTCGAAGGGCGGGTACCCCTTCGGAACGGGCAGCCCGCTCTCGAAGCGCAGCACGTAGGCCAGCACGAACGCCGTGGCGGCCAGCACCGCGTCCGACAGGACGTAGAAGGCGACGAGCAGCCGGTTGTATCGCTTTACCATGAAGCCTCGCCCGCCGGGGAGGACATCGTCTCTTCGATCAGCATCCGAAACGTCTCGGAGAATCTCGCGAGGCCGAACTGCTCGGCGTGCCGCCGGATGGCGGCCCGGTCGAACGAGGCGCCCAGCGCGCGGCGAACGCCCGCCGCGAGCGCTTCTGGGGCCTCCGAGGGCACCAGCACGCCCGTCACCCCGTCCACCACCGTCTCCAGGGCACCGCCGCGGCCGAGGGCCACGACGGGGCAACCGCACGCCTGCGCTTCCACCGGGACAATCCCGAAGTCCTCTTCCCCGGGAAGCAGGACCACGCCGGCCTCGCGGTAGCAGCGCCGGATCTCCTCGTTGCTGCAGGGCCCCAGGAACTCCACTCCGGGTCCCGCCAGGGCCCGAAGCCTCGACTCCTCCGGGCCGTGCCCGACGATGCGCAAGGGGACGCCGGCCAGCCGGCACCCGGCGATGGCCAGATCGATCCGCTTGTACGGCGCCAGCGCCGACACCACCAGCGCTGACCCCGAGGTCGCCGTGGCATCCGGGCAGTAGAACTCGGTGTCGACCGGCGGATAGACGACCGTCGAAGGGCGATTATAGTATCGCCGGATCCGGCGCGCAACGTGCTGCGAATTCGCGAGATAGCGGTCCACCCGGTGCGCGGTCCCGGCATCCCATCTGGCCAGCCACGCCAGGACGGGCCAGATCGCCCGGTTCAGGCCCGACCCGAAGCGTGTCCCCCCGAAGTAGGCGTGGCGCTGGTCCCACACGTAGCGCATCGGCGTGTGGCAGTAGCACACGTGCCGCGCCCGCCCGGGGCGGACGACCGACTTGGCCGCGCAGTGGCTGGTGCTGATGACGAGATCGAACTCGTCGAGGTCGAACTGCTCGACGGCGAACGGGAAGAGGGGCAGCAGGTGACGGTAGATGCGGCCGGCGCCGGGCAGGGAGGTCAGCAACGAGGCGCGCGGTCGGAGCCGCTCGATGGCCGGCGACACGCTTCCCGGCACGTGCACGAGCGTGAAGAGCGCCGCGTCCGGGTAGAGGGCGCAGACGGCCTCGAGCACCTTCTCGCCGCCCCGCATGCCCGTCAGCCAGTCGTGCACCAGCGCGATGCGTGGTGGGCGGGCGGCGGCGGTCATGACGGTTGTGGCCGCTCCATGACCTCGCGGTA
>Ga0315278_10003719_pt1 | contig 13684 bp, 9 predicted proteins | sample YL17G06_0_MG_FD_203880 | JGI IMG/M metagenome (GOLD analysis project Ga0315278, IMG submission 203880) | Sediment microbial communities from Yellowstone Lake, YNP, Wyoming, USA - YL17G06_0 | ecosystem: Environmental > Aquatic > Freshwater > Lake > Sediment | place: USA: Wyoming | collected...
GACGCCCGAGAAGTACCTGCAGGCGCACTTCGACATGATCGAGGGCAAGGTGCACGACGTGACGTACGCCGCCCCCTGGATCGCCGAGAGCGCCGACGTCGACCTGCGGGCGCACCTCGGCCGCTGGGTGGCGGTCGGGCCGGGCGTGCACATCGGCGCGGGCGCCGAGATCGACGACTCCGTGCTGCACGACGGGGCGCGCGTGGGCGACGACGCCAAGGTCCTGGGCTCCGTGCTGGCGCCCCATGCGGTCGTGGGGGAGGGCGCCACGGTGACCGACTCCGTGCTCGGCGAGGGCGCGAGCGTCCCCGCGGGCGCCTCGCTCGAGGGTGCGCGGGTGCCCGCGGGGGTCGAGGCCGAGGCGGACTGAGGCGCTGGCTCAGGCATCGGTCGAGGCCGACCGATGGTGGTAGCGTCGTCGATCTGACCGAAGGGTCTTCCCCGATGCGTCGAATCTCCCTGATCATCACGTTCGCGCTCGCCGCGGCCCTGGCCGCCGTTCCGCCGGCGCTCGCTGCCGGCCCCGGGACGTCGGTCGGCCCCGACGGCGCCCCCGGCACCACGCTGGCGCCCGGGTCCCTGCGCGCCCCCGGTCCGTCGGGCAGCGGCACGTTCATCTTCTACGGCTCGGGTTTCGGCCACGGGATCGGGATGTCGCAGTGGGGCGCCTACGGGCTCGCCTCCCGAGGCTGGAGCTCGACGAAGATCCTCACGCACTTCTACTCGAGGTCGAGGGTCGGACGGCCCGCGAGCCCGGTGAAGAAGATCCGGATCGGGCTCACGTACGACCGCACCCTGATCCACCTGGGCGCCCGCCACGGTCCGGTGCGGCTGTGGATCGGGAAGCCGGGCGGCGCCTTCGTCGCGAAGATCCCGAACGGGCAGGACTGGACGGTGCGCTCGCCCGCGAGCGGCTATGCGATCCGCGACCAGGCGGGCAAGCTCGTCGGCGGAAAGACCTGGGGCGGCACCGGGTTCGACCTATACGCCACCTATTCGGACACCGGATCTCGCGTGTTCGTGCCCGAGGCGGACGCGATCTGGGGGAAGGGCTTCACCTATAGCCGGGGCCACCTGGAGTTCAACCTGTACCGGTGCCCGGGCGGGTGCCTGCAGCGGCTGATCATCCCGCTGGGGTTCGAGGAGTACCTGTACGGGATCGGTGAGATGCCGAGCAGCTGGCCGATGGCGGCCCTGGGGACCCAGGCGGTGGCCGCCCGGACGTACGCGACCTACCAGGTGAAGCACTACGGGCTGCGCTCGGGCTGCAACTGTCACCTGAGCGACGGCGCCGACGACCAGGTGTACGTGGGCTGGGGCAAGGAGACCGGCGCCGACGGGAACCGATGGGTCGCCGCCGTGAACCACACCCGCGGGCGCGTCGTGACCTACCGGGGCGCGCCGATCCAGGCCTTCTTCGCGGCGTCCGACGGCGGGCACTCCGAGGACGTCGAGAACGTTTGGCACGACGGGGACCCCGCGTTCGCGGTCCCCTACCTGCGAGGGGTCTGCGACCAGGGCGAGCAGGTGGCCGCGAACCCGTGGACCGACTGGCGTTACTCGTTCTCAGCCGCGACGCTCTCGAGCCGGCTCTCCCCGTACACCGGCGGGATCGGCACGGTGAGGGGATTCCCCAAGGTCAAGCGAGGGTCTTCGGGGCGGGTGATCCGCACGACGGTCAAGGGGACGATCGGTAGCGCGGTCGTGACGGGCTGGGAGCTCCGCGGCGCGCTCGGCCTGCCCGACGACAGGATCTGGATCAACGAGAACCGCAACATCACGGGCGCGATCCGCACGAAGTACGACGGCGTCGCCTGCAAGCCTGGGCTCCCCACCACCTCCGTCGCGACGATGCCAGGTGGCGCGCGCCAGAAGTTCCAGGCCGGCGGGATCTTCCGCAACAACGGCGCCGACGTCACGGTGTGGCTCAAGGGCGCGATCTACACCGAGTACATGGCGGTGGGCGGCACGAGCGGGAAACTCGGTCTCCCCACCTCCTCCATCGGCGGCGTCCCGGGCACGGCGGGCCGCCGCGCGCTCTTCGACGGCGGGAGGATCTACTGGTCGGGATCGACCGGGGCGCGGGCGCTCTGGGGACCGGTGCTCGCCGAGTACCTGTCGCGCGGCGCCGCGCCGGGCGCGCTCGGGTTCCCCACGACGCGTGTGCACGACGTGGGGGGACGCGCCACGGCGGTCTTCCAGCACGGCACGATCTCGTGCGCCGACGGCGGATCCTGCTCGGTCAGCTAGCCGGCGCGCTCAACACTGCGTCGAGGCCTTGGGCTCCGGCGCGATGTTCGTGCATTCGAAGGCCTCGATGAATCCCTGAGCGACGCTGCCGGCCTGGCCGGCCGAGATCGCGCTCGGGCACGTCTGCAGCTCATCCCACGCGGCGAGGGCGAGGGACGTGCCGTCGGGGAGTCCGTCGTACGGCGCGAGGATCGTGTTCTTCGCGCCCTCCACGACCTGGGTGAGCGAGGCCACGACGTCGGCCGGCAGGGCCGCGTCGCCGTCGGAGCGGTAGTAGACCAGGACGCCCGCGTGCTCCAGGTAGTGCACCGCCTGGGTCTCCGGCACCGGCTGCGTGTAGACCTTCGGTGAGTCCGGAAGGACGCCGGGGTCGTGAGGGCCTGAGGTCGCGGGGTGCTGATCGTATGTGTGCGCCTCGCCCGACTGGAGGTGCTGGCCGCCCGGGGCGTCGCCGCCCGCGGGCGAGGTCGGCGTCGTGCAGCCGGCCGCCGCGGCCGCCTGGACCGCCGCCTCCGGGATCGGGCGGGGCGAGGCCGCGCGTTGGAGCCACCAGAGCGTGCCGAAGGCCGCGAGGCCTGCGAGGGAGAAGACCGCAGCCCTGCGGATCGTCGCCGTCCGGGCCTGGCGCTTGCGCTCGGCCTCCCGCGCGGCGCGCGCCTGCTCCTTCTTGTCCCGGCGTGAGGACGAGGACCCGGAGGGCGCCGACGCCTCGTCTTCAGCGGCCGGCTTCGATGCGGCAGCGCCCGCCGACGCGGGCGCGCGGTTCCGGGGCTTGCGCTTCTTCTTGGCCACCGCTACATCGAGGCGCCGGGCTCGGGCGCCTCGCCCACGTACTCACGGTCGGCCGCCGTGGGCACGCTGTACTGCGACGTGAAGTCGAAGGCGGCCGCGAGGTTCACCTGGTCGCACAGCTGCAGGCGGTGCCAGGCGACCAGGGCCATCTGCTTGCCGGCGGGGAGTGATCCCGCGGCCCCCTGGTCGGGGTAGTCGTACGGGGCCACGATCACGCGGTCCTGGCCGACGGCGGCGTCGGAGACGCGCCGCCCGTAGAAGTCCGTGAGCGCCTGGACCTGCGCCGCGGGCGCGTCGGGCGAGTACCAGAGGATCGTGCCGCCGTGCTCTAGGGAGTGGATCGCCTGGTCGATCGGGGGTGGCGTGTCGTAGACACCGGCCGCGAGCGGCGTCGCGTTGTGGGGTCCCGAGGTGGGGGGGATGCTCGGGTAGGTCGACAGCGGAGGCATCGTGGTGAAGTTGGAGTTCGGGCCGACGTGCGACTGGTCGCCGTAGTCGGGGCTGTCCGTCGGACCGGATACCCCGCCGTAGTACCCGACGTCCTGCACGGCGTCGCACCCGGCGGCCGTTGCCGCCCCCGGCGCCTGCGCGAGGAGCTCATCCGCGGTGGGCTGGGCCGAGGCCGAGCCTCCGCCACCGGGCTGCAGGATCACGACGACCGCCACGATGGCCGCGACGGCGGTCGCAACGATCACGATGCCGATCGTGCGGTTCCGCCTGCGGGAGTGCATCTGCTGCTGGATGCGCTCGCGCTCGATACGGGCCTGTTCCTTCTTCTCGGCCTTGGTGGTGCGGCGGTTGGGGTCGCCGCCACTCTGCGTTGACACGTGCGCACTCCTTCGCGGACGGGGTGAAGGGACCACTGTACCGAGGCGTCGTCGACTTGCCCGGAACGCCGCACCCACCTATCCTGCGGACGCCTTCCCCAGGGCTCCTTCGACGGCGATCCGGCGTCGAAGGCAGGAAGGGGGGGCGTTGTCGCAGACGAAGCCCGACACAGTGGTCGAGGTCGGCGAGGCGGGATCCGGCGGTCTCGACCGGTTCTTCAAGATCACCCAGCGCGGATCCACGTTCCGCACCGAGATCGTGGCCGGGCTCGCCACCTGGCTGACGATGGCCTACATCTTGTTCCTCAACCCGGCGATCCTGGGCGCCGTGGCCGATCCCAGCGGGCAGACGCTCGGGTTCGCGCCCGTGCTCACCGTGACGGCCCTCGCGGCCGGTGTCATGACGATCGCGATGGGCGTCGGCGCCAACTATCCGTTCGCCCTCGCGGCCGGCCTGGGGCTCAACGGGTTCGTGGCGTTCACCCTCGTGGGCACGCTCGGCCTGTCGTGGGAGCAGGCGATGGGCGTCATCGTGATCGAGGGCCTCGTGATCTCGCTGTTGGTGCTCACGGGGTTCCGAGAGGCGGTGCTGAACGCGATCCCGATGGATCTCAAGCGCGCGATCGGCATCGGCATCGGTCTGTTCCTCGCGATCATCGGCCTCGCGAACGGCGGGATCGTGATCGCCGGGCAGGCCACGCCGATCACGATCGTGCCGCACCTCGCGACGCTGCGGATCCTGACGTTCGTGGTGGGGCTGGCCATCACGTCGGCGCTCGTGGCCCGCAAGACGAAGGGTGCCCTGCTGATCGGGATCCTGCTCACGACCGTGTTCGCGATGATCCTGAACATCGGGTGGGGCAACGAGCTCATCTGGGACGCCGTGGGCCCGGGCATCGCCCAGTTCCCGTCGAAGCTCGTGTCCTCGCCGGACTTCTCGCTGATCGGCAACTTCGACTTCGGCGTGTTCCAGGCGCTCGGTCTGGCGACGGCGTTCGCCGCGATCCTCGCGGTGATGCTCTCGGATTTCTTCGACACGATGGGCACGGCGGTGGGTCTGGCCGAGGAAGCCAAGCTCCTGCGCGCGGACGGCACCCTGCCCGGGATGAAGCGGGTTCTGTTCATCGACGGGCTCGCGGCGGCGGTGGGCGGCGCGATGTCGGCGTCGTCCAACACCACCTACATCGAGAGCGCTGCGGGCATCGGCGAGGGCGGCCGCACCGGCCTCACCTCGGTGGTGGTCGGCGCCCTGTTCCTCGTGGCGGTGTTCTTCTCCCCGATCGCGGGCATCATCCCGCCGGAGGCGACCGCGCCGATCCTGGTCATCGTGGGCTATTTCATGATGCAGAGCGTCGGGCAGATCGACTGGCGTGATCCCGCGATGGGGATACCGGCGCTGCTGACGATCGTGATGATGCCGTTCACCTACTCGATCACGAACGGTGTGGGGGCGGGGTTCCTGTCCTACGTCGTGATCAAGGTGCTCCAGGGGAAGTTCCGCGACGTGCACCCCCTGCTGTACTTCGTGGCGGCGATCTTCGCCTGGTACTTCTTCCACGGGCTCCTCGCCTGAGGGCGCTCACGAACGGTCGCGCCCTTCCTATCCGAAGGTCGCGACCCCAGCCGGATCCACCGGAGGGCGAGGCCGCGAGGCCCCGCCCTCCGCACGACCGGCAGCCACCACGCCGAACCGGAGCACGCCGCCGTCCGGCGCCTCCACCCAGGCGGCGCCCACGCCCTGGGCATCGAGCGCGAGCATGAATGCCTGGATCGCCGCGCCGGCGCCCAACAGGACGCCGTCGTTCACCTCGCGGGCGGAGAGCACGACGTAGACGGGGGCCTCCGGCAGGCCGGGCACCACGGCCCGGAGGTCCCCGAGGCCCGTCTCGGATACCACCACGTCGAACCGCCAGGGGCGCCCGCCCGGGGTCGCGGCGGCGAACGCGGCGCGCACGGCCTCCTCGATCGTCTCGCGCGGCACCGCGGCGGCTTCGAAGTTCGCCGCTGATCGGCGTGCGTGGATCGCCTGCAGCGGCGTGGTGCGGAACAGGTCTTCCTCGGGCGGCCGGATCAGGTCGGTCGCGGGCCCGTCGGGCGCGTCGGGCGGCACGAGGCCGCGCACCAGCGCCACTGGGACCCGCGCGTCCTTGGCCGTCACGAGCCCGCTCGCTGCCGCGATCTCGTCCGCGTACGCGACGATCGTCGCCTCCAGCACCTGCCCGTGGTGGTCGGTGCGCCCTCGCAGGTCGACCGCCGCCGGGAGCCCCGCGCAGCCGATCGCGACGTTCACCAGGCCGGTGCGCCACGCGCGTCCGAAGGTGTCGGTGATCACGACCCCGAGCCGCTCGAGTCCGAGCGCTGCGGCGAGCGCGTCACGCAGCGCGGCCGCGGACCAGTCGGGGTCCTCGGGGAGGAGCGCCAGCACGCCCTCTTCCAGGTTCGAGGCGTCGACGCCGGCGTTCGCGCAGACGAACCCGTGCCGGGTCTCCGCGATCACCAGGTCGCCACGGCGGGCCACCACCCGGACCGTCTCGGCCGCGACCGCCTCCGCGCGGTCGGCGCCGGACACGAGACGCCCCTCAGCCTTCGACACGATCTTCGAGGTCACGACGACCACGTCGCCGTCGGTCGCCCCCGCCGCGCGGAGCGGCGCCGCGAGCAGACCCGCGAGGTCGTCTCCGGGCCTGAACTCCGGGAGCCCTTCGATCGGGACGAGCTCGACCTTCACCTGGCGACCTGTGCGAGCGCGACGCGGGCGAGCGCCTCTGCAGCCGCGTCGTCGTGCATCACTGAGTCGGTGACCGTCACGCGCACCCCCTGCTCGCGCTGGATCCTCGGCGCGAGGTCCCGGTCGCGCTCATCGATCACCCACGCCGAGAGCAGACCCTCGTAGGCCGAGGCGGCGCCCGCCGCGCTCACCTCGAGGCCGACGGCGGGCATCAGCCGGTCGGCCATCCCCGTGAGCGGTGCGCCGCCGAGGATCCCACTGACGCCCACCACACGGTCCCTCCGCGCCGCGACCGCCTCGCGGATGCCCGGCACCGCGAGGATCGGTGAGATCGAGACCACCGGGTTCGACGGCGCGATCACCACGGCGTCGGCCGACTCGATCGCCTCGAGCACCCCGGGCGCGGGCCGCGCGGCCTCGGCGCCGCGGAACCGCACGTCCTTCACGTCGTCGGCCGCACGCCGCTGCACCCAGTACTCCTGGAAATGGAGGTCGAGCTCCGCGCCGAACGACACCGCGTCGATCCGCGTCGTGACCACGTCGTCGCTCATCGGGACGATCCGCGCCGCGATCCCGAACCGCGCCGCGATCCGCGCCGTCACCTCGGACAAGGTCGCGCCCTCGGTGAGCAGCCGGGTCCGGTACAGGTGCGTGGCGAGGTCGAGGTCACCGAGCCCGAACCAGGCCTCGTCGGCGTCGAACCGCCGGAGTTCCTCGGTTGCGCGGAACGACTCGTCCCGACGCCCCCAACCGCGCTCCCGGTCGAAGACACCGCCGAGCCAATAGGTCACGGAATCGAGGTCGGGGGAGATCGCGACGCCGTGCATCACGATGTCGTCGCCCGTGTTCACGACCGCCGTCACGTCGGTGGGCGCGACCGCGCGCACGAGCCCGCGGAGGAACTTGCCTCCGCCGATCCCGCCGGCAAGCGCCACGACCTTCATACGGGGTACAGCGTAGTAGGCTCGGCCACATGCCCGAGGGGACCGGCCACCAGCTGCGCCGGGCGCTCGCCCGGGCGGAGTCGGGCAAGGCGCTGTCGCTGGACGAGGCCGAGGCGATGCTCTTCGCCCGGGGTCCCGAGCTCGACCGCCTGAGCGCCCTCGCGGGCCGGCTGCGCGACCTCGGCCACGGCGACGTCGTCACGTACTCCCGCAAGGTCTTCATCCCGCTCACGATGCTCTGCCGCGACCACTGCCACTACTGCACGTTCGCGAAGCCCCCTGCGCATCTCGAGGCACCGTTCCTCACGCCCGAGCAGGCCGTGGCGATCGCCGAGGCCGGAAGGAAGATGGGTTGCAAGGAGGCCCTCTTCACGCTGGGCGACCGGCCGGAGGACCGGTACGACGTCGCGCGCGCGTGGCTCGATCAGCGAGGCTACGCGTCGACGCTCGACTACGTGCGGGCGGTCGCGATCCGTGTGATCGAGGAGACAGGGCTGCTGCCGCACCTGAATCCCGGCGTCTTGTCGTACGAGGAGCAGGCACGCTTGCGTCACGTAGCGGCGTCGATGGGCATGATGCTCGAGACCTCGAGTGCGCGCCTCACGGAACGGGGCGGCCCACACTTCGGCTCACCCGACAAGGTGCCGGCCGTCAGGCTCCGCACGATCGAGGATGCCGGACGACTGGCGATCCCGTTCACCACGGGCATCCTCGTGGGGATCGGCGAGACGCCCCGCGAGCGCGCCGAGAGCCTCCTCGCGATCCGCGACCTCCACCGGCGCTACCGGCACGTGCAGGAGGTGATCGTCCAGAACTTCCGGGCCAAGCCGGGGACCGCGATGCACGCCGCTCCCGAGCCCGACGACGACGAGTTCCTGGCGGCCGTCGCGACCGCTCGTGTCGTGCTGGGCCCGCGGATGCACCTGCAGGCGCCGCCCAATCTGTCCGATCCGGCGCAGCAGGCCAGGCTCCTGGACGCCGGCATCGACGACTGGGGCGGCGTTTCGCCCCTCACGCCCGACCACGTCAACCCCGAGAAGCCCTGGCCGACGATCGGGGCGCTCGCGGCCACCACCGCCGCACGTGGCAAGCAGCTCCGCGAACGCCTCACGATCTACCCGGAGTACGCGACCCGGCCCGACCCATACGTGGCCGGCAAGATGCGCGCGCCGGTCGCCGCGCTGATGGGCTCCGATGGCAGGGCGGTCACGGGACAGGTCCCCGCGCCGATCGCGTGGCAAGACCCCGAGGTCCAGTGGAAGCCCCGGACGATCGATCTGACCTTCGCAAAGGGTCCCGAGGCTGGACTCCGCGACGACGCGGCCGCCGTGTACGGAGATTTCGACGGCGTCGAGGTCACGAAGTTGTGGGCCTCCCGCCCCGTGCCCGAGCGGCTCGACGCCGACATCAAGGTGGTGCTCGCGAAGGCCGCGGCCCACCGAGCGATCACCGACGAGGAGGCGCTCGCGCTGTTCCAGGCCGAGGGCCCGGCGCTCGATGCGCTCTGTCGGGTCGCCGACGACCTGCGCGCCGAGGCGGTCGGCGACGAGGTCACCTACGTGATCAACCGGAACATCAACTTCTCGAACGTCTGCTACGTCGGGTGCCGCTTCTGCGCGTTCGCACAGCGAGAGGTCGACGCCGAGTCGTACACGCTCACGCTGACCGAGGTGGCCGACCGCGCCGAGGAGGCGTGGGGCAGGGGGGCCACCGAGGTCTGCGTCCAGGGAGGGATCCATCCCGAGCTGCCGGGCACCTTCTACTTCGATCTGATCGAGGCGGTGAAGGCCCGCGTGCCCGAGATGCACCTGCACGCGTTCAGCCCGATGGAGGTCCTGAACGGCGCGACGAAGCTCGGCGTGAGCTACGCCGAGTTCCTGACGGAATCCAAGGCGCGCGGCCTCGGGACGATCCCGGGGACGGCCGCGGAGATCCTCGATGACGAGGTGCGGTGGGTGCTCACGAAGGGGAAGCTCCCCGCCGACGCGTGGGAGGAGATCGTCCGCACCGCACACGGTCTGGGGATACGCAGCAGCAGCACGATCATGTTCGGCCACGTCGACGCGCCGCCCCATTGGGTGGCGCATCTGCGGCGCCTCGCCCGGATCCAGGCCGACACCGGCGGGTTCACCGAGTTCGTGCCCCTGCCCTTCGTGCACCGGAACGCGCCGATCTATCTCGCCGGCAAGGCGCGCCCCGGCGCGACCTTCGAAGAGAGCCTGCGGATGCACGCGATCGCGCGGATCCTGCTCGACGGGCTGATCCCGAACATCCAGGTGTCGTGGGTCAAGCTCGGAGTCGATACGTGCCAGGCGATCCTGCAGGCCGGCGCGAACGACTTCGGTGGCACGTTGATGGAGGAGACGATCAGCCGCATGGCCGGTGCCGAGTGGGGGATCGAGATGACGCCCGATCGCTTCGACGAAGCGATCCTCGAGATCGGCCGCACGCCGGCGGTACGCACGACGACGTACGGTCGCGTCGGAGTGCGCGCATCCTGAGTGAACGGTCCGATCTGTCGAGGAACCGGTCAAGTCGCTTGACCGTTCCCGTCAGCCTCCCTGACCGTTGTCGTCAGTCGACCTGACAGTCGACTTTCGATCGGAATCGCTTGTCATCGGGCATCGGCCTCCTGAAGGATGGACATGAGCGATGAAGGAGAGGCAGGAACTACCTCGGAAGTTGGGCTTGTCACCGGGGGTGTTCTTCCTTCAGAATCACACGGATGTGATTTCGGGGGGAGACGTAGCGTGCATCACTACATCCCGTGGCAAGAACGAGCGCGGTGTCGCGAATATGACCCAGAGGTTTTCTTCCCCGAGAAGGGAGGCTCATCGAGGGAGGCCAAGCGGATCTGCAGCGAGTGTCCCGTGCGCATCGAATGCCTGAACTACGCACTCCGCCGCGACGAGCGTTACGGCGTCTGGGGCGGGATGAGCGAACGGGAACGCCGACGCCTGAAGCGCATGGCGTCCTGAAATGAGCGACAGCAGCGAAAGGGGGCAGCATGGCAGCAGCCAAGAAGACCGCAGCCAGGAAGACGGCCGCGCGTAAGCCGGCCGCGAGGAAGACGGCCGCGCGTAAGCCGGCCGCGAAGAAGACGGCCGCGCGAAAGCCGGCCGCGAGGAAGACGGCCGCGCGTAGGCCGGCGGCGCGTAAGCCGGCCGCGAAGAAGACGGCCGCGCGAAAGCCGGCCGCCAAGAAGAAGACGGCCGCGCGCAAGCCCGCGGCGCGCAAGCCGGCGGCTCGCAAGCCGGCCGCCAAGAAGAAGCCGGCCGCGCGCAAGCCGGCGGCTCGCAAGCCCGCCGCGAAGAAGACGGCGGCGCGTAAGCCCGCCGCGAAGAAGAGCGCCGCGAAGAAGCGCTGAACGCGGCATCGCAGCGACGGAAGGGGGGCGGTGACGCCCCCCTTCCGCTGTTCCGGGACCCCGCCGTGCTAGCCTTCGCGCCGCGCAGGAAGCGCGTCGAATGACAGGATCCCCAACCTCCACCGCCGCCTCCGGGCGTGCGCCCTCCGTCCTCGTCGTCCTAGTAGCGCGCGACGCGGCCGGATGGCTGCGCGAGTGCCTCACGGCGCTCGCTGCGCAGACCTACCCCCGCGTGGGGGTCGTCGCCATCGACGACGCCTCCGGCGACGATTCCCGCGAGATCTTGACCGCCGCGCTCGGAGAGAAGCGAGTGATCGGCCTGTCGGAACGCCTCGGGCTCGCGGGTGCGATCGACGCCGCCCTCGAGCTTCCGGTCGCCGCCGAGGCCGACTACATCCTGCTCGTGCACGACGACGCCGCCCTCGATCCCGATGTCGTCATGCGTCTGATCGAGACCGCGGTGGGGATCGGCGTCGAGCGGGTCGGGGTCGTCGGCGCGAAGATCGTCGACTGGGACGAGCCCCGCATGCTACGCGACGTGGGCCGCTCGGCCGACCGCTTCGGCCACCCCTATACCCCGCTGCAGTCCGGCGAGATCGACCAGGGGCAGTTCGACCGGGTGCTCGAGGTGCTCTGCGTCTCATCCTCGGCGATGCTGATCGCGCGCGACGCGTGGAAGCGCGCCGGCGGCTTCGACGAGCGCCTCGACTCCGAGCATGTCGATCTCGACTTCTGCTGGCGCGTGCGTCTCGCGGGCTTCCGCGTGCTCATGACCCCCCTCGCCCGCGCCCGGCACCGTGCCGCGACTTCCGCCGGCGAGCGCGGACCACGGGTCCGCCACAAGAGCACGCGCTACGAGGAAGACCGTGCCGCGCTCGCGGCGATGCTGAAGAACTACGGGTTGCTGAACCTGCTCTGGCTCCTTCCCTTGGCCCTGTTGCTGGGCCTCGTCCGCCTCCTGATGCTCGTGCTCGCTCGCCGGTTCGAGGAGGCCTACGACCTCCTGTCGGCGTGGGGATGGAACCTCGCGCATCTGCCGGGCACGCTCGTGCGGCGCCGGAAGATCCAGAAGCAGCGCCGCACGAAAGACAGAGCACTCCGGCGATTCCTCGAGTCGGCGGGGCTCCGGATCCCGCGATGGTTCCAGACGGCTGAGCGCATCTTCGAGGAGCAGCGGGAGATCGAGGAGGACGACGAAGGTCAGCCCGTCGCACGCCGGCTCCGCGACCGCACCGCGTCGCTCGTGGGCACGCATCCGGTCATCGTGGCGTCGTTCCTGGGGGTGGTGATCGGCGCGGTGGCGATCCGGGGGCTCCTCGGCCCCGAGGTGATCGCGGGAGGCGTGCTGCCGCGGTTCCCCTCGACGCCGGCGGGGTTCTTCGGCGAGCTCGCCTCGGGGTATCGGACCACCGAGCTGGGCGGTGGTCTCCTCGCCAGCCCGGCGCTCGCGGTGTTCGGCGGCCTCTCGGCTCTGCTGTTCGGAAGCACCGGTCTCGCGCAGAAGGTGTTCCTCGCGGGCGTGCCGTCGCTCGGGACCGTGCTCGCCTACCGCGCGTTCGTCCGCCTCACGGGCCGGCCGGGCCCGTCGGTCGTCGCGGCCGCGTCGTACGGGCTCTCGGCGCTCACCCTGTGGGCGTTCTCCGAAGGAAGGCTCCCACTCCTGATGACCCTCGCGGTGCTCCCGCCGATCGCCGAGCGGCTCGAGGTTGCCTTCGGACCGGACGAGCCCGCCGACGGCCGGTGGCGGTTCGCGGCCGGGCTCGGGGTGACCCTCGCGATCGGGGTGTCGTTCGACCCCGGCATCGCGCTCGCGGCCCTCGTCGTCGTGGTGATCCAGACGGTCGGCGGCTCGTCCCGAGGACGCGGGCTGCTCCTCGCGGGCGCGTCGGTGCTCGCCGGCGCGGTGCTCCTGTTCCCCTTCGTCCCCGTACTCGCGGCCGATGGCGGGGCGGCGTTCCGCTCGCTCGTCGGCACGACGCACGTCTCCTCGCTCGTTCGGCTGACGTTCGGGCCGGGGCCCGGCTCCTGGGAGATCGCGGCGTTCCTCCCGATCGCGGCCCTGATCGCCTTCGCGCTGACCGGCGCCGGCTACCGGGCGCGGTCGATCCGCGCGGTCGCTACCGGGCTGGCCGGGCTCGCGCTGTCGTGGCTCGCGGCCGCGGGGTATCTGCCCGAGGCGCTGTCGAATCCGACGGCGTACGGGGCGCTCGCCGCGGTGTCGATGGCGATGATGGTGGCCTACGGGCTCTCGTCGGTCCTCACGGGCATCGGCCGGGAATCGTTCGGGCTCCGCCAGGTGGGGACCGCGATGCTGACGGCCGTCCTCGGCGCCGGTATCGCGCTCCAGGTCATGGCCTCCATGATCGGAGGCTGGGCCGTAGGCGGCCTCGACAAGATCCCGCCCTCGTTCGCGGTGATCTCGAGTGGCGCGAAGGGCGACTACCGGGTGCTCTGGGTCGGCCGCGCAGACGGCGAGCCGTTCCCGCCGCCGGGTGGTGACCCCGCGGGGATCATGCCCGCCGGCGACGATTCGCTTCGGTACGCGCTCACCGGCCGAGGCGGCCTCACCGCGCTCGACACCGGGCGCCCGCTCGCCGGCCCCGGTAACGACGCCCTGCTCGCTGCGATGAACGAGATCCTCTCAGGCACAACCTCGCACGGCGGGGCCCTGTTGGCGCCGTTCGGCGTGCGATTCCTCGTGGCGCCCGACGCGCAGCTTCCTTCCGGCGACCAGGCACGATTGGAGGCTCAGCTCGATCTCGATCGCATCCCGGCC
>Ga0315278_10003720_pt1 | contig 13684 bp, 13 predicted proteins | sample YL17G06_0_MG_FD_203880 | JGI IMG/M metagenome (GOLD analysis project Ga0315278, IMG submission 203880) | Sediment microbial communities from Yellowstone Lake, YNP, Wyoming, USA - YL17G06_0 | ecosystem: Environmental > Aquatic > Freshwater > Lake > Sediment | place: USA: Wyoming | collected...
AACGAGCTGCTCGACCCTGCGATCCGGCCGCTCCACCTCAGTGACACCGAGAAGGACGACCTCGTCGCCTTCCTCGAATCGCTTACCGGCAGCAACGTGGGCGCGATCGTCGCCGACGGCCTCGCCGCGCCCGTGGGCGATCCGGGGTGACGGTGGGGTCTCCCCTGGCGTCGTCACGGCAGCGACGCGCCCTTCCGCGGCCGTTATGTCAAATCCGGCGCCAATCGTTCCTATCCCCCTGCATCGGGCCGCTATGGTCTCATTGGGCCAACGCGAGGGCCTTGTAGGCAATTCGGTGAAAGGGTGTCAGGCAAAATCGCCGCCCGCTTTTCGGCTGAGGTTTTCGCTTCGAGGCGGGGTCAGCGTCGCGCGCCCTGGGTTACGCTACCGACAGGCGGCGAGCAGCCGCGCCACCGCGGCCGCGGGATCCTCGGCCGCCATCACTTCACGGATGACGGCGACGCCGTGCGCGCCCGCCTGCAGCACCGCGGCGGCGTTTTCCACGGTGACGCCGCCGACCGCGTAGACGGGGATCGCGAAGCGGGTCACGGTGCGCAGCGCCTCGATCCCCTGCGGCGGCCCGAAGGCCGCCTTCGCCGGCGTCTCGTAGACCGGGCCGAAGAGGACGAAGTCGCAGCCTTCCCGGAGAGCCCGCTCGACTTCGGCGGCGGAGTGCGTCGAGCGCGCGACGAGCTTCGTCGGCCCGACGAGGCGTCGAGCGACGTCGGTCGGAAACGAGTCGGCGGGAAGCACGACGCCATCGGCGCCAGCGGCGAGCGCGACGTCGATCCGGCCGTTGACGAGCAGCCGGGCGCCGACGCGTCGGCATTCGGCAACGAGCGCTTCGGCGAGCGCGAAGAGCGCGCCGCCCTCGAGGTCTTTCTCGCGAAGCTGGACGAGCCGCGCGCCGGCCGCGAGTGCCGCGCGCACGATCTCGACGAGCGGCCCGCCGCGGGTTGCCTGGCGATCGGTAATGACGAGGAGCCGCGGGAGACCGCTACTCAATCATCTGCTCGAGCGGGCTCGAGGCGGTTGCGTAGAGCTTCTTGCCGATGCGGCCGGCGAGAAACGCCTTGCGTCCCGCCTCCACCGCCTGGCGCATCGCCTCGGCCATGAGGATGGGGTTCTTGGCGCCGGCGATCGCGGTGTTCATCAGCACCGCATCGCAGCCGAGCTCCAGGGCGATCGCCGCGTCCGAGGCCGTGCCGACGCCGGCATCGACGATGACCGGGACCTGGATCTGTTCGAGTATGATCTGCAGATTGAACGGATTGCGAATGCCGAGCCCCGAGCCGATCGGCGCAGCCAGCGGCATCACGGCCGCGCAGCCCATCTCTTCGAGCCGCTTGCAGGCGATCGGGTCGTCCATGATGTAGGGGAGAACCGCGAAGCCTTCCTTGACGAGCACGCGGGCAGCCTCGAGGGTTGCCGGAACGTCGGGGAAAAGGGTCTTCGGATCGCCGATCACTTCGAGCTTCACGAGATTGCCCACGCCCGCTTCTCGGGCGAGGTGCGCGGTGCGGATCGCCTCTTCGGCCGTGTAGCAACCGGCGGTGTTTGGCAGGATCGTGTACTGTTTGGGGTCGATGTAATCGAGGAGGTTCTCCCGGCTGGCGTCCGTGATGTTGACACGACGGACCGCCACGGTGACGATCTCGGCTCCGGAAGCCTCCACCGCGCGGCGTGTCTCCTCGAAGTCCTTGTACTTTCCCGTCCCGAGGATCAGCCGCGAGCCGTACTCCCGGCCGGCGAGAACGAATGGGTCTTTCAACATCTCGGAGCTCAGCCTCCACCGACGAATTGGACGATCTCGATCGTGTCACCTTCGCGGATCGCCCGCGACGCATACTCGGCCGTCGGAACGATGTCGCGGTTCAGCTCGACGGCGACCCGCCGTCCGCCGAGCTTCAGCTCGTTGAGCAATTCGGCGATCGTCCTTCCATCCTCGAGCGGGCGTTCTTCACCATTCAGGGTCACAATCACGAACCCCACTCCGTAACGCGATTTTGCTTTCTTTACAACGGCGGTTCGGTCTCGTAAAACCGCCGCCACTCTCTTCTGATGAACTCCCACGAGCTGCTGACGACGCTGGGGCGACGGATACCGAGGGTGTATGGGAATTGAAGAGGCTACAGGCTTCGGGCTACGGGGAAAGGCGCAAGGAGTCTTTGCCCGCAGCCTGTAGCCAGCTTGGAGTCGCGATGGCCAAAATTCAACGCGCACTGATCTCCGTCAGCGATAAGACGGGTCTCGTCGATTTCGCCAAAACGCTCGCCGCCCTCGGGGTGGAGCTGCTCTCGACCGGCGGCACGGCGAAGCTATTGCGCGATGCGGGTCTCAGCGTCGTGCAGGTCTCCGACTACACCGGCCAGCCCGAGATCCTCGATGGCCGCGTGAAGACGCTTCATCCGAAGGTTCACGGCGGACTGCTCGCGATCCGCGACAACGCCGATCACCAGAAGCAGCTCGCCGCGCAGGGCTTCGGCACGATCGATCTGGTGGTCGTGAACCTCTACCCCTTCGAAGCGACGATCGCCAAGCCACAGGCCACGTTCGCCGATGCGATCGAGAACATCGACATCGGCGGCCCGGCGATGATCCGCTCCGCGGCGAAGAACCATGCGTTCGTGACGGTGATCGTCGATCCCGCCGACTACTCGCGCGTGCTCGAGGAAATGCGCTCGAGCGGCGGCACGGTCTCGGCCGCGACCAAACGCGAGCTCGCCAAGAAGGTCTTTCGGACGACCGCGCACTACGACGGCGCGATCGCCGATTACCTCGGCTCACTCGACGGAGCGGATGGCGCGCGGCTGCGATTCGGCGAGACGCTCCATCTCGGGCTCGTCAAGGCGCAGGACCTCCGTTACGGCGAAAACCCGCACCAGCAGGCGGCCTTCTATCGTGACGCCGGCGACCTCGGCCCCGAGCCGTCGGTGGCCAAGGCGAAGCAGCTCCAGGGGAAGGAGCTTTCGTTCAACAACATCGTCGACGCCAACGCCGCGCTCGAGCTCGTGAAGGAGTTCCGCGAGACGGTCGCCGTCGCCATCAAGCACACGAACCCGTGTGGCGTGGCGACGTCGCAGGGATCGCTGGCGGACGCGTTTCGCAAGTGCCGCGCCTGTGATCCGGTGTCGATCTTCGGCGGCATCGTCGGCAGCAATCGCGAGGTCGACGGCGAGGCGGCCGAGGAAATGAAGGACATCTTTCTCGAGGTCGTCATCGCCCCGTCGTTCAGCGCCGATGCGCGGAAGATCCTTTCGGCCAAGAAGAACGTGCGTCTGCTCGAGGTGCCGTTCGCCGAGTACCGGCCGGCCGGCCTCGACATGAAGAAGGTCGTCGGCGGCATGCTGGTGCAGGACCGCGATCTCGGCGCGCTCGACATGCGCGAGTGCAAGGTGCTCTCGAAGCGAAAGCCGACCGACGCCGAGCTTCGCGCGCTCGGCTTCGCCTGGAAGGTCTGCAAGCACGCCAAGTCGAACACCATCGTGCTGGCACGCGAGGATTCCGTCGTCGGCGTCGGCGCGGGGCAGATGAGCCGCGTCGACTCCGCGCGCCTGGCCGTGATGCGAGCGCAGACGCACAAACTCTCGACCGCGGGCACGGTCGTCGCCTCGGACGCCTTTTTCCCGTTTCCCGACGCGCTCGAGGTCTGTGCCGAGGCCGGTGCCACCGCGGTCGCGCACCCTGGCGGCAGCATCCGCGATCCGGAAGTCGTCGCAGCGGCCGACCATCACGGCATGGCGATGGTGCTGACCGGGATGAGGCATTTCCGACATTGAGGGCAGAGGCTACAGGCCACGGGCTACAGGAGAGGAAGCAAGGTGTCTTTGCCCGTAGCCCGTAGCCCGTAGCCTGTAGCCGATGAAAGTCCTCGTCATAGGTTCCGGCGGTCGTGAGCACGCGCTCTGCTGGAAGATCCGCCAGAGCCCGCGCGTACGCGAGCTCTACTGCGCGCCGGGCAACGGGGGCATCGCCGACGTGGCGCGATGCGTGTCGATCGCGGCCGACGACGCAGCCGGTATCACGAGCTTCGCGCTCGAGAAGAATATCGGCCTCACGGTAGTGGGACCGGAGCTGCCGCTCACACTCGGACTGGTCGACGAGCTCGAGAAGCGCGGCCTTCCCGCTTTCGGTCCGCGCCGCGACGGTGCGAGGCTCGAGGGGAGCAAGGCCTTCGCCAAGGAGCTCCTCGAGCAATGCCGTGTTCCGACGGCTGCATTCGGCGTCTTCTCCGACGTCGAGGCCGCTCGCGCCTTCGTGCGGGCGACTGGGACGCCGATCGTCGTCAAGGCGGATGGGCTCGCCGCGGGGAAAGGCGTTACCATCTGCACGAGCGAGGCCGAGGCATTCGCGGCCATCGATCAGAGCCTGCGCGAGCGAGCCTTTGGCGAAGCAGGCGCGTCGGTGGTGATCGAGGAGTTTCTCGAGGGAGAAGAAGCGTCGTTTCTAGCGCTCACCGACGGGGAGACGGTGCTGCCGCTCGCGTCCTCGCAGGATCACAAGCGAATCCTCGATGGCGATCGGGGACCGAACACGGGGGGCATGGGCGCCTACTCGCCCGCGCCCGTCGTCACCCAGGTCGTCCACGATCGCGTGATGCGCAAGGTGCTCGCGCCCGTGGTCGCAGGTCTGAAGGGGCGGGGCATCCGGTACCAAGGCGTCCTCTATGCCGGCTTGATGATTCGCGGCGACGAGCCGAAGGTCCTCGAGTTCAACGTGCGCTTCGGTGACCCCGAGTGTCAGGCGTTGCTCGTGCGGCTCGAGACCGACATCGTGGAGCTGATGATGGCCGTCGTCGAGCGTCGCCTCGCCGCTCAGCGTATCCACTGGGACGCCCGGCCCGCGGTCTGCGTCGTGCTCGCCGCAGAGGGCTATCCAGGAGAGGTGGCCAAGGGCGACGAGATCTCCGGCCTCGATGGACTGCGCAGCTGGCCGGACGGCGTGGTGTTCCACGCCGGCACCGCTCGCCGCGATGGCAGGATCGTGACCGCTGGTGGCAGGGTCCTCGGCGTGACGGCCCTCGGGGCGACGCTGCCAGAGGCGATCGATCACGCCTACACGGCCGTCGGCAAGATCCGCTGGCGCGGCATGCACTGCCGCCGCGATATCGGCAGGCGTGCACTGGAGAAGGGAGACTCGTGAAGCCGAAGAGCCAGGTGGCGATTCTGATGGGTAGCGATAGCGACTGGGAGATCATGTCGATCGCGGCGAAGCGGCTCGAGGCGTTCGGCGTCGGTTGCGAGGTTCACGTGCTCTCCGCGCACCGGACCCCGCGACGCACGGCCGCCTATGCCGCCGGCGCCCCGGGCCGCGGCATCAAGGTCTTCATCTGCGGCGCGAGTGGCGCCGCGCACCTCGCCGGGGCCGTGGCCGCGCAGACGACTCTTCCCGTGATCGGCGTGCCGCTCGACGCCTCGAGCCTACAGGGGCTCGACGCACTGCTCGCGACCGTACAAATGCCCAGAGGGGTTCCTGTCGCCACGGTGGCCGTCGGCGCCGCGGGTGCCGAGAACGCGGCGATCCTCGCGGCGCAGATCTTGGCGCTCTCCGATGCGAAGCTCGCCGGCAAGCTCGCCGCCTTCAAAGAGGAGCTCGAGCAAAGGGCGGTCGCCGCCGACCAAAAGCTTCAGAGGTCGCGCACGAGTGGATGACGTCGAGCGCGCCGTGGCGGCGCTCGAGCGCGGCGGCGTGATCGTGTACCCGACCGAGACGGTCTACGGCCTCGGCGTAGATGCTGCCGCGGAAGCGGCGCTCGCGCGGCTCGGCTCCTTGAAAGGACGCGACCGCGGCAAGCCGGTCTCGGTGCTCGTCGCCTCGCGCGCGATGCTCGACGAAATCGTGGGCGCGGTCACGGGCGTCGCCGAGCGGCTCATCGAGAGATTCTGGCCCGGCGCTCTCACGCTGGCCTTTGCAGCGAAGCCGCATGTCTCGAGCGCACTCACCGGCGGGGGAAGGACGATCGCGGCACGAATCTCGAGCGAGCCGCTCGCTCGAGCGATCGTCGAGCGCTTGCGGCGGCCGCTGACGGCCACCAGCGCCAATCCGGGAGGCGCGCCCGCGGCGGTCGACGTCGCCGCGGCGCGAGCGTATTTCGGGCCGCGCGTCGATGCCTACGTCGACGGCGGCCGCGCCCTCGGCGGCGCCGGCTCGACGGTAGTCGATTGCTCGACGGACGTCCCGAGGCTCGTCCGCGAAGGAGCGATTCCGCTCGCCGCCATCGAGGCGGTGGCGGGGATGCGCTTGCGGCGGGAATGAGATAGCTTCGTGAGCGCATGCCCGCCGTCCGGCCGTTTCGCGGCATCCTCTACGATGCGGCTGTCGTCGGCCCGATCGCGTCGGTCGTGGCGCCTCCCTACGACGTCGTCGGGCGTGAAGAGCAGAATCGTCTCTACGAGGCGAGCCACTTCAACGTGATCCGGCTCGATCTCTCCCGGGAGAGTGATCGCTATGGTAGCGCGAGCCGCACCTTCGCTCAGTGGCGCGCGCAGGGCGCGCTCGCGCGTGACCGTGACCCAGCGTTCTACGTCTACGCGCAGCGCCACCGCCTGAAGAGCGGGAAGGATCACGAGCGCTTCGGTTTTTTCACGCGTTTGCACCTCGAGGAGTTCACTTCGGGAAACGTCTTGCCGCACGAAAAGACGCTGGCGTCGCCGAAGGCCGATCGCCTCGCGCTCCAACGCGCCTGCCGCGCGAACCTGAGCGCGATCTTCGGCCTCTATTCTTCGCCCGGCTTCTCGCTCGCCGAAGCCGCGCGCGCTGCGCTCGGGGCTCCGCCCTGGACCGATTTCACGGATGCCGCCGCTGTGCGGCATCGGCTCTGGCGGCTCACCGACGGAGCGATGCAGCGCACGCTCGAGTCCCGGCTCGAGGCGCGAACGGTCTACATCGCCGACGGTCATCACCGCTACGAGACCGCGCTCCGCTACCGCGACGAGATGCGCGGAGAGACGGGCCGCCGAGGCGGGGAGGAGCCCTTCGACTACGTTCTCGCGTATCTCGCCAACATGGATGAGCCGGGGCTCGTCGTGCTGCCGACGCACCGCCTGCTGCGGGAACTGCCGATCGCTGCGCGGCCGCTCGTTGAGCGCCTGCGCAGCCGCTTCCGTGTCGAAGAGGTCCCGCGCTCCGCCGGCCGGAGCGCGTTCGTCGCCCGCCTGCGCTGCGGCGCGGGCGAGCGCCGGATCGGCGTGGTGCTCCGCGGGGAGGATCGGTTCTTCGTCCTCACGACGCGCGACGGCGAGAACGACGAGCGGCTCGCCGGCTCCACCGCCCTCCGCCGCCTCGACGTGACCCTACTGCATGGCCTCGTGCTCGAGGGGCCCGGCAGCATTCTCGCGCTCGACGCGCACCACGAGGCGGAGGCCGGACGCCTCGTCTATTCGAAAGACGAGGACGAGGCCGTCGTCCGCGTCGAGTCGGGAGAGTTTGCCGCCTCGTTTCTGCTCAACGCTACCGGCGTCGACGAGGTGCGCGCCGTCTCGGAGGCGGGCGAGACGATGCCCGAGAAGTCGACGTACTTTTATCCGAAAGTCGCCACGGGATTGGTGTTCAACGTTCTCGACGAGTGAGTAAGGATGGCTATGGGCTACAGGCTACGGGCTCCAGGTAAAGACTCCGTGGAGTCTTTTCCCGTAGCCGGTAGCCCGTAAGCCTGTAGCCCTGATTCCCATGCAGCCTCGCGTCGTCGCGCTCGCACCGATGCCGCCCGAGAAGGCGGCCTACGCGCTCGCCCGCTACAGTCGCTCGCCCGATTCGATCGAAGCGAGCTTGCGCTGGGTGTTCGACCACTCGGCGGGAAAATTCTGGGAGCAGTTCTACTTCGAATACGGTCATGCCTCGATCGCCGACCTCGGCCACGTTGTCGTCTGCTTCGAGAACATCTCGGAGCTCGCCGCCATCCATGTCGAGGACGAGCGCCTGTGGGACGGACAGGCGAAGTCGAGCCGCTATCAGGACTTCGCGAAGCTCGGCTACCACGTGCCGGGGGAGGTGGGCGAAGCGGACGTCGCAGCGTTCCGAGCCGCGGCCGACGGCTTGTTCGCGGCGTACCGCGAGCTGCTTCCACCGATCGAGGCCTTGCTCCGCAGCCGCAATCCCCGGCCCGCGGAGATGAAGGAAGCGGTCTACGCGCGCAACGTCGCGGCGCGCGCCTTCGACGTCGTCCGCTACGTGCTGCCGCTCGCCGTGCCGACCAACGTCGGCGAAGTCGCGAGCATCCGTACGCTCGAGAAGCAGATCGGCCACCTCCTCGCCGCTCCGTACGCGGAGGTGCGTGCCGTCGGGGAGCAGCTCAAGGCGGCCTGCGAGGAACCTCCGCTCGACGTCTGGGGCGAGCTCGTCGGCTCCGTCGCCGGCGTTGCGGTGGAGCCGCTCGCGCCGACGCTCGCACGCCATGCCCGCCCCAACGAGTACTGGCGGAAGGCGTATGCCGCGCTCGCCCAGATCGCCGCGGAGGAGCTTCGGCTGGGGGAGCCCGCGTCCGCGCCGCTCGTCGACCTCGTTCCCGAGCACCCGCTGGAGATCGAGCTCGCCGCCACGCTCCTCTATCGCGCGAGCCACTATCCGTACCGGCAGATTCTCGCGGCGGTCTCGGAATGGAGCGAAGCGAAGCGGCGAGAGGTCGTCGCGGCGGCGCTCGCTGATCGCGGGCGCGACGAGCTCCTGCCCGAGCTTCAGGGCGGCTATCGGCTGATCTTCGACGTGTTGATGGACGTCGGCGGCTGGCGTGACATGCATCGCCATCGACGCTGCCAGCAGGTGCGACAGGCGTTCACGTTCGCACATGGCTACGACGTGCCGTCGCTTCTCACCGAGGCGGGGGTCGAGAGTGTGTACCGCTCCGCCATGGACGCGGCCGCGGCCGCCGCGCACCGCCTCGAACCCGCCGCCGCCGCGTATCTCCTGCCGTTCGGCCATCGCGTGCGGTGCCTTTTCAAGATGGATTACGCCGAGGTCGAGTACGTGTCGCGGTTGCGCTCCGGGGTGAAGGGACATTTCTCGTATCGCCGGGTTGCGTGGGAGATGAAGCAGGTGCTCGCCAAGCGCCATCCCTTCCTCGCGGAGGCGATCGAGGCGACGCCCCCCTGGATCGAGGACTCGCTCAAACGATGAGCGATGAGCGTGCGTCACGAATCGCGCCCGTCGGGCGCGATCAAGGGGGATGCAACATCCCACCGAGCGAGCCCTTCGAGCGGGGCGTGGCGCTCTTCAATCGCCGCGTCTATTTCGAATCGCATGAGGTCTGGGAAGAGCTCTGGAGCGTCGCCGAGGATCGCGAGAAGAAGTTCATCGCCGCGCTGATCCAGATGGCGGCGGCGTTGCATCTGCGCTTCGAACGAGGAGGCGGCCGCGGTACGCGCAATCTGCTCGTGCAGGCGCTCACCGCGCTCGAAGATTATCGTCCGAGCTACCACGGCGTCGACGTCGAGCGCCTCTACTCTGAGCTCACCACCTACACGGAGCGCGTAGAGGAGCGAAAGGAGAGCGAGGCGGGCTGGCTCGACCGCTGGCTCGCGCCGAGAATCCGCCTCCTCTGAGCTCGTTGGCACGCGGCTCGCTAACCTTGAAGCGAAAATACTTGGACCCATAGAGCGTGCCGCGCCCGCACCCGACTTGGCCGCCACGAGCTTCTTCCTCGGCGCCTCTCGCGCCTCCAAAGACGGCCCCGCGGCTCATCTGCCGCTCGCGACGCGTCCGAGCCGGGTGCGGGCTCGGCACGCTTCTTGGCCGAAATTATTTTCGCTTCTAAGGTTAGCCGATCGCCGAACGGCGACAGCCGATCGCCCGATTAGACAGCCAACCGCGAATCGGGGATCATGCCCGCGTGGAGATCGCCGAGGAAGAAGTGCGGCAGGGGCTCCGCCGCGCGCGTTACGTCACGACCAATCGCGTCGAGACCGCGGTCTACGTGGCCCTGGTCCTCGAGAAGCCACTGCTCGTCGAGGGGCCGGCCGGCGCCGGCAAGACCGAGCTCGCCAAGGTCCTCGCCGAGATGCTCTCGACGGATCTCGTTCGCCTGCAGTGCTACGAGGGGCTCGACGAGGCGCGCGCGCTCTACGAGTGGAACTACCAGAAGCAGCTGCTCCGCTTGCAGGCCGACCGCACGGGGGCTTCGTGGGAAGCGCTGTCGAAAGACATCTTCTCGCGCGAGTACCTGCTCGAGCGACCGCTGCTGCACGCGATCACTGCGCCGCGGCGGGTGGTGCTGCTGATCGACGAGGTCGACAAGTCCGACGAGGAGTTCGAAGCGTTTCTCCTCGAGGTGTTGTCGGATTTCCAGGTGTCGGTGCCTGAGCTCGGCACAATTCCGGCGCGCCACCGTCCGGTCGTCGTTCTGACCTCGAACTGCACGCGAGAGCTGTCCGAAGCGCTGAAGCGGCGCTGCCTGCACCTCTACATCGACTTCCCGGGTGTCGAGAAGGAAGCCGAGATCCTGGCTCTGAAGGTTCCCGAGGCCGACGAGCGCCTGCGCGGCGAGGTCGCTCGCTTCGTGAACCGCCTGCGCAAGCTCGATCTCAAGAAATCTCCTTCGATCGCCGAGACGCTCGACTGGTGCCGCGCGCTGCTCGCGCTCGGCGTCACGGGGCTCGACCCGCCGGCCGTGCGCCGCACGCTGAGCTTGCTCCTCAAGCACGAAGAGGACGTGCGCAAGGCGGAGCCCAAGGTCGCGGCGCTCGCGCGCGAAGCGGCGGGCTCCTGAGGCTCAGGGGGTTGAGGCCGGCGGTTCGGGGCGCAGCGCTCTCGAGGGCTCGGTTGGCGGCGTCGCGCAGCTTCGGTATCGAGCACCTGCGGTGCGGCGTCGCCTACCGGCGCCGCGGCGGCGAAGCCAAGCAGCTCCGGTTCTTCGCCGTCGAACGACAAGCCGCGAGAACCCGCCGATGTCGGTCTTTGACGCTCTCGGAAGCCGCGACCTCGCGGACGATCTGTCGTCGAGGTGACGATCGTCGCGGCGAGTCACGATCCGTCCGTTGACCTCTCCGCGCTCCCCTGTGACGATCCGCAGCGACGCTTCGAGCCGACATGCGCAGAATTCTGACCGAGTTCCTGCAGGAGGTGCGCGCCGCGGGTGTGCCGATCTCGCTCGCCGAGTCGATCGACGCGTTGCGCGCCGCCGCCGCCGTCGGCGTCGAGCGCGAGCCCCTGCGCGAAGCGCTCGCCTCGGCCGTCGTCAAGGACGAGGTGGACCGGCCGATCTACGACGAGGTCTTCGAGCGGTTCTTCTCCGCGGGTCGAGCAGAGGCGCGAGCGAAGAAGCGAGCCGCAGCGGGCGGCGGCATGTCCGGGGGAGCCGGAAAAGGAGAGCAGTCGGCCGGGCACGGCGAGCCTCGCGAGGAGCGAACGGAGCGGCGTGCGGCACGGCCGGTGATCGCTTCGGCCCTTCCGGCCGAGCCGACACGGCGCCCCGGCGATCGGAGCCCCGAGGTCGAACGATGTCAACGGCGCCGCCGCCTTCTCGCACGCCCGTTTCGCGAGCTCGAGCCGCTCGAGGCCGAGGAGCTTCCGGCGCTCGCCGCGGAGCTCGCTCGGCGCTTTCGCGGCCGCCTGCGCCGGCGGCTACGGCGGGCGCGGCGCGGCCGGCTCGATTTCCGCCGCACGCTCCGCCGCTCGATCGCGCACGGCGGCGCGCCGTTCGACCTCGAGCTCCGCCGCCGCCGGCCTGGCACGATCGACCTCGTCGCGCTCTGTGACGTGTCCGGATCGGTTCGCCACGCGACGGACTTCTTCGCGGCGCTCGTCTCTCCCTGCCGCGACCTGCTGCGCAGTCTTCGCGTGTTCCTCTTCGTCGATCGCGCGGTCGAGGCGACGTTCGAAGGCGGGCGTCTCGTCCCACACGCGCCGCTCGACGTGTACGCGTTCTCCGACTTCGGGCAGACGCTGGTGGATTTCGAGCGGGGCTTCGCCGCGGCGCTCGGCCGCAGCACCGTTCTTCTCGTGCTCGGCGACGCGCGCAACAACCGTCGCCCGGCGCGTGCCGACGTGCTCGGACGCCTCGGGTCGCGCGTGCGCGCGGTCTGGTGGCTCGTGCCGGAGTGCCGCGCGCGCTGGGGGGGCGGCGACAGCGCGATCGAGGCGTATCGTCCCTTCTGCGATGCGATCCTCGAGTGTGCCGACGGTGCCGCGTTACTGGCGGCGCTCGATCGGCTGACGCGATGACGCGATCCGTACGGGCGTCGAGGCCGTGAAGGAGCGCCCTCCCGCCTGGTACTCCGCCTCCGCGAAGAAGGCGACGAATCCGTCCGCCGGGGGCGCGACGTCTGCGGTGAAACCGTCGCCTTCCCGGCGTGCGTCGACCGACCGCCAGCGGGCACTGCGAAAATCCCGGCTCGGTGATTCGGCTTGCCAGACCCGAACGCGGGTCGGCGGTTCGTCGGAGGCGACCGTCGCGAGCGCCGGGGCCGCTTCCACCCAGCGCAGCCGAGGGAGCGGCCTTTGCTGCGCAACGCGCTCCACGAATGCCGCCACCGTTGCCGTTGCGCGTCCGTCGGAACCGGCGTCATGTCCGGCATTCGGCACGCAGAGCAGCGACTTCGGACCGGGAAGATCCGGCCAGTAGAGATTCACCGCATCGAGCTCCCAGTAGGGATCGTTCGATCCGTTGATGACGAGCTTCGGGACTCGCGCGAGCGAGTCGCGGTAGGCGTAGGGATCGACCATCGCGACGAGCTTCCGTCCACGCTCGGTTCCGATCAGCGACTGCAGAGCGCGCTCGGTGTAATCACCGAGCATGTCGCTGTAACGGCTCCAGACGGCGAGCTGATTCCTCATCTGCGCACCGAAGTTCAGGTTGTCGAATCCCACGGGGACGATACCCGCGACGCGGGGATCGGCGACCGCCGCGAGCCACGCCGTCCAGCCTCGCTTGGAGGCGCCGGTGACGACGAACGACCGCGGCGGCTCCCGCTGCTCCTGGCGTGCGAGCCCCTCGACCGCATCCATCGCCTGGATCGCGGCCTTCGTCATCGGAAAGAGCAGCGGCCAGTCGACGTCTTGGCTGCCGAGATACTGCTCGAACGTATAGGCGATGAGGCCGTCTTCGCTTTGGCCGAAGAACGGCTGATTCGGCACGTTGCGAACGAGCGCGACCGTGACCCCCGCCTCCTCGGCGAGCTGCAATTCGTCGAGGTAGGCGCGTTTGCCATCGCCCCCGATGATCAGCACGGCAAGCTCTGGGTGGGTCGGCTGGGGCGGAAGGGTGATGCGGAGCGTGTGGCGCCAGACGAAGCCGCGCCAGGTTTGCGAGGTGAGCTCGGCCTCGACCACGCGGGCATCGCCCGTGTGGCGTTCGGACTGCTTCTCCCAGTGTGCCGATGAGTCGGGACGGTGGACGAAGTCGAGAAGCTCCGCGGAGCGAGCGGAGAGGGGCAACAGCAGGAGAGCAGCCAAGACGGCCCGTCGGCCGATTCGCGAGATCTTCCCCAACACGATTCTCGTTATGCAGCGCGATCATCCGGAGATCTACGGGTATTTGCGGGGTCGGACCGGTGAACGAATCCGCGCCCGAGCGTCCCGTGTGGTAGGATCCGGCCATGCGCTGGGTCCGGTATCGGGAAGGCGGCCGCGTTTTCTACGGGGTTCTCGAGAAGGATGCGATCCGCGAGGGTGTCGGAAACCCCTTTCACGGCTGGCAAGAGAACGGCCATCGCGTGTCGCTTGCCAGTGCGGAGCTTCTCGCCCCGAGCGAGCC
>Ga0315278_10003721_pt1 | contig 13683 bp, 10 predicted proteins | sample YL17G06_0_MG_FD_203880 | JGI IMG/M metagenome (GOLD analysis project Ga0315278, IMG submission 203880) | Sediment microbial communities from Yellowstone Lake, YNP, Wyoming, USA - YL17G06_0 | ecosystem: Environmental > Aquatic > Freshwater > Lake > Sediment | place: USA: Wyoming | collected...
TCAAAAGCGACACTCCATAAAAAACTGACTGACTTTTTCGGCCATGGTTCCTTCGGACTCACCCCAGAAATGGTCAACGCCCGGGTAAATGACGCATTCCTTTGGTTCCGGTAATTTCGCGACAAGTTGTTTGAGATCGTGGGGCTCGATAAATTCATCATTCGCTCCGCTGATAAAGAGCTTGGGCTTTGTATAGTGATCCAACAGCTCCGCGGGCTGGATAAAAGGGGAAATGCCGGCCACAGCCTGGACCCTCATATCTTCCACCGCGACCGCAATGGCTACGGTACTGCCGAAGGAATAACCACAGATTCCCATTTTACCCGCGTCGATCTTCGTCTGCTTCTCGGCGAACGAAATAGCCGCCCGGGCATCATCTTTCTCACCGAGGCCCCCTCCAAAATGGCCGCCGCTTTTGCCTACCCCACGAAAGTTAAATTTGAGCCAGGCCAGGCCTCGTTCTCCCAATTTCTCGCAGATGGCGTGAACTACATTATTGTACATGTTGCCGCCATAAAGGGGATGGGGATGGCAAACCACCACCAACCCGAATGGCCCGTTTCCTTCCGGAAGGGCCAACACACCTTCCAGGGTTATATCATGGCATGGGAATTCAATCTTTTCCATTTTTCACCACAGAGAAACGGAGAGCACTGAGATTACAAATTTCGTAAAGATTTTTGTAAATTTTAGGCATTTGAGGCATTTAACCGCATTTAAGGCATTTTCTTCGGTTGCAGCTCTGCTGCGCCTGTGTCTCTGTGGTGAATTTATTTTTTTAACAACGTCGCAAACCCTTTCTGCAGGGTCTGCGGAAAATCTTTCGCCGTGATCAGGAGGCTCTGGACATAGGCCTCAATCTCCATATGAGTCATCTTGTCCAGTCCCGTGCCCCAGTCCACCGCCCGCTTGGCCAAGCCGAGCGCTAAAGAAGGCCGCTGAAGGAGCTTCGCCAACAAAGCCTGGGTCTTTTCTTCCAGGGCGGCTTCCGGGCAGATCTGGTTGACCAGGCCCATCTCGTACGCTCTCTTGGCCGGGATCATGTCTCCGGTCATGATCAGCTCTTTGGCCCAAACCGGACCGAGCATCCGCGTCAGGCGACTCGTCCCGCCGCAATCCGGAATGATGCCGAGAATGATTTCGGGCACCCCCAGGGTTGCGTTCTCGGAAGCGATGCGGAAGTCCGCCGTCAAGGCCAATTCCAACCCCAACCCGCCGCAGAAACCCTGGATTTTCGCTACGATGGGCTTCTCGATGCGTTCGATCCGGTTCAAGATGGCTTGAATATTCTCGATATCTTCCCGCAAGCGGATTCCCGCGGCCCTCCCGTCATCCTGGCCCACCTTCGCCAAAAAGTTGAAGTCGATGCCCGCCGAGAAGACCGGCCCTGCTCCCTGGAGTAATAAGACCCGGGCTTCGAGGTTAATGCTGAGTTCGGAGAAAGCCTGGCGAATCCCCTCCAACACGTCTCCATTGATGGCATTCCGTTTTTCCGCGCGATTGAGCGTAACGATGCCGACGCCGTCCTTCACTTCCCAATGGACCGGTTGATTGGACATAACACCTCCCTTAAAAACGGTTTCGAGTTACGCCCCCTCACCCTTCCCGTTCGGCTGAGCTCACGTCGATGCCCTCTCCCCCGGAAACGGGGGAGAGGGCGGGGGTGAGGGGGAGTCCGCTGAGTTGCGCAATTTCTTCCACGATCCGGCGGGTAAATTCTTCTCCCCCCGATTCTCCCCTGGAGTAAATCGGCTGGCCGATTTTTACGTGCACTTCCGTCCTAAATTTTTTCTCATTGTACCGGATGCCCACCGGGATAAAGGGGATGGCTTTATCTCCATGCCATCCCGCCTTTTCCTGGGTCCGCAGGAGGCGCTCGACGAAACGGTGCTTCCCCCGACCCACTGCGTGGGGGTAATAGGTGCCTTCCGGGAAAAGGACGACAAATTCTCCCTCTTTCAAAAGCTGTTCCACGTAACGAAAAGAGCCCAGGCTCTTTACCGGATTTAACCGGTGGATGGGAACTCCTCCCAAAGAGGATATAAAATGCCGCACACCCGGGTAAACGAAGAGCTCCTGCTTGGCAATAAAGTTCAACGGCCTCCAGGCCGCCAGACCCATAATCGGAATGTCTGTCCAAAACTGGTGCTTGGGTAGCAGAATGGCCGGGCCTGCGGGAGGAATATTTTCCCGCCCTTCCACTTTGATGCGGTAGACGCAGTTAAAGGAGACATAGCCGACGCTCCGAATGAATCGATAAAGTATATTACTTCGCCGCACGTCCAATTTCATTCCCATCCACCCTTACCGGTCTCCCAAATTATCACAGCGCAGCCCGGGAATCAATAAGATGAAATCGGAAATGGGAAGAAGTTGGCTTCATAATTTCCAGCGGCTCAGAGGGCTCGGGGGCCAGGGCGCTGAGCTTGGCATCCTGAGGCGCTGCGATCTCCGTAGATGGGGCGGGAAGATGCACCCCGCCAGCTCCGACGGAAAGATGGCTTTATTTTCTTGCCCTGTTTCCGCCCGGCCGAGGCTGCCGGCGCTCACCACCCTGGCCCCCGAGCCCCGTCACGGTGGTGGCCTTCGAGCGAAGGCCTTATGGATCACCCGGGGATTATTCTCAACAAGTGTCACCCGGCCTGCTTACAACAGAAGGCGAGGATAATTTCGCTTGACACTCAATGAGAGGAGAGGTTATGTATTTTTAAGATGAATCAGGCAGGGGAAAAGAAGAACCGCAATTAAAAGGGACGAAAACATCGAAAAGTGGGACCGGGTTACAGGGTACATTCTTCTTTTCATCGGGGTTATTGGGGCCTTTAGTTCGACCCAGCTCTCCATGGGAAAGTTTAAACACCCCGGGCCGGGGTTCTTTCCCTTTGGGTTGGCCGTCATTCTGGCTTTTCTGGCCCTTGCCTTGATATTGCAGAGCCGGAGGAAGGAGGAAGTCCCTGCTCCATTTTGGCCGGAGCGGACCTGGCGCCGTCCCCTTTTGGGCGCCGCTGTCTTCCTCCTATATGCCTTTTCCCTGGGGTACCTGGGGTTTATCTTAACCACCTGTCTCTTCCTGGTCGTCTGGATGTGGGGCGTTGAACGGATTCGGTGGCTTACCATCATAACGATCTCGATCGGGGTCACGGCGGTTCTCTATTTCATATTTGAATATTTCCTCGAAGTTCCCCTGCCCACCGGTTTTTGGAGTTGACGAAGGGGCGAGGTTATGAGTGAAATATGGGCAATGTTTCAAGGGTTGGGGAGCGGTTTCGGTATCGCCTTCAGCCTGAATAATTTAACCTTTGCTTTCATCGGAGCGGTTCTGGGCACCGTCGTCGGGATCCTTCCCGGACTCGGCCCGGCCGCCACCATCTCTCTTCTCCTACCCCTCAGTTTCAAGATCGGGTCTCCGGTCACCTCCATTATCATGATGGCCGGGATTTTCTACGGGGCGATGTACGGGGGTTCGACAACCTCGATACTGGTGAATATTCCCGGAGAGGCCGCTTCTGTTGTTACCTGCATCGATGGCTATCAGATGGCTTTAAAAGGGCGGGCGGGTCCGGCCCTGGGAATGTCCGCAATCGGTTCCTTCATCGCCGGTACCATCGGGGTCATCGGCCTGACCTTCGTTGCTCCCCCCCTCGCTGAATTTGCCCTGCAGTTCGGTCCACCGGAATATTTTGCTTTAACCCTCTTGGGATTGGTCATGGCCACCCTTCTCGGGGAAGGCTCGGCCGTGAAGGGGCTGATTATGGTGGTCCTTGGCCTTCTTCTCGGTTCGGTGGGACTCGACCCCATATCCGGAGCAATCCGTTTCACCTGGGGCTTGCACATGCTCCAGGAGGGAATCGATTTTGTAACCCTGGCGATGGGCATGTTCGGCGTGGGAGAGATCTTTTATAACCTGGAGAAAGCCCTGAAGACCGAGCTCGTGACCCGCAAGATCACCCACCTCTGGCCTACATTGAAAGACTGGGCCGATTCAAAGTGGGCCGTGATCCGGGGTTCCTTCATCGGCTTCTTCATCGGGATATTACCCGGCGGCGGAGCCGTGATCTCCTCCCTCGTTTCCTACGCCGTGGAGAAGAAGGTTTCGAAGCATCCGGAAGAATTTGGGAAAGGGGCCATCCAGGGAGTGGCCGGGCCGGAATCAGCGAACAACTCCGCTGCCAGCGCCTCCTTCATCCCTCTTTTGACGCTGGGAATCCCGGGCAATGCAGCCATCGCCATGATCTTCGCCGCGCTTCTCATCCAGGGCGTTCAGCCCGGCCCCTTTCTGATCACGGAGAAGCCGGATATATTCTGGGGTGTCGTGGCCTCCATGTATATCGGGAATGTGATGCTCCTGATTCTAAACCTTCCCATGGTCGGCCTGTGGGTCCAGCTTCTGCGAGTCCCTTATGCCATCCTGGCGCCCATCATCGTCCTTTTCTGTTGTGTGGGGGTTTACAGCATCCGGAATACGGTCTTTGACATTTACGTGATGGGTATTTTCGGAGTGATCGGCTACATCCTGCGCAAGGTGAAGCTGGAGCCCGGACCCATGATCCTGGCTTTTGTTCTGGGCCCGATCATGGAACGGGCGATCCGGCAAGCTCTGCTGATATCCGCGGGAAGCCCCCTGATCTTTTTCACTCGCCCCATCTCGGGCACCCTAATGGGCGGCTTGATTCTCTTTTTCGTGCTTCAGGCTTTCTTCACTCTGCGTAATAGAAAGAAAGTTCCAGACCAGTAGAATATTTTTCAAAGGAGGTAAATCATGAAGAGTAAAATTTTGGGCTGGATGGTTCTATGTTTTTTCCTGTTTCTCCCGGCCGCAGCTGGAGCTGCGGAAAAATTTCCGGCGAAGGCGATCGAACTGGTTGTTCCGTTTGCCGCCGGCGGGTCGACAGATGTCCTGGCCCGTCTGGTCGCCAAGTATGCCCCCAAATATTTCGAAAAACCCCTGGTGGTCGTAAACAAGCCGGGGGGAGGAGGGATCACCGGAACGGAGGGGGTCGTAAGGTCCAAGCCCGACGGCTACACGCTCTATGTAGGGTACGGGTCGGGTCATGACCTGGTCACACCCCACTTCCAGAAGATGCCCTATGCCACATTCCATGATTTGCTCCCGGTTTGCCGCCTTTCGGTTCATTCCATCGTGATGATTATCCGGTCCAATGCCCCTTACAAAACCCTGAAAGAATTCATCGACTGGGGAAGGACGAAAGAGCAGGTGACGGCTTCTGTCTCCACCAAGGCTGGTTCTGTGGACATTGTTTTTCAAGCCGTCGGAAAGGCCACCGGGTTGAAGATGGTGACGGTTCCCTTCCGGGGAGGAGCGGAATCGGTGACGGCGATCATCGGCGGGCAAACCGACTGCGGGGGTAACCATCCTTCGGAGATCATCAGCCACATCAAGGCTGGACGATTGGTTCCCATTGCGGTCGCCCTGGAAGCGAGAGACCCGGCCCTCCCGGATGTCCCCACTTTCAGGGAATTGGGGTACAACGTTGTGGCCGTAGGGTCGGTCAAGGGGGTGGCCGCCCCCAAAGGAACACCTCCGGAAGTCATTGGATACCTCACGGAGCGGTTTAAAAAGGTCTGCGAGGATCCGGAATTCATCAAGTCCATGAAGGACATCGGACAGCCGGTTATGTATCAGGGACCCCAGGAGTTCGGCAAATATCTTAAGGATGGATTTGAAGATTACGGAAAGTTAATCAAGGAGTTTAATATTAAGTTGGAGTGAGCCTTTAAAATTGGCGAGAATTTCTACCCACCTTGTCGTGGCCCGGGGGGCAGGGTGCTGAGCGCGGGCAGCATCGGCCGGGAGAAGACCCAACCCCATGCCCCCCCTTGAGTCTCCGCAAAAAGAGGCGGGGTGTCCTTTCCCGCCTCATCCATGAAAGAACCACCGCCTCATGATGCCAAGCGAAGCCCTGCACCGCATGGTGTACAGGGCGAAGCGCCCTGCCCCCCGGGCCTGGGAAAGACTGTCAATAATGCGCAAATTTTTTAAATTTGGCACCAGATGAGTCCTGGCCCAGACGAAAAGGTCGTCTGTCCATCTCAGGAGATCAAAGCCAGCCAGGAAATTTTGGATTGCGGAAAAGTCCCAAGAGAACAGTTCAAAGAAGATTGGCCACTTTTTTGATGGCGCAGAGTTCGCCGCACATCGTACAGACGTCGCTTTCTTTGGGCATGCTCGATTCGCGGAGCTTCCGCGCCCTCTGCGGGTCAATGGAAAGCCGGATCTGCTCCTGCCAGTTCAGGGCTCTGCGGGCCCGGGCCATCCGGCAATCCATCTCCATAGCCCCTTTCAGGCCGCGGGCGATGTCGCCCGCATGCCCCGCGATCCTGGAGGCAATGACCCCTTCGCGCACATCATCAACCGTCGGCAGCCGCAGGTGTTCCGACGGGGTGACGTAACAAAGGAAGTCCGCGCCCGCCCGGGCGGCAATCGCCCCGCCGATCGCCCCGGTAATATGGTCATATCCAGGAGCGATGTCCGTCACCAGGGGTCCCAAAACATAAAAGGGCGCCCCATGGCAGAGCCGTTTTTCCAGTAGTATGTTCGCCTCGATTTGGTCCAGGGGAACATGTCCGGGTCCTTCGATCATTACCTGAACGCCCTTGGCCCAGGCCCTCTCCGTCAGTTCCCCCAGTAGAATCAACTCCTGGACCTGCCCGCGGTCCGTGGCATCGGCCAGACATCCCGGGCGAAGGCCGTCTCCCAGGCTCAGGGTCATGTCGTACCCCTTGGCGATTTCCAGCAGCCGGTCAAAATACTCGAAAAGGGGATTCTCTTTCTTGTTGTAGTTCATCCACTCCACCAGGATCGCTCCCCCCCGGCTGACCACCCCCATGAGGCGACCTTCTTTTTTAATTTTCTCAACCGAGTTCTGCGTCACCCCACAGTGCACGGTGATGAAATCAACCCCGTCCTCCCCATGGCGTTCGATCACCTCAAAGAGGTCATCGGCGGTCATCTCCACCATCGGGTGCTTCTTCCGCTCGGCCATTTCGATCGCCGCCTGGTAGATGGGCACAGTTCCCACGGGTACAGTAGAAATACTCATCACCGCTTTACGGGTCTCGTCGATGCCCGGCCCGGTGGACAAATCCATGATGGTATCGGCCCCGGCCTCGATGGCCACGCGCACTTTCTCCAGCTCCTCCTCGACGTTCATGTGGTCTTTGGAAGTTCCCACGTTGGCGTTGACTTTGGCGCGCAACCCTTTGCCAATGGCCAATGGAGCAATCGTCCGATGCTTCAAATTTTGGGTGATGATGATGGTCCCCTCCGCCAATCCCTGGCGAATGGTCTCCGCCGAGACGTCCTCAGCGGCAGCGGTCTTCTTCATCGCCTCGGTAATCGTCCCCTGCCTGGCGTATTCTAACTGAGTCATTTTCCCCTCTCCTTGTGCGGCATAGCCGCAACCAAAAAACAAAGACCTGCTTTAAACTAATTTTTCATGCCGGGTTCGACCCCCGCGAACGGTGAAAATCCCCCCTCGCCCCCCTTTAGTAAAAGGGGGGTTGGGGGGATTTGAAAGTTATTTTCTACATAATCATTCATGACGGCACCCTCACCCACGAACCATAAAAATGGGCCTTTCCCCCTCACCCTTCCCCTCTCCCCCAACCTGGGGGAGAGGGTGGGGTGAGGGGGGTATTTTCTGGCTAACTTAGGGTAGTTGCAGATTACTATTTCTTGGACGCCAGCCGGTCCAGCAACAGTCTGGCGACCTTCTCCCCCGATAAAAGCATTCCCCCGAAGACCGGGCCCATCCGGTACCCGCCCAGCGTGGCGTTCACGGCCATCCCGGCCACATACAGCCCCGGGTAAACTTCCCCTGTGTCTTCGATGGTCGAATGCTCCGCGGCCTCAGCCCACAGCGAGCGTTCCCCCTGAAAACTTCCTGACGGAGTCTTGAACGTTATCCGATTCTTCCTCTGCAGCACCTGGACCACCTCCGCCGGGTGTCCGGTGGCATCCACGACAAACCTGGCTCGAACCGCGAGCGGGTCCACGTGCAATCCAGCCATCTCCACGGCAGTCCAGTTGATCACGAGGCCCACAACCGCTTCCTCCCGGACCATTAAATCTTCGACGCTGATCCCATTGAAGATCCTCGTCCCGGCCCGGCAGGCCGCTGAGCAAAGGGTGGAGACCATCTCCACAGAATCGACCGTATAATATCCTTCCTGAAATTTTTCCGCGTGCACCCCGAATTCATCCAGGATCCGCCGAGCCCCTTCCTGGACGACAATCTCATTGAAAAGCATCCCGCCGCCCCACATCCCGCCGCCGACGCTCATTTTGCGCTCGAATATGGCGACTTTGACCTTGGCTTTGGCCATATAATAGGCTGCCACCAGCCCGGAGGGACCGGCTCCAACGATGGCCACGTCGAGCTCTAACCCCTGGGAAAACTTACGGGCAAAACGTTCGATAATAGCCCGGGAAATAACTATTTCATCCAGCTCCATTCATTCCCCTCCCTTTGGCCAGTGGTCCGGTCGAAATCTAACCGCAGAGCACCCAGAAAAGACCGCCTTCTTCGCCTTTTACCCCTTTGCCATTTTGCCCTGTGGTCTCATCATAAAAAAAGCCGTCGATTCCCACAAGAACCGGCGGCTTTGGACGCTTTTCGAATTCGCTTCCCTCCGCTGGTATTACCCAACAGGTTCGAGGGGTCATCCCGATTATCCGTTTCGGGATCTCTCAGCCGGTTCAGCTCCCCCAGCAAATCTATTATTTATTATACCCCTATCGAGGGAAATGTAAAGGAAATTAATTGAGGCTCAGGGTCCAAAATCCATGAGAGCCCAAGGATCATGGCCGTCAAACCCCTTACGCTCTCCCGCTCTCACGCCTTACGGTTTTTAAGGGGCGAGCGCCTCTTCGATCTCCTTGCGGACTTGCTCGTCACTCTCCGGATGTCTTCTTTTCTCTAAGGCCGCTTTGGCTTGAGCCCCGCCGATCTTCCCCAGAGCCCAGGCCACATGAATCCTGACCAAAGGTTCAGGGTCTTCCAGGGCAGCGGCCAGGAGTGGAATCGTACCCGGATCCCCCTGATTGCCCAGAGCGACGGCCGCATTTCTCTGCCATAATTTTCGGTTTTCCTTACGGATGTAAAAGAGCAACGGCCAGACCCGTTCCTCGTAGTGCTGCTGGGACATGGTAAGCAGGGTAGAAATATGAAAATGTTGGGCTCGCGCGGCCAGGGCCCGATTCATGGGCTTTTCCTTCTCCAGCCATTTTTTATTCCGCGGACAAACCTCCTGACAGCGGTCGCACCCGTAAACCCAGGTCCCCATCCGGGAACGCAGGGGGCGGGGGATTTCTCCGTCGTTAAAATAAGAAATATGGGCGATGCACTTCCGCGGGTCCATCTTCAAGGGGGAATAGAGCGCCCCGGTCGGGCAGGCTTCCATGCACTTCTGGCAATTCTCGGGGCAGCCCATCTTCATCGTGGGCTCATCCGGGTCGAGCTCCCGGTCAACCAGGTAAGGCTCATTCACTACCCAGGAGCTTTTCCCGGCGGCTTCATTGGCGAAGGCAAAACAATTTTTTCCGTAATTCGTGACCCCGGCCCTGGCCCCGGCCATCCTTGCCGGCGCAGGGCCGTAGATAACTTTCATGCCCAGTCCCTGGAGAAATTTTTTAAACTCTTTTCGGCGCTGGCTGTGGGCCGTCTCCTCCGGGCAAAAGAGCCCTTTCAGGTAACAGCGGCCAATCTTGCCGGCCAGCGAGGGGGGAAAATCTTCTTCGAAATAGCTATCCGTGACTACGATAATCGCTTTGACCCCGGGGATAAACCGGGCTGGATCAATAAACCGGCATAGGTCCAGGTCTTTGACCGAAGCCTTCTGGCTGAGCGTTTTGCCCCATTCATACATCTCCGGGCGACCGGCTAGCTCTTCGGCATATCGGGTAAAAGGCTCTGCCGTAGCCACCCCCACGGCCACAAACCCCAGCTCCATAGCTTTTTCCTTGATGGTTTGTTCTAAAGACATGTCTTTTACTCCAAGAGTTTCAAGTTAAGCCCCCTCACCCCCGCCCTCTCCCCCGTTTACGGGGGAGAGGGCGGGGGTGAGGGGGAATGATAAAAAAGCAAATTTCTATGAACTCAAGTCTCGGGTTTCAGGCTCAAATTTCGAAAGCATTCAGCTCGAAACTCGTAACTTTCTTTCACGGCTTTAGTACATACTTCTGCTCTGCCTGGGGTACATACCACTTGTCCATGTTGTAACCAATACCCGCCGGGGCCGGGTCGATCCCATGGAATCGAGAGCTGATAACGGGCAGGGCGTACGGGACATAGAGAAATGTGTACGGCTGGTCTTCGGCCAGAATCTCCTGAATCCGGTCATAACAAGCCTTGCGCACCTTCTGGTCAAAGGTGTACCTTCCCTTCTCCAGCAGGGTGTCCACTTCCGGGTTCTTATAAGAGATAAAGTTCAATTCCTTCGGCCCAACCTTGCTGGAATGCCAGATATCGTAGATGTCGGGGTCCTGTCCCAAAGTCCACCCCAGCATGACCGTCTCAAAATTTTTCTTATCGATGAATTCGTTGATGAACGCTGCCCATTCCACCGTGCGGATCTTTACTTGAATCCCTACCATCTTCAAACGCCGCTGAATGATCTCGGCGGACTTGGCCCGGGTCTCATTGCCTTGATTGGTCAGGATCGTAAACTCGAAGGGTCTCCCGTCCTTCTGCAGGATTCCAGCGGTCCCCGGCGTCTTCCAGCCGGCCTCCGCCAATAACCTCTTGGCCTGTTCCGGGTCATGGGGATATTTTTTTACATTCGGGTTGTACCAGGTTGTATCCGGCTTATACGGGCCCGTGGCGACCAGACCCAGGCCCAGCAGCACCCCTTCGATGAGCTCTTCTTTATTGATCGCATGGGTGATCGCCTGCCGCACGCGCCGGTCCTGAAACTTCCAGTCTTTGAGATTGTACCCCAGATAGGTATAGGCGAAAGCCAGGTATTTATACTTGCAGAAGTCCCGGCGCATTTTGTAGGTATCTGTTTGGCGGCTATACTGCATGGGTGTGAGGCCCATAAAGTCAAGCCCACCCGACTTCAGCTCCAGGAACATAGTGGCCGGGTCTGGAACGATTCGATAGATGAACCCATCCAGCCACGGCCGCCCCTGGAAGTAAGTTGGATTTGCCCGCAGGACGATCTTCTCGCCCGTCTTCCATTCTTTGAAAACGTAGGGTCCGGTACCGATGGGGTTTCGACTGAAGGGAGTGGTATTGATGTCCTGTCCGGCGAGCAGATGCTTGGGCAGCACCACCAGGGAGCCCCAACTGGATAGTCCCGGGGCAAAGGGGCGCTTGTAGATTACCCGGAAGGTATAGCGATCAACGACGAATGCCTCTTTTACTTCCTTATAGTCTCCGGCGTAGGCTGTGCGCGTATTCGGGTTGAGGATCGTCTGGAAGCCGAACATGATGTCTTCGGCGGTGAACTCTTGCCCGTCCTGCCACTTCACCCCCTTGCGCAGCTTGAAGGTAATGGTCAACCCGTCCCCGGAGACTTCCCAGGATTCGGCCAGATCCCCCACCAGGTTCAGGTCTTTGTCGTATTTCAACAGGCCGTTAAAAATCAGCCCCGAAATATCGTGGGAGGCGCTGTCCGAGGCCAGCATGGGAATGAGGTTGCTGGCGTCGCCGATGGACCCCTGGATGAGGAGGTCCCCATAGGCCGGCTCACCTTTGACCGGAGGACATTTCGCTCCCGCGGGCAAAGGGCCTTCTTCCTTTCCCTTGCCGCAGCCAAGGGAGAGTACCGTGAATAAAAGGAGAGCAAATATTCGAATGCGAGGCATAACCCCCTAAAAAATTCAAGTATCTGGTTTCGGGTTTCAGGGTATACGTTCCGAGTCCTTTAACTTGAAACTTTTAACTCGAAACTTTTCCCTTTAAAAAACCCTAACGCAACTTTTCTTCTTTTTCAAGTTAAATCCCCCCCCTCCCCGAAGCCGTGAAATAATCCCCTAAATCACCCCCACCCTCCCCTCCCCCATCAGAGACTGTGTCGTAATTGTGAAAAAGAGCCGTCATTCCGGCGAAAGCCGGAATCCAGTTGCAGTTTTATTGAATAATTCCATCTTCCTGGATGCCCGCCGTCGCGGGCATGACGAATTACGACACAGGCTCTCAAGGGGGAGGGAATCTCTTTCTTATTTCAATATGTTTACCCTCTCCCCGGGCGGGAGAGGGCTTCGACCGTGAGCTCAGCCGAACGGTAGGGGGTATATTCCAAATTTTTCACAGCTTCCCCCGCAAACGGGGGAGAGGGGAAGGGTGAGGGGGAAAGGATAAAAAAGGAAATTCCTATACAATCACGTTAAAAAAACTTGTAAAAGGCCTGGAAATTTGGTAGGAAAGCAAATGGATAAAAAAACCATCGGCCCCGGCGCGGGTGGAGCCCTTTCTTTGGACCCAATTCCCAGAAAAATTAAGATTATCGTCAACCCCAACGCCGGCGGCGGAAAAGGGCGGAAGCTTTTCCCCGTACTTCGCCAGAAGCTTCTGGACCGCAATATCTCCTTTCATCTCCAATTTTCGGAAAGTGCCGAGCACGTAACCCATCTGGCCCGCCAAGCCCAGAGTGAAGATTACGACATTATCACCTCCTGCGGCGGGGATGGTACAGCCCATCGCGCCCTGCAGGCGATGGTGGGAAATCGCTCTACTCTGGCCTTAATCCCGGTGGGCAGCGGCAATGATTTCCCCGGGAATTTGGGCATCCCGGACGATTTGGATTTCGCTTGCGACCTCCTCACGAAGGGGAAGGTCCGCAAAATTGATGTGATCCAGGTGAATTCCGAGCGATATATGGTGGGGGTAGGCGGGGTGGGCTTTGATTCCGAAGTAAACTCCCTGGCCAACCGGCTCTCCCGATTCATCAGCGGAAAAGCCACCTACGTTTTGCCCGTACTTTACAAAACCTTGGTCTACCAGCCGAAAGTAATATCCGTGCAGCTAGATAACGAAACCCTGCAGGGGCCGGTCCTGATGGTGGCCTTTGGGAACATTAAAAGTTACGGCAAGGGCATGAAGATTACACCCCTGGCTGAGCCCGACGACGGCCTCTTCGATATCTGCTGGATTGACCCGGTGAAAAAATTCCGCCTCTTTCGGTTCTTCCCCACCGTCTTCAGGGGAGAACACATTGAGATGCCCGAAGTATACTACTACCGTTCCACGAGCGCCCGGGTAGAGTCCTCCTTTCCCCTGGACCTTTATGGAGATGGAGAGTTCATCTGCCAGACCCCTTTCACTTTGCGCCTCCTCCCTCAGGCGCTGCGGGTGCTGGTCCCTTGAAAACACAAAACTTATTTGCCACAGAGGTCACCGAGGCCACAGAGAGACTTTAGTTCAAAAAGCAAAAGGAAAATGCTAACGCCTAAGGAATCTGTTTTGAGTGTGGGGGTTAAATTCTTTTCCATTTTAGACTCTTATATCTCTGTGCTCTCTGTATGACTAACGTTCAAATTCTTTAAATTTTATAAAGAATCCCCCCCACCCTCTCCCTCCCCCTCGAGGGGGGAGGGTAGGGAGGGGGTGATTTCTTTTGGACTACTAACGTTCAAACTCTTTAAATTTTGTAAAGATTTTTGTAATGAATTTTATCTGGGTTTATCATTGGTTATCCATGTCCCGCATTGTCTTTTGC
>Ga0315278_10003722_pt1 | contig 13681 bp, 10 predicted proteins | sample YL17G06_0_MG_FD_203880 | JGI IMG/M metagenome (GOLD analysis project Ga0315278, IMG submission 203880) | Sediment microbial communities from Yellowstone Lake, YNP, Wyoming, USA - YL17G06_0 | ecosystem: Environmental > Aquatic > Freshwater > Lake > Sediment | place: USA: Wyoming | collected...
TGGGCGCTTGGCCGCGGTCGCGCACTTTCGGACCGTGGCTCTGGCTAGCCGGCGTCGTGGTCGGCGCGCTGGCGACCGTCGCCGCTCTGCCCCTCGCGTATCAGGCGCCTGAGGTCGTCGTCGTTCTCGATCGACCGGGGCGCGGCGCCGACGCGAACCGCCTCCTCCTCGTCGGACATATCGTCGCCGCCGCGTTGGCGGTGATTGTGGTCGCAACCGCGATGGCCATCCGCGTTCGGCGCGGTGCTGCCGCGCTGCGGGCGGCAAGCACGGCGTTCCTGCTGCGCCTCTCGGCCTATCTCGCCTTCGCGGTCCTGGTCGCCATGACGGCGGCGGACCCGGGCAGCCGCTTCGACGAGCGACCGGAGGTTGCCGCCGCGATTGGCGCGGTCGTCTGGCTCGGGCTGCTGCTCGTCCTCGCCGGGATCGTCCTGGTGAGACCGCGGCTGCTCGCGGCGCCGGCGAGGCACTGGGCGCGCACGCTCGACCTCGCCGCCTTTAACCTGCTCGCCGTCGTGGTGGCGACGGAGGCGATGCTGGCGATCCTGCCCCGCCTGTCGAGCAGCCCTTTGCTGCAGTTCGACCCGATCCTCGGGTCCGCCGACGCCCGCCACGTCGATGAGACCCTTCGCCGTTTCCGCCTGCGCCCGCACGTGCAGTTCTTCGACGGAACAGCCAACAGCGGCGGCTATGTCGACGACGAGTTCTTCGTCGCCGGGCCGGACGACTTCGTGGCCGCCGTGATCGCCGACTCCTTCGGCGTCGGCGTCGTCGCACCCCGCTTCAACTTCGTGGCCGAGATCGAGCGGCGGCTGCAGCAATCCCTTGCCGGACGGTACCGGCGAATCGCCGCGCACGACTTCGGCGTGGCGGCCGCCGACTTCCCCGAGTACCACCGGATCCTCGTCACCGAGGCCCTGCCCACCAAGCCCGCCGTCGTTGTCCTCTGCGTGTTCGTCGGCAACGATCTGTCGCGGCGGCTCCGCACCCCGGGCCCGGTGTCGTTCGCCGTGTTGCGGAACTGGCGGACCTACCAGCTCGGGCGACGTCTCTGGCGCCTCGCGGCCGAGCGCGGGCTGCCGCTCCTCCCGGGCTCGCGGACGCCTGCGCCAGCGGGCCGGCTGCCCAGGAGCGGCACCCTAACCAACGACGACGACCTGCCGCTGCGGCCCCGGCCGCTGTTTCTCGACATCGAGCGACAGCGGCTCGAGATCTGCAACACCGCGAGCCGCAGCACCGAGCTCGACTACCAGGCCGCGCGGCAGGCGCTGCGGCGGTTTCGCGAGACCGCCGGGGACATGCTGCTCGTGGCGCTCATCCCCGACGAGCTCCAGGTGAACGACGGGCTCTGGGCCGAGCTTCTGGCGCTGACCGAGACGCCGCTCGCCTATGACCAGATGTACCCGCAGCAGCGGCTGCTCTCCTCCTGCCGGGAGCTCGGGGTCGACGTGGTCGATCTCCTGCCGGCGCTCGCGGAAGCGCAGAGGTCGGGCGCCACCTACCGGCCCAACGACACCCACTGGAGCCGGCACGGCAACGCCGTCGCCGGCCAGGTCATCGCCGACGCGATCTTGCGCCGGGAGAACACCGCGACGCCGGCAGGCCGTTGACGAGCCGCTCCCCCACAACGCGCTATCTCAACTGGTTGCGGCCTGCCGGAACGTCATAGCGGGTGAATTTCGGCGCGCTGAACCTGCCTACCAGAGTCGGGCTGCCACGCTCCGCGCAGCGGAGCGGCGCTGCCGCCAGTGGGCCGGATGCAAGGAGACCGAGCCGGCCCGCGACGACGCGTACTTGATGTACGCGAGGAGCGAGGTCGGCGAAGGGCGACGCCGCAGACGGTCCGCTGCCGGCAGCGCCCCGTGGGAAGAGGAGAGACCTCCGAATTGGCGAGGGGCGGGCTGCACGCAGTGCAGCCAGGGTGCGAGCGGCGAGCCCCGCGGGAGCGAAGCTCCCAACGGGCTCGCTGCGAGCGCCCGTAGCGCCGCGCCAGTGGCGCCCGCCCCTTACTCCAACCTCAGCCGAGCTTGGCGGCCGCGCTCTGGAGCGCCGGGACGTGATGCAGGCTCTCCCAGGTGAACTCGGGCTCGCTGCGGCCGAAGTGCCCGTAGCTGGCGGTGATGCGGTAGATGGGGCGCAGCAGGTCGAGCTCCTTGATGATGCCGCGCGGCGTCAGCGGGAACACCTCGCGGACGACCTTGGTGAGCCGCTCGTCGGGGATGACGCCGCTACCGAATGTGTCGACCATGATCGAGACCGGGTCGGCGACGCCGATGGCGTAGGCGAGCTGCACCAACGCCTCCTGCGCGAGCCCCGCGCCGACGATGTTCTTGGCGACGTGGCGGGCCATGTAGGTGGCCGAGCGGTCGACCTTGGTCGGGTCCTTGCCGGAGAACGCGCCGCCCCCGTGCGGCGCCCAGCCGCCGTAGGTGTCGACGATGATCTTGCGCCCGGTCATGCCGGTGTCGGACTGCGGCCCGCCGATGACGAACTTGCCGGTCGGGTTGACCAGGAAGCGGGTGTCGGCGTCGACCAGCTCCTTCGGCAGCACCGCCAGGCCGACCTTCTCGATGATCTCGGCGCGCGCCGCATCGGTGATCCGCTCGCCGGTCGCGTCGAGGATGTCGTCGGTGTGCTGGCTCGAGATCACCACGGTGTCTATGCGATGCGGGCGTCCCTCGCGGTACTCGACCGTGACCTGCGACTTGCCGTCGGGGCCGAGGTAGGGCAGCAACGCCGAGCGGCGCACCTCGGCGAGGCGCCGCGTGAGCTTGTGCGCCAGTGTGATCGGCATGGGCATCAGCTCGGCGGTCTCGCTGCAGGCGTAGCCGACCATCAGCCCCTGGTCGCCGGCGCCGCCGGTGTCGACGCCCTGCGCGATGTCGGGCGACTGGCGGCCGATCGCGTTGAGGATGCCGCAGGTGGCGTGGTTGAAGCCGTACTTGGCGTCGGTGTAGCCGATGTCGCGAATCAGGCCGCGCACCAGCTCACCGACGTCGACCCAGCAGTTGGTGGTGATCTCCCCGCCGACGACCACGAGGCCGACGGTGATGAACGTCTCGCACGCCACCCGGCCCTTCTTGTCGCAGTCGAGCACCGCGTCGAGCACGGCGTCGGAGATCTGGTCGCACACCTTGTCCGGGTGCCCCTCGGTCACCGACTCGGACGTGAAAACGTGAACGCCTCGGGAGTTCATGGTTCCTCCATGCTTCGCCCTGCGGGCTGGAAACAGAACATCGTGGACGAGAAGCGACCGGCGCCGCGCCTCATTCCGTGAGCTCCTTGCCGGCCACCGGCGCCCTTGTCGGATCGAGAAGGCGGCGGGCACGCTCGCGCAGCCGACCCACCTCGAGCGAGTACAGCGTGGCGCGCTCGCCTTCCAGGTGCCTGAGCTGGTGCTTACGGAACGCGAGCTGCACCAGCAGCCGCGCGAGGGCGCGGCGCTCGTCACGCCGCGGCCACCAGGAGGCGCGAATGCGCCGCCAGTACCACGGCACGACCTCAATCACCCACTCCGGCAGCACGCCGAGGGTGGCTTCCTCCGCGAGCTCGCGGCGGCTCACGCGCACCTCGACTATGACCGCCACCGTCGCCGCGACTGCGAAAGCGACGACGAGCACGATCATCCCGACCCAGATCCGCCCGGCCGCCGCGGCAGCCAGCCGCGCTCCGACGAGGACGGTCACTCCGGCGCCGGCGCCGACGGCGACCGCCGGAATGCGCCAGCGCCAGCGCCGCAGCAATCGAGCCCACGCGACCGTCAGGCCGATCACGACCCCGGCGACGATCGGCAGCAGCGCGGTGACGACGAGCTCCCCGCCCTCGACCACCGGAGCGCTCTCGGCGAGCAGCCAGCCGGCCGGCAGGGCGCAGCCGACTCCCGCGGCAACGCCGAAGATGACACCGTCCAGGAGGGTCTCGACCCGCCACCGCGCCAGCAGGAAGACCAGCACCGCGAGCAGGAGGACCACCAGCCGCGCCGCGTCCGCGACGTCGCCGGGCAGCCGCTCCGCGGCCAGAGAGGACAGCGGCATCGCCGGACCCACCGCGCGCCAGCCGCTTCCCGCCGCGGACGGCCACCGCGCGGCGAGCAACAGTCCCGCCGCCGAGGACATGGCGAACACCGCGATGAACCGCGACAACGGGAGGAGCCGGAAGCGGTCGACCCACCAGACGAGGTACGCGACCGGCAGCAGGAGCACCGGCGCCGCCACGGCGAGGCCCAAGCCTACGCTCATCGCAGCACCAGCTCGCCGTCGTGCAGTCCGTGCTGCGCGAAGTACAGCCGGGCCTGCTCGGTGTCCTTGCGGATCTGCGTCACCAGCTCGACGCTCGACGGGAAAACACGCTCGTCGCGCAGTCGCCGGAAGAAGAACAGGCGCACCTCCTCGCGGTAGACGTCGGCAACGAAGTCGAGCACGTGGCTCTCTACGGTGATGTGGTAGTTCTCGTAAATGGTGGGACGCACGCCGATGTTGGTCGCCGACGGGAAGACGCGGCCGAACGACGGGATCTGCAGCCCGGTGACGTAGACGCCATGCGCCGGAATCAGCTCGTTGTCGACGCCGACGTTGATGGTCGGAAAACCGAGGCGCCGCCCCATGCGCTCGCCCCGGTAGACGTTGCCGTCGACGAAGCAGACGCGGCCGAGCAGGCGTGCCGCTTCCTCGACACGGCCGTGCGCCACCTCGCGCCGCACGCGTGTCGACGAGATTGCTTCGCCGCCGTCGAAAAGCGGCTCGACGCCCGTCACCGTGAATCCGAGCTCCCCTCCGAGCCGGCGCAGCAGCTCCACGTCGCCCAGCCTCTTGGCGCCGAAGCGGAAGTTGCTGCCGAGGCGGATCTCGCGCGGCGCCAGGCGCCGGACCAGGAACTCGCGGGTGAACTCCTCGGCGGTGGTGGCGGCGAGGCGGCTGTCGAAACCGAGCTCCACCAGCGTGTCCACCCCGCATCGCGAGAGCAGTTGCGCGCGTTGCGCCGGCGTCGCCAGCAGGCGCAGCCCGGAGACGGGGCGCAGCACCTTTTCCGGGTGCGGCTCGAAGGTGAGCGCGACCGCCGGGACGCCAAGCTCGCGAGCGCGCGCGACCGCCCCCTTGATCAGCATCTGGTGACCGCGGTGGACACCGTCGAAGTTGCCGATCGTGACCACCCCGCCGTGAGGCAGGTCCGAGCTGGGGGTGGGGTTGCGCACGACTTCCATGTGTCTATCGGCTGCGGGGGGTCCGGCGACCGCCCGCCCGCGCCCCCCGCGCGAGCGCCGGCAAAGCCGGACGCTCGCTTGTCTCGCCCCCGTTGCCACCCGCCCACCCGACCACCCCACCCCCGCCAGGCCGCAGCAAAGTCACGTCGTTGTCGGCCGATGTGCGGGGGGGAAGTGCCGGGAGCGACGGGAGGACGAGAGAGCGCCGCGCCGGTGCGGGGCGGAGGACCCGCTCGATGTCGGCGACCAGGTCGAACGCGTATGTCTTGCGGATCAGCGCCTCGACGATATCGCCGGCGGCGGCGCTGCCGGCGGAGAACAGCACCCGGCCGTCCACCTCCGGCGCCTGCTGCGGGAGCCGTCCCTGCAGCAGCAGCTCCGACTCCTCGCTCGCCCCCTCGACGAGCGCGGTCACCAGCGTCCCCTTGAGCGCCCGGTGGCGCTCGCGGCTGATCTTCTCCTGCTGCTTCATGAGGAGCCGGCGGCGGCTCTCCTTGACCTTGGGCGGCACCGGGTCGCCGAGCTCCGCGCCCGGGTTCTCCGGCTGCCACGAGTAGGTGAACACGCCGACGTGGTCGAAGCCGACGTCGGCCACGAAGCGCTGCAGCTCCTCGAACTCCGCCTCGCCCTCACCGGGGAAGCCGACGATGAACGTCGTCCTGACTGCGAGGCCGGGCACCTCGTCACGGGCGCGCTCGATCATCGCGCGGTACGACCGTAAGTCGCCGCCGCGCTTCATCAGCTTGAGCACCGTGCGGGAGGCGTGCTGCAGCGGGATGTCGAGGTACGGCACCAGGCGCGGCTCGGCGCGCATCAGTGAGAACAGCTTCTCGTCGAGCGTCGCCGGGTAGGCGTAGAGGAAGCGCACCCACGGCAGCGACGTCCCGGCCAGCACCGCCTCGAGCAGCCGGCGCAGCCCGTCACGCCCCAGACCGAGGTCCTCGCCGTAGCGCGTCGTGTCCTGGGCGACCAGCACGGCCTCGGTGACCCCGGCCGCCTCGAAGCGTTGCGCCTCGGCCACCAGCGACGCCACAGAGCGCGAGCGGAAGCGCCCGCGCATCGCCGGGATATGGCAGAACGTGCATGGGTTATCGCAACCCTCGGCGACCTTGAGATAGGCATAAACGCCGCCGGTCGCGAGCATGCGCGGTGCCGTGTGGTCGTACAGCCGCAGCGCGCCGCGCTGATCGGGGAGGTGATCCCCTGCCAGGTCGCCGAGCACCGCCGCGGGCGCTGTTTCCAGCTCGTCGAGGCCGATGAAGGCGTCGATCTCGGGGATCTCGGCACGCAGCTCGCGGGCGTACCGTTGCGCCATGCACCCCGCCACGACCAGCCGCCGCAGCGGTCCCTTGCCCTTGCGGGCGGCGACCTCGAGGATCGTCTCCACCGACTCCTGCTTGGCACTGTCGATGAACCCGCAGGTGTTGACGATCACCACCTCGGCGGCGTGGATGTCGCGCACGATCTCGGCGCCCTGCTCGGCAAGATGACCGAGCATGACCTCGGCGTCCACCAAGTTCTTGGCGCATCCGAGCGAGATTAGTCCGACTTTCGGGGACTGCGACCGGCGTCCGCTTCGCACCACGACGGCGGATTCTATCATCCCTGGACCCGGTCTCGAATTCCCGGGGCAGCCTGGCCTCGTTGACACGGCCGCGCGAGCCCCGCACACTTGCCCCGATGATCAGGAACACCGCGATCGTTGTGGTGCGGGTATCCTGCCCGCACTGTTCACGGGCTCGACGAGACCTGCCGGCGAGACGCCGGCACCACAAGGCAGCGAGACCGGTTGTAAGGAGATCTCCATGAAGACCCACGCAGCACGCGCCGCCTGTCTCGTTCTGGTCGCCGGCGCCGCTTTCGGAGCCGACGTCGACCCTGCTCTGCTCGCCGGGATGAAAGCGCGCGCGATCGGGCCCGCGGGGATGAGCGGCCGCATCGCCGCGATCGACGCGGTCGAGTCCGACCCGGCGACGGTGTTCGTCGGCGCTGCCACCGGCGGCGTCTGGAAGTCGGTCAACGGCGGCCTTACCTGGGAGCCGGTGTTCGACAAGGAGCCGGTTGCGGCGATCGGCGCCGTCGCCATCTTCCAGGCGAACCCGGCGATCGTCTGGGTCGGCACCGGCGAAGGCAACGTGCGCAACTCCGCCTCGGTCGGCAACGGCGTCTACCGGTCCACCGACGGCGGCCACACCTGGAAGCACCTCGGCCTTGACGGCAGCGAGCGCATCGCCCGCATCGTCCTCCACCCGGACGACCCCGACGTCGCCTGGGTCGCGGCGCTCGGGCGCGAGTGGGGCGAGAATCCCGAGCGCGGCGTGTTCAAGACCGATGATGGCGGCGCCACCTGGAAGAAGGTGCTCTACGTCGACGAGCGCACCGGCGCCGCCGACCTCGCCATCGACCCGGCCAGCCCCAACACGCTGCTCGCCGCGATGTGGCAGTTCCGCCGCTGGCCGTTCTTCTTCCGCTCCGGCGGCCCCGGATCGGGGCTGTTCGCGAGTCACGACGGCGGCGCGACGTGGAAGAAGCGGCAGGAGGAGGACGGCCTGCCGAAGGGGCCGCTCGGGCGCATCGGCGTCGCCTACTGCCGCACGCGTCCCAACGTCGTGTACGCCCTCGTCGAGGCCGAGACGAGCGCCCTGATCCGCTCCGAGGACGGCGGCCGTACCTTCACGACCGTCAACGACAAGCCGAACGTCGCCCCGCGGCCCTTCTACTACGCCGACATCCGGGTGGACCCCGACTGGCCCAACCGCGTCTACAGCCTCGACTACGACGTGCGCGTGTCGGACGACGGCGGCAGGACGTTCGCTTCGCTGCCGGCCTGCAAGGACATCCACGGCGACTACCACGCCATGTGGATCGACCCCCGCCATCCCGATCACTTCCTTCTGGGCGACGACGGCGGCGTCGGCGAGAGCCGCGACCGCGGCCGCACGATGCGCTTCGTTGCCAACCTGCCGCTCGCCCAGTTCTACCACATCGCGGTCGACGGCGAGTCGCCCTACAACGTGATGGGCGGCATGCAGGACAACGGCTCGTGGCATGGCCCGAGCTCGACCTGGGAGGACGGCGGCATCCGCAGCCACCGCTGGGTCGTGGTCGGCGGCGGCGACGGCTACGACGTCCAGGCCGACCCCGGCGACCCGCTGACCGGCTACGCGATGTCTCAGGGCGGCGCCCTCGTGCGCTGGGACCTGCGCACCGGCGTCCAGCGGCCGATCAAGCCGCCGCAGGGCGACGGGGCGAAGCTGCGATTCAACTGGAACACCGGCCTCGCCCTCGATCCGTTCACGCCCGGCACGGTCTACTACGGCAGCCAGTTCCTGCATCGCTCGACCGACCGCGGCGACACCTGGACGACGATCAGCCCCGACCTCACCAGCAACAACCCCGAGTGGCAGCGCCAGGACGACTCCGGCGGCCTTACCACCGACGTCACCGCCGCCGAGAACTACTGCACCATTCTCGCCATCGCGCCGAGCCCGCGCGAGCGCGGTGTGATTTGGGTCGGCACCGACGACGGCCGCATCCAGCTCACCCGCGACGGCGGCGCGACGTGGACCAGCGTCGAGGCCAACGTCAAGGGCGTGCCTGCCAACACCTGGATCCCGCACATCAAGGCGTCGCGCTTCGACGCCGGCGAGGCGTTCGTCGTCTTCGACGATCACCGCCGCTCCAACTGGACGCCGTACGTCTACCGCACCGCTGACTACGGCAAGACCTGGACCAGCCTCGCAACCCCCGAGCTGCGCGGCTGGGCGTTGGTGGTCGAGCAGGACGCGGTCAAGCGGGACCTGCTGTTCCTCGGCACCGAGTTCGGGCTGTACGTGTCGCTCGACGGCGGCAAGCGCTGGCTGCCGTTCCGCCACGGCGTCCCCACCGTGTCGGTAATGGACATCGCCGAGCAGGAGCGTGACGGCGACCTCGTCCTCGGCACTCACGGCCGCTCCGCGCTGATCATCGACGACATCCGCCCGCTGCGAGCGCTCACCGCCGAGGTGCTCGCCGAGTCGATCCACCTGTTCGCCGCCGGCGACGCGCAGCAGCACGCCAACCGCCCGGAGGCGGGCGGCTTCGGCCTCGGCGCCGGCGAGTTCCGCGGCGAGAACCGTCCGTACGGCGCCATCCTCACCTACTCGCTCAACCTCCCCGATCTGCCCTTGCCCGACCCGGACAAGGAGAAGGAGCGGCGCGAGAAGGAGCGCGCCGCGAAGCTCGCCGCCGGGTACGGCTGGGGCCCGAGCCAGCCGAAACGGGTGACCCCGGAGACACCGGCACCCACCGAGGAGAAGGAGCCCAAGGCCACCGTCCGCGTGCTCGACGCCGCGGGCGCGACCATCCGCACGTTCAAGGGTCCCGCCAAGCTGGGCATCAACCGCGCCGTTTGGGACCTGCGCCGCGACGCCTTCAAGCAGTTCCCCCGCCTCGAGGAGCGCCCGCAGGAGTCCGAGCCGGCGGGGCCCGAGGTGCCGCCCGGGAGCTACACGGTAGTCCTATCGTACGGAGAGCGCGAGGCCCGCGGCACGCTCACCGTCCTCGCCGACCCGCGCGCCGGCAACACCGCGGCGGACTGGCAGCGGCGCTGGCAGGCGATCCTCGCCGCCGGGAAGCTGCGCGACGTCGCGGTCGACGCCGTGCGCCGCGTGCGCGACACCCGCACCGACGTCGCGGCGGTACTGACGCGCGTGCGCACGCACGCCACGGCGGAGGCGACGCCGGGCGAAGCGGCCGATCAGGGGAAGAAGACCGAGGAGCAGCCGCTCGTCAAGGCCGGCCGCGCGCTGATCGAGCGCCTCACGGCGATCGAGAAGCGTCTGTGGGCGCCGCCCGAGACGGTCGGCATCGTCGCCGAGAACGACGCCGTGTCGCCGATCTTCGAGGCGGCGGGCGCGCTCGAGGGATCGTGGGCGCCGCCAACGCCGAGCGACCAGGCGCGCCTGGACCTGGCGCAGGCGAAGCTCGCCGCGGTGCTCCAGGACCTCGACGCCTTGTTCGCGACCGAGGTGGCCGCCTACCGCCGCGACGTCGACGCGGCAGGTATCCGCCTGCTCGCCCCGGTCGAGCCGCTGCAACCCGCGGGCGGCTGACGCGGGTCGCAGCGCCCGCCTTGACGAAGTGCCGCCGTGCCTCCATGATCCCGGCAACGGGAGGCCGACCATGAAAACAGCCGCGGCCGTCATCGCCGCTTGTCTCTTGACCCTTGCCGCCGCCGCGCCGGCGCAGGAGCACCAGCACGAGTCACACGGCTCCGCGATCGCCGCCTCGCCGCAGTGGGAGAAGGTCAAGTCGCTGACCGGCGACTGGGAAGGCTACGTCATCGAGGGCGACAAGAAAATCCCGACGAAGGCGTCGGTCCGCCTGACCGGCGACGGCTCTGCCGTAATGCACTGGCTGGACCGGGGCACGCCGCACGAGATGGTCACGATGTTCCACATGGACAAGAGCGACCTGCTGGCGACCCACTACTGCTCCGCACACAACCAGCCGCGCTTCAAGGCCGTGCCGAGCGGCGACCCCGCGAAGATCGTCTTCGACTTCAAGGACGGCACCAACATCCACCCCGGCGACGGGTACATGAAGAGGCTCGTCATTTCCTTCGTCGACGCCGACCACCACGACGAGGAGTGGGGCTACGACCAGGGTGGCACGCTGATGGCCGCGACGTTCCACTTCACCCGCGTCAAGTAGCCCCGCCACTGCGCCGAGAGGCGCCAGTCGCGAGCTATCATGTCCGCATGGTTCAGGAGCTCCTCGGCCATGCCGACGTGAGCACGACGATGATCTACACGCACGTGATGAGTGGGGGAGACGGGCACGTCCGCAGCCCGTTCGATCGCCCGTGACCCCTTCCCGACGTGTTCATTGCGCTACACGTCAGCCGCGTAATAGACCTGCGCCTCTGATCACAATCGGCCCATCCGCTTGTGTCTCAAAGCACTTGTGCCGTGCCGTGCCGTCTCGCTTCCCCGTGCTACATCTCATAGATCGAATTAGCGTTGGGCGGACCGTTGGGCAGCAGAAAACAGTAGGCGGTGGCAATGGAGAAGAGTAGCCGGCACGCGAAGATTACAGGCGACTTCGGAGAGGCCCTTGTTCTCTACTGGCTCTCGCGGTCAGGTTTTGAGTGTGCACGGGTGGATCACACGGGTATCGACCTGATTGCCAAGCGGCCACGGTCCGACGAGCGCCTTGGCATCTCCGTGAAGACGCGAAGTCGCCTCCCCGGCAAGGAAGCCGAGTCGGTGAACATCGGCTACCCCAAGGATCTCGCCAAGGTCGAGGCTGCGTGCAGCGCCTTCCAGTGCGTTCCCTACTTCGCAATCGTGGTGGACGCCGCCAAGCGAATCTCGGTGTTCCTCGTCTCGAAGGCGCACCTCGATCATCTCTACCCGGGACGCCCCGGACTGGTCTCCTGGAGCATGGCCCCAGGCTGGGTGAAGAAGTACTTGGCGGACCCGCGGATCCAGAGCCTCGAATTCTCAACCAACTCGGAGTTCTGGTGAGCCGGACGAGAACGCGACCGCCCAACCAGGCGCTGAAGCTGACACGGCTCTGAGCGTGCTTGCTTCGTGGGCCTGCCTTCGGTGAAGATCGTGCCATGCAGCGGCCTTGCACTTCACCCGCCGTGCAGCTTAACGCCGGCGTCTAGACGCCTGATACGGATACGTTGGCGAATGCCAGCGGTTGCTAACGTCCGGATGTGGTCGTACCATTGGGAGGACGTTTGGAGGTACACCCTATGGTCAAAGTGCCAGACATCGTCCCGATCAGCGACCTGCGCCAAGACGCGGCGTCGGTGTTGCAGCGAGCTCGCTCGAAGCGCGCGCCGGTCTTCATCACACAGCGTGGCCGAGCAACCGCAGTGCTTGTTCCGTTCGAGGAGTACGAGCGTAACGCGCACGACCTCCAGCTTCTCCTCATGCTCGCGCGTGGCGAAAAGGAAATCGCCGCTGGCCGCGGTCACGAGCTGGACTCCGTTCTTGCGGAAGCTGACGCGGTTCTCGCTCAGGGCAAACCGTGAGGGTCCGCTTCACTCCGGCGGCACGTGAACAGTTCCTTGCGGCTGTCGCGCACATCCTTCACGAGAACCCTGCTGCAGCCGTGTCTTTCCGGACGAAGGCCGAACGGACGCTGCGTCGCCTGGTTCGGTTCCCGCAGTCCGGCAGGCTCATCCCCGAGTTCCCCGACCTTCCTTTTCGCGAGTTGGTGGTCCCGCCGTATCGTCTCTTCTATCGCCCCCAGGGGACAACCGTATGGGTGGTGGCGGTCTGGCATGGTGCGCAGCTACCTGGGGAACCCAGTGCGTGAGACGGCGTCTAACCAGGCGCTCAAGCTGACACGGCTTTCGGCCTGCCAGCTCAGAGGGCCTGCCTTTGCTCAGGAGCGTGTGGCGCGGAGGCCCTGCACGTCATCCGCCGTGCAGCTCAACGCCGGCGTTGGCTGCAACAATGGAGGTTTTGCGGTTGACTACCAAGACGCGCGTGGAGCCCCTGGCCGAGGCCTCACGCCAAGCCTGGCCTTCGGCTTGTGGCCGATCGAGTGGCGCCTACCGACCGCTGCGAACTCGCTGCAGAAAGGCAAACCCATGAAAGGCAATCTCGTCCTCAAGCTGTACCTCGCCATCTCAGGGACGATCTTCCTCTTTGTCGGGCTCCTCCACCTCCTCAGGCTGATCTACCACTGGCCAATCGTCGTGGGGACGTCGACCATCCCTCAGTTCCTCTCCTATGTCGGTTTTCCCGTCGCGACCGGGTACGCCGTGTGGGCCTTCTGGCTCCTGCGCAAGTGAGTTGAACACCACGTTCTTCTGCCTTGCTGCCTTGCCAGCGGTTGAAGCTGACACGGCGCTCGGCCTGCTGTCTCGGCGGCCCTTACTCCGGCGCGCATGGCTCCGCGCCGTGGCCCTGCACTTCATCCGCCGTGCAGCTTGACGGCAGCGTCAGGCGGCGACCGAAGGCGAGACCCAAGGAGAATCCTATGAATGCCACCGCCAACACCGTATCGGTAGAGTCCCCGGCCAAGCAGCTCGCGGGCTTCATCGCCATGTACGACCCGGCAGTCGCGAAGCTCGCGCGCGCCACCCGTGTCTCGCTTCGAAGACGGTTCCCCGCAGCGATCGAGCTGGTCTACGACAACTACCAGTTCTTGGCCATTGGCTTCTGCACGACAGGGCGAACATCAGACTGTTTCGTCTCATTGGCGGTCTCGCCGAAAGGCGTCGCGCTTTCGTTCTACTACGGCGCCACGTTGCCGGATCCCGAGAAGATCCTGCTTGGCGGCGGAAGCCAAAATCGCTACGTCCGTTTGGAGTCAGTAGCGACGTTGGCTACCCCGGCAGTGGTTGCACTTCTGTCCGCGGCGCTCGCCGAGGCCAAGACTCAGCTCCCGTCCAGTGGACGCGGCTACACCATCATCAAGTCCGTTTCGGTGAAACAGCGCCCGCGTCGCCCGGCCAAGGCGCCGTCTGCCCCCTCG
>Ga0315278_10003723_pt1 | contig 13676 bp, 12 predicted proteins | sample YL17G06_0_MG_FD_203880 | JGI IMG/M metagenome (GOLD analysis project Ga0315278, IMG submission 203880) | Sediment microbial communities from Yellowstone Lake, YNP, Wyoming, USA - YL17G06_0 | ecosystem: Environmental > Aquatic > Freshwater > Lake > Sediment | place: USA: Wyoming | collected...
TCTATGAATTTTTATTGCCGAGGGGGAATTTCGTAAAATTAGTGGATCGATACCTGCCGTTGGCTATAAGGGGAAATCTCATCTTTGGAGGGGGAGGCAGCTGGTGCAACCTGTGGGATCGATCCATAAAGCTGATGAATTCGGTCGCAACAACCTATAAGCAGGTGATCGTGCTCCCTTCCACCTATGAAAACCGGGTGGGCTTCTCAAACATCATCTATTTCAGCAGGGATCGATTTGAAAGCCTGCAAACGGTCCCTGAAGCCCATTTCTGCCACGATATGTCTTTCTACCTGCAGTGGCAGACTGCCGGCAAGGGGACTGGTGTGGGTTACTTCTTCCGCACGGATGAGGAGAGCTCTGGCAAGATCAGCGTTCCGCCCTCCAATGTGGATCTCAGTGGGCAGAGAAATTATCTCACTTCCATCGCGCCATTTTTTAATGCTGTTGATGTATTTCAAACGATCCATACTGACAGGTTGCACGTGGGCATCGCGGCATGCCTGTTAAAGAAGGAACTTCACTTATACCCAGGGGCTTATTTCAAGAACAAGGCGGTCTTTTGCTCGAGCATGGTGGGAAATTTCGAGCAGATCCACTTCCACGATCTTTGAACAGGATTGAGGTGCAAAAGACAAAACCCGGCAAGGGCCGGTTTTTATCTTAATACTACTGCCGCTCCATAACCGACCACTGACGAAAAATCCCCGGTCACATCGCCGGAAGTGGCGTGACGCAGCACCTTGATAGACTTTCCTCCCAAGCTCTTCGCAGCCCATAGGACTGCTGTGAGGGCACCCAGACCGCAGGCATATCCCTGTCCTTCATCTTCTGCGTTGAAAACATCCTCCGGTGAAAAGCTCTCAATCCGGCGCAGCATTTCAGTATCGAGAACCACGGCTTCTTTTTGGTCATAGAAATGGGACAGGTCTGTGCTGGCGACAAGCAGCGCATTCCTTCCACGCAGGGTGTCAGCGAGCGCCATGCCCAGTTGCTGCGATAACTTCAAAGATTGGGAACGCACCATCACCGGCAGGAGTCTGAACTCTCCGGGGAGGGCACGCTGCAGAAAAGGGAGTTCGATCTCCAGCGAATGTTCCTGGTCACGCGACACCTGCGCCAGGCCTTCACCCAAGGCAGCCTTTAAACGGGTATCCAGGTCTGATACAAGTTCCTTGTCAACGGGCACATCGCCGAGTGGTGTGGCATAAGCATCGTGGGCAGTGGTCAACAGCGACTCATAATAGGGGTGATGCATCGGTGAAACGACTGCCACCAGGTCAAATGCCAGGCCGCGCACAGCCGCAAAAGCGTATCCGGCAACCGGACCTGAATATTTATGCCCGGCGTGGGGGGCGATGACTGCAAAAACTTCGCCGGGAAGTTCAGGTAATTCGGCCTGGTCAAGGCAGCGATCCACTGATCGGGTCAGTGCTCCGGGGTCGCCGTCATACCATGTACCCGCAATGGGAGAAGGACGTACATTACTGACAGTGGTCATTTCAGCCTCCATTTCGCAACGAAGGAAATGGAATTTCAAGAGACATGCGTATTGCAGGCAGGTGCTAAATGTCTCAGCGGACCTGCATTCGCAGGAACCCGTGAACGGCAATCCGCATTACCAGGCAAGCGGGGGTAGAAACCGCCCATAATTCTTAGAAAAGCAAAAGGATCAGCGTCCAGAGACTGCCGATACCCATCACTACGATAGCAAATATTGAGAAGAGCAAGCGCAGACCGGGGCGGGTCATTTGTGCCACACCCAGGAGGAAGAATGCCACCGCAAGTATGGTCAATACCGCCACATAAGAGTCTGATTTACTATTCCAATGGTGGTAGGCATCTGAAGACACATTCTGCTTCAGGACAATTTCATTGCTTTGCTTATACAAGTCGGATATGTAGGTGGAATAATCAGGATTGGACTGCTCGGAGGTGGGCGCGTAAGCTGGATCGGTCATCAAGATTGACAGGCTCTTGGCCCGGTCTGCGCGCGCCTGGAGGATCTGCGATTCGAGGGTCATGGCCTCGAATCCCTGCTGATCGCCGGCAGCTTGTTGTTGCACAGCACTGTATTGAGATGCCAGGGATTCCATCGAATTTATCAGCATAGTGGAAAAGGTTTTAATATCATAATCAGATTGTGCCCCAGCCTGGATGAGGCTGCCGGTAACCTGAATGGCGTAATATTGCGAATCCCGGTTGGCCTGGCTGGAGCGGATGGAGGCGTCCACCTGCAGAGCTGAGATAGCGGCAACCAGAATCGTGTTCAAGAGGGTCAGCACCAGCACGAGGGTCTTGCCTCGTTCGGGCCTGGAATTGTCAGATGTGTTCATAATCCACCTGTCCGTAAAATAAAGAAAACAATCTCGACCCCCACACTCCATACAAGTCCGATCCCATAGACCAGAACCCCGAGAACCAGGATCAGGACTCTAGAACGTAAATGAGACAACTGGGAAAGTCCAAGCCAGAACAGACTGATCGCTATCAGGATGGTACCCACTACAAGCCAGCGCTGTTCTGCATAGTAGGAATCCGCCTTTGAAAATGAAGCCAGCGGATCAAGGCTGCTCAAGTCGGAAGACTGCGCCTCCAATTCATTGAATTGCTTTTGAACATTCAACCAGCCTTCCTGGGTGAGATAGGAGGGATCTGTTCCGAGCGGAGTGGCTTGCGATTCCATCCCGGGAAGCAGGTAAATGCGCAATTGCGCTGCTTGTTCTATGCTGGCCGGATCGGTACTATTCTCCTGGACGGCCAGGCTATCCAGGGTCATCAGGTAGTCGCGGGCATTACCCGCATCCAGATAAGCCTGCTGCCAATCCTCATTGGCATTTGCCTGAAATTTGACCGCATCCAGGAATCCTTGATAAATGAGATCGCCAGCAGATGAACCCAGGCTGGCAGTCCGCCATGTCGCCAGGGCGGTGGTCAAAGAGACGAGTGCGATCAGGACAGCGATCCATACATCCAACCGGTTGCCCTTCGCGTTTGAATCTTCCATATGTACACTCCTTCCTTGGAATGCCTGCAGTATACCTGTAAACGCCGGACAGCCAACCTGCAGGCAGGGTGAAAATATCAGGTTCTGGATTTTATGATAACGATACCGGTATTATTACAGGTTGTGGGGGATTATTCAAGGGGAAAGAACCACCGGATGGATTTTTCCGGTGGTCAGTCTCGATTATTCAGTTTCTTTACCCGATTTTCGGTGGAAGGATCTCTCGTTGATCCAGCGTATCAGCAGGGCAATTGCGATCAACACAATCGCCAGCCCAAGGAACAGGTATGAAATGATCCTGATAGGTTCCACGGGTTGTTTGGGGGTTGGTGCAGCAGCAGGAGGTGCAAGGCGGGATTCGCTTAGCGGGGTCGGTTCGGGAGACTTCCCGACAAGGTTTTGTTCCGTGGGGTTGGACTGAGTGTTATCGGTTGCGGGAGCCTGGGTGGCAGAAGGCCCGCCGCCAACACCATAACCCTCACTGCTCATTGGGGCGGCTGCCATTAACGGCGCGCCGGCACCGAAGGAGAGTTTCCCCAGGTAATTTCCACCCATGGTAATGATGAAAAGCAACATTGCTGCAACAGATGCCCAGGAGAATGCAGGTACAAGGCGCGGCAGCGGAGGCTTGATACCCGCCATGGCGAGGCTGAGCGTGAAATTGCGCGGCACTCGCCGTGCGGGCATCTGGCGGAGAATTCCGCGGGATTGCCGCAGGTCTTCAAGGGCTATGGCAAGAGAAGGGTTCTGCTTGACTTCAGATTCCAAACGCGACAATTCCTGCGACGATAGTTGTCCGTCGAGAGAAGCCGAGAGTCTTACCAGGTCGTTGAAGGTGGGTGCTGTCATATGCCGCGCTCCTTTTCCAGACGGAAGGCGGCGGGTAAAAGTTCCCGGAAAGACTGCAGGCACTCACGCATGCGCAGACGGGCGCGGGCGAGACGGGATTTGATCGTGCCCAGCGGTTTCTTGATGATCGTTGAGACCTCACTGTAATCGAGTCCCTGGATATCTGCCAGGACGACCACAGTTTTGAAGTCTGTGGGAAGATCATCCAGGCAGTGCTGAATGGCGTGCTCGAGCTCGGCCTGGTCCAATAGATCTTCGGGGGAGGCATTCGGATCTGCCAACCAGCGCGGAGTCTCCACCTCATCGCCCTCTTCATTGTCAGGTTCGAGACGGGTGGTGGGACGGCGCTGTTTGCGGCGTAATTCGTCATAGCAGGCATTGGTGACCGTGCGCAGCAACCAAGCGCGGAAGGAACCGCCGCGATATGAATTGAGAGCGCGAAAGGCAGAGATGAAGGTTTCCTGTGCGGCATCGGCTGCGAGGTTGTCGTCCCCCAGGATGCGCAGAGCAGTGTTGTAGACAATGGTCTGGTAGGCAAGCACCAGGGTATTAAATGCTTCCAGGTCACCGTGCTTGGCTGCCTGGATGAGTTCGGGTTCGTCCATCATGGTAATTTTACACCACAACGGGGAATGGTTCATCAAAGAAAGGTTCGAATTATTTTTACCAGGGGTGTGGTCGGATCAGGAATCTCGTGAAATGGATTCTCAGGATAGATCATCAGCAGCTAAAAATCGCCCCGGGATAATTTCCCGGGGCGATTTGAAAGTGTTCGTTATTCATTCTTCGATTTCACGATGAGGCGGGAACAACAACACATCGCGGATGGAGTGATGATCTGTGAGCAGCATCACCAACCGGTCGACACCCATGCCGAAGCCACCGCAGGGAGGCATGCCGTAGCGCATGGCGCGCAGATAATCATCGTCCATCGGATGTTTTTCCTCATCGCCTTCGGCGTAATCGCGTCCCATTTCGATGAAGCGCTGTTCCTGGTCGAGAGGATCATTGAGCTCGGTAAATGCGTTACACAGTTCGAACCCGGAAACAAACCCCTCGAAGCGCTCCACCAGGAGCGGATCACCCGGTTTTGATTTCGCCAGCGGGGAGATGTCACGCGGGTAATCGTACAGGAAGGTGGGCTGGATGAGAGTGGGTTCCAGGAATTCACTTTGCAGGAATTCGATCAATTTTCCGCGTGTGGCCTGCGGATTGGGCGACTTGCCTATTTTTATGATCGCCTTATAAAGGGATCCAGCGGTGGTGTGCTTGCTGATATCGATACCGCTGGTTTCCAGGATGCCAGCGCTCATTGCCAGCCGCCGCCAGGGAGGGGTGAAATCCAGTTCGGTTCCCTGATAGGTGATCTTCATCTTGCCATTCACCTTCTGGCAGGTAGACGAAACCATTTGCTCGGTCAATTCCATCACCTTGAGATAATCAGCATAAGCCCAGTAGAACTCGAGTTGGGTAAATTCAGGATTGTGTTTAAAGGAAACACCCTCGTTCCGGAAGTCGCGACCGAGTTCGTAGACACGCTCCAGGTTGCCAACCAGCAGGCGTTTCAGGTAGAGTTCAAAGGAGATGCGCAGGTATAGATCCTGTTTTAACTGGTTGTGGTGGGTGGTGAAAGGCCGGGCAGCCGCGCCGCCATAGATGGGCTGCAGGATGGGGGTTTCCACTTCAAGGAAGCCGTGTTCATCCAGGAACGCACGCAAGGCACTGATCACGGATGCGCGCTTGCGGAAGGTGGCGCGCACCTCGGGATTGACAGCCAGGTCGGCATACCGCTGGCGGGCGCGCAGGTCCGGGTCTTCCAGTGCGGCGTGGCGAACCTTTTCGCCACTTTCCAGGATCTCATCCTTTTCCGCCGGTAATGGACTAATCGCTTTCGCCAAAAGTCGAAAATCATGCACATGCAGGGTCGCCTCGCCAGTGCGCGTGCGCACCATGACGCCGCTCGCCTGTATGAAATCACCGATATCCAGCATCCTATTGAACCAGTCCACCCGCTCCTGGGTGAGTTCGTTCATCCTGAGCAACAACTGGATGCGCCCATCGCCGTCTTCAATATGGGCGAAGGTCAATTTACCCATGGCACGGGCGGCACGGATGCGACCGGTGAGCGTGACTCTCACCTCTGCCACCGGCTGACCTTCAACAGCAGACTTTTCCGCGCTTTCGAAAGCGCTGATCGCCTGCGAGGAAGTATGCGTCCGTTCCGCACGGGTGGGATAAGGCTCCACACCTTCCTTGCGGAGGATTTCGATCTTTTCTAGGCGGATCTTTTCAAGGGATGAATATTCGGTCATGGCGCAACCTTTCTGCTTGAATTTTACAACAAAAAACCCCGCGCACCAGACAACATGCGCGGGGTTAGATAAGGCAAACCCAGGCCTAATCCACCTTAACGATCTTTACTTTGTAGGTGCCGCCGGGTGCTTCAACATTCACTTCTTCTCCTGCACGGTGGTTCAAGATCGCCTTCCCGATGGGAGACTCATTCGAGATCTTCCCTTCGCGCGGATTGGCTTCCGCCGCACCGACGATGGTATATTTTTCCGAACTGCTGCCGTTCTCTTTGATCGTGACCGTTGAACCCACCTGTACCAGGTCGCTCTTTTCTTTCTTCCCTTTTTCATCTATTACACGAGCTGAAGCCAGGATCATTTCCAATTCCTGGATCCGTCCTTCCACGAAGGCTTGCTCGTTCTTGGCAGCTTCGTATTCAGCATTCTCGATCAGCTCGCCACCTTCCATTGCCTCATGGAGACGGTTGGCAACCTCCAGTCTCTTGGTGGTGCGCAGAAATTCAAGCTCGTCGGCAAGTTTTTGATAACCTTCCTTGGTCAAGAACGTCGTCGGCATCTTATTCATCCTGAGAAAATACAAGCATCTCTGTAACAGAGATGCAGCTTTTGTAGGAATCCCTACCCGCCAATATTATACTTGATTCCAGTTGAAAATCAAGCACATTCCATCCATGAGCCAATAATGATCCCAAACGGCGAGAACAAGTTGAGGATTGGTCCACGAAGTGCAGATCCGTGATATGCCCGGGATCTTTCAGATGATCATCAACGGCTTATGGCTAAGCAACGCCCCATAATAACACCCCATGCCCCTGTTCCCAATAATTGTGGATTGCAGCCTCCATCCCTTCGACGGATCCAAACAACATCAGAATCTGGGATGAATAGGCTGCAATACTCCACTGCCAGGCTTCGAGCCCCTGGGCGGAGATTGGATGAGAGGCATTATTCAATCCAAGGGTGGCGGGGGGGAGGTTTTCAGGGTTATTAAGAAGGTAGGGGATATCGGAAGAATACCGGACCGGGAGGCCAAGATGTTCTACAGCGAGACGTGTCAGGAGATGGTCAATGTGACCACCGATTGCCAATGGGCTGACGACAATATCTTCCGGCTGGAGTTCCGAGGCCAAGGCTTGGGCGATATCAGCCACGAGATCCTTTTCGATCGCATGGATGGGGACAATAATATCCTCTGGATAGAGCAATTCCCCCGAGGGTGAGCGACGGTAAATGCAATCGGGGATGCTGAAATCCACGATTTCTGCGCCCAGGATCGCTGCCGCGTCGTGATTTTCAATCCGGCGGGCGGCAACCGCTTCTTCAGAAGAAGCGAATCCCCACACCTGGTGAATCACAGCTGCCTGCGGAGAGGGCAAACCTGGCGGCGGATCTCCTGCGCAAACCGTCCAGATTTCAACAGGTATCCCTTTGTTCGATTGTTCCCAGATCAGACCGCCACAGGACAGGGCGGCATCGTCAAAGTGGGGAGAAATGAAGATCCAACGCATATTGTGGCGGTCACACACCCTCTGCGAGTGAACCGTCGCTACTCCTCTGTTATGATTTCCCTGGCTAATTTCTGCAAAATCTCCGCCTCGCTTTCATCGTAATTACCGGCGCGCCAATATCCGTCGAGCAGTTCCAACGGACCGAGGTTGGTCATGGATTGGTCAGCAGGCAGGCGAATGCGGGCTGCGATCTGGGGATGTTTAACAAGATGGAACTCAAACGCAACTTCTGCATACCGCCGCAAGGATGGTTCGTCTATCAAGCTATCCCACTCGCGGAAATAATCCACCGTCAGACGGACAATGGCTCCTGCCAACTCTTCAGCCGCAGGTAGTGCGGAGGTGAGCACGTGGGTCACATTTTCAGGGGACTCGAGAACGATGTGCCGGTCTATGAATGGGCGGATGTTCTCCAACCTTCGCCACTGGACAACGGTCTTTCCTTTGGTGATATCCGCAATGACGAAGTACTTTTCATCGCCTGCCTCGCCAAAATCCACCCGCTCGATGGAACCCGGATAGATGACAGGCGGATGGGCATTCTCGTTCAGATTCTGGGATTTATGGATGTGCCCGAGAGCCACGTAGTCCAGCCGCGGGTCACGGACGAGCGAACCGGGCAGCACCAGGTCAGCGCCCAGCATGACCGTTCGCTCAGAACTGTATTTTGCCCCCTCGACGGAGGCATGAGCGGTCAGGATGACAGGCAAGGTGGGATCCGCTTTTTCCAGCCATTGATCGACCAGGGATGTCAGGTGTTCTTCAATATTTGTAAAGGCTTCATCCATGCCGGCATCTGTGGAGGCCATTAATCCTGCACGCGAGATCCAGGGGAGGGCGATCACCTGGATGGGAAGACCAAGCTCTTTGGGTGAAAGGAAGAGCGGTTTGGCAAGCACGCTGACATATGGAATATCAAGCGTTTCGAATTCCTGGATGGCATTGGCACGACCAAGCGCTGGAGAAACATCGTGGTTGCCCACCAGCAGCAAGGTGCGGATGCCAGCTTTCGATAGCCGGATGATGCGTTTTCCCCATTCGCGTTGAAAAGTTGGGGCTGGCGAGCGATCCCGGTAGGCATCCCCGGCAAAAATTACCAGGTCCACCTGCTCATCGATGGCAGCCGCGATGATGGCGTCGAGTGACTTCAGGAAATCCTGCACGCGGTAAGGCAGACCAGTTTCAGGGTCACGGCGGCCATAATTGGCCATATCAACGTGTGCATCTGCAAAATGGAGGATTTTCATCTTATGGGGATACACCCCATTGGGTCAGGATTTCCAGAGCAGGTTGGAAACCCGGATGATAATGCAAAGACTTGAGCATATCCGCATAAGCCTGCTCGGAATTACCAAGCGCATATTCAGCCATGGCGCGCCAGTAAAGCGTCTCTTCCAGGATGCGATGGTTATATAAAGTGGCTTCGGTGACATCTGCAAGACTGATCACGTCCTGGTAGCGGCTGGTGTAATAGTAAGCTTTGTAGGGACCAGTCTGGTACCACATCACGCGGTACGGACGGTCATTTTCAGGGAGGGCGTTGTAAAGGGAAAACGCCTGATCATAAGCCAGCGCGCCCTGACCGTAGTCGGTTATCAGCCCGTAACTGGTGCCTTTGTTGAACCATGCAAAAAATCCTTCGATCCCGGTCAGCGTGGTCGATTCCTGCTCGGAGGTCTCGAGAGCCTCCTGTACCGCCCAGGAATCATTCCCCCAATCCCCCAGAACTTGGTAAAGCTCTGCCTCGCGGTCCGGTTGGTATACCACAATGAAGACGAAATTGAAGGCGCGCCAGCCTTGCAGATATTCGTTGTAACCGATTCTTACGTTCATGCCCTGCTTTTCGTAAGGAATGTTTACATCCGGAGTGTAGGAATCTTGATAGATAAATTCCTGGCTGCCGTCATCGTAACCGGTGGTGAATGCATAGTGGCCAGCCCACTGCATCGTATTTTCGGGAGGCAGGGTCTGGTAGATGCCTTTCTCGGCAACGGCAGGGAACCCGGCCGCGATCAGGCGTTTGAGCAGATCAACCGTTCCGCCATAGCGGTATAGCGCCCGGTAAGGGGTATTGTCATTGACAAAATCCACCATCTCGTAAGGCATCACATTGACATCCGTTTGTGAGCGCTGGATTGCAGTGAGGCTGGGATCATCGATACCGGGCTTGATAGCTGCCCCCACCTCGTCCCGTGTTCCAACCCAGCCCACGTAATTGAGCGCCATGGTCAGGTTGGCGGGTCCGCAATAATTCCAACGATGCATCTGGTCTACGAACGTGATCCCGTCCAGCACGATGGTCTGAGGGAGAGGGGTGGTGGTGAGGCTCGGTGTGAATTGAGCCGTTGTCAGCAAGGTGGGAGAAGATGTTGCACGCGGCGTGACTGTCACTGGAGTCTGCTGGGCAGGGATAAAAACAACCTCCCCGGGAGGATTAAAGAAATAGTAGATCTGCGTCTGCAGGTCTTCAACCCGCCAGGCAATCGCGGTGTGTATCTTGGGAACGAATGAAAGTGCCAGGAGGATCAGGAGGAGAGTCAATAGAATGAGGAGCATCCTGATGGCTGGCTTTGTTCTTTTGAGCATGGGGGGATTATACTGCTTTCCCGGAGATCGATTAATAAAAAGAAAAACCGGGCGACCAGAAGGTCGCCCGGCAGTATTTAATTATCAAGCGTCACGCACTTCACCGTCAATGACATCGCCATCATCGCCCTTAGGGGGCGTTTGAGGACCCTGCCCATCGGGCTGGGTACCGTCAGGCCCTTGCGGTCCACCCTCGGGGGGAGTCTGCCCGGGTTGGGCATACAGCTGCTGGCTGAGGGCATAGAAAACATTCTGCAATTCATCGCTGGCTTTCTTGATGCGACCCAAATCGTCACTCTGGACTGCCTGCTTAAGATCGCTGATCTTGCCTTCGATCTTGCCGCGTTCTTCCGATGGGACTTTCTCACCCAGATCGCGTAACGCCTTTTCGGTCTGGTAGATCAGATTATCAGCGGTGTTTCGGGCGTCAATAACTTCGCGGCGTTTCTTATCATCAGACTCATACCGTTTCGCTTCTTCGACCTTCTTGGCGATCTCATCCTTGGAAAGATTCGTGGAGGCGGTCACGGTGATCTTCTGTTCCTTGCCGGTTGCTTTGTCACGAGCGGTGACATTGAGGATGCCGTTGGCATCGATATCGAAGGTGACCTCGACCTGCGGTATGCCGCGCGGGGCAGGGGGTATTCCATCCAGGCGGAATCGACCGAGTGACATATTATCTCCAGCCATCGGGCGTTCGCCCTGGAGGATGTGGATGTCTACCGCAGTCTGGCCATCCGCAGCGGTGGAATATGTTTCAGTCTTGCGGACCGGGATGGTAGTGTTCCTTTCGATCATCTTGGTCATCACGCTGCCCATGGTTTCCACGCCAAGTGAAAGTGGCGTCACATCGAGCAGGAGGATATCCTTGACATCGCCGCCCAGCACGCCTGCCTGGATGGCTGCACCGACCGCTACCACCTCATCGGGATTGACGCCTTTATTGGGTTCCTTGCCGTCAGTGAGCAAGCGTACCAGGTCCTGCACCATTGGCATGCGGCTGGAGCCGCCCACCAGCACCACCTCATTCAAATCTGAGGCTTTCAGATTGGCATCCTTGAGGGCGGATTCAAATGGCACCCGGCAGCGGTTGAGCAGGTCTTCAGTCATCTGCTCGAACTTGGCGCGGGTTATCTTCAGCACCAGATGTTTCGGTCCATTGGCATCTGCGGTGATGTAAGGCAGGTTGATTTCCGTCTCCATCATGCTGGAGAGTTCAACCTTGGCTTTTTCTGCCGCCTCGCGCAGGCGCTGGAGGGCCTGGCGATCATTGCGCAGGTCTATGCCTTCCTGCTTCTTGAACTCGTCAGCAGCCCAATTGACCACCCGCTGGTCCCAGTCATCGCCTCCCAGGTGGGTATCGCCGTTGGTGGACTTGACTTCGATGACACCCTCTCCGACATCAAGGATTGAAACATCGAATGTTCCACCCCCGAGGTCAAAGACCAGGATGGTTTCATTCTTCTTCTTGTCCAGACCGTATGCCAGGGCAGAGGCGGTGGGCTCGTTGATGATACGCTTGACATCCAGACCGGCGATCTTGCCCGCGTCCTTGGTGGCCTGGCGCTGGCTATCGTTGAAGTATGCCGGGACGGTGATGACAGCCTCGGTGACCGATTGACCAAGATAAGCTTCAGCATCTGCCTTTAGTTTGGCCAGGATCATTGCTGAAATTTCCTGCGGACTATACTCGCGATTCGTGACAGGAATCTTTACACGGGCTTCGTCAGAAGGCCCGGGGACGACCGAATAAGACACCATTTTCCGCTCGGTTTCCACTTCGTCGTAACGGCGACCCATGAAGCGTTTGATCGAGTTGATCGTGTTTTCGGAATTAATAACAGCCTGCCGCTTGGCGGTCTGCCCGACCATGCGCTCGTTGTTCTTGGTAAACGAGACAACCGAAGGGCACAACCTGCCGCCTTCGGCGGTGGTGATGACCGTTGGCTGCCCGGCTTCCATGACGGCAACCACGCTGTTGGTGGTCCCCAGATCGATCCCGATGATTTTTCCCATTGCATTTCTCCTAGATTGAATGTCAGCAGCGCGAAGAAGCGCTCAAGATACCTTATTGGAATAGGATACTTCATGGGTGCAAGAAAAACGTTAACATCGCGTAGAAAAAATAAAAGAGACCTCCTTGCTTGTATCATTCAAGAAGGTCTCGATAATTTATGGGAGCGTTATCTACTAAGGTTCAGCGATCGTAAAGGTATCAAAACTGACAATTACCGGAGTGACCGGATTGGTTGGCGAGATATTTACGCTAAAACCAACCTGGCCCTGCCCAAGGAAATATTTCGAATCTGTAATGGTTCTTGTCTCTACACCGTTGATGAATAGTGTCAGCACATTCCCCACGCAGCCAACGGTAATTTCGTTGGAATCCTGTCCAATATTTATAGCAGTGGAGGCACCGTAGGCGAGCCTATTATATCCATCAGAATAAGCCCATATCTGGTATAGACCATCATTTTGAACCGTGAACTCATACCAGCCAGCATCTGAAGAACGACAAACGAGGTTGACGTTATTCGAGTTCCTGCCTTGATTACGATAGGTCATGTCGAGGATTACATCGTTATAAAGATATGGTTCATACAAAAAATAGACCGCCAGATTTACATCGTCCAAACGAGCGACGATGCCACCCTGGTCGTAGGAGAGGGTCAATTTGTCCGCGTCACCAAGAAAAACGTTGTATGACCAATTGCTTAGGTCTGAGAAATCATCTGTGAAAAATGCAGGTGCTTCTGTTGGGGTGAGGGTATCTGTGGGCAGAGGAACGCTCGTAGGAGGAGGCGGTGGGTTGGTAGGTCGCAGGGTTGGCAGCGGCGGGTTGGTCGGCTGCAATGAAGGTTGCTGAGTGGGTTGCGGGGGGATATCCGTCTGTGGTACAGCGGTAGAGCCTCCGCAAGCCAAGCCGATGGTCAGGATCATGGTGGCGAATGCCACGAAGGGAAGACAGATGTGCAATCTCATTGCGTTCTCCTTCAAGAATTAATTGGTAAAGATTATTACCAAGTGAATGATTAATTATACGGTAAATAAGGTCAAAATGATTAATCATCTTCAAAGGCAGTTGCTTTTCCTCATAATCAAGTTCGAGATTAATACCGCGTGCGGATACAGGCGCGCCAGTGGAGATGGCGGGAATCGAATATCATCCCCAGCCGGGGGCCCCGTCGGAAACGAAAAGCGCGCCTTGGGGAGGCGCGCTTGTGGAGATGGCGGGAATCGAACCCGCGTCCGAAAGAATCGACCCTCGAAAATCTACGAGCGTAGCCGGTTGAGGCTACTCGCCACAGGTCACCCAGCCGGCAAAATTGACCTGCAGCCAGCCACCTGGATCCGAAGACCCTCTTTCACGCATTAAGTGGCGTCATGCGCGGCACTCCACCATTGTGACGCCCA
>Ga0315278_10003724_pt1 | contig 13675 bp, 9 predicted proteins | sample YL17G06_0_MG_FD_203880 | JGI IMG/M metagenome (GOLD analysis project Ga0315278, IMG submission 203880) | Sediment microbial communities from Yellowstone Lake, YNP, Wyoming, USA - YL17G06_0 | ecosystem: Environmental > Aquatic > Freshwater > Lake > Sediment | place: USA: Wyoming | collected...
AGCTCGCGGGCGACGTAGGGGAACGTCACGAAGATTGTCGCCAGCACGATGCCAGGCACTGCGAACACGATCGCAATGTCGCGCTCCTGCAACCAGGGGCCGAACCAGCCGTGGGCGCCGAAGAGCATGATCAGCACCAGTCCCGCGATGACCGGCGACACCGCGAACGGCAGGTCGATCAGCGTGATGAGCAGGCTCTTGCCGCGGAACTCGAACTTCGCGATCGCCCACGCGGCACAGATGCCGAAGATCGTGTTGGCGGGCACGACAATCGCGGCGGTGAGCAGCGTGAGGCGGATCGCCGCCAGCGTATCCGGGTTGGAAAAGCCCTGCAGGTAGACCTCGACGCCTTTCTCGAACGCCTGGGCGAGCACGGCCCCGAGTGGGGCGATCAGCAGCAGACCGAGGAACGCCACTGCGATCGAGATCAGCGCGACACGGCCGACCTGGGCGCCTGCCGAGACATGGCGGCGCGCTTCGACCCTGGGGGAAGTGCCGGCCACGTCAGCGCCCCGCCGCGACCTGTCCGCGGCGACCCCACGCCTGGACGAGGTTGATGGCAAAGAGCATCACGAAGGACATCGACAGCATGATGAAGCCCAGCGCCGCGGCGCCGTTGTAGTCGAACTGCTCGAGCTTGATGACGATCAGCAGCGGCGTGATCTCGGTCTTGAACGGCAGGTTGCCGGAAATGAACACGACCGACCCGTACTCGCCGATGCCGCGCGCCAGCGCGAGCGTGAACCCCGTCAGCAGCGCCGGAAATACCGCCGGCAGGATGATGCGGCGGAAAACGTAGAACGGACCGGCGCCCAATGTCTCTGCCGCTTCCTCGAGGTCGCGTTGCGCCTCGACGAGCGCCGGCTGCACCGAGCGCACGACGAACGGCAGGCCGATCAGGATCAGTGCGACCACGACGCCGATCCACGTATAGGCCACCTGCACCCCGGTCGTTGCGAGCTTCTGGCCGAGCCAGCCCGTCGGCGAGAACACCGTCGCGAGCGCGATGCCGGAAACCGCGGTCGGCAGCGCGAACGGCAGGTCGATCAGCGCGTCGACCAGGCGCCGGCCGGGAAACTCGTACCGCACCAGCGCCCAGGCCACGACGAAACCGAAGACCGCATTGATCATGGCCGCCAGCAGCGCGGCGCCGAAGCTCAGCCGGTACGAGGCAACGGCCCGGGGGTCGAGCAGGATCGCCAGGAACTGCGACCACGTCAACGACGCGGTCTTGAACACCAGTGCCGCGAGCGGCAGCAGCACGATCGCGCTCAGGAAGAAGGTCGTGAACCCGAGCGTCAGCCCGAATCCCGGCAGGATGCTCGGCTTGCGGAAGCGGCTGGCGGTCATTGCCCTAGCGCTCCAGGCCCGGGTCGGCGCGCGCAGCGTTCACGATCAGGATGGGCCGCTCAGTCTGGCCTTCAAGCAGTCCGCCGAGCCACGTCCAGTCGATGCGGTCCGGGTCCGATGTGCCGAGGATGAGCATCGCGGTCTCGGACAGCGCCAGCTCCCGTTGCAGTTCGTCCCCCGTTTCGCCGAAACGCAGCTCGGTGCGCATGTCGAGGCCGTGTTCGGCAAGCGCCGCTGAGCGGGTGTCGAGCAAATCACGCATGCGCGCGGCGCGATCCGTCTCCGAAGACGACGCGGGGTGTATGCCGAGGTACACGGCCTCGGCGGCGACGTGACGCAGCAGGCTCGCGGCAACCGGGACCGTCGCGCGCACCGCGCCGGCATCGAGCGTGTGGATGACGACCCGCGTCGGCAACGGAGCGGTCGGCGGCACGCAGAGCAACTGCCCGGCGCCGTGCCGCAACTGCCACTCGGCCGCCTGCGCACTGCCCGGGCCCGTCGCGACCGCGGGCATGCCGGGTGGCGCCCATTGGTGCTGGCCGACGCGCAGCGCAACGCGTGTCTGCATGCGGGTGCCGAGCGTGGCGAGCAGCGGCGAATCATGCAGCGCACGCGCAGCGGCCTCCGTCGCACCGACCGCCGTGAAGCTCGAGATCGGCGTCGGCAGCACGTTCACTCGTCGGGCGCCCACGGCAACGCGCTGGCCTGCCGCGACCGGGAAGTCGCGCTGCTCCGGCAGGGTCCGCGAAACCTCGAGCAGCGAGCCTGCGTCGGGATCGCCTTCGCGCCCCGGCGCCACCGGCACCGGGCCGTCGCCAGCCATGCGCACGCGCAGCCGCTCGACGGCTCCGGAGAACAGGATCTCCTCGACGTCGCCATGGCCGACGAAATTCGAACGCACCGGCACTTCGCCGGAACTGAGTTCGACCTCCTCTGGCCGCAACACCGCGACGACCTCGCGCGGCACGGCCTCGCCATCGACGGCCTGCGAACTGAAGCGAACACCGCGGGCCGTCCGGTAACCGAGCAGCAGATTGGCGGCGCCGAGGAAGGTCGCGACGAATCGCGTCTGCGGGCGCGTGTACAGGTCGTCGGGTCGGCCGCACTCGAGCAGTCGGCCCTGGTGCATCACGCCGATGCGGTCGGCCAGCGAGAACGCTTCCTCCTGGTCGTGAGTGACGAGGATGGTCGTGATGTCGAGATCACGCTGGATCTGGCGGATCGTGCGGCGCAATTCCTCGCGGATCTTGGCATCGAGGGCACCGAACGGCTCGTCCATCAGCAGCACCTGCGGCCGGTGCGCCAGTGCGCGGGCGACGGCGATGCGCTGTTGCTGCCCGCCGGAAAGCTGCGTCGGCAGACGATCGTCCATGCCCTCGAGCGCCACCAGGCGCAGCAGTTCCTTGCGACGTGCGCGCCGCTCGGCGGCCTTGACCTTGCGGACCCGCAGCGCGAACTCGATGTTGTCGCCCACCGTCATGTGGCGGAACAGGGCGTAGTGCTGGAACACGAAACCGACTTCGCGGTCGCGGGCCGTGACATGGGTGACATCACGGCCGTGCAGGAATACCCGCCCGTGGTCGATCTCGGTGAGTCCGGCGATCGCCCGCAGCAGCGTGCTCTTGCCGCTGCCGCTGGGTCCCAGCAGCACGAGAAACTCGCCCTGCGCCACCTTCAGGGTCACGTCGTTGACCACCGGCACGGCCTGATACCGCTTGGTCACCTGGTCCAGGGCAATAGACATGAATATCCCGGTTTGGCGGAGCTGGAACCGCCATCCTAGGGGGACGAGGTTACGCCGTCAGTCGCCTCGAGGTGACAAAACGGTTACAGGCGTGCGGATTGCGACCAATTGCCGGCGCTGCAGCTTGCCTGCCGCATTCCTCGGTAGCGCGTCCACGATTCGAAACTCCCGCGGCCGCTTGTAACCCGCCAGTCGGGCGCGGCAGAGGTCGTCCAGCGCCGCGACGTCCATCTCTGCGCCGGGTCGCTTCACGACCCAGGCAACGACGCGCGCGCCGAGGTCCGTATCCCGCACGCCGGCCACCCCCACCTCCGCCACGCCAGGATGCTCGAGAAGAACGGCTTCGATTTCCGCCGGATAGACGTTTTCGCCACCCGTAATGACGAGGTCGTCGCGCCGGTCCAGCACGTGCAGTCCGCCGGTGGCGTCGAGATACCCCATGTCTCCCGTGAACAGCCAGCCAGCGCGGAGAGTGCGCTGCGTCGCTTCGGGATCGTTCAGGTATCCCTGCATCACGGTAGCTCCCCGCACGACGATTTCACCGGCCATGCCGGGCGGCAAGTCGCGATCGTCGTCGACGATGCGCAGTTCGATACCGCGCAGCGGACGCACCGGAGACGGGTCCATCGCGTGCGGTTGTGGCGGCGCAGCCGTCGCGACCTGCGAGGTTGCCTCGGTGAGGCCATAGGTCGGGCACACCGGGAAACCTGCGTCGAACGCGCGCCGCAACAGGTCCGGCGCGACCGGCGCACCGCCGAGCAGCAGGACGCGCAGCCCGCCGGGCGATGGTCGACCGGCCCGGTACTCGAGCAGCCGCGACAGCATCGTGGGCACCAGGGACAGTCCCGCGATGTCGCCGCGGTCAAGCGCGTCGCTCACCGCGGCAGCATCGAAGCGGGGCTGCAATCGTACGGGTCCCCCGAACAACGCGCTGCGCATCAGGATCGACAGGCCACCGACGTGGAACAAGGGCATGCACGCCAGCCAGCGCCCGCCGACGGTTGGGCCGAGACGGTCCGCGGCGCCACGGGCGCTCGCCAGGAAATTGCCCCAGCTCAGGCGAGCACCTTTCGCGCGCCCGGTGGTTCCGGAGGTAAACAGGACGGCCAGCGTGCCGCCCTCCTCGATCGTCTCGCCTCGCAGCGAGTGCTGCGACCCTGGCAGCGTCGCGAGACTCGGGGCGACCCAGGTGCTCAGGCCCGGCACTTGCCGGGCCAGTTCGTCGGGACGCGCATCGCCGCCCTCGCCCAGCAGCCACGACACTCGAGCATCGGTGAGTTGCTGCAGCAGCTCGCCGCACGTGAGCCGCGTGTTGAGTGGCAGCACCGTGCGTCCGGCCAGCGCCACGGCGTGAAACCACGCGGCGAAGTCGGCTCCACCCGGCAGCAACAGCGCGAGCGGTGCATCACCGGCGGGAAGTGTCCCGAGCACATACGCCGCACCGCGTCGCGCCCGGTCGGCCAGCTCCGCGAATGTCCAGACCGCGCCACTGGATTCCAGCGCCGGCGCGTGGGGCGTCTGCTCGGCCCGCTGCAACAGCCAGTGGCGAGCGCTCACAACGCAATCCCCAGCCCCGGTTCCGGGGCCAGCTCGACCCTGCCACCGCTACATGCCACCGCTTCGGCAACGTCCCGGACGAACAAGCCTTGCGTCGCGAGGCCATGGACCGCGGCCGGATCGCCCCACGCCGCCGCGCAGTGCAGCACGTGCCGCGCACCGACTGCACTCTCGAACGCGTGCGTAAACACGACTTCACAGCCGGCATGGCGCGCGCGCGCGGCAATCCCGAGCGTCAGCGCGGCGCCGCCGAGCATCGCAGGCTTGAGCACCAGGACGTCCACCGCGCCGGCCTCGAGCAAACGCTCGGCACCGGCCGGCGTGCAGACCGACTCGTCGGCGGCGATGCGCACCGGCGATTCGCGGCGCAACCGCGCCAGCGCGTCGATCGCGTCGAACGGTAACGGCTGTTCGACGTAGGCGAGTCGAAAGAGTGCGAGCGCAGCCATCGCCTCGCGGGCTTCGCGCTCGTTCCACGCCCCATTGGCATCGCCGCGCAGCGCCACATCCGGGCCGAGCCCGTCGCGGGCCGCTGCGACGCGTGCCACATCCTCGGCGAGCGTGGCCGCGCCGAGCTTGATCTTCACCGCGAGATGTCCCGCCACGCGGGCGCGAATCGCCTCTTCACGCAGCGCGCCAGCCGCGCTCTCCACCAGCAGGGCGCTGGCCGGCACGCTCGCGAGGACGGGGCCACACAGCGGACCGCAGCATTCCGCCAGCAGCTCCGCGAGCGGCCGCCCTGCGCGGCGCGCGGCCAGGTCCCACAGCGCACCAGCCAGCGCGGCGCGCGCGGCGGGAGCGGACGCGAAGTGCGACGCAACGCGGGCCGGCCACTGCGCAGGCTCCAGATCCTCCGTGCACAGCAGCCGTTGCGCTCGATGCAGCACGTCCAACGACTCGGCCGCGGTCTCTGTGCCGAACCCGGGCCACGGCGCGGCCTCGCCGAAGCCGGCGACTCCATCGACGTCCCGCAACTCCAGGATGACGCTCGAACGCTCATCGAACAGACCCAGCGCGGTCCGCACCGGCCGCGCAAAGCGCAGCGTGACCGCGCTCACTCGAGCGGCGCCCAGTTTCACCAGGCGAGGCCGAGCGCGAACAGCAGTCCGAACACGACTTCGAGTCGCGCCGTGCGCACCAGGCAGCCGTTCAGCGCGAGTCCGCGCTCGTGCCGCAGGCGCGATGCCAGCCGCAGGGCGAGCGGAAGCGACAGCCACGGCAGGAGCGCATGCGGACCCACGAGACCGCGCCACCACAGCAGCAGCGGAACGACGTAGGCCACGAGCAGCAGCGCGAAGTAGTAGGCGCGCGTCGCGCGCTCGCCGATGCGCACGGCGAGCGTGTGCTTGCCCGCCCTCGCGTCCGTCTCGATGTCGCGCAGATTGTTGACGACCAGGATGGCGGTTGCGAGCGCGCCAATCGGGATGGACGCGATCAGTGCGAGCCGCGACACGGACAGCGCCTGCACGTAATAGGTGCCGGCCACCGCGCCGATGCCGAAGAACAGGAACACGGCGAGATCACCGAGGCCGAGATAGCCGTAGGGACGCGGCCCACCCGTGTAGAGGTACGCCGCGGCGATCGACAGCAGGCCCAGCGCCAGCACCGGCCACCCGGCCACGTAGGTGAGGTACAGGCCCGTGAGAGTGGCCGCGGCGAACGCGAGCCACATCGCGCGCTTCATCTGTCCAGGAGTGATCCAGCCCTGCTGCGTTGCGCGTTGCGGCCCGAGCCGCTCGACCGTGTCCGCTCCGCGCTCGAAGTCGAACACGTCGTTGGCGAAGTTCGCACCCACCTGCAGCAGCGACGCGCCGAGCAGTGCCGCCAACGCCGGGCCCACCGAGAACACGCCCTGTGACCATGCCACGCCCGCGCCGACGAACACCGGTGCCGCCGAGGCGGTAAGTGTCGCCGGGCGAACCGCGAGCCACCAGGCAGAACGCGCGTTCACGGTCGCCAGGGAAAACGGGAGAAGTCGGCCTTGCGCTTCTCGTTGTAGGCGTTGCGCCCTTCCTGGGCCTCCTCGGTCATGTAGTACAGCTGCGTCGCATGGCCGGCCAGTTCCTGGATGCCTGCCTGCCCGTCGAGCTCGGCGTTGAACGCGGCCTTCAGGCAGCGGATCGCCATCGGGCTGTGCTCGAGGATGCGCCTGCCCCAGGCCACTGCGGCGGCCTCGAGGTCGGCGAGCGGCACGACCTTGTTCACCAGGCCCATGGCCAGCGCTTCCTGCGCGTCGTACTGCTCGCACAGGTACCAGATCTCGCGGGCCTTCTTCTGGCCCACCATGCGCGCGAGGTAGGACGAACCGAACCCGCCGTCGAACGAGCCGACCCTCGGGCCCGTCTGCCCGAAGCGCGCGTTATCCGCGGCAATCGTCAGGTCGCAAACGACATGCAGGACGTGACCGCCGCCGATCGCGTAGCCGGCGACGGCCGCGATGACTGGCTTCGGCAGGCTGCGGATCAGTCGCTGCAGGTCGAGCACGTTGAGCCGCGGCACACCATCGTCGCCGACATAGCCTTCGTCGCCGCGGATGCGCTGGTCACCGCCGGAGCAGAAGGCCAGGTCGCCCTCGCCGGTGAAGATGATCACGCCGATCGTCTGGTCCTCGCGCGCGCGGGAGAACGCGTCGATCAGCTCGAACAGTGTCTTCGGGCGGAACGCGTTGCGCACTTCGGGGCGGCAGATCGTGATCCTGGCGAGGCCGCCGTCCTTCTCGAAGCGAATGTCCTCGTAGGGCCGGACGAGTTGCCAATCGGGCCGGCCTGGCGCCGCACCTGTACGGATCTCAGTCATGACGGGGTCTCCTGAACCGGAATTGGACGGATTGATGGCTCCGGGCCCTCGGCCCGGCGCAGGAATTCCCGGACCGCGCGGACGAACGCCTCTGGCTGCTCGAGGTGCGCGGCGTGGCCCGCCTCGGCAATCTCACAGACCTCGGCGCGCGGCATCCGGCGGGTCAGGTCATGCGCCGCCTCGACGAACTCCCGGTCGAGCACGCCGGCCACCAACAGGGTCGGCGCGGTCACCTGCGACAACGCGTCGAACAGGGGCGGCTGCGCGCCCGGCCCAAGTCGGCGCAGGCTGGCGGCCAGCCCTTGTGCGCTGTTTGCCAGGCGATCACGGCGTGCCTGGGCGAAGAACTCCGGACCGAGGTTACGCTGCGTGGCCACCACCGGCTGCGCCATCCACTCATCCACGAACTGCTCGACGCCGTCCCTCTCGATACGTGCGGCGAGCGCCTCGTCCGCACGGCGACGCGACTCGCGCTTCTCTGGATCGCCGATCCCGGCCCGTGGGCCGACGAGAATCAGGGTGGCCACGCTTGCGGGATGGCGCACCGCGCAACCGAGTGCGACGCGCGCCCCCATGGAATAGCCGAGTAAGTGGGCGCGTGCGTGACCGGCAGCCGTAAGCGTCGCGAGGAGGTCGTCCACGCAGTCGTTGAATCCGTAGTCTGCGGATCGGAATGGCACGTCGGAGCGGCCATGCCCGGGCAGGTCCGGCGCCAGGATCTCGTACTCGCGCTCGAAGGCCTGCGCAACGCCCGCCATGCTGCGACCACTGCCGGTGAAGCCGTGCAGCAGCATCAACGCGGGCCCTCGGCCGCGGCGCTCCAGGTGCAATGGCACGCCGCTCACGCCACCGGCTCCCGCTGCAGGCCGGCGCGAACCGCGTCGTACAGTGCCTGGTGAAACTCGGTATTGGCTGCGCGGTTCACCGGCACCTCGACGACGTGGCGACCACCCTCCAGCGCTCGCGACAGCGCCGCCACAAAGGCCTCCGTCGAGGCGGCCCGCACCGCATGCCAGCCAAAGCCGCGTGCGACCTCGCACAAGTCCACGCCGTGCGGTACGGCGAAGACTCGTTCGAACAGCGGACGCGGCACGGCCTTCGCGATGGCCAGGTATTCGAAGATGCCCCCGCCATCGTCGTTGCTCACGACGATCGTCAGGTCGGCGTGCTGCAGGCATCCGGCGAGGAGACCCGACACGTCGTGCAGGAACGCGAGGTCACCGCACCAGAGCACCGTGGGCCGTCGTGTTGCTGCCGCTGCGCCGAGCGCCGCCGACACCTGTCCGTCGATGCCATTGACGCCGCGATTGGCGAGTACGCGCAGCCTTGCCGCTCGCGGCCCCCCGAAGGCATCAATTTCCCGGATCGCCATGCTGTTCCCGGCGAAGAGCGCGGCGCCGTCGGGCAACCCCGCCCAGAGTGCGCGGGCGAGATGAGGCGTCAGGAACCGGGCCTCGACATCGAGCGCGGCCGAGGCGGCGGCGCGGGCGACACGGTCGGCATGTCGCCACTGTGTGCGCCACGCCTGCGTCACCTCGGACGGCCGAGCCGCCTGCCCCGCGGCAAGCGCACAGAACTGGCGAGGCGAGGTGCGGAACAGCCGCGTCGCACGGTGCTGCGGGTCGCGGAAGCCGTTCGCCGGATCCACCAGCCAGACGTCCGCAGATGCATGGCGCCCCATCCAGCCCGTGATCGCCGCGCTCGTGGGCTGTCCGCCGAAGCGCACTACGAGGTCGGGTCGCAGCACCCCGGCGACGGCGGCGTCGCGCAGGAACAGGTCCGCGCCGTGAATCACCCCCTCGCCGGACGCCGCGCCAGCGCGCAGCCCCGACGCGGGGTCCGCCAGCACCGGCCAGCCGAGCGAATTCGCGAGCCCGGCCACGGCGTCGCCCAGTGCTGCATCCCAACTGTCCGGACCGAACACCAGCACGCCGCGCGCGACGGCGCACAGTTCACTTGAGAGGGAGTCGGAAGCGTCCTGCACAGCGGACAGTTCATGAATGAACGGTGCGACCGGACCCTGCCTGGCCGGTAACTGCGGGTCGTAACTGGCGGGCGCCAGCGGCTCGCGGAACGGAAGATTCAAGTGCACCGGCCCTGGCGCGGGACCCGTTGCCTCGCACACGGCGCGCCGGCCGAGCGCCATCGCGTAAGAGACCTCGGAGTCGCGTTCCGACGGGCAGGGGGCCTCCTCGAACCAGCGTGTGAATCCGGCATAGAGCGAGCGCTGCTCCATCGTCTGCGCCGCTCCCCAGGAGCGCAGCTCGGGCGGGCGGTCGGCGGTGAGCACGACCAACGGCACGCGTGCATGGTGCGCCTCGGCCACGGCGGGCAGGAAGCCGGCGCCGGCGGTGCCCGAGGTGCAGAGCAGTACGACCGGTCGTCCCGCGGCCTTGGCGTAACCGAGCGCGTAGAAGGCGGCGCTGCGCTCGTCGATGTGAACGCTGTGCGACAGCTCGGAGTGCTCGGCGATCGCCAGCGCGAGCGGTGTCGAGCGCGACCCGGGGCACACCACCGCCGTCGCGACGCCCGCGGCATGCAGCTCGCCGACCAGCGCGCGCGCAAACCTCAGGTTGGCGGCTCCAATGTCGCGTGCGGCAGTCTGGTCGTTCATCAGGGCGCTCCCCAAAGCAGTGGCCCCAGCACGGTGCGCAGCTTGAGCTCGGTTTCGGTGAATTCGGCCTTGGGCACCGAACCACTGACGATACCCGCCCCCGCCCACGCGGTCGCGCTGCTTCCGCGTACCAGCGCCGAGCGCAAGGCAACCGAAAATTCCCCGTCACCGTCAGATTGCAGGAAGCCCACCGGCCCCGCAAACCAGCCGCGCTCGATGTCCTCGTGCTCGGCCAGCCAGGCCAGCGCTGCCTCGCGCGGGGCGCCGGCCGTGGCGGGCGTGGGGTGAAGGCGCGACACGAGGTCGAGCAGCGAGACTGGCAAGTCCGCGCGTCGACGGGCCCGCAGCCGGGTGCACAGGTGCTGGACCGTGCGCGTCGTCAGGAGCGTCGGCTCGGCGTCGACTTCGACCTCGTCGCAGCATCCAGCGAGTACCGATTGGAGGTAGCGAGCCACGATTGCGTGCTCTTCACTGTTCTTGCGGCTGTTGCACAGCGCCTCGCCGAGGCTGCGGTCCGCCGACTGCGACGCGCCGCGTGGAGCCGTACCAGCGATGGCGGCCGTCTCGACCCGCTCCCCGCAGAGGCGGACCAGGCGCTCGGGGCTCGCGCCGAGGAACACGACGTCGCCCTCCCCGATTGCAAACAGCGTCGAGCCCGGGAAGCGCCCGCGCAGCGCAACCAGCCACGAGACGACGTCGATCGCGCCGCGCGCCGCCACGTGCGCAGCGCGCACGACGACGACTTTCTGCAGGCGGCCGGCATGGATTTCGTCAAGCGCGCGCTGCACGCGCTCGGTGTAGGACTCCGACCCGCCGCTGGCAAACTCCGCCGCGCCGCGCACCGGCTGCCCGAGCGCCAGCGCTCGTGGTCGCAGGGCCGCCCATTCGCTACCGGCACGCGCGACCCGGACGTAGCGATCGCCTTCCCTTGAGCAGACGAGGTCCGGCAGCCTCAGTTCGCCGTCGCCGAAGCCCCGCCAAGCCCCGCCCGGACTGATGCCGGGCGCAAAGGCAAAGCCCCCGACGAGGTGCGCGACACGCGGCCCCGCGCCTTGCCAGGCGATTCTGTCGAACAGCGTTTGCGCGCCAGCATCGGCCGCGCTGAAGCGCCCGGCCCCGCTGACGGACAGGCGGACGGCCCCGCCCACCCCGACGCGAAAACGCCGTGCGGAGGGCTGCTCCCAGTAGAACCGTGGCGCCGGACCCGCCGCTGCAAAAACCTCCAGCGGATCGAGGGGTTCACACAGCTCGGAGGTGAGGGCAAGCGGGCCGTCGCTCACCGATGCCGTGCTCCTGGAGTCCGTGGCGCCCCGTCAAGGAGAGCGCGTCCGGTGGTCGACCTGCCCTGTCGCATGCGTTGGAATCGCTCTTTCGCCGAAGCCGGGGCGCGCCACGTGGTGCGCCCGTAATTCTCTCACACAGCATTGCCAGCGGGCGCCTATTCGAGATCCCGGGCAGGTCCATGGCGCGCCCTCTTCCCTATCCGCGATCCGCTGGTCACTATCCGCTAGTCCCTATCCGCTATCCGCTTTCTACCTACCCCCTATTCACTACCCCACTTCCATGTCCCTCCCCTCCTACGAACGTCTCGGCGTCTTCTATCTCGGCCGGGAATACGACCCCAAGTCCCGGCAGCTCGGCGACGACACGCTGTACGACTCGCGCGACCTGACGACGCACGCGGTGTGCATCGGCATGACCGGCAGCGGCAAGACCGGCCTGTGCCTGTCGCTGCTCGAGGAGGCCGCGCTCGACGGCATCCCGGCCATCGCGATCGATCCCAAGGGTGACATCGGCAACCTGGCGCTGACATTTCCGGAACTGCGGAGCGATGATTTCAAGCCGTGGGTGGACGCCGGCGAGGCTTCGCGCAAGAACCAGTCGGTGGACGAGTTCGCGGCGGCCACGGCGGAGAACTGGCGCAGGGGTCTCGCGGAATGGAACGAGGACGGCGAGCGCATCGCGCGACTGCGTGCGGCGGCGGAAGTCGCCATCTACACCCCGGGATCCAACGCGGGCCGCCCGTTGTCGATCCTGCGATCGTTCACGGCGCCCGACGCGACGCTCGCCGGTGACGCCACTGCGCTCAGGGAGCGCATCGGTTCGGCCGTGGCCGGGCTGCTCGCGCTGATCGGCATCGCTGCCGACCCGGTCAAGAGCCGCGAGCACATCCTGCTTTCCGCCATTCTCGACACGGCGTGGCGCAAGGGCGAGAGCCCGGACCTGGCCGCCATCATCCAGACCGTGCAGAAGCCGCCGTTCGACAAGATCGGCGTGTTCGACGTGGAGAGCTTCTTTCCGGCGAAGGACCGGATGGAACTCGCACTGCGCGTGAACGGGCTGCTCGCTGCGCCGGGATTCTCGGCGTGGCTCGAAGGCGACGCGCTCGACGTGCAGAAGCTGCTGTACACGGACGCCGGCAAGCCGCGCATCGCGATCATCTCGATCGCGCATCTGAGCGATGCCGAGCGCATGTTCGTCGTCACGCTGGTCGCAAACGAGATGGTCGCGTGGATGCGCCGCCAGTCCGGCACGACCAGCCTGCGCGCGCTCTTCTACATGGACGAGGTGTTCGGTTACTTCCCGCCGACCGCGATGCCGCCATCGAAGCTGCCGCTGCTCACCCTGATGAAGCAGGCGCGCGCCTTCGGTCTCGGCGTCGTGCTGGCCACGCAGAATCCGGTGGATCTCGACTACAAGGGTCTCGGCAACGCCGGCACCTGGTTCATCGGCCGCCTGCAGACCGAGCGTGACAAGGCCCGCGTGATCGAGGGACTGCTCGGCACCGACGCGGCGGGCGGACTCGACAAGGCCGGCCTCGAGTCGTTGATGTCGAACCTAGAGCAGCGCACGTTCCTGATGCGCAACGTGCACGACGACGCGACGACGCTGATGCGCACGCGCTGGGCGCTGTCGTACCTGCGCGGACCGTTGACCCTCAACGAGATCAAGCGGCTGACACCGGTACGGCCCGCGGCTGCGGCCACTGCGGCCACTGCGGCCACCGCGGCCACCGCCGCATCGGCACCGAGCGGCGACAAACCGGCCAGCGCGACGGCAACGGCGCGGCCGGTGCTGCAGGCGGGCGTCACCGAGCGGTTCGTCGCGGGCGCGGCCGGCGACAAGGCCATCACTTACCAGCCGCGGATCGGAGCGCGAGTGCGGGCGCACTTCGTAGATGCCAAGGCCGGCATGGACGCGTGGGAGTCGTGGTATTACCTCGCGCCGCTCGATGGCGACGGTCCGGACTGGGCGCAAGCGGAAATCGCGCCGGAACCCGGACCGAACTTTGCCGCGGGACCCGCCGCCGGCGCCGCCTTTGCCGACATCCCGGCCTCTGCGTTGTCGAGCCGCAACCACCGTGCGTGGAGCGCAGCGCTTGCGGATGAAGTCTATCGATCGGCGGCGGTGCACACTTTCCGCTGCCCGGACTTGAAGATGGCTTCGGCGCCCGGTGGCAGCGAAAGCGAATTCCGTGCGCACCTCGCACAGGCCTTGCGCGAGAAGCGCGACGCGGCGGTCGACGCACTGCGGAAGAAATATGCTTCCAGGCTGGCGACCCTCGACGACCGTCAGCGGCGCGCGGAACAGAGGATCGAGCGCGAGAAGACCCA
>Ga0315278_10003726_pt1 | contig 13671 bp, 13 predicted proteins | sample YL17G06_0_MG_FD_203880 | JGI IMG/M metagenome (GOLD analysis project Ga0315278, IMG submission 203880) | Sediment microbial communities from Yellowstone Lake, YNP, Wyoming, USA - YL17G06_0 | ecosystem: Environmental > Aquatic > Freshwater > Lake > Sediment | place: USA: Wyoming | collected...
CGCGTCCGGAACGCACAGCGCCGGACGCTCGTCGGCCCAGACCTCGACGATGCCCAGGTCGGAGACCTTGCCCGCCGCCACCACCACCTCGTCCACCCGCTGATCCGGCACCAGGCCCGGCCCGCGGATGACGAGCGAGTAGCTTCCCGCGGGCAGGTCGAGGAGGAAGCGCCCCGCGGTGTCGCTCCTCGCCTGGCGCTCCCGCCCGATGACCGTGACCGTTGCGCCGGGCACGCCGTTCAGGCAGCCCTTGTAGCGGAGGAGGCCGGTGACGGTCCCCTGCCCCCGTGGCGCGGCGGCGGTCGCCGCCGGCAGGACGAGCGCCAGCGCGAGGGCGAGGGCTACCGGGATGTGGCGGCGACGCGGCACGGGCCAAGCATCCTATACCGCGGCGCCTCGGGGCGATCGGCTCAGCTTCGGCCGGGCCGGGTCAGCCGGGCCGGGTCGAGCAGGCGATGGGCCTCCCGGGCCGGGATCCCGGCCATCTCCCCGGCCAGGTCCGCGATGGACCTGCCGCTCCGGATCGACTCCTTCACGATCCCTGCGGCGGCCTCGTATCCGATTCGCGGTGCAAGCGCGGTGGCCAGGCTCACGGTCCGCTCGGCGTGAAATCGGGCCCGCTCCCGGTCGGGCTCGAGCCCCCGGGCGAGCTTCTCGTCGAAGGCCCGCACCCCGTTCGCAAGGATCTCGATCTGGTGGAGCAGGTCCCAGGCCACCAGCGGCATCATCACGTTCAGTTCAAGCTGTCCGGCCGCCGCCGACCAGGCGATGGCCTCGTCGAGCCCGATGACCTGGTGGCTCACCATGGCGAGCATCTCGGCCATGGACGGATTCACCTTGCCGGGCATGATCGACGACCCGGGCTGCACGGCCGGGAGGCGCAGCTCCCCGAGCCCTGTGGCCGGCCCGGAGGCGAGCAGCCGGATGTCGCCGCCGATGCGCGCCAGCTCCAGCGCCGCCACCCGCATCGCTCCCGACAGCGCGGCGAAGGGGGCGAGCGACTGCATGGCATAGAACGGATTCGGCGCCGGGAAGAGCGGCACGCCGGTGAGCCGCGACAGCTCCTTCACCACCAGTTCCCGGTAGCGCGGGTGGGCGTTCACGCCGGTGCCGACCGCCGTTCCGCCGATGCCCAGCGCCGCCATCTCGGGGAGCGCGCCGTTCACGCGCGCCGCCGCCGCCGAGAGCGCCGCGGCCCAGCCCGAGACCTCCTGGCCCAGCCGGATGGGGGTCGCGTCCATGAGGTGGGTGCGCCCCGCCTTCACGATGCCGTCCCAGGCCTTCGCCTTCTGCGCGAAGGTCGCCGAGAGCCGGTGGAGCGCCTCGACGGCGCGCGGCGCGGTGGCAAGGGCGGCGAGCCGGATGGCGGTGGGGATGACGTCGTTCGTGGATTGCGCGAGGTTCACGTCGTCGTTCGGATCGACCGAGCGGTCCCCGCGCCGGCCGCCCAGGATCTCGGCGGCCCGGTTGGCCAGCACCTCGTTCACGTTCATGTGGAACGAGGTCCCGGCGCCCGCCTGGTAGGCGTCCACCACGAATTGCCCGTCCCAACGGCCGGCCAGCACCTCGCGACAAGCCTGCTCGATGGCCCGGGCCTTGTTCCTCGGGAGGAGTCCGAGGCGCGCGTTCACCCGGGCCGCGGCGAGCTTGATTCGCGCCACGGCGTCCACGAGGGGGCGAGGTTCCCGCAGACCCGAGATGGGGAAGTTCGCGACCGCCCGGGCGGTCTGGGCTCCCCAGAGCGCACTCGCCGGCACCTTCATCTCCCCGAGCGTGTCCCGCTCGACGCGGGTGCGCGGGGCACGCGGTGCGCTCCTTCGTGCCTGTCTCGGCGTGGCCATGGATGCCTCCAGGTCCTTCGTCAGCGAACCAGCCGGTCGCGCAGCCGGCGGAAGGCCAGCTCCGACTTGGCGTCCTCCATCTCGCCGGCCCCGGCCGCGGCGATGGCCGAGTCGAGCTCGCGCCAGACGAGCACCGCCCCTTCCTCCAGCGGCGAGCCGTCGCCCTCCTGGGGGGCGTCGAAGGCGCCCGGCTCCGCGCCGCGAGGGATCTCGGCGGCGAGCAGGTGAATCTTCTCCGAGATGATCCCGGGCAGCATGTAGAACGGCGCGCCGAGCGGCTCGAGCCGGGCCGGGTCGATCTCGACGCCTGCCTCCTCCCGCGCCTCCTCGACGGCGCGGCGCCGGAGCGCCTCCATCCCGTGCTCCCCCGGTTCCAGCAACCCGGCCACGATCTCCTCGAAGAGAAGGGGCTCGGGTTCGGGGAGCGCCCGGGACTTGCCTCGCCGGAAGTGCACCGCCGGGCGCAGCTGCCGGCGCAGCAGCACCTCCACGCCGCGAGGTGTCCGCGCCCAGAGGCACACGGCCACCGCGTCGAGCGACGGCCGGTCGAGGACGTCGATGCGGTAGACCCCCGACAGGGATCCGTCGGCCCTCAGGTTGCGCGCGCGGTAACGGCGCACGTGGAGGAATCCCTCGTCGCAGCGGGACGAGGCGGTTCGATCCTCGACGATCTCGATGGCCTCCACGCGGGGCATGCGTGGCGAACGCGTCGATCAGGCGACGGCGCGCGCCGACCTCTTGTCCACGGGCTGGTAGTCCGGCAGCTCGTCGAACTGGAGGTACCGGTAGACCTTGTCGAACCGGGGGGCGATCTTGTCGTTGTAGACGGCGAAGTACTCTTCCTTGGTGGGCAGCCGCCCCAGGGTGGAGGCCACCGCGCCCAGCTCTGCCGATCCCAGGAACACCCTGGCCCCGTCGCCCATGCGGTCGTCGAAGTTGCGGGTCGAGGTGGAGAAGACCGTGCTCTGGCCCGGGACGCGGGCCTGGTTGCCCATGCAGAGCGAGCAGCCCGCGGTCTCGATGCGAGCGCCGATCTGGCTGAAGACCGTGAAGTAGGCCTCGTCGCGAAGCTCCTGCTGGTCCATCCGGGTGGGCGGGCAGATCCAGGTGCGGACGGCCGGGTTGAACTTCTGCCCCTTCCAGATCTCGCCGGCGGCGCGGAAGTGGCCGATGTTGGTCATGCACGACCCGAGGAACACGTCGTCGATCTTGGTGTTGGCGACGTCGGTGAGGATCTTCACGTCGTCAGGGTCGTTCGGGCAGGCCAGGATCGGCTCGGTGATCTGGGCCAGGTCGATCTCGATGACCGCCGCGTACTCGGCGTTCTTGTCGGCCGAGAGCAGCTCGGGCTTCTTCAGCCACTTCTCGGCGGCGGCGATGCGCCCCTGGAGCGTCTTCGCGTCCTGGTAGCCGGTGGCGATCATCTTCTTCATGAGCGCCACGTTGGAGCGGAGGTAGGCGGCGACGGTCTTCTCCGACAGCTTCACGGCGGCCGCGGCGGCGCTCCGCTCGGCGGCGGCGTCGGTCAGCTCGAAGGCCTGCTCGACGGTCAGGTCGGGCAGCCCCTCCATCTCGAGGATGCGGCCGTTGAAGACGTTCTTCTTGCCCTTCTTGGGCACGGTGAGCAGCCCCTGCTGGATGGCCCGGTAGGGGATGGCGTTCACCACGTCACGCAGCGTGATGCCGGCGTTGAGCTTTCCCTTGAAGCGGACCAGGACGCTCTCCGGCATGTCGAGCGGCATGAACCCCAGCGCGCCGGCGAAGGCCACCAGGCCCGACCCGGCCGGGAAGCTGATGCCGATGGGGAAGCGGGTGTGGCTGTCGCCGCCGGTGCCCACGGTGTCGGGGAGCAGCAGCCGGTTGAGCCAGGAGTGGATGACGCCGTCGCCCGGGCGCAGCGACACGCCCCCGCGCTCGACGACGAACTGGGGCAGCGTCTTGTGCATCTTGACGTCGGCCGCCTTGGGATAGGCCGAGGTGTGGCAGAAGGACTGCATGACCATGGGCGCCTGGAACTTCAGGCAGGCGAGCTCCTTCAGCTCGTCGGCGGTCATGGGGCCGGTGGTGTCCTGGCTGCCCACCGTGGCCATCCTGGGCTCGACGTACCAGCCCGGGAGCGCGCCGGGAATGCCGCAGGCACGCCCCACCATCTTCTGGGCCAGCGTGTACCCCTGCCCCTTCTTCGGCTCGGGGTTCTTCTTCACCCGGAAGACGTCGGTGGGCCCCTTCTTGAGCGCCTTTCGGGCCCGGTCGGTGATGGCGCGGCCGATGATGAGCGGGATGCGGCCGCCGGCACGGTATTCGTCGCCGAGGTTCTCGGGCTGGAGCACGAAGGTGGTGAGGACCTCGCTCGACTCGGAGCGGACCTCCCCCTTCTTGAAGTCGATGGTGACGACGTCGCCGGTCTTGAGCTTCGAGACGTCGGCCTTGATGGGCAGCGCGCCCGAGTCCTCGGCGGTGTTGAAGAAGATGGGGGCGATGACGCCGCCCAGGATCACCCCGCTGCGCCGCTTGTTCGGCACGTACGGGATGTCCTCGCCGATGGCCCACAGGACCGAGTTGATGGCCGACTTGCGGGACGAGCCGGTGCCCACCACGTCGCCGACGAAGGCGACCTGGAAGCCGTCCTTGCGGAACTCGGCGATGGTCTTCAGGCCGGCCGGGAAGCGGGTCTTGCCCATGGCGAGCGCGTGGAGCGGGATGTCGGGGCGGGTCGAGGCGTCGCCGGCCGGGGAGAAGTCGTCGGTGTTGATCTCGCCGTCGACCTTGAAGACCTTGACCTTCACGGTGTCGGGGATGCCCGGCTTCGAGGTGAACCACTCGGCCGCGGCCCAGGACTCGAGCACCTTCCTGGCCGGCGCGTTCTTGGCCTTGGCGAGGGCCGCGACCTCGTCGAAGGAATCGTAGACGTAGGTGAGGCCGGAGAGGGCCTTTGCGGCGTCGTCGGCCAGCGCCTTGTTCTTGAGGGCGGCGACGAGGGGCGGCATGTTGTAGCCGCCGCCCATGGTCCCGAGCATGAAGATGGCGTCCTTCTTGGTGATGATCGGCGACTTCTTCTTGCCGGAGGCGATCTCGCCGAGGAATCCGGCCTTGACCTCGGCCGCGGGATCCACGCCCGGGGAGACGCGATCGCGGAGCAGCCCGAGGAGGAAGGCCTCCTGCCCCTTGGGCGGCTTCTGGAGGAGCTTCACGACCTCCCGGGTCTGCTCGGGGTCGAGCTGGCGAGGGGGAATGCCCTGCCCCTTCCGCTCCAGTTCGTGGGTCAGGTACGCGTCGATCACCGGGTTGTTCACGCGTCGTCTCCTTGCGATGGGGGGTCCGCTTATACCCCATCCTCCGAGCCCCTGTCAGCCGTTTCGAAGGTCCACCCGGTTGTCGTAAAAGGTGCTTCCGCCCCCCTCGTCGGTGAGCCGCTGGGAGGTGAGAGCATTCACCGTTCGTCCGCCCTCGACGTGGGAAAGCCAGGGCACGCCCTCGGCGACGACCACGCCGGGAGGCGTCCGGTCGGTGACGAGCAGAGCGAAGGTCGCCGCCCCGAGCCCGTTCCAGGCCACCACCCGGGGCCCCGCCAGCCCCCGGCCGGCGGCGTCGGCCGGGTTCACCATGAGCGCCGGACCGCCCTCGCGCCGGCGCAGCTCGGGACGCTCCCGGAAGGACGAGTTGAGCCCCCACACCGACGCCCCGGTCACGAGCCGGAACGGCAGTTCCCCGTCCTCCTCGTGGGCGGGGAGCCAGCCCGGCAACGGGTGCCTCTGCCGCGGATTCTCGATCTCGATCTTCCCGGACGGCGTGCGGATGGCCCGCGCCGAGGGCGGCGGGAGCTCGAGCTCCACGCCGCGCCCCTCGGCCAGCGCGCGCGCGTCGATCCCTCTCCGGAGCGGCGCCGGCCTTGCCAGCAGCGCGTCGACCAGGTTCGACGCGGTCTGGCGAAAGAACGGGTGGTCGATGCCCATGGCCGCGGCCAGGCGCCTGAAGAGGTCCCAGTTGGACCAGGACTGCCCGACCGGCGCGATGGCCGGCTCGACCCGCTGGATGCAGTACTGGCCGTAGGAACAGTAGAGGTCGTGGTGCTCCAGCGCGGTGGTGGCGGGGAGCACGAGGTCGGCCCAGCGCGCCGTGTCGGTGAGGTAGCGCTCGTGGACCACGGTGAAGAGGTCCTCGCGCGCCAGCCCCCGCAGCACCGCCTCCTGGTCCGGCGTCACCGCGGCCGGGTTGGCGGCATAGACCACCATCGCCATGACTCGCGGTGAATCGAGGTCGTTGAGCGCGTGCCCGAGCCGGTTCATGTTGACGAGCCGGGTGGGGCGCGGCTGGAGATCCTCGCGGGTGACGATCGACGTGTCGAAGGCCTGGCTGCCGCTGGTGGAGGTGAGCAGCCCTCCGCCCGGCCTCGTCCACGCGCCCGCGATGGCCGGAAGGCAGGTGATACAGCGCACGTTCATGGCGCCGTTGCCGTAGCGGGAGAGGCCGCTCCCCAGCCGGATGAACGGCCCCCGCGCCGACGCGTAGCGGCGCGCCATCTCCTCGACGATGGCCGGCTCGAGCCCGGTCTTCCCGGCCGCCCAGGCCGGCGTGCAGGAGGGCAGGACCTCGTCGCGAAAGCGCTCCCACCCCAGGACCCGCTCGCGGAGGAAGGCGAGATCGGCAAGCCCGTCGCGGAACAGGACGTGGGCCATTCCGAGCGCGAGCGCCCCGTCGCTCCCCGGGCGGATGAGGAAGACCCGGTCGGCGAGATCCGCGGTGGGCGTCCGGTAGGTCTCCACCAGCCAGACCTCCGCGCCGCGCCGCCTGGCCTCCCTGGCGCGCTGGGCGAAGTGGATGCTCGTCGCCACCGCGTTGATGCTCCAGAGGAGGACCAGATCGGCCTGGAGCACCTCGTCGGGGTGGGGCGCGAGGGTGTCGCCCATGACTGCCTTCCAGCCCGCTCCCTTCGCCGGCGAGCAGATGGTGCGGTCGAGGCGCGAGGCGCCCAGCGCGTGGAAGAAGGCGTGGCCCGCGTTGCGCTGCACGAGCCCCATGGTCCCGGCGTACGAGTACGGGAGGATGGCCTCGGGTCCGTGGGTCGCCGAGATCTGCTTCAGCCGATCGGCGATGCGGGGGATGGCCTCGTCCCAGGAGATGGGGCGAAAGTTCCCATCCCCTTTGCGTCCCACCCGCTCGAGGGGCGTCGTCAGGCGCCCCTCGGCGTACACGCTCCGCTCGTAGTTGTTCACCTTGGGGCAAAGGCTTCCCTGGCTGTAGGGGTGGTCTGGATCGCCCCTCACCCGGGCCGCCTTCCCCCCCTCCACGTCCACGAGCAGGCCGCAGGCGTCGGGGCAATCGAACGGGCAGGTGGCGCGGACCGTCTTCATCCGCGGCATGGTACACCTGCCCCGGTGGGCGCCCCAGCGGTCACATCGTGCCCCCCGACACGTCCCGCAGCTTGCGCACCGCGTGGACGTCGCAGTGCTCCCCGCAGGCCGGGCAGACCACGAAGGTCATCTCCTTCACGACGAGTACGTCCTGGTGCGATCCGGCCGGGGCCAGCACGGCTCCGCAGTCGGGGCACTCGAGCGCCTCCACCGGACCGGGGCGCATGAGCACCAGCGACCGCCGCCGCCCGGGCGGGCAGCGACGGCACTCGATGCCGTAGAGAAACCCAGTCTCCCGGACGGGCGGGGAGGCGTCCAGGTCGGCCCCGCAGTACTGGCACTCGTCGGCCATGCGGTTCCTTCCTAGCGGCCCATCGACTCGAGCACCATCCTCCTCGCGGCGTGCAGGCGCGGCCAGACGGTCCCCTCCGGGATGCCGAGGACATCGGCGATCTCGGCGTGGGACAGCCCTTCCACCGCGAAGAGCGAGAGCACCGCGCGTGGCCCGGCCGGCAGGCTGGCCAGCGCACCCTCCAGGGGCTCCCCATCGCGGCGCCGCGCGCGCGCTCGGAGAGCGGCCCGCACCGCGATCCGGTAGGTCCAGGTCGTGAGCCGCGAGGCGCCTCGGAAACCGGGCAACCCGCGGTGCACGGCCACGAAGGCCTCCCGCACGGCGGCCTCGGCGTCCGCGCGCCGCCCCGTGACGTGCAGGCACACCGCGTGAATGGGCTCACGGAGCCGGCGGAAGAGATCGCTGGATGCCTCCCTGCGCGGGCGTCCACCGGCCCGCACGCCTGCCAGGATCTCGGCCTCCTCGGCCGCGGAGAGGGCGGCCGAAAGGGCGGGGACGCGGGCAGGCCTCATCGCCCCGCTCCCTCGAAGAGCCCCAGGTCGCGGGCCTCTCGCTCGGCGCGGGGGACCGTCACGTGGCGCAGGTAGACCCAAAGTCCAGCCAGCGGAAGGGAGAGCCCTCCGAAGTAGACGAGCGGGTCGTAGCTCACCGATTCCCCCGCCAGCGCCCGGTAGAGAAAGAAGGCGAGCAGGGCGGCCAGCGCCCACTTCATGCGCCTCGCCCATTGGAGATTCGCCGCCAATACCGCACGATAGGTGACGAGCATCTCGCCCTGATCCACCAGGGCCACGAGACGCCGCGCCGAGTAGCCGGCCACGAGCCCAACCAGCACGACCGCGATCGCCATCGCCGGGAGCGCGCCGAGCATGCGCGCCGATCTCATTCCGGGCGGGGCCGAGAGCCAGGCCACGAGTTCCCCCCAACCTCCGGCGAGCACCGCCCCGGCGAATCTCCTCGGCCAGGCGCGGACGCTCCCCCAGATTCCCCGCTCGAGCCGTTCCCAGTCCACCTCGGCGGCCGCCGCGCTCGCCTCCGAGCCCAGGCCCGCCTCCGCGCCGCGCGCCCCGGCCTGGTAGGCGCGGCAGCGCTCGCAATCGGCGAGGTGCTCCTCGAGGATCGCCCCCTCGGGCTCCCCCAGCGCGCCATGCAGCCGCTTCTCGACGGCGATCTCCAAGGCTTCGCAGCCGGCCATCTCCACCTCGCCCTCAACCTCTTCGCTCCGGGCGTCTTCGATCACTCACCGTGAAAAGGCGAGGGGCCGCACCGGCCGGCGCGACCCCTCGGAATTCTGGAGGCACCGCCCGGATTCGAACCGGGGAATAAGGGTTTTGCAGACCCTTGCCTTACCACTTGGCGACGGTGCCGTCGTCGCCGGCCCTTGTAGCGGACGACCGACGCTGCGTCAACGGCCGCCGCCCCTCCCGCCGACGCGGTGCGACCTCGGCCCGCGCGACCTGGACGCCCCGCGCCCGCAGCGCCGCGATCAGCATGGGAAGCTCGGCCTCGGCCAGCGGCGAGAGTCCGTGCGCCGCCCGGATCTGGACGTCGACGCCGGCCCGGGCCTGCTCGATCCGGACGTCGAGGCTCGGGCCCAGTTGCAGCGTCACCGACGCCGCCTCGCCGGATTTCACCAGGAGTACGATGCGCTCGATGGCCCGGGCGAGCAGCGGTGCTCCGGCGGCGTTCGACATGGACTCGGAGCGCCCTGGCGAGGCCATCTCGCCGAGGATGGCGTCGAGCGTCCAGCTCCCGGGCGCCATCGCCTCCTCGTCGTCCTCGCGGGCCCGCTCCGGCCGGCCCGGACGCCCGGCCCGCTCGAGCGCCCCCGCGAAGCCGCCGCCTCGCCCGGCTGGCTCGTTCCTGTCCGCCACGACCGCCCTGCTCTCCCCTGGATCGACGCGCATCCCCCACCTGGATGCAGCCAGGATGCCGGACTCCCGCCGCACCGGCACACGGGTACCTGGGCATCCCCGTCCGCGGCGCGGCCCTCCAGGTCCGCCTGCCCGACCGGGCGCCTGGTATAGACTCGCCCACCGCATGCGCCGGGCCGCCCTCCTCCTCTTCCTCCTCGCCCTCTACCTGCCGGCGCTCGGCAATTCCTCTTCGGGCAGCCACCCCGACGAGGCCTGGTACCTGGGCATCAGCGCGGAGATGCAGGCCAAGGACGCCTGGCTCACGCCCTCCCTCGACGACGTGCTGAACTGGAACAAGCCGCCGCTGCTGTACTGGGCCGAGCGCGCTGCCTACGCCGTCTTCGGCACCAACCTCTTCGCGGCACGCCTGCCCTCGGCGCTCGCCTGGATCGCCCTGGCGATGCTGCTCCACGCGCTGGGCCGGCGCATGTACGGCGAGAAGGCGGGCATGGCCGCCGCGCTCCTGACCGCCACGGCCTTCGGCTGGGTGAAGTATGGGCGGCTCGCCATGATGGACGCGCCCATGGCGCTGGGGCTCGCGCTCGCCGCCTATGGCACCTGGCGGGCCTCGGAGGAGGACGACCCGCCCTGGCTGCTGGCCGTGGGCGTGGCGGCGGCGATGGACTTCCTCCTCAAGGGGCCGGTGGGCGCGGTGCTCGTCCTGCTCCTCTCCGGCGGCTTCCTGATGGTGCGGAACCGTCCACTGCTCTTCTCGCGCTGGACCGCGGGGGCCTTCCTGCTCGGCGCCATCCTTGGGCTGCCCTGGTACGTGGCGTCCTTCGCGGTTCACGGCCAGGCCTTCTACGACTTCTTCTTCGTGGCCGAGAACTTCGACCGGTTCATGCACCCGTGGACCGCCAGGGCAGAGGCGAGTCTCCTCGTCGGCTTCCTCGTCTTCATGCTCCCCTGGACCTTCCTCTTCCTCGGGAGCCTCAAGGCTCTCCGGACCTGGCGGGAGCCGGGCGTGCTCCTGCCGCTCTTCTGGGTGGCCTCGGTGCTCGTCACCTTCACGATTCCCTCGCTCAAGTGGCCCCACTACGGCCTCACCGCCATCCCGGCGGCGCTCCTGCTCGCGGGGCGCGCTCCGCCGCCCCGATGGGCCCGTGCCGCCACCGGATTCACCCTCGCGCTGCTGGCGGCCGCCTCGGTCCTGGTCCTGCGCTGGCCCCTTCCCTGGATCCCCCTGCTCGCGCTCGTCGCCGCGGCGCTGGCCTTCGCGGCTTCGTCGATGCTGGCCTTCGGCGGCCGGCTGGCCCCGTCGGCCGCCGCCGCCGGCGCGGCCTTCGCGCTCGTCGTGGGCCTGGTCGTACCAGGAGTGAACCCCCCGGCGCTCCCGCCGCAGGCCGTCCCGTCGACCGGCGACCGGGCGCTCTGGGTGTTCGGCACGGCGCCCGGCCTGTTCACCCTCGCGGCGGGGCGGCCGGTCCGGCGAGCCTGGACCGAGGGCGAGGCCGAGAGCGCGCTAGCCGCCGGCGGCGCCTACATCGCCTCCGAGTCACAGGTGGGACGCCTCTCGCCCGCCGTAAGAAAACGCTTGGTGATATTGGCAGGTTGGCGCCGGATCCCCGGCTATCTGCCGGCGGCAAACGTCTGGCGCTCCTGGAGAAACCGCGATCCGGGGGAGATCTACGAGTCGATGTCGATCGTCGCCCTGCCGCCCACCTCCGGGGTACCCCTTCGGTGAAGTGTCCCGGCGGGGGCGGGAAGCCCCAAATGGACCCTGTCACTCTCCGCGTGAGTTGATACACGTAGAGTCATGGATCTGCTGACACGATTCGCGACCAACGTTCGCCGCCTTCGCGAGAAGAAGAAGTTCTCCCAGAAGGCCCTCGCCGACAAGGTGGGGATCTCGGTGTCCTACGTGTCGATGCTGGAGCGCGGCCAGCGCTCGCCGCCGCTCGAGACCATCGAGAAGATGGCCAAGGCGCTCGGCGTGCCGGCGGCCTCGCTGCTGGCCGGCCGGTAGGCTCGGGGGCGGGTGTCTCGCCAGGCGGGCTCCTAGAGCCCGCCCCTGGAATCTCTCGCCCGCGGTCAGCGTCCCAGAGTCTTCGCGCCGGGACGCCAGTCGACCGGGCACTTCTCGCCGGTCTGCAGCGCCTCGAGCACGCGCAGCGTCTCGGACACCGACCGGCCGACGGCGGTGTTGTGGTAACAGGCGTACTGCACGATTCCCTGGGGGTCGATGAGGAAGGTCGCGCGGGTCGCGATCCCCTTGTCCTCGATGAGCGCGCCGTAGTCGCGGGCGATGCGCTTCGTGATGTCGGAGACGAGCGGGATCCGCAGCTCGCCGAGGCCGTTCTCGATCCAGGCCCTGTGCGAGTACTGCGAGTCGACCGAGCAGCCCAGGACCTGCGCGCCCAGTTCCTCGAACTCCCTCGCCCGCTTGGAGAACTCCAGGATCTCGGTGGGGCACACGAAGGTGAAGTCGAGCGGATAGAAGAAGAGCACCACCCACTTGCCGCGGTGACTGGCGAGCGAGACCTCCACGAACTCGCCCTTGCCGGTGGCGGCGGGGGCGGTGAAATCCGGGGCCTTCTCGAGCACGGTCACCATGCGAACCTCCTCGGGGGATGGTTCGCATAGCGGCCGTGCATCGCGGGATCAACGTCCGTTCGCGGACGGCTCGAGCGGCGGGGCCGGTGAGGACTTGGCTGGGCGCGACGGGTCGGTCGCCTCCTCCGCGAGCTGGATGGTGCGGGCCATGGCGCGGCGCGCCGCTTCCTGGTCCTCGACGGTGAGCGCATAGCGCGGCAGAAGGCGGCGTCCAAAATCGAGGTGGCGTGCCTCGTCGGGCCCGATGACCTCGCGGCAGAGGCGGGCCGTCTCGGCGTCGCCCTGGGCTTCGCACACCTCGGCGAGCAGCGCGTTGCGAAGGCGCGCCACCCCTTCGCGCGCGATGCCCGCGGCGAGGCGCTCGGCCGGCGTCTGGAGACCGCGCAGGTAACGGAACGCCGGACCATGCGCCCGGGTGCGTGGGTCGGCAGCGGGGGCGCCTCCCAGTTCCCGGATCCTCTTGGCCATCAACTGGAAGTGTCTTGCCTCGTCTCCCACATGAAAGGCCAGGCCCACCTTCAGCTCCAGGTCGGGCTCGTCGGTCATCCAGAGCGCCGCCACCTCGGCGGCCTCGATCTCGTCCCGGAGCGCCGTCGAGAGCAGGTCCGTGACCGACCCGGCCGGTGGCAGCGCCGCGCGAGCCTGCTCCCCGAGCCGTGCCAGCGATCGGAGGAGTTCGCGATCCAGGTCGTCGACGAACTCCACCGGGTCGAGCGCGGTACCGCGGGAATGGGAGGAACCCTCGATCATGGTCCATACCCTTGCAGGGACCGGGGCGGCTGGGTAGTCCCTCGGGACGGGGGGCCCCATCCGTGAGGGGGGGGTCCGTCAGCGCGGCTGACGCGGGGGGCGCGAGGCCAGCCGGCGGGCCCGGCGCAAGTGGGCGTCCCGCTCCCGCCCCCGCTCCTCTTCCGTCGCGGCGAGCACCGGCGCGACGGGGGCCGGCTTGTTGTCCTTGCCGAGCGATACGAAGGTGAGGAAGCCGTCGCAGCATCGGCGCCGGACACCGGTGTCGGGATCCTCGTCGAACACCTCCACCTCGACCTCCATGGAGGAACCGAAGGCGGCGTTCACCCGAGCGTCGAGGATGGCGACGTGGCCGAGGCGAACCGGGGCCTGGAAGGTGAGCTCGTCCATGGCCGCGGTGACCACCGGCGTTCGGGCGTGGCGGCGCGCAGCTATGGCGCCGGCCAGGTCCATCCACTGGACGATGCGACCACCGAAGACGGTGCCGAGGTTGTTCGCGTCGGTGGGCATGGCGAGCTCGGTCATCTCGACGCGGCTCTCGGACGCGGGCTTGGGGGGCAGGCTGGACATCCCGCCAATCTATCCGGGTTCGGCCGGGTCTGGCCGGGTTTGGCCGGGCTTGGCCGCTTCGCACCGGGCCCCCTTCCCGCCAGGGGGCGGGTGATGTTATCGGGGCGCATGACGCTCGAGGTGATCCTCATCGACTGGGCCCGCGATCCGCTCCAGAAGCTCTACGCCGCCTACCGGACCTGCTACAGCCCGAAGACGCCGGGCGAGGTCTGGGGCGAGATCCACGACGGGACCATCTCCGGCGAGAAGATCCGCGACTTCATCTCCGAGCGGCTCAAGACCGGCCACGCCTCGCCGCTCGAGCAGGTGGTCTTCTGGTTTGGCATCAGCGGCGTGTCCCGGTC
>Ga0315278_10003728_pt1 | contig 13669 bp, 13 predicted proteins | sample YL17G06_0_MG_FD_203880 | JGI IMG/M metagenome (GOLD analysis project Ga0315278, IMG submission 203880) | Sediment microbial communities from Yellowstone Lake, YNP, Wyoming, USA - YL17G06_0 | ecosystem: Environmental > Aquatic > Freshwater > Lake > Sediment | place: USA: Wyoming | collected...
ACAACGACGCGCCGGCCGGACTCGGCGCGGACGAGCGCCGTGATCAACCGTACGAACGACGTGGCGGGCCATCGCCGGAACGGGTTGCCGGCGCTGACGTGGAGCACGATCATCCGGTCGCGCTCGGCGTCGACGTTCGCCGAGACCAGCGTGGCGGCGACCGCCTCGGCGGCGGCCGCCGTGACGGGCATCTCGGTCGGGTCACGCTCGGGGTCGGGCGGGTCGAACCCGAGCGGGCCCAGCAGGTCCCACTGGTTGACGACCGAGTGGCGCGGCCGCAGGCGCCGGTCCCGCGGCACGCGCTCAGTGTACATCCAGCTGCGGCCGGACACGGCGTACCCGATTCGCCGAGGCGCGCCCGTGGCCCAGGCGAGCAGCGCGCTTCGAGGGCCACCGTGCAGATCCAGCACCACGTCGTAGCGGTCCGCCCGCAGCCGCCGCGCGAGCCGGAGGTCCGCGGCGAGCCGCCCGGGGGCATCGGGCTTGGAGGTGACGATGACCTCGTCGACGTGGGGGTTGCCAACGACGACGGGCGCCGCGTGCGGTTCCACCACGTAGGTCAGCCGGGCGTCAGGGTGCCGCCTCCGAAGCGCCCGGAGGATCGGCGTCCTGAAAACGACGTCGCCGATCAGGCGAAGGCGGACCAGGAGGAAGTTCACGGACCTCTGGACCTAGTCCTCGACCTTCGCCTCGTCGAGCAGCATGACCGGGATGTTGTCGTCGCCGACCGGGTAGACCCTGCGGCACTTGGGGCACTTCAGACCCGCGCCGTTGTGGACGGGCGTCACCGATTCGTGGCATTCCGGGCAGACGAGGATCTCGAGCAGTTCGGCGTCGATGGGCACGGTCGCCTCCTTGGTGTTCTCCCGGAACTATATCAAAGGTGCCGCGACTATCCGCGACCCGCCTTTTGTGGAACAATCGCTTCGATGACGTTTCCGATGATCGCTGGCTGCTGTCTCGTGGTCGGAGTGCTGCACCCAGCGCCGCCTCAGTCCCAGGCGCTTGGAGCTGCGGCGTCGCCCGGGCAGAGCCAGTCTCTGGGCAGGAGGGCCCCGGGGAAAGCCGGCGCGGCCCAGGGCATGACGCGCGAGGCGGAGGCGTACTACCAGTTCCTGCTCGGGCGTCACCTGGAGTCCGAGGGGGACGTGGCCGGAGCGATGGCGGCCTACAACGAGGCGGCCCGGCTGGATCCGAAGTCGGCGGAGGTCCTCGCCGAACTCGCCTCGCTCCACGCGCGGGAGAACAGGCTCGCCGAGGCGACGGCGGCGGCCGAGTCGGCGCTGAAGCTCGACGCCCGCAACGTGAGCGCCAATCGCCTGCTGGGGTTCATCTACGCCGTCCTCGCCCGCGTGGATGAGGGCATGACGCCGTTCGATGCCGGGTCCAGCGTCAACGCCGCACAGGCGGCGAGTCATTTCGAAGCCGCGCGGCAGGGTCTCGAGATCCCCGACCCTGCCGTCGAGATGCTGCTCGGCCGCATCTACATCCGGAGCGGCGCGAACGACAAGGCGGCTTCGGTGCTGAGCCGGCTCGTGGTCGACCAGCCGGGGCAGCCCGAGCCCGTCAACCTGCTGGTGCAGGCCTACCTGCAGGCCGGGCGCACAGACGAGGCCACCAGGCTGCTCGAAACGGCGGTCGGCCTGCAGCCGCAGTACTTCGCCCTGCTCGGCGAACTCCACGAGCGGCAGCGCCACTGGACCGACGCAGCCGGGGCCTACGAGCGCGCGGTCGAACGGGCGCCGAAGAACCTCGACTTGCGGACGCGCCTCGCTGTGGTTCTGCTCTCCGGCGGCGGCGACGCGCAGGCTGGGCGCGCGCTCGAGATATTGCTGCAGCTCCGGCGCGAAAGCCCGGCCGACCGGCGCGTCCTCTACCTGCTGGCGCAGGCGCAGAGGGAGGCGGGCCGCCTCGACGATTCGGAAGCGACCGCCCGGCAGTTGATGGTCGTCGCGCCAGGTTCGCCGACCGGCGCCTATCTGCTGGCGCTGGTGCTGGGCCGGAAGCAGCAGTACCGGGCTGTCGTCGAGACGCTCGAGCCGGTCGTCGGCGCGTCGGCATCCGCGTCCGACCCGGCGGGCGACCTGCTTCCGGCGTTGCTGCAACTCGGCTTCGCGTACCTGGAACTGGGCGAGGCCGATCGCGCCTTGTCCATCTTCGAGCGGGCGCGAGCGCTGTCGCCGGGTGACCCGGCCGTCGACGTTTCCATCATCGAGGCGCAGCTCTCAGCCCGGCGGTACGCCGAGGCCGCGGCGCTGGCGCGGAAAGCAAGGAGCACCCAGCCAGGCAACCAGCTCATCGTGCGTCTCGAAGCGGAGGCGCTGCGCCACGCCGGCAGGGGCGACGAGGGGACCACGCTCTTGACCGAGGCGCTCGCGGAGCGTCCGAATGACGTCGCCAGCTACACGGCCCTCGCCGAGTTCGAAGCCGCGCGCCGGCGATACGACGCGGCCCTGACCGTGCTCGCCCGGGCCGCCGAGAAGTTCCCGGCCGACCTGACCGTCAGCTTCGTCGCGGGGTCCGTATACGAACGCCAGAAGCGATTCGCGGACGCCGAACGGAAGTTCCGCGACGCGCTGGCGAAGGACCCGTTGCACGCCCCGACGCTCAACTCCCTCGGTTACATGCTCGCCGACCGCGGAGAGCGGCTCGACGAGGCCGTCGGCTACATCACGCGGGCTCTTGCCGTTGAGCCCTACAACGGCGCGTACCTGGACAGCCTCGGGTGGGCCTACTTCCGCCAGAACAAACTCGACCTGGCCGAAGAGAATCTGGCCAAGGCGGCCGCCAGGCGCGTGCGCGATTCAGCGGTCCAGGATCACTTCGGCGACCTTCTGATGAAGCTGGGCCGCTACCCCGAGGCGATGTCGGCGTGGCAGCGGGCGCTCGACGGTGACGTCGAGCAGGTCGAACGGGCGGCGCTCGAGAAGAAGATCCGCTCCGCACGAGAGAAGGTGCGAAGGGACTGATGCGTCGCCTCCTCGCGTTCGTCCTGCTGCTGACCGCCCTCGCCGGCGCGTGCGCTCCACGCAGGGTGCAGTGGCCGTCCGGCGATGGGGAGGCCTTCCCCGGATACCAGCAGGCCCTGGAGGAAGCGGTCAGCGGATGTCGCGCGGTGCGGTCGCTGTCGGCCGAGTTGTCGATTTCGGGCCGGGTCGGCGGCGGGAAGCTGCGCGGGAGGGTGATGGCCGGGATCGCCGCGCCGGGACGAATCCGGCTCGAGGCGGTGGCCCCGTTCGGACCTCCGGCATTCATTCTGGCGGCCAGCGGGACGACCGCCACGCTGCTGCTGCCGCGCGACAACCGCGTCCTCACGGGCGAGCCTGCCTCGGCCATCCTCGGCGCGCTCGTCGGCCTCGATTTCGGCGCCGACGACCTGCTGGCGATTCTGTCCGGATGCGTGGTGGCTTCCCCCGAGGCGACCACGGGCCGGAGCTACGCCGGCGGGTGGGCGCGGATCGACCTCGCGGGCGGCGCCGGCGCGTACCTGCGGCGTGAGGGGCAGCAGTGGCGGATGCGAGCCGGTGTCAGGCCCGGCCTCCTGATCGAGTACGAGCCGGCTGGCGGCGACGCGCCCGCCCGCGTGCGGCTCCACGTCGCGGCGAGCGGCGGGGCGCCGGCCTCTGACGTGCGCGTCGGCTTGTCGCAGGTGGAGTTGAACCCCCGCCTGGGACCGGAAGTGTTCGCGGTGAAGGTGCCTCGAGACGCTCGGCCCATCACGCTCGCCGACCTGCGAAGCGCCGGGCCCGTCGGGGAGAGGCGGTGAACGTGCGCGCGCACGCCAAGATCAACCTGAGCCTCGCGGTGACCGGCGTGCGTCCGGACGGCTACCACGAAATCAGGACGGTGTTCCAGTCGCTGGCGCTGCACGACACCTTGCGGTTCGCTCATGCGGACGACGGGCTCGCCATCGAGTGCTCGGCTCCCGGGGTCCCGCTCGACGAACGGAACCTGGTGTGGAAAGCCGCCCGGACGGTGTGGGACGCGGCGGGTCGGCGTGGTGAACCGTGCGGGCGCGTCCGGATCACGAAGCGGATCCCGGCGCAGGGCGGGCTGGGCGGCGGGAGCGCCGACGGCGCGGCCGCGCTCGTCGGGTGGGACAGGTTGTGGCACGCCGGGCTGTCCGCCGGGCGCCTGCGTGAGCTCGCGTGCGGCCTCGGCGCCGACGTGCCGTTCTTCCTGTCGGCCGGCACGGCTGTCGGCCTCAACCGTGGCGACGACATCCGCCCGCTGGACGATGGCCCGGCGCGGTGGGTGGTGCTGGTATTTCCGCCGTTCGGCGTGTCCACGCCAGAGGCGTTCGGTTGGTGGGATGAGGACCGTGGTCGTCGGCCGCAGGCCGATCTGCTGCCGGTCGTCAACGACCTCGAGGTCCCGGTGTCGCGCCGCCACCCCGAACTGCTCGAGATCCGAAGAGAGCTGGAGCGCGCGGGCGCCGAGTCGGCCGCGATGACCGGCAGCGGATCGACAATCTTCGGGCTCTTCGCCACCAGGGTGGCTGCCCGTGCGGCGTCCGACCGGGCGAGAGCGGCCGGGTGGCGATCGCTCGTCACCCGGACCGCAACGCGGGCCCAGGCTCGCCCCGGGTGAGGCGCCCGGCCGTCCGGGTCGCCGAAGGCGCGAAGGCGGCTTGTCTGGAAGAACCGGTCTCGTATAGACTAACTGTTTGCGCCACGGCGGTCGGGCTGTGCCTTGCGGCGTCAATACACTCCCGGGATGGGGCGTGGCCAAGTGGTAAGGCACGGGAATTTGGATCCCGTATTCGAAGGTTCGAATCCTTCCGCCCCAGCCAACTGCGGCGCGAACGACCCTGAGGAGGACGAAGGCATGCAGGGCTCGAGGGTGCGGGCATGAGGGTGGGCTTCGCCGAACTGAAGGTGTTCTCCGGAAGCGCGCATCCCGATCTGGCTGGCGAGATCGCCGGGCACCTGGGCGTCCCGCTCGGCCAGGCTCGTCTGAGCCGGTTTGCCGACACCGAGGTGTCGTTCCAGATCGACGAGAACATCCGCGGCACCGATGTGTTCGTCGTGCAGCCGACGTGCACGCCGGTCGACGAGCATCTGGTCGAGCTGCTGATCATGATCGACGCGTTCCGCCGGTCGTCGGCGGCCCGCATCACGGCAGTGATTCCGTACTACGGCTACGCGCGGCAGGACCGGAAGGACAAGCCGCGGGTGCCGATCTCGGCCAAGCTCGTGGCGAACATCCTGAGTGCGGCCGGGGCGAACCGCGTGCTGACCATGGACCTGCACAAGGCGCAGATCCAGGGCTTTTTCGACATTCCGGTGGACCACCTGTTCGCGGCGCCGGTGATTATCGACTACCTGGCGCGCCAGCGGTTGCCGGACATCACGATCGTCGCGCCTGACGCCGGCGGCGCCGAGCGCGCCCGCGCGTATGCGAAGCGGCTGGGGGCCGAACTCGCCGTGGTGGACAAGCGTCGATCGCACGAGACCGGCGCGGCGGAAGTGATGAACGTGATCGGTGATGTCGAGGGCCGCACGTGCATCCTGCAGGACGACATCGTCGACACGGCGGGCACGTTGCAGAAGGCCGCGACCGCGCTGATGGCCAACGGCGCCTCGCGCGTGCTGGCCTGCGCGGTGCACGGGGTGCTGTCGGCACCGGCGCTCGAGCGGATCGAGCAGTCGCCGATCGAGAAGATGATCGTGACGAACACCATCCGGCTGGACGACAAGCGCTCGCGTTGCCAGAAACTGGTGGTGCTGTCGGTGGCGCGCCTGCTGGCGCAGGCCATCCGCAGCATCCACGAAGAGAGTTCGGTGTCGTCGTTGTTCGTGTAGGAGCCGCGGTCAGCGGCGTGCCGTTGTGAAATCCCGTGCGTCGCGGATCGCCCGCCGGGGACCTGGAAGGACACGAGAGAGTCATGGAAACAGTACTTGAAGCCACCACGCGAACCCGGTTCGGGAAGAACGAGGCGGGACGCCTGCGCCGCGAAGGACTTTTGCCCTCGGTGCTCTACGGCGGCGCGACGCGCGAGGGCGGCAAGCCCGAGGCGGTGTCGATTTCGGTCGAACCCAAGGCACTGCTGCGGATCCTCCACTCGCAGTCGGGCGCGAACACGATCATCACGCTGGCGCTCGGCAGCGAGTCGCCCAAGGTGATGCTGAGGGAGTTCCAGCTCGACCCGGTTTCGCGCGAACTGCTCCACGCCGATTTCTACCGCGTGGCGATGGACAAGGCGATCACCGTCACCGTGCCGCTCCTGCTCCGGGGCGAGGCGCCTGGCGTGAAGCAGCAGGGCGGCCTTCTCGATTTCGTGCACCGCGAGATCGACATCGAGTGCCTTCCGACGGACATCCCCGAGCACATCGAGGTCGACGTCTCGGAGCTGATGCTGAACCAGAGCCTCCGCCTGCGGGACATCATCGGGAGCATGAAGTGGAAGCCGGTCTCAGAGGCCGACCTCATGCTGGTCCACGTGGTGGCGCCGAAGGCCGAGGTCGAGCCGGTGGCTGCCGAGGCCGACGTGGCCGTGGCGCCGGCCGAGCCCGAGGTCATCAAGAAGGGCAAGACCGAGAAGGAAGGCGAAGGCGAGGCGGAGCCGAAGAAGAAATAGCTGCTCCATGAAGCTCATCGTCGGTCTAGGGAACCCGGGGCGGAAATACCGGGACACGCGGCACAACATCGGGTTCGCCGTGGCTGACGAGTTGGCCCGGCGCGGTTCGGTCGCGTTCGAGTCGGCGCCAGCCGACGGGCTGGTGGCGCGCGTCAGGACGCTCGGGCCGGACGGCACGCTGCTCCTGAAGCCGCTGACGATGATGAACGCGAGCGGCTTCGCGGTTTCCGAGGTCGCGCGGTACTTCCGGATCGCGCTTTGTGACATTCTGATCGTCGCCGACGACGTGAACCTGGTGCTCGGGCGGCTGCGGGCGCGCTCGTCGGGGTCGGCGGGGGGCCACAACGGCTTCCGGTCGATCGTCGAGCAGTTGGGAACCACCGACTTCGCCCGGCTGCGGGTGGGAGTCGGCCGCGGTGACCCGCGGCGCGATCTGGCCGACCACGTGCTCAGCGGCTTCGACGCCGACGAGCGGCCGGTGGTGGCCGACGCGACCTCGCGGGCCGCGGACGCGAGCGAGATGTTCGTCGCCGAGGGGATCGAGCGGGTCATGAACCGCTTCAACGGCCCCGGCGACCTTCGTGATGAGGTGTAGCGCGGGGCTTCAGCCCCGCGATCGGAGAGAGGACCCCAGCCGACCGGTCAATCTGCACGGTATTGACAATTCGGCTCCTTGCCACCCCCGCCCCCTCGACTTCGCTCGGGGCGCCCTGAGCGAAGTCGAAGGGCGCGGGTGGCCGTTGAACCACGACGTCCAGAAGGAGAATCATGAGCACGTCCCGACAGTACGAACTCATCTACATCGTCTCGCCCGACGCGAGCGAGCAGGAGGTCACCGATCTGCACGCGCAGGTCGAGGCTGTCATTGCCCGCATCGGGGGCGAACTGGTGAAGTCCGAGAACTGGGGCCGCCGCAAGATGGCCTACGAGATCGGACCGCACAAGGAAGGCGTCTACGTCCTCGAGCTGATCAACGGCACGGGCGAGCTGATGAAGGAGCTCGAACGACGGCTGCGGGTCAGTGAGAAGATCCTCCGCTATCTCGTCGTCCGGGTGGACGAGGAGTTGCGCGCGGCCGACCGCGCCCGGTCGCGCCGCAAGGTGCGGACCGGCCCGCCGGCCGGCGACGGCGATCGGAGCGGCATGGGGATGGACGGCGACAGCGGCGACGACCGCTACGATCGGGAGGCATAGCCATGGCAGAAGAACAGCGACGAGGTGGTGGCGGGCGCGGCGGACGCGGTGGGGCGCGCGGCGCGACCGCCGACAAGGGTCCCGGGCAGCGGCGGTCGCTCTTCCGGCGGCGGAAGGTGTGCAAGTTCTGCGCGGAGAAGATCGACTACATCGACTACAAGGACGTGCGGATGCTGCTGCCGTTCGTGCCGGACAAAGGCAAGATACTGCCGCGCCGGATCTCGGGCGTATGCGCGCCGCACCAGCGCGACCTGCAGACCGCCATCAAGCGGGCCAGACAGCTGGCCCTCGTGCCCTACGTGGCGGACTGAGAGGGGACCGACCATGGAAGTCATTCTGCGTGAACACGTCGAGAACCTCGGCCGCCGCGGCGACGTCGTGAAGGTGGCCGATGGCTACGCCCGGAACTACCTGCTGCCCCGCAAGCTCGCCCTGTCGGTCAACGACCAGAACCGCCGGCAGATCGCGCGCGAGCGGAAGGCGGCCGAGGCCCGGGAACTGCAGGAGCGGCAGGACGCCGAGGCCGTGGCGATCAAGATGGCGGCCGTCGAGATTGTCATGGCGCGCCGCGTGGGCGACCACGACACGCTCTACGGCTCGGTGACCTCGGCCGACATCGCCGAGACGCTGGCCGGGCAAGGGTTCCACGTCGAGAAGCGGAAGATCGTGCTCGCCGAGCCGCTCAAGCACGTGGGCGAGTTCGAAGTGGCCGTCAAGATTCACCACGACGTGCAGGCGCACGTCAAGGTGAAGGTCGTGCCGCTCGGCACCGCGCAGCCCGCGGCCGCGACCGCGCCGGACGCCCCGGCGCAGTAGGTCCCCTCAGACCGTCGAAACACGGAGCCCGTCGTGTGCCACCCGGCACGCGACGGGTGTTCCGCTTTCGGTCTCCCCATCCATGAGCCTGCTCGCGGTCCTCTGCCTGTACGCCGTGTTCCTGGGGATCGGCATCGCCGGAGCGCGCAAGGCGTCGGCGGGCGGCTGGAACGACCTGCTCGTGGCCGGCCGCGCGATGCCCCTCTGGCTGGCGGTTCTCACCATGACCGCCACGTGGGTGGACGGCGGCTACCTGCTGGGGACGGTCGAGGGCACCTTCACGTCGGGCATCCCCCTGGGCATCCAGGGCGGCCTGTGCTTCGGCGTGAGCCTGATCCTCGGCGGCCTGTTCTTCGCCCGCCGTATGCGCCGGCTCGAGTTCACGACGCTCATCGATCCCTTCGAAGCGCGCTTCGGCCGCCATTGGGCCTTCGTGCTGTCGCTCCCGGCCCTGCTCGGCGAGGTGTTCTGGAGCGCCGAGCTGCTGGTGGCCATCGGCTCGACGTTCGGGGTGATGCTGGGTCTGCCGCTGGCGACCGCCATCGTGGTCTCCGCGCTCGTTGTCACCGCCTATACCGTGCTCGGCGGCATGTGGTCGGTTGCCTACACCGACGCGTTTCAACTCGGCATGGTGGCGCTCGGCCTCCTCGTCGCCGTTCCTGTCGTCTTCCAGGCGGTCGGAGGCGTCGGCGCCGCCTGGTCCGCGTACGCCGCCGCCAGGCCGGCGGGCATCTCCATCCTGCCGCCGTTTGCGTCCGGCGTGCCGGGCTGGTCAACCGCGTCGATCGTCAACTGGTGGGACGTGAGCCTGATGCTGATGCTGGGCGGGATCCCCTGGAACTGCTATTTCCAGCGCGTGCTCTCGTGCCAGACGCCGGCCAAGGCCCAGTGGCACTCGATCCTCGCCGGGCTGCTCACGATCCTGTTCACCATCCCGCCGCTCCTGCTCGGCATCGCCGCGGTGTCGCACCACTGGCCGGCCGCCCAGGCCGCCCAGCTCGAGGCTCATCCGGCGCAGACGCTGCCGATGGTCTTCCAGTACCTGACCCCGGGGTGGATCGCCGTGCTCGGCCTCGGTGCGATTGTCGGCGCCGTGACGTCCAGCTTCAGCGCGTCGATCCTCTCGGCCGGGTCGATGATCGCGTGGAACGGCGTCTACCGAATCGTCCGGCCCGGGCTCAATCCCCGCCAGCTGACCCGGGTGATTCGCACCGCCATCGTCGCGCTCGGCGCGGCAGCCACGGTGATGGCGCTCGAGGTGCAGAGCGTGCAGGCGCTCTGGTTCTTCACGAGCGATCTGATCTTCGTCCTGCTGTTCCCCCAACTCGCGTTCGCGCTGTTCGATCGGAAAGTGAACCGGGTGGGCTCGATCGTCGGGTTCGCCCTGGCGCTGATTCTGCGGCTCGGCGGCGGCGAGCCGCTGTTTGGCATCCCGCCGATCATTCCCTATCCCGAGCTCTTCGCTGCCGTGCTTCCCGGGACGCCGGGAAGCTGGTACGATGCCGCCGGCGCGATGCTGTTTCCCTACAAGACGTTTGCGGCGCTGGCCGGAGCGCTCACCGTGTCGGTCGTCTCGCGCCTGACGGCGCGCTGGGATCGGCCGCGGCCACTGCGAAACGTCCACGCTGGCGAGGAAGGCCTGCGGCCGGCCGCGGGCGGAGGCCGAGGGGGGCGACGAGACTGATGGGCGCGAGGCTGTTCGCGTGGCTGGCGCACGCCTACACGGCGCTCGGCCTGGTCGCGGCGGCCGCGATCTTCTGGCTGGTGGTCGAGGGCGGCGACCAGGCGTTTCGCCTGGCGTTCCTCGCGATGTTGATCGCGACGGTCATCGACGCCACCGACGGGTGGCTGGCCCGCCGCGCCAGGGTGAGCGAAGTCCTCCCCGGCTTCGACGGCCGGCGGCTCGACGATCTGATCGACTTCCAGACCTACACGTGCCTGCCGCTCGCGCTTCTCTGGCGGGCGGACGTGCTCCCCGGGCCGTGGCAGCCCTGGCTGCTCGTGCCGCTCGTCGCCAGCGCCTACGGTTTCTGTCAGGTCCACGCGAAGACCGACGACCACTACTTCCTGGGTTTCCCGTCCTACTGGAACATCGTCGCCTTCTACGTCTACGTGATGCGCATGCCAGCGGCCGCCGCGCTCGCGCTCATCCTGGCCCTCTCCGCGCTGACGTTCGTGCCCACGCGCTACCTCTACCCGTCGCGAGCCGGACGCCGGGCGCTCCCGACCAATCTGTTGGGATCGGTCTGGCTCGCGTCGGTCCTCGCCATTCTGTGGATGTGGGGAGAGTCGCCGCGGTGGCTCGTCGTGGGCTCGCTGGCGTTCCCGGCCTACTACATGCTGGCGTCCTGGGCGATCTCGTTCCGCATCTGGCAGAGCCGCTGACCGCGCGTGGCGTCCCTTCAGCGCGCGGCGAACACGACGTACGGCCCCGCCTCGGCAGCCAGCCTCAGCCGACCGTCGGCGTTCAACATGTTCACGAGGGGCACACCATTCGTCGTGTCGAGCGCCGCCCGGGCGGCAATCACGTAGTCGCACGGTACGGAGCCAGGGCGGTCGCGCTCGATCAGTCGCGGCGTGAACGACGGGCCACGGGCGTCGAACACCTGGTTCTCGAACCGGGCTGACTGCAGTTCCAGGGGAAAGTCCCAGCGCGAGGTGATGTACACGCGCCTGCTCGCGCACGCCACGCCGAGGGTCCGCTCGTAGCCGAGCAGTCCCAGGTAGGCTCTACGGTAGTCGCTCACGTCGACACCGCTGCACGTGCTGCACGAGACGCGCCGCTCGAGGTCCGCCTCGGCCGACCGCACCAGTCGCGCGTCCGTCCGTCCTGCCTGCGATCCGTACACGGCCGCCACGCCCGCGATCAGGATCGCCCAGGCCGCGACCTTCCAGAGGCCCCGACGGAATCGGGCGACGCCCAAGCCGAGCGCCAGCAGCGAGAGGCCCAGGAGAACGCCGGCGGGTGTCATCCGCGCCAGCGCCTCTTCGGGCAGCACCTCCGGAACACGCTGATGACCGACGTACCACGCGACCGAAGCCACGGTCAGCACGAGAGCGGCGCCCGGTCGCAGCCGTCCGAGCCCGGTGAGGATCGGCAGACCCGATACGTAGGCCACCAACCCGTAGAGTGCGATGCCCGGTAGCGCGTATCGCAGCGAGAAGCCGTCGGTCCACTCGAGGCTCGACCAGGGGACGCCAGCGAACAGGCCGAGGTGTGCGGAAACGACCACCGCGGACGCCGCCGCGAAGATGAGCCTGGCCCGGAGCGAATCGTCGATCGCCCGGCTTCGGGCAAGGGCCAGGCACGCTTCGGTGGCGGGTACGGCGACCAGCAGTCCGGAGACCGGGAACCATGCGCCCAGCCAGATACCGACCCAGTGCCACAACCTCGACGCCAGGCTGTAGTTGGCGACGTCGCGCACATCCCTGAGCACTGACAGATAGTATTTCGCCGCCCCGTATTTCTCGCCCGGGAAGACCTCGAACCCGAAGATCTCGAGACCGGACGGAGCGAGCGGCGATCCGTATGCCCACCAGTTCCGAATCAGCCAGACGCCGCCGGACGCGATCGCCAGGAACGCGCCTGCGCCGAGAAGGGGCAGGGTCGCGCCGCCGCAGTCGAACCGCCGTCCTTCCAGCCGAAGACGGGCCAGAATCACCGCCCCGTAGACGCCCGACAGCACCACAGCCGAGAAGACACCCGTGACCTTGGTGGACACGAGCATCCCGAGCGCAAGCGCCAGCGACACCGCGTCCAGCCGCTCGACGCGCAGCCGCACGCAGGATTGCAGGAGCACCGCGTTGACCGCCAGGAATGCGGAGGCATAGAACAGGTCGGCCGACATCAGGAGGCTGTGGCGAAACAGGGGTGCCGAGAACAGAGCGAGCGCGCACCACGGTCCCCACGCCAGCCCCGGCTGACCCGTGGTGTCCCTGACGATGCGGAGCACGGCACACCAGGCGAGCAGGAAGGGCAGCAGGTTCGTCAGATCTACGAGCAACGGGTCGCGCAATGGCAGGATGAACCAGGCCGCCAGCACGCTCGTGCCCATCGGGTAGAGGTGCGGCGTCGCCGGCAGGCCGAAGGGGTTTGCGCCGAGCGCGATGTTGACGGCGTAGGGCACGTGATAGTGCGCTGCGTCGGCGCCGGTGACGCGCAGCGACGACTGAGCGGCGAGGGCCCACTGGGCGACGAGCGCGGCGAGGACGACGCCGCCGGTCGCCGCCAGGGCGCGGACGTGGGGCGCCTGGGCCGCGGGCGCCTCGACGAGGTCGCCGGGAGTCGCGCGCGCGCGGCGGCCGTGAATCGCGAAGACAGCGGCGGCGACGAGGTGAATTGCGGCGATCGCGGCCACGCCGAGGCCCAGCGACAGCCCCACCGAGAACGCGACCGCGTGCAGGACGGCCTGCAGGCTCCCCAGCCCGATGACCGCCGAGTGGAAGACCAGGTCGTCCCGCTCCATCCGGCGCGGGCCGAACGCGCGCACCCAGAAGACGGTCAGCGCGACGTGTGCGACCGTCGCGGCCAGCCAAAGCGCCATGCGACGCATCTTACGCGATCTCGAGTCCGGCGACGGGGGCCTCCGAGATGCGCTACACTAGGCACCTTCAGCCCGCGACCGTAGCCGACCGCCGGGAACCGGGTGCCGACCGGGCGCGCTGAATGCCTGTGGCTGAGACAACGACCACCACCGCACGGACGCTGCCGCACAATCTCGAGGCCGAGCGATCGGTCTTGGGCGCGATCCTGATCCAGAACGACTCCTACAACGTCGCCGTGGAGCTGCTGCGCCCGGAGGACTTCTACCGGGATGCCCACCGCCGGATCTTCGAGAAGATCATCTCGCTGGCCGAGCGGCGGATGGCCGTGGACTTCGTCACGCTGAAGGACGAACTGGGGCGGGCCGGCGAGCTCGACACGGTGGGCGGGCCGGCGTACGTCGCCTCGCTGGTCGACGGCGTGCCGAAGGCCACCAACGTCGAGTACTACGCGAAGATCGTCAAGGAGAAATCGGTTCTTCGCAGCCTGATTTCTGCGGCCAACACGATTCTCCTCGACGCCTACCAGGCGGATCA
>Ga0315278_10003731_pt1 | contig 13666 bp, 13 predicted proteins | sample YL17G06_0_MG_FD_203880 | JGI IMG/M metagenome (GOLD analysis project Ga0315278, IMG submission 203880) | Sediment microbial communities from Yellowstone Lake, YNP, Wyoming, USA - YL17G06_0 | ecosystem: Environmental > Aquatic > Freshwater > Lake > Sediment | place: USA: Wyoming | collected...
CCGCATCGAGACGCCGGCCCTTACGGTGAATCGCCTGTGCGGCTCGGGCTTCGAGGCGGTGGTGCAGGCGGCGCAGCAGATCCGGCTGGGCGAATCGCGCGCGGTGCTCGCGGGCGGCACCGAATCCATGAGCCAGGCGCCGCACCTGGTGCGGGGTGCCCGATGGGGGCTCAAGTTCGGGCAGGCGCCACAACTCGAGGACTCGCTGTGGGAGGCGCTCCGCGACAGCTGGTGCGACACGGCGATGGCGGAGACGGCGGAGAACCTCGCTACCAAGTACGGTATCGATCGCGGCGCCGTGGATGCCTACGCGCTTTCCAGCCAGCAGCGCGCCCGCGATGCGTGGGCGGCAGGCGCTTTCGCCGATGAGCTTGCGCCGGTGATGCTCAAGGACCCGAAGACGAAGCAGCCGGTATCGTGGGCGCGCGACGAACACATGCGCCCCGACTCGACCATCGAGGGACTGGCGAAGCTGGCGCCGGTGTTCCGGGCGGGTGGCGTGGTGACGGCAGGAAACGCCTCGGGCCTGGCGGATGGCGCGGCGGCGATGGTGGTGACCGACGCCGCGCTGGCCCGGGAGCGCGGACTGAAACCGCTGGGGCGGCTGGTCGCGTATGCGGTGGCGGGTGTCGACCCCTCCATCATGGGCATTGGTCCGGCACCGGCCGCCCGCGCGGCGCTGGCGCGGGCAGCACTCTCGCTCGAACAGATGGACCTGGTGGAAGTGAACGAGGCGTTCGGGGCGCAGTATCTCTCGGTCGAGAAGGAGCTTGGCCTGGACCGGGCACGCACCAACGTGGACGGCGGCGCCATTGCCATCGGGCATCCGCTGGGAGCCAGCGGCGCCCGCATCCTGGTGCACCTGCTGCACGCGCTCAGGCGCCGGGGTGGTCGCTACGCGCTCGGCAGTGCATGTATCGGTGGCGGGCAGGGTATCGCCGTCATCATCGAAGCCATTGGCTGATCGGAATAGACATCATGGAAATCCTGTTGCCCGCACTCCTGCTTGCCGTCGGCTACTGTTTCGGGAGCCTGCGTGTGCTGCGCCAGTACGAGCGCGGCGTCTCGTTCTTCCTGGGGAAGTACTGGGGCACGAAGGGCCCGGGACTGATATTCGTGCCGCTCGGACTCGCGAGCATGAAGCGGATGAGCCTGCGCACCATGGCACTCGACATCCCGCCACAGGACGTCATCACCCGCGACAACGTCTCAGTGAAGGTCAACGCGGTTTTGTACATGAAGGTGCTCGACCCGGCCAAGGCGTTCATCGAGATCGAGGACTACCTCTACGCCACCAGCCAGCTCTCCCAGACGACGCTGCGCTCGGTGCTGGGCGAGGTGGAACTGGACGAGCTGCTGGCCGACCGGGAGAAGATCAACGCGGTGCTCAAGAAGATCATCGACACGCGCACCGATCCGTGGGGCATCGAGGTGTCCGCGGTGGAGGTGAAGGATGTGGACCTGCCCGACCAGATGAAGCGGGCGATGGCCCGGCAGGCGGAAGCTGAGCGCGAGCGACGCGCCAAGGTGATCGCGGCGCAGGGGGAGTTGCAGGCGTCGGCCACGCTCGCCGAGGCGGCGAAGATGCTCGCGTCCGAGCCGGTGTCGTTGCAACTGCGCTACCTGCAGACGGTCACGGAGATCGCGGCAGAGAACAACTCCACCACGATCTTCCCGCTGCCGATGGACCTGCTCCGGCCGTTCATGGACATGGCCGACCGGGCGGCCCGCACACGAGAAGACAAGGCGGTGGCGGCGGCTCCTGCACCGGCCGCATTGCCACCGGCCGGCCGGCCGATGCCTGCCCATGAACTGGGCGACCTGATGCAGCGCCTCAAGGAAACGGCTGCCAAGGAAGAGTCCGACAAGCATGGGAAGTGAACTGACGCCGAAGTTCGACCAGGAAGCACTGCAACGGATCCTGCAGCGCGCAGCGGAGCTGCAGGCGAACGAACGCGACGTATCCGGGTCGCTGGACGGCAACGAGGTGCTCGCGCTCGGTCGCGACGTCGGCATTCCCGAGCGGTACCTGCGGCAGGCGATGCTGGAGGTGGGCCAGGCGCATGAGCCCGAGCCGGAGGGATGGCTCGACGAGATGGTCGGCGCCGCCTCAGTGTACGCCGAGCGGGTGGTCCGGGGGGAACCGCATGCCATCGAGGCGGCGCTGGTGCGCTATCTCGAGGCCGAGGAGGTGTTTGGCGTCATCCGGCAGACCGAAGGACAGCTGATGCTGGAGCCGGTCGGCGGGTGGCAGGCGGCGGTGCGGCGGGCGACCGGCGGCAAGAAGTTCATGCTGAAGAAGGCGCAGCAGGTCTCGGCCACGATCGTGCCACTCGAACCGGGGCTGTGCCAGGTGGTGCTGCGCGCGAGCCTGCGCGAGCTTCGGTGGGGATACATCGGCGGCGCCGCGGCGCTTGTTTCAGTGGCCGTGGCCGGCACAGTGGTGCTCGGCGCGCTCAACGCCTTCTGGCCCGTACTGCTGATGCCACTGCCGGCGGCCTTCGGATTCTCCTGGGCAATCGGGAAGTCATACCGTACTGTGGCCGAGCGGACCCAGCTCGGGCTCGAGTGCGCGCTGGATCAGGTCGAGCGCGGTGCGGTGCGCTCGTCGCACCAGCTCCCGGGGAAGAAGACCATGCTCGACACCGTGATCTCGGAGATCGAGACGCTGGTCGCCAACCGCACCCCTCGCCCCGGAGACCCTTCCCGGCCCAAGCCGTGAGCGCAATTCGCACCGTCGGCGTGGTGGGCGCCGGACTCATGGGTGCGGGCATCGCGCAGGCGGCGGCATCAGCGGGGTTCGCGACGATCCTCCAGGACGTGGCCGAGGCGGCGCTCACGCGGGCGCGAGCGGGGATGGAGAAGTCCACCGCCAAGTTCGTGGAGAAGGGACAGATGACCGCCGAGGCGCGTGCCGCGGCGCTCGGCCGGGTGACGACGACGACCGGGCTGGGCACCATGGCGCGCGCGGACCTCGTGATCGAGGCGATCACGGAAGACGCGGCAGTGAAGAGCGATCTTTATCAAGAGCTCAACGCCTTGTGCCCCCCCACCACCACATTTGCCTCCAATACGTCGAGCCTCAGCATCGGAATGCTGGCGGCGGGAAGCGGGCGGCCTGACCGGTTCGTCGGGCTGCACTTCTTCAATCCGGTGCCGCTCATGCCGCTGGTGGAGGTGATCCGCGGGGTCGCTACGTCGCAGGAGACGTATGATACGGCGCTCGAGTTCGTGCGTCAGCTGGGCAAGGAGACGGTGGAAGCGCGCGATGTGCCGGGGTTCGTGGTGAACCTGCTGCTGGTGCCGTACCTGCTCGATGCGGTGCGGGCGCTGGAGCGCGGCGTCGCCAGCACCGCCGATATCGACCGCGGCATGGTGTTGGGGTGTGGTCATCCGATGGGGCCGCTCATGCTGCTCGATTTCGTCGGCCTCGACACGGTGGTGCGAATCGGCGAGATCATGTTCGACGGCTATCGGGAGGAGCGCTACGCGCCGCCAGCGCTGTTGCAACGCATGGTGGCGGCGGGATCGCTCGGGCGAAAGAGTGGCCGCGGCTTCTACGACTATACCGTCACCCCGCCGGTAGCCGTGAGCCCGGCATGACCGGAAGATGGTGCCGTTTCCTGCCGCCCTGCCGCCTTGTCCTCCTGCCGCTTCTCTTTCTGCCGCTCTTGTTCGGGTGCGATCCCAATACGACGCGGCCAAGGGTCGTTCCCTTTCCGGAGGATGCACAGACCGAGGTGCGGGCGAAGACACCGGCGGCGACGGAGCGGCTGCTGGCGGCACTCGCCGCCGACAGCGTACCGATCAAGTTCTCGTCCACGCGCGATGGCTATGTCGAGACCCCATGGCTCAACGCCGAGACGCTCACGGCCACCGACGCTCGGCCCATCGGCGCCGACATCGTCCGGATCCGCGGATGGGTGAACCCGGGGAAGGAGGGGTTCTCCATCATCATCGTGGAAGGGGCGTACCGAACCCTGGCCGATCCGTCGATGCCGGAGCGAGAGCTGGAGCGTCCGCTACCGAAGGATCATCCGGTGCAGGTGCGCATCGACAGTCTCGTTGCTCGCATTCCGACCGGGCGATCCGGCACCGTGCCGCCCCGTCCGATCACGCCTCCCCAGCCAGCGGACTCCGCCTCATGACGTCACCCAGCCCCAGCCGGCTTCCGCGCAGCATCGGGCTCTGGAGTGCCATCGCCGTGGTCATCGGCACGACCATCGGGTCGGGCATCTTCCGGTCGCCCGCGGGTATCGCCGAGCGGCTGCCGGGACCGGGGCCGCTGCTCGGGGTGTGGGTGCTTGGCGGTGTCTTTGCCATCTGCGGCGCGCTGACGCTCGCGGAGGTGTCGAGTGCGATCCCCGAGACCGGCGGGCTGTACGCCTTCCTGCGCGACGGGTGGGGGCGGCTCTATGGATTCCTGTTCGGCTGGGCGCAGCTGGTGATCATCCGCGCGGCGTCGCTGGGTGCCATCTCCATCACCTTCGCCGAGTACTTCATGCGGGTGCTGGGTTACGATCCGCGGGTGGCACCGTACGACACCTACGCGCATCGCATTGCCGCCGTGGCGATCATCGTGACGGCGACGTTCAACATCGTGGGGGTCCGGTGGGGGGCGCTCATCACCAACCTCACGACGCTCGCCAAGTACGGCGGGCTGCTGTTCATCATCGTGCTCGCGCTGACGCTGGGCCTGCCCCAGACGGGGGGGCATTTCACGCCATTCATCCCGCCGGGCAGTATTTCCATCGCGCCGTTCGGGCTGGCGCTGGTGGCCGTTCTGTGGGCGTATGACGGGTGGGCGGATCTCAGCTACGCCGCGGGCGAGGTGAAGGATCCGCAGCGGAACCTGCCCCGGGCGCTGATCATCGGCACGTTGCTGGTGATCGCGATCTACCTGCTCGCCAACGTCGCGTACCTCTCCGTGCTCGACATCAACGAGATCCGGGGATCCAAGCTCGTGGCGGCCGACGTGGCGGAACGGCTGATCGGCCGAAAGGGTGTGATCTTCGTGTCGGTGACGGTCATGCTCTCCACCTTCGGGACGCTGAGCAGCGTGCTGCTCACGTCGCCGCGCATCCTGTTTGCGCTCGCCGACGACAAGCTCTTCTTCCAGCAGGTGGCGAAGGTGCACCCGAGGTTCGGGACGCCCTGGGTGGCCATCATCCTGGTGGCGATCATGGGAGTGGCGTTCGTGCTGCTGCAGACGTTCGAGAAGCTGACCGACACCTACGTGATTGCGGTGCTGCCGTTCTATGCCCTGGGGGTGGCGGCGGTGTTTCCACTGCGAAGGAAGCCGGGATACCAGCCGTCGTTCAGGACACCGTGGTATCCGGTGGTGCCGCTGCTGTTCATCGCCTCGACGATTTTCCTGCTCGGAAACTCGGTGGTGGAGCCGGATACGCGGATCTGGACGCTGGGGATTTTCGGGGTCATCCTGGCGGGGGTGCCGTTCTACTGGTTTGTGTCGAAGAGAAGGGGCGGGGCGCAGTGACCGGGAAACCCCGGCTGAGTGGCCTGGCCCCGTACGGGTTGCCATAATGAGACGGCACGTTGGCGGCGCCGTCCTGTGCCTCGTGCTGCTGGGTGGCTGCAGCCGGGTGGAATCGCCCAAGCAGCAGGCGATGGCCCGCGACACCATGGTCAACGTGCTGGTGGGCCTGCTCGTCGAGCAGGCGTCCTCCAACGACCCCGTCGGGCTCGAGCGGGTCATTCAATGCGAAGAGCTCCGACTGCATCGGGTTGTTGGCTATGAGGGTTATAACGCACTAATAGACGAGGCCATTCGGCGGTACGAGGCGAGGATACCGCGGGCCGAGCGCGATCGCGTGTCGGACGCCTTGGCACTGAAGGAATTTACCGCTGAGGAAGGTTGTGACTCCCTGGCGGCGGCGGGGCGCCTGGGCGGCCCGATTCCACCTTTTGTCCCGGAACCACGGGCGCCGCGATAGGCTGGTGGTAACCTGATGCGTCTTCGCGCTGGCGGGGCCGTCCTGAGCCTCGTGCTGGTGGGTGGCTGCAGCCGGGTGGAATCGCCCCAGCAGCAGGCGATGGCCCGCGACACCATGGTCAACGTGCTGGTGCCTGCTCGTTGAGCAGGCCTCCTCGAATGACCCTGTTGGCGTCGAGAAGGCCATTCTATGCGAAGCGGGACGTCTGTTAAGCGTAGTTGGATCGGGCGAAACCAACCGTCGACGTTTAGAGCATCCCTGGGTTCCCCCGCCACAACGAATAGGTAAGCGCGGTCGCGAAGCTGACCCAGGCGAGGTACGGCACCAGCAGCGCGCCGGCCAGCGTTCGCACCCGCCAGAACAGGTTCAGCGTCATCGCCACCGCGACCCAGAGCAGCACCACCCCCACAAACGCCAGCGCGCCCCGGTGCCAGGCGAAGAAGAGCCAGGTCCAGAGCGCGTTGAGTGCCAACTGCACCAGGTACACCACCAGCGCCACCCGCGCGCCGATGAACCGGCGGGCCCGCCACACCATCCAGGCCGCGATCGCCATCAGGAGATACAGCACGCTCCACACCGGGCCAAACACCGATCCAGGCGGGGCCCACGTCGGGCGCTGCAACGCCGCATAGAACTCGCGCGAATTCGCGGCGGCGGCTCCACCAATGGCCGCCGCAAGTGCCGTGATCCCGATCCAGCCTAGCAGGCTCGGAATCGTCGAGCCACCCGCCCGCTCGGCCCCGCCCTGCGCCATGTGCAGCCTCCCGGTCACCCACCACCAGTCCTAGACCACATATGCCTTGACCCACTCCTCGAGCTGATTCAGGTCGAGCAGTGCGTCCTTGCAGGGCCCCGATGGAAGCGTCATGGTAAGACCAAGTACCGGAACCTTTCCCGCCACGTCGTGCAGGCCGCTCACCATATCCCGCTCACACGCCACCGCCACCACCGCGCGGGGTCGCCGCTCCCGGATGACGCGACGGGCAAGCTGGCCCCGGGTCGCCACGAACACCGGCACGTCGTACTTCCCGGCGACCTGCAGCACCCCGTCGAGGGTGGCGCGTGAGAGGCAGCGAGGAATCAGGAGCAGTAGCTCCCCCTTCCCTACCTTCCGGTTCCGCTCCAGCACCAGCGCGTTGTACACCTTGACCGCCGCGTTCTCCACCCAGTCGCGCTTCCCGAACCGCTGGGCCACGCGCGACGTGAGCCGCATCAGCCGCAGGAAGGGCCCCCGCTCGGCCAGGCGCTCCGGGAGCAACGGCCGGCGCAATACATAAGACAGGAGGATCGCGCCCCACCAGAGCCAGAGCACCGATGCCACCACACCCAGCCCCAGCCAAACGAATCCCGGTATCTGGACACTGAGGTGAGCCACGTGGGGGGAGAGCAATTCGGCGCCAAGCGCGAGGACGCCCAGGGCGAAGCCAAGGGCCAGCGCCGACCAGCCAAAGAAGAGGGATGGGGGCGAGTCGTAGTTGCCCAGATTGGGAAGCGGCGTGCCGTCCCACTCGTCCCACTCATGACCAAGCCGACGGTCGACGTCTATATGTATCAGCTGGGCACGCTGGGCATCCGACATAGGAAAACAAGATAACGTAGGTTTGAGGTCATGCCGCCCGTCCCTCCACTTCGCGGATCATTCCGTACCGACCTCCGCGCCCGCGCCGCCTACAGCGAAGGCGCGGGGGTGTATCGGGTGGTGCCGGCCGCGGTGGCGCTCCCCGCCGATGAGGCGGATCTGGTGACGCTACTGAAGTGGGCGGTCGGCGCCGCCGGTGAGCAGTCGGCAGTCGGCAGTCGGCACGCAGTCGTCAGTCCACAGCCGCTCGTGCTGCGGGGGGCGGGGAGTGCCATGGGGGGCGGGAATGTGGGAGACGGCATCGTTGTGGACCTGACAGCGATGGCCGAGCGGACGCTGACGCTCAATGCCGTCGCGCGAACAGTCGTGACCTCGGCGGGGGTGACGCTGGGCGAGATCGAGCAGGCCGCGGCCGCGGTCGGGTTGCGCCTTCCACCCGATCCCGCGAGCGCGCGATGGGCAACCGCTGGCGGCGCGTTCTCGACCAACGCCGCCGGGCCGCGGACGCTGCGCTATGGCAGCATGCGGCGCTGGGCCACAGGGGCGACGGTCATCATCGCCGAGGGAGAGATCCTGACCATGCGGCGGGGCGACCGGCCCGGCAAGGCACGCGCCGTGACCCGCTTCGAATCGGACGTAGCTCCAGTCATTCGGGCCGAAGCCTCCCGGATTCGCGACCGGTTCCCGCGGACGCGGAAGAACTCCTCCGGCTATGCGCTCGACGCCTGGCTCGAGTCGGGTGACCTGCTCGATCTCTTCATCGGCGCCGAAGGCACGCTCGGCATCGTGACGGAGGTGACCTGGCGGCTCGACCCGATCCCCGCCTTCCGGTCGGCGCTGCAGGTGGAGATCGCCTCCCTCGACCGCATCGCCGAGACCATACTCGCCCTGACGGCCACCGGTCCGTCCGTCTGCGAGTTGCTGGACCGGAGCTTCCTCGACGTGGTGCGGAGCGGGACAGCCGGCCCGAAGGTGGTCGTGCCGGACGCCGAGGCCGTGCTGCTGATCGAGTACGAGGAAGAAACGGCGGGCGCACTGGAGGCGGCGGTGGCGCGGGGAGCGAGCGCGGCCCTCGCGGCCGGCGCGCGTGCCGTCCGACCCCGGACCGCCGAGGCTGAGGCCGCGATCTGGGCGCTGCGCCACGCCGCGAGTCCGATCCTCGCCCGATTGCCGGAGACGCAGCGGTCGGTGCAGGTGGTGGAGGACGGATGCGTGCCGGTGAGATGTCTTGCTGAATACCTGCACCTGCTGCGAGATGCGGCGGCAGCGCGTGATCTTCCCATCGTCCTCTTCGGCCATGCCGGCGACGGCCACGTGCATGCGAACCTCCTTCCCGACACGACTCGCGCCGGCTGGACCGATGCGGTGGCGTCGCTGCTCGAGGAGGTGAGTGCCGGCGTGATCGCGCTGGGGGGCACGCCCGCAGGGGAACATGGAGACGGACGCCTCCGCGCCGGCCTCATGGAGCGGCTCTACGGTCCGGAGATCACCGGGCTCTTCCGGCAGGTCAAGGAGTGCTTCGACCCACTGGGCATCCTGAATCCGGGCGTTATCCTTCCCGCCGTTCCGGAGGCATCGCCACTCGCGCACCTCAAGGTGGGAGCAGGGGCGGCGCCGATCCCCGACGACATTGCGCTGGCGCTGAGGACCATCGAGCGGGAAGGCGGCTACGCCCGCTCCAGACTCTCGCTGGCTGACGACTCCCTGACGACTCACGACTGACGACTGATTCTCCCATGAAAATCCTCCGCGACGCCACCGTCACCCTCCTCGCCCGCCCCCAGTTCGTGGAGCCGGCGCATCTTCCCATTGCCTGGCAAGGCGCGTCCACCGATGGGGAGCGGCTGGCGGAGTTCGCTGGGCGGCTCTGCTACATGAGCCAGCACAATCCCGCCGGCCGGAGCACCGCCGAGTACCTGGAGAACATCCTGAAGCAGGGCCACGGGTCGGTCTTCGAGCACTCGACCTACGTGCTCCTGCTCGAGGGGATCTCCCGCTCCTGCACCCATGAGCTGGTCCGTCACCGGGCGGGGTTCGGCTACTCCCAGCTCTCGCAGCGGTACGTGGACGAGTCGGAGGCCAACTTCGTCATGCCGCCAGCGATCCAGGGCGACGGAGTGCTGGAGGAGGAGTGGCAGCGGGCGATGGAGTCGGCGCAGGCGTCCTACGTGGGGGCGGTGGAGCGGCTGATGCAGCGGTACAGCCGGATCGAGAGCGGCATGCACCGGAGGAAGATGGCGCGCGAGGCAGCCCGGAGCGTCCTGCCCAATGGGACGGAGACGAAGATCGTGGTGAGCGCCAATGTCCGCGCCTGGCGGACAATGCTCGAGCTCCGGCTGGGAGAGGGAGCGGAGCTGGAGATCCGCCGTCTCGCAGTGATGATCCTCCGGGTCCTGAAGGTCGAGGCACCGGCGCTCTTCGGCGATTTTGAGATCTATCGCGGCGCCGATGGGACGGACTGCGGGCGGGTCGGCTACCACAAAGTCTGAAAAATCCCGAAAAAACTATTGTGCAATCGTTTTGCATTCCTTACCTTAGATTCGCGCGCGCGAGAAAAACGCACCTCCTGAGTTCCGCTCGTCCGGCATCGGACGTCTTTTTTTGTAGAGGGACCGTTTGGCAGTTCAGATCGGACTAGCCTTCAATCTCAAGCCAGAGGCACCGGCACCAGTCGCCGGGGCGGACTCGCCCTCCCCCGTAATCCCCAATCACCACAGTGACGTCACGGCGCTCCCCTCGGCGCAGCGTGTGCTGCGCAGCGACCTGGAGCAGCCCGATCTCTATGCCGAGTGGGACGAGCAGGGCACCATCGACGCGGTGGCCGCCGCGCTCTCCACCATAGGAGAAGTGGTCCTCCTCGAGGCGAACGAGACCTTCCCCGAGCGGCTCCGCGCCGCCCGCCCCGACTTCGTGTTCAACATCGCCGAGGGGCTCTACGGCCCGAACCGGGAGGGACACGTCCCGGCCATCTGCGAGTTCTATGGCATCCCCTACCACGCCTCCGACCCGCTCTCCCTCTCGCTCTGCCTGCACAAGGGCCGGACGAAGGAGATGCTGCTCCAGCACGGCGTGCCGACGGCCCCCTTCACCATCGCGCGCACCCGGGACGACGCCCGGAACGTGACGCTGCCCTTCCCCCTCTTCGCGAAGCCGTGCTTCGAGGGGTCGGGCAAGGGCGTCACAGTCCAGAGCCTCTGCCAGAACCGGGCGGAGCTGGTGGCGCGGGTGGAGGCGCTGCTCGACACCTACAGGCAGCCGGTGCTCATCGAGACCTGGCTTCCGGGTCTCGAGTTCACCGTGGCCGTCATTGGGAACGGCGCGGAGGCACGCTGCTTGCCAATCGTCGGCATGAACTTCGATGTGCTGCCCGCGGGCGCACCGCCGATCTACGGCTACGAAGCGAAGTGGCTCTGGGATACGATCGCCAACCCGCTGCAGCTGTTCGAGTGCCCGGCGCGGGTGCCGGATGAACTGACCCGGGATATCGAAGCGGCAGCACTCGCCGCCTACCGGGCGCTCGAGTGCCGCGACTGGTGCCGCATCGACGTCCGGTGCGACGGGGCGGGACGCCCGATGGTGGTGGAGCTCAACCCGCTGCCCGGCATCCTCCCCGATCCGCTGGACAATTCCTGCTTCCCCAAGGCGGCGCGGGCGGCGGGCATGAGCTACGACGACCTGATCCGCACGGTGGCGGACATCGCCTGGCGCCGGATCAGCGGCGGGACCCTGCTGGCAGAGGTGAGTTGATGCGCGCAGTCATCCTGTACGACGGCGGGAGCGACGAGTGGTCAGCCCAGGACGTGGCCGCAGTCATGGCAAACGTGCGCGAGGTGCGGACTGCCCTCCGTCGCGCGGGCCATGAGCCGGTGCTCGTGCCGGTACATCTGGGCGACTTCCGCTGGCTCACGCGGGCGCGGAAGGCCGACCTGGTCTTCAACCTCTGCGAGGGCATCAACGGCAAGGCGCGCTACGAGGACTTCGTGGTGGGCGCGCTGGAACTGACCGGGGTCCCCTTCACCGGATGCCGTCACTGGCCCATCGCCGTCTGCCACCGGAAGTACGTGGCGAACACGCTGCTCGCCGCCGGGGGCCTGCCGGTCCCCGCCTTCACGCTGGCGCAGGGGAACAAGATTCCAGCCGACTTCCCCCTGCCGGCGATCGTCAAGCCGAACGCCGAGGACGCGAGTGTGGGGATCGACCGGGACGCGGTGTGCTCCACGCGCCGGGCGCTCCGGAAGCGGGTAGCCACCATGCTGGAGCACTTCGACGAGGTGCTGGTCCAGGCGTACATCGGCGGGCGGGAGTTCAACGTCGGGTTCATCGGTGACCGGATGCTGCCGATCTCGGAGATCCGGTTCGACCAGATGCCCGAGGGGAGCTGGCCGATCGTGACGTATGCGGCCAAGTGGCATGCAGGGAGCGCCGAGGACATGGGGACGCAGCCGGTCTGCCCGGCGCAGGCGCCGTCGGAGTTGCTGCGCCGCATCGGCGCGGTCGCCCGGCAAGCGTGGCACGTCATGGCCAATGGTGAGGGCTACGGCCGGGTGGACCTGCGGGTCGATGAGCAGGGGCAACCGTGGATCCTCGAGGTCAATCCCTGCCCCGATCTGTCCAGCGATGCCGGTCTGGCCCGGATGGGTCGCGCGGCCGGCTGGAACTACGACGAACTGGTGCTGCAGGTGGTGGAGGAGACACTCCACCGCACCCGCCGCGCCTCGGCAGCAGCAGCGGCACAGGTACCAAGCAGCATCCCGGCGTGACCGTAGCCGCCGTGGTGCTATTGCGTCCCCTCACGCCGGCTGACCGCCCGGCGATCGAGGAAATGACGCAGCGCACCGGGTTCTTTCACGAGGACGAAGTCGCCATCGCCGTCGAAGTGTTCGATGCCGCGGTGGCCGGTACGTCCGACTACGAGGCGCTCGGTGCCGAGGTGAACGGCACCCTCGCCGGCTGGATCAGCTGGGGACCGACGCCCTGCACGCTCGGGACCTGGGATTGCTACTGGATCGTCGTCGATCCCGCCCACCAGGGCGAGGGGATCGGCTCCACCCTGCTCGGCGAAATGGAGCGGCGGCTCGCGGGCCGCGCGCGACTGATCGTCGCCGAGACGGCGGGACGCGATGAGTACGGGCCCACGCGAGCGTTCTATGAGCGCCGCGGTTACCACGCCCAGTCGCGCATTCCCGATTTCTACGCCCCGGGCGACGATCAGGTCGTCTATGTGAAGTATCTGAGCGCCGCAGTTCGGCCTTAAGGAGGACGGGTACCGGCATGGAGACCTGGCAGGAGGTCCTGCGAAGAAACTCGATCGCTTCCCTCGAAGCGCTCGCCATCAAGTTCGGCCCGGAGAACTTCCCCGAGCTGGACCGGCTACGCATCGCGGCGGAGAATTTCGAGTTCCGCATCTCGCCCGCGATGGTGGACCTCATCAAGGAGCCGAACGACCCGATCTGGCGCCAGTACGTGCCGACGGTCGACGAGCTCGACGTGGTCGACGGGATCGTCGACTCGCTCAACGAGGAAGAAGACAGCCCGGTGCCGAACATCACGCACCGCTATCCCGACCGGGCGCTGTTCCTGGTCTCCCCGGTGTGCGCCTCCTACTGCCGCTTCTGCACCCGGCGGCGCAAGGTGGGCGATCCCGAGAAGATCCCGATGTCCCAGTTCGAGTCGGCGTTCCAGTACCTCGAGGAGCACACCGAGATCCGGGACGTCATCATGTCGGGCGGCGACCCATTGCTGCTCAATGACCGGCGGCTCGAAACCATCCTGGCGCGGCTGCGCTCGATCAAGCACATCGAGATCATCCGGATCGGCAGCCGGGTGCCGTGCCACCTGCCGGAGCGGATCACTCCGGAACTGTGCGAGACGATCAAGAAGTACCATCCGGTGTGGATCAACACGCACTTCAACCACCCCGACGAGCTCACGCCGGCGGCGGTGAATGCGCTCGGCATGCTGGCTGACGCGGGCATCCCGCTCGGCTGCCAGACGGTGCTCCTCAAGGGGGTCAATGACAGCCCCGAGGTCATGAAGTCCCTCATGCACCGGCTGATGCTGGCCCGGGTGCGGCCGTACTACATCTACATGGCCGACCAGGTGGCGGGCGCCGAGCACTTCCGCACAACGGTGC
>Ga0315278_10003732_pt1 | contig 13663 bp, 13 predicted proteins | sample YL17G06_0_MG_FD_203880 | JGI IMG/M metagenome (GOLD analysis project Ga0315278, IMG submission 203880) | Sediment microbial communities from Yellowstone Lake, YNP, Wyoming, USA - YL17G06_0 | ecosystem: Environmental > Aquatic > Freshwater > Lake > Sediment | place: USA: Wyoming | collected...
CACCAGACAGCAGGCGGGGTAGGGGAGAAAAAAAGACTGAACTTAGTGGTCGGGATGAGAGGATTTGAACCTCCGACTCCTACGTCCCGAACGTAGTGCTCTACCAGGCTGAGCTACATCCCGATGCCGGTCACGATCTGCGCTGGACTAGTACGTCCGGGCCACCGCGAATTCCGCTAAAGCGCCGAGGGCCTCTCGATATGCCGATCCGGGGAGTCGGCTCAGGGCCTCGATGGCGAGATCCTTCTCGCGCCTTGCGAGCCGCGCAGTGTACTCAAGCCCCCCCGCCGATTCAATCGTGCGGGTGATTTGCGCGAGATTCTCGACTTCGCCGTTGAGTACGGCGGCCCGCAGCCTGGCCGTATCGTCGAGCGAGGAGTGCGCCAGGGCGTAGATCAGCGGCAGGGTGGGCTTGCCCTCGGCCAGGTCATCCCCCAGGTTCTTGCCCAGTTCCTCGGCGCTCGCCGTGTAATCGAGCGCGTCGTCCACCAGCTGGAACGCGGCGCCCAGGTGCCGGCCGTACGCGACCATGGCCTCTTCCACCGCGGGCGTGGATCCCGAAAGGATGGCCGCCATCTGCGCCCCGGCCTCGAAAAGCTTGGCCGTCTTGCGGTAAATGACCTCCAGGTAGCGCTCCTCGGTCGTGTCGGGGTCGTGCGCATTCATCAGCTGCAGCACTTCCCCCTCGGCGATGGTATTGGTCGCGTTGGCCATGACGTCCTGGATGCGCATGTCGCCCAGCTCGACCATCATCTGGAATGCCCGGGAATACAGGTAATCCCCGACCAGTACGCAGGCCTCGTTGCCGAACACGTGATTGGCCGTGTCGCGACCCCGGCGCCGGTCCGAGCCGTCCACGACGTCGTCATGCAGCAGCGTGGCGGTGTGGATGAACTCGATGATCGCCGCCGCCGGTACATGCTTCTCACCCGCATGTCCGCAGGCCCGGGCCGCCAGCACCACGCTCAGCGGGCGCAGGCGCTTGCCGCCGCTGCCGATGATGTACTGGGCGATCTGGTTGACCAGCACGATGTCGCTGGCCAGCCGCCGGACGATCGTGTCGTCCACGCGACGCAAGTCCTCGGTAACGGGGCTGCGGATCTGTTCTAGTAGCATTCTCGCGACAAAACCGTGTCAAAAAGTCGGTGCATGGTACCTTCCCGGCCCCGGGGGAGGGAATGCCTCGATTTGTCCAAGCCCTTGATTCGGGCGGCCCGGACCTCTAAAATCCCGCGTCTTTCTGCCGGGTCACCCCCCGGCCTCCTATTGGAGTGGATATAGTCATGTACGCAGTCATTGCGACAGGCGGCAAGCAGTATCGCGTCGCCGAAGGTGACGTGGTTCGCATCGAGAAGCTGGTGGCCGACCTTGGCGCCGCGGTCGAATTCGACAAGGTTCTGCTGTTGGGCAAGGGTGCCGACGTCAAATTGGGCGTGCCGTACCTCGCGGGCAGCAAGGTCTCGGCCACGGTGCAGAAGCACGGCCAGACCGACAAGGTGCCGATCGTCAAGTTCCGGCGCCGCAAGCACTACCTGCGGCAGGGCACGCACCGGCAGCAGTACACCGAAGTCAAGATCACGGGCATCCAGGGCTGAACGGCCCCGGCCGTTCCCCGACTAGTCAGGAGTCATTGAGAAATGGCACATAAGAAAGCAGGCGGCAGTACCAAGAACGGCCGCGATTCAGAGAGCAAGCGCCTCGGCCTGAAGAAATTCGGCGGCGAGACCGTGCTCGCGGGCAACATCCTCGTGCGCCAGCGCGGCACTGTGTATCGCGCCGGCGACAACGTGGGCGTCGGCACCGATCACACGCTGTTCGCGCTCAAGACCGGCAGGGTGGCGTTCAAGCGCAAGGGCGTCGAGCAGCGCGTGCACGTCAGCATCGAGCCGCAGGGCTGATCCCCTCGGCCTTTTCGGGCCGTTCAGGACGAACGAGGCCCCGGCATCCCCGGGGCCTTTGCTTTTCCGGATGCCTTGGCCTTCACTATCCGCTAGTCACTACCCGCTAGTCCCTAACTGCTGGTCCCTTCCCCATGAAGTTCGTCGACGAAGCCACGATCAAGGCCCAGGCCGGTAACGGCGGCCGGGGCATCGTGAGTTTCCGTCGGGAGAAGTCCATCCCGTTCGGCGGACCGGATGGCGGCGACGGTGGTGACGGCGGCAATGTGTTCCTCGTCGCGAAGAAGGGTCTCAACACCCTCGCGGACTTCCGCTACCTGCGCACCTTCAAGGCGGGCAACGGCGAGCCGGGCGGCAGCGCGGATTGCAGCGGACGGGGCGGCCTGGACACCGAAATCGTCGTGCCGGTCGGCACAGTCGTCTACGACGTCGACACCGAGGAGACCCTGGGCGACCTGACGCATGACGGCGAGCGCATCCTGGTCGCCAAGGGCGGCGGGGGCGGCCAGGGTAACCAGCGCTTCAAGAGCAGCACCAATCGCTCGCCCCGCAAGGCGACGCCGGGTTTCCCCGGCGAGAAGCGTGAACTGCGCCTGGAACTGAAGCTGCTTGCGGACGTGGGCCTGCTCGGCCTGCCGAACGCCGGCAAGTCCACGCTGATCGCTGCCGTTTCAGCGGCCCGACCAAAGATTGCCGACTACCCGTTCACGACGCTGTACCCGAACCTGGGCGTCGTCTACGTCGGCGAGCAGAAGAGCTTCGTCATGGCGGACATCCCCGGCCTGATCGAGGGTGCGGCGGATGGCGCTGGCCTTGGCATTCAGTTCCTCCGGCACCTGCAGCGCACCCGCGTTCTGTTGCACCTCGTGGACATCGCGCCGCCGGACCCCGATGCGGACCCAGTCAAGGACGCGCGCGCCATCGCGGGTGAGTTGAAGAAATTCAGCCGCGAGCTCGCGGTGCGCGAGCGGTGGCTGGTGCTCAACAAGATCGACCTGTTGCCGCCTGCGGAGGCGGAGAAGCGCTGCAAGGACATCGTGCGGCGGCTGCGCTGGAAGGGCCCGGTGATGCGCATCTCGGGGGCGACGCGGTCCGGGACGCAGGAGTTGTGCCAGGCCCTGATGCGGCGGCTCGATGAAATCGCGCTCGACGAACCTCTCCCGCCTTAGCGGGAGAGGTCGGGCGCAGCCCGGGTGAGTTCTGCTGCCTCTCCCGCCTTAGCGGGAGAGGTCGGGCGCAGCCCGGGTGAGGGCCGGGGTGAGGGTCTTTGCCTCTTTCAGCAAACAAAAAAGCCGGCTCTGAGCCGGCTTTCTGCTATCAACGGATGGGCGCGGTTACTTGGCGGCCGCGAGCGCCTTGATCTTGGAATTCAGTTCGCGCTTGTGCCGCGCCGCCTTGTTGGTGTGGATGATGCCCTTGGTCACCATCGTGTCGATCACCGGCTGGGCCGCCTTGAACGCAGCCGTCGCCTCGGTCTTGTCGCCTGCGCTGATTGCGCTGAGCACTTTCTTGATCGAGGTGCGCAGCTTGGAGCGCGCGGCCATGTTGTGGGCACGGCGCTTTACGGCCTGCTTGGCGCGCTTTTCTGCGGACTTGATGTTCGCCACGGAATCGGTCTCCTGCGGTCGGGCGGCCGTCATCGGGCCGGTCCGTCCGGTCAGTCAAAAAGAGCCGCGTATTTTGGCGATGGAGGGGGAGAAGGTCAAGTTTATATGCCCTCTCCAGCGGAAAGCGGGAGAGGGAGCGCAACGCCCTCACCCCGACCCTCTCCCGCTTACGCGGGGGAGGGGGCCGATCACCCTGCCCCGCTTACGCGGGAGACGGGACAAATCACCCTCTCCCGCAAACAGCGGGAGAGGGTCGGCGCAGCCGGGGTGAGGGCAGCCACTCTCCGCTATCATTCCCCGCCCATGCTGACCCACACCGTTTCCCGCCCGTGACCGCCCGCGAGCACCTCCGTTGAGCGGCGGCTTCTTCCGCAGCACGTCGCTCGTCGGCGGCCTGACCCTGCTGTCCCGGGTCACCGGGCTGCTGCGCGACATGGTCTATTCGCGCATGTTTGGCGCCGGCGTCCTGATGGACGCGTTCCTGGTCGCGTTCAAGATCCCGAACTTCATGCGCCGGCTGTTCGCCGAGGGCGCGTTCTCCCAGGCGTTCGTCCCGGTCGTCTCGGAGTACAAAGTCCAGCGCACCCACGACGAGGTCCGGGAACTCGTCGACGGGGCGATGGGCACGATGGCGTGGTTCATGTCCGTGGTGACGATCATCGGCATCGTCGTGGCGCCGGTGCTGGTGCTGCTGTTCGCGCCGGGCTTCCGCGCCGACGCGGACAAGTTCGCGCTGACGGTGGACATGCTGCGCTGGACGTTCCCGTACCTGCTGTTCATCTCGCTCGCGTCGCTCGCCTCCGGCGTGTTGAACAGCTACCAGCGCTTCAGCGTGCCCGCGCTGATGTCCACGCTGATGAACTTCGTGATGATCGCGTTCGCGGCCTGGATCGCGCCGCGCTTCGAGCAGCCCGGCATCGTGCTGTCCATCGGCGTCTTCGTCGCGGGCGCGGTGCAGCTCACGTTCCAGCTCCCGGCGATGATCAAGCTCGGCCTGCTGCGCCGGCCGCGGTGGCGCTGGCGCGACCCGGGCGTGAAGAAGATCGGCCAGCTGATGCTGCCCGCGATCTTCGGCTCCTCCGTATCGCAGGTTGCCCTGCTGCTCGACACGCTGACCGCGTCCTTCCTTGCCACGGGGAGCATCTCGTGGCTGTACTACGCTGACCGGTTGATGGAATTCCCGCTCGGCGTCTTCAGCGTCGCGCTGGCCACCGTCATCCTCCCCGGACTCGCCGCGAACCATGCGTCGAAGTCGCCCGAACGTTTCACGGCGACGCTCGACTGGGCCCTGCGCCTCACCGTCATCGTCGTCGTGCCCGCGACGGTCGCGCTGCTGCTGCTGTCGGGCCCGCTGACGGTGGCGATCTTTCACTATGGCCAGTTCAACGCGCAGGACGTGAAGATGTCGGCGCTGGCGCTGATGGCGTACTCGTCCGGCCTGCTGGCATTCAGTCTCGTGAAGGTACTCGCGCCCGGCTTTTTCGCGCGGCAGGACACGCGCTCGCCGATGCGCATCGGCGTGCGTTCGCTCGCCATCAACATGGGACTCAACCTGCTCATCGTGCTGCCGCTGGCACTGTTCACGCAGTTGCCGGGCCTGCATGCGTTGCTGGCACTCAATAACGGCCTCGCGGCCTGGTACAACGCCGCGATGCTCTACCGCGGCTTGCGCAAGGATCACGTGCTGCATCACGCGCCAGGCTGGCGGCGCATGCTTCTGCAGGTGCTGGTGGGGAACGCGCTGATGGGGATCTTCCTCTGGTACGTGTCCGGCGGCACCGAGCGCTGGATGGCGATGCGCACGCTGCAGCGCATGGAGTGGATGGCCCTGCTGGTGGTCGGCGGCGCCGGCATCTACTTCGGCACGCTCTACGTGCTCGGACTGCGCGTCCGCGACCTGCGCGTGCGCTCGGTCGGGCCGATTCCCCCGAGGCCCGCATGAAGCTGATTCGCGGGCTGCACAACCTGCGCGCGTTGCACCGCGGGGGCGTGGTCACGATCGGGAACTACGACGGCGTGCACCGCGGGCATCAACACATACTGGCGGCCGTGCGGGCCAGGGCGGATGAGCTCGGGGGTCCGGCCACCGTGGTCACGTTCGAGCCCACGCCGCGCGAGTTCTTCGAGGGCGAGGCCGCGCCGGCCCGCCTGATGCGCCTGCGCGAGAAGATCGAGGCGCTGCCCCTGTACGGCGTAGATCAGGTCGTCGTGCTGCGCTTCGACCGGCGCATGCAGTGCATGAGTGCCGCGGAGTTCGTGGACAGGCTCCTCGTCTCCGGGCTCGGTGCGCGTCACCTGATCGTCGGCCACGATTTTCATTTTGCCCGCAAGCGCGAGGGCACAATCCAGACTCTGCGCGATGCCGGACAGCGCCACGGGTTCGAGGTCGAGGAGGTCGGGCAGTTCCTGGTCGACGGCGAGCGCGTCAGCAGCTCACTGGTCCGCGAAGCGCTCGGCGGCGGCGATCTCGACCGCGCTGCGTCGCTGCTCGGTCGTCCTTACCGAATGGCGGGGAGGGTGCGCAGAGGCCAGCAGCTGGGGCGCCAGCTCGGGTTTCCCACGGCGAACCTCGCCCTGCATCGCAAGGTCGTGCCGCTCTGGGGCGTGTTTGCCGTGCGCGTGAACGGGACCGGGCTCGTCGATCATCCGGCCGTGGTCAGTCTCGGCACCCGGCCCACGATCAACGGCACCGTCCCGCTGCTCGAGGTGCACATCTTCGATTACTCCGGCGACCTGTACGGCAAGTACCTCGACGTCGATTTCGTGCAGCACCTGCGCGAGGAGCGACGCTTCGAGTCGCTCGACTCGCTGGTCGAGCAGATGCACCTCGATGCCGCGCGCGCGCGTGCCGTGCTAGGAGTCTAGGGACCTGAGCGCGGACCCTCACCCGGGCTGCGCCCGACCTCTCCCGCTGCTGGCGGGAGAGGTGGGGATTGCGCCCTCTCCCGGCTTTGCCGGGAGAGGGTCGGCGCAGCCGGGGTGAGGGCTCCTTTTTTCTGGATTAAATCGCTGAATTCCTTCAAAATTTCCAGTTCCATGTTCGAAGCCAGCACGCTCTCTTCCGCTGCCCGCTAGTCCCTATCCGCTAGTCCCTATCCGCTTCTGCTTCCCCTGATGTCCGACTACAAGAACACTGTCAACCTCCCCGAGACAGCCTTCCCGATGAAGGGCGATCTCGCCCGCCGCGAGCCGGAGATGCTCGCCTGGTGGGAAGAGCACCGCATCTACGAGAAGTTGCGGGCAGTCGCCGCCGACCGGCCCACGTTCATCCTCCACGACGGTCCTCCGTACGCCAACGGCGCGATCCATATCGGCCACGCGGTCAACAAGATCTTGAAGGACATCATCGTCAAGTCGCGCACGCTCGACGGCTTCGACGCGCCCTACGTGCCGGGCTGGGACTGCCATGGCCTGCCGATCGAGCACCAGGTCGAGAAGACTCGCGGGCGCGACGCCAAGAGCCTCGATGCCAAGGCCTTCCGCCAGGCCTGTCGCGAGTTCGCCCTCGAGCAGGTGGACGTGCAGCGCCTGGACTTCATTCGCCTCGGCGTGATGGGTGACTGGGCGCACCCGTACCTCACGATGGCGCCGCGCTACGAGGCCGAGCAGTTGCGGGCGTTCGCGCAGATCATCCGCAACGGCCACCTCTACAAGGGTTACAAGCCCGTGCACTGGTGCCTCGACTGCCGCTCCGCGCTTGCGGAGGCTGAAGTCGAGTACGAGGAACGCACCTCGCCGTCGATCGACGTGCGCTTCGACGTGATCGATCGGGCGGAGCTCGCGCGGCGCTTCAACGGCAGCGACCTGCCGTCGTTGCGCGCCAGCGTCGTGATCTGGACCACCACGCCCTGGACGCTGCCGGCCAACCAGGCGGTGGCGCTGAATCCTGAATTCGATTACTCGCTGATTGCGATCGAGGCCGGCCAAGGCGAGGAACTGGTGGTGCTCGCAGCCGAACTCGCGTCGTCGGTGCTGAAGCGCGCAGGAGCGACGGCGTCGCGCGAGATCGCGCGCGCGAAGGGCGCCGACCTCGAAGGCCTGCAGCTGCACCACCCGTTCTACGACCGCACGGTGCCGACGATCCTCGGCGACCACGTGACGCTCGAGAGCGGCACGGGTGCAGTACACACTGCGCCCGGCCACGGCCAGGAAGATTTCGTCGTCGGCAGGAAGTACGGCCTGCCGGTGGACAACCCCGTCGGCGGCGACGGCCGCTTCCTGCCGGCCACGCCGCTCTTCGCGGGCGAGAAAGTGTTCGACGCGAACAAGCACGTGGTCGAGGTGCTGGGCGAAAAGGGTGCGCTGCTGCACCACGAGGCATTCCGCCACAGCTATCCGCACTGCTGGCGCCACAAGACACCGGTGATCTTCCGTGCGACGCCGCAGTGGTTCATCAGCATGGAGCAGGCCGGCCTGCGCAAGGCGGCGCTCGCGGAAATCGGCAAGGTCGAGTGGACGCCCGGCTGGGGCGAGCAGCGCATCTACAGCATGATCGAAGGCCGGCCCGACTGGTGCATCTCGCGCCAGCGCGCGTGGGGCGTGCCGCTCGCGCTGTTCACGCACAAGGAGACGGGCGAACTGCACCCGCAGACGGCCGCGCTGGTCGATCGAGTTGCGGAAGTCGTCGAGCAGGGCGGCATCGACGCATGGTTCGACCTCGACCCGGCTGCGTTGCTCGGGGCCGAGGCGCAGCACTACGAGAAGGTCACCGACATCATGGATGTCTGGGTGGACTCAGGCGTGTCGCACCATTGCGTGTCGCGCCTGCGATCGGAGATCCGCACGCCGGCCGACCTCTACCTCGAGGGCTCCGACCAGCACCGCGGCTGGTTCCACAGCTCGCTGCTGACGTCAGTCGCGCAGAAAGGCCACGCGCCCTACAAGGGCGTGCTCACCCACGGGTTCACCGTGGACGAGAAGGGTCGCAAGATGTCGAAGTCGCTCGGCAACGTGATCCTGCCGCAGAAGGTGATGAACGCGCTCGGCGCGGACATCCTGCGGCTGTGGGTGGCGGCGACCGATTACTCGAACGAAATCAGCGTGTCAGACGAGATCCTCAAGCGGATGTCGGATTCGTACCGGCGCATGCGCAACACGGTGCGGTTCCTGCTCGGCAACCTGGCTGGCTTCGAACCCGCCCGCGACGCGGTGCCCCTCGAGCAGCTGCTGTCGCTCGATCGCTGGGTGCTCGGTCGCGCCCGCGAACTGCAGGACGAAATCGTCGCCGCCTATGGCACGTACGATTTCCACGTGATCTACCAGAAGATCCACAACTTCTGCGTCGTCGACCTCGGCGGCTTCTACCTCGACGTAGTGAAGGACCGTCTCTACACGACGCCGAAGCGCGGGCTGCCGCGCCGCTCGGCGCAGACGGCTATGTACTGGATCGCCGAGGCGATGGTCCGCTGGCTCGCGCCGATTCTCTCTTTCACGGCCGAGGAGATCTGGCGCTTCCTGCCCGGGCCGCGCGCCGAGTCCGTGTTCCTCTCCACGTGGGCGCAGCTCCCGCAGCCGCCGGCCGCAGCGTTGCCAGTCGCCTGGCCACGCGTACTCGAAGCGCGTGCCGCCGTGCTGCGTGAACTCGAGCGCTTGCGTGTCGCCGAGCAGATCGGCGCACCGCTGGACGCGGTGGTCGAGCTGTACGGCACGTCGGAATGGCGTGCGACACTCGAGCCGCTCGGTGAGGAACTGCGGTTCGTGCTGATCACGTCCGAGGCGTGCGTCTTCGACGCGGAGGTTCGCCCGGCCGGTGCGCTGCCGGCCGATCCAGAAGGCAACGTGGGCCTGTGGCTGGTCGTCAGGCCGTCGCTGGCGGCAAAATGCGTCCGTTGCTGGCACAAGCGCCATGACGTCGGCTCGGTTGCGGCGCATCCGCAACTCTGCAGCCGCTGCGCGACCAACCTCGACGGCCCGGGCGAGGAACGGAGATTCGCATGAACAAGCCGGATGAACACGGGCCGTCGCCAGTCGCCGTGCCTGCGCCGCCGTCCTCGTTGGATCATTGGCTGGCGCAGCGCACGCACCCCGCAGCGTGGTTGTGGCTGTCGGTGGCGGTGGTGGCGCTCGACCAGGCGACCAAGTTCCTGGTCACGCGCTTCCTCGAACTCTACGACCGGGTGGAAGTGCTCCCGGTGCTGGATTTCACGCTGCTGCACAACACCGGCGCGGCCTTCAGCATCCTTGCCGGGGCGTCAGGCTGGCAGCGCGGCTTCTTCATCACGCTAGGCCTGACCGTGAGCGGCGTGCTCGTGGTCTGGCTCTGGCGCCTGCCGCGCGGCGAGCGCCTGCTGCCAATTGCGCTTACGTTGATCATCGGCGGCGCGATCGGCAACGTCATCGACCGTGTCGTGCTCGGCTACGTGGTGGACTTCATCCACGCGCATTGGGGCGGCGCGTATTTCCCGGCATTCAACATCGCCGACAGCGCGATCACGGTAGGCGCCGTCCTGCTGATGCTGGACGCGTTCCGCGAGAAGAGAAGTGGGTAGCGGATAGCGGATAGCGGATAGCGGATAGAGAGGAGAGTGGTCAGCCGGTTCTTTTTTCTCACGAAAGATCTCGACTAGACTCTTCAGAATTATCCTACTCCCTACCCCCTACCCGCTTCTCTTCTTCACTATCCGCTAGTCCCTATCCGCTATCCGCTATCCGCTATCCGCTATCCACTGGTCCCTATCCGCTAGTCCCTACCTGTCCCATGCGCATCCTCCTTGCCAACCCCCGCGGCTTCTGTGCCGGCGTCGATCGTGCGATCGACATCGTCGAGCGGGCGGTGGAACTGTTCGGTGCGCCGATCCACGTACGCCACGAGGTCGTGCACAACCGTTTCGTCGTGGACCGCCTGAAGGGCCTGGGCGCGGTGTTTGTCGATGAAATCGACCAGGTGCCGGACGGGGCCACGGTGATTTTCAGCGCCCACGGCGTCTCCAAGGCCGTACAGGCCGAGGCCCGGCGTCGCGGGTTGCAGGTGTTCGACGCCACCTGCCCGCTCGTGACCAAGGTGCACATGGAGGTCACGCGCTACGGGCGCGAGGGTCGCGACGTGATCCTGATCGGCCACGAGGGCCACCCCGAGGTCGAGGGAACGATGGGACAGTTCGACGATTCGCACGGCGCACGCATCAGCCTGGTGGAGGACGTCGCCGACGTACAGCACCTCGACGTGCGCGATCCAGCCCGCGTGGGCGTCGTGACGCAGACGACGTTGTCGGTGGACGATACCGCCGACGTGCTCGACGCGTTGAAGCGCCGCTTCCCGACGCTTGCCACACCGCGTCAGGAAGACATCTGCTACGCCACGCAGAACCGCCAGGACGCGGTGAAGAAGCTGGTCGCCGCGTGCGACGTGGTGGTGGTGGTCGGCTCGCAGACGAGTTCGAACTCGAACCGGTTGCGCGAGATCGCGGAGAAGGCGGGCATTCCGGGCTATCTGGTCGATGGTCCGGACGACCTGCGCCAGGAATGGTTCAAGGACAAGCACGCCGTCGGCGTGACCGCGGGCGCCTCCGCTCCGGAGTTGCTGGTGCAACGGGTCGTCGGGCGACTGAAGGAATGGGGCGGCGAGGGTGCCGAGGAGATCGTCGGGCGCGAGGAGAACGTCGTGTTCTCGCTGCCGCGTGAACTGCGACAGGTCGAGCGTCCACGAAACTAGCGTTGTGCGCGACGGGGCCGGTTGCGGCCCTGGTCCACTGGTTCAGCGGGTCCAGCATTCCTGATCGCTTGCCTCCCCGCCGGCCGTGACTGCGGAACGCACGCCCTCAGCGTTCAATCGAAAGACACGGCAACGCGCGTCGTCGAATTGCGGGCTGCCCGGCACAGCGGTCGCGGACGCATTCCACGTCGCGGTGTCGGCCCCTTGCACTTCCAGGGTGTAACTGCCGTGCTCACTCACGCTTGCGAACGCGAGGCTCGCCGGTGCGCAGGTCGTGGGTCCGACGGGGTCGAGAGCCGTCGTGTACGTATTGCACTGCAGGTAGAACTTTTCCTCAGCCGTGGCAAGTGCGAGCAGCGCGGCGCGGGCCTCGGTGCGATGGGCCCGTTGCACTTGATTTCGATAGGCCGGGATGGACAGCGTGGCGAGAATCGCAACCAGCGCCGCGACGACCGCCAGTTCGATCAGCGTGAAGCCTCGTGTCGGCGCGCGCATCATTCGACCCCTTGCTGGATCCAGTAGGTGCGCATGCGTTCCCCGGCGGAGAAGTGGCGGCAACTCACGCCGTCCGCGAAGCAGTTCGCGGGCGCAACGACGTAGAAACTCTGCTCGTGGGTCTCCGTCGCGCCCCGGGCCGAGGTCCCCGTGCCCTCGACGACAAAGTAAAAGGCGACGAGCGCACTCTCGCCGGGCGCTGCGTTCGGGGGAGGCAGCCCCGTTGCGCTCGAGTCGAAGTACAGGTGGTAGCGGTAGGTATCGGTGGCGGAGCCAGGCACGGCCTGCTCGCCGCCGCCGGCTGGAAATTGCCGGGCGCTGGCGACCGTGTACGTGGTGCGCAGGTCCGCGGTGTGGATCGCCTGTTCCAGGGCGAACTCCGCTGCCTGGAATGCGCGCTCCTGCCACTGGACATTGCCCGCCATCTGCAATTCGAGCGTGGCCGTCACCATGCCGCTGGTGCCGAGCACGGTCAGCACGAGCAAGAGCAGCAGCCCGACGACCAGCGCCGCGCCGTGCTGCGGCCGCTGACTGCGCGGACCCGCGTGGCGATGAGTCGTGCAGGCGTTCACGCGCCAGCATTCCGCAGTTGCAGGGTCTTGACGATCAGCAGTCGCCGGAAATGGTCGTCTCCCAGGCTGACGCTGTGGCCCGCGGAGTCGAACGCCTGCGGGCCGGTGTAGGCGGGGTCGCGGTCCTGGGCGCGCACGCGCAGCCAGATGCGCACCGCTACGGGTGTGCTGCCGGCCAGGACCGTACCGGGATCGACGAATCGATCCGCGCTACCGTCCCCGCTGGTATCGACGCCGACCTGGAACTGCAGGTCCTCGACGCCAGGCACGAGTTCTTCATCGGCGAGGGACGGTCCGGCGACGAGGTGCTTGCGCCGCAGGGCAGGGTAGCCCTTCGCAACGCTCGAATTTCGGCTCACGTAGTACGCATCCACCAGCAGTTCGCGGGTGTCGGCGAGGGGCGGGGCACCGCTCGGGTCGGACGTGGCGAACCCGGGCGGGATCGCGTTGGCGAGGTCTTTCGGCACGAAGATCTCGCCGGCCACGCGACTGGTGACGATCAGGACGCGGTCGCGATTGGCGGCGCCGACCGACGCAGACTGCGGCGTGATCCGCTGCGCGCTGGCGCGGCGCACGATCAGCACGTCCGCGTTTGGCTGCGCTCCGCCACCCAGGGCGGCACACGGGGCAACGTAAGCGTCGTTGTAACCGGTGAGGTAGTTCGTGACATCGGTGGTCCAGGCGGGGCCGCACGCAGCGGGGAAGGCCGAGTTCGCGTTCGAGCGGATGAGGTCCGGCCGGTTGTTCAGGCCCCAGAAGCCCGCCATGCGAACATCGGTCTCGATGAGACTCAACGCATAGCGCGCATTCTCCTGCAGTCGCGCCGCCGCTTCCGTGGCGGCGAATGTGTCACGCGCCTTGAGATAGGTCGCAATGGCCCCGCCGATCAGGACCAGTCCGATCGCCAGCGCCACCATCAATTCGATGAGGCTGACGCCGGCGACGCGATCGCCGGTATTGCCGGGCCGCATCATGTCTGCACCATCAGAGTGAACTCGGCAGGCGCACCGCCGCCGGATTGCGCCCACGCAATCGTGATCGTGTACACGCGTGCGGAGGAGGCGGGGTCGAGTTCCTCGGTCACGGTGGTCCGCGCGTCCGGCAGCGCGCGCAACGCGGCCTGCTGCCAGTCGTACAACTCGACTGCGGCAACTTCGGAAGCGTCGCAGGAGTTTGCGGCCGTGCATGACTTTGGCGGCGCCGGCAGCACCGAGCCGTCGGCGAGCGCATAAGCATCGCCGCCCGCGCGATTGGACCGGATGCGGTCTCCCATGTCTCCCGCAAGAGTCACGGCTGCCGTGCGCTGCAGCGCCAACCGGCTCGATCGCAGGGCGTCGAGCAACATGACGCCGATGCCGAGCATCCCGACGGTCAGCACGACCAGCGCGACCAGCACTTCGACGAGCGTGAAGCCCGAGCGTCGGTTCGTCGATCGGGAGC
>Ga0315278_10003733_pt1 | contig 13663 bp, 13 predicted proteins | sample YL17G06_0_MG_FD_203880 | JGI IMG/M metagenome (GOLD analysis project Ga0315278, IMG submission 203880) | Sediment microbial communities from Yellowstone Lake, YNP, Wyoming, USA - YL17G06_0 | ecosystem: Environmental > Aquatic > Freshwater > Lake > Sediment | place: USA: Wyoming | collected...
AGAGGTTCGTGTTGATGGAAAGCTCGTGATTCCTGGTCAGGGCGACGGCCAGCTCGATCACCCCCGGGTAGATGAACGGCTCACCGCCCGTCAGGAGGATCCGCCACCTGAACCCGGTCCCATCGAAGAAGCCGGCGAGCTGATCCGCCGAGTATCGTCCGCAATCCGGGTGCTGCTGCCGGCGGTATGGGTCGACCCCTTCGCGGAAGCAATAGGAGCAATCGAAGTTGCAGTTCTGGTTCAGCCGCCAGTAAACGTGGTGGGTGGGCGCCTGTGCCGTCGGGTCGGATGCCTGGGTCATCTGCGTGCCGATGGGGACCTTCTCCTTCACCCGGCCGCCATGAGCGACGCGCGGCTCGTTTTCACCGGCTGCAAGTGTACGGCTGGTCAGAGCGCTGTCAAGGCGAGGCGCGTTCTGCTCGACGGGGTTCCCAGGTTGAATGAAGGTGCGGTTCGCGGTGGCTCACGCGCGAGTTGAGACAGAACGAGCGGGCCGCGCCATCACTCGCTCAGAGCGCCCTGCGAAGCTCCATCGTCTCCAGATTCTTGACAGGGTGGCGCCGACAACGTACAAGGCGAGCATCTTCATTCACGCGTCAGCTCTTCTCGGACTTTGCGAAAGGGGGAAACGTGGTGCGAAAGTTCAAGGACGCCGCAGAGCGGGAGCTCACGAGCTCCGTCTATGGCTCCCGTGTCATGGCGCAACCGCTTCCGAAGTACCGGTTGCCGGAGGAATCGATGCCGGCGGCGGTGACGTACCAGTTGATCCACGACCAGTTGAGCCTCGACATGAAGCCGGATCAGAACCTCGCATCGTTCGTGACGACGTGGATGGAGCCCGAGGCGGAACGTCTGATTCACGAGAGCATGCGCTTCAACCTCGCGAACGAGGAAGAGTACCCGCACGTGGTCCAGCTCGAGGAGCGGTGCGTGAACATGCTGGCCCGACTCTTCCACGCCGACCCGAAGCAAACCGCGGTCGGCACGGCCACGATCGGCTCTTCCGAGGCGGTTATGCTCGGAGGCCTGGCGATGAAGTGGACGTGGCGGCAGCGGCGGCAGCGGGCCGGCCTGCCGGCGGAGAGCCCGAACATCGTGATGGGGGAGAACGTCCAGGTCGTGTGGGAGAAGTTCGCCCGCTACTTCGACGTCGAGCCGCGCTTCATCCCGGTCAAGAAAGGACGCTACATCACGACGCCCGAGGACATCGCGAGGACGGTCAACGAGAACACCATCGGCGTGTGCGCGATCCTCGGGAGCACCTTCACCGGGGAGTTCGAGCCGGTGGAGGAGATCAACGAGGCGCTCGGACAGGTCGAGGCGGAGAAGGGCTGGGAGATTCCGATCCACGTGGACGCGGCGAGCGGGGGGTTCGTGGCGCCGTTCCTCTATCCCCACCTCAAGTGGGATTTCCGGCTTTCGCGTGTGGTTTCGATCAACGTCTCGGGGCACAAGTACGGCTTGGTCTACCCGGGGCTCGGCTGGATCGTCTGGCGTGATCACGCGGCGCTTCCCGAGGAGCTGATCTTCCACGTCAACTACCTCGGTGGAGATCTGCCTACCTTCACGCTCAACTTCTCGCGGCCGGCGTCGCCGGTGGTCGCGCAGTACTACAACTTCCTCCGTCTCGGCCGGGAGGGCTACACCCGGATCATGGAGAACCTCAAGTCGGTGGCCGACTATCTCGCGGAGCAGATCGCGGCAACCGGCGTGTGCGAGGTGCTCGGCAGCCGGCAGGCGCTGCCGCTGGTGGCCTTTACCGTGCACGAGGACGCCGGCTTCACGGTGTTTCAGCTCTCCGACAAGCTGCGCGAGCACGGGTGGTTTCTCCCCGCCTACACGATGCCGAAGGACGCCACCGATGTCGCCGTCATGCGGATCGTCGCCCGCGAGAACCTGAGCCGCGACCTGGCGGAGAGCCTGGTAGGGGATATCACCCGCGCCATCGCCGCTCTCAGCGCCGGCAAGCCGGCCGCCCACCACCCCAAGCATGTGAGGAAGGGCAAGCGTCCGTGCTGACCGGCGCGCCGGCACGCGCTCCTCGCTACCTCCCCTGGACGGTGTGGGGCCTGGCGGCCCTTTTCGTCGTTTACAACTATGTCCAACAGGTCGCGCCGGGCGTCATCGCCACCGATCTGGTGCAGGCGTTTCGCGTTTCTGCCGGCGAATTGGGCAACCTCGCCGCCTACTTCTTCTACGCCTATGCCCTGCTGCAAATCCCCGTCGGTCTCGTGGTGGACCGGTTCGGGCCACACCGGCCGCTGATAGCGGCGATCGCGGTGGCCGCTGGTGGGAGCGTGGCGTTCTCGTGGGCCACGACCGCGGGTGCGGCGGGGCTCTCGCGGCTGGTCGTTGGCGCGGGCGCCGCCTTCTCGTTCATCGCTTGCCTCAAGCTGGCCTCGAGCTGGTTTCCGCCCGGGAAGTTCGCAACGCTCGCCGGTCTGACCAACACCGCGGGCATGGTCGGCGCCGCCGGTGGCGGGGCCCCGATGGCGGCTCTCGTTCGGTGGATGGGATGGCGTGGGGCGATGGGTGTGCTCGGAGGCGCGGGATTCGGCCTTGCGGCGCTGGTGGCCGTGGTCGTGCGAGACCGTCCCCGGGGGCGCGCCGGGGAGGCGAGCGACGGCGGCGGCTCGCACGGTCGTGCGGGTCTCCTGGAAGGTTTGCGAGCGATCCTGTCCAGCCGCCAGGGCTGGATCAACGCCCTCTACGCCACCACGATCAGCATCGTGTTCGTTGCCTTCGGTGCGCTGTGGGGTACGAGCTACGTGCAAAAGGCTTACGCGCTCGGAACCGTCGAGGCCTCGGTGGCGGTGTCGACGCTCTTTCTCGGCGCGATCGCGGGGAGCCTCTTTTTCGGCTGGTTCTCCGACCGCATCCGGCGACGCAAGGCCCCGATGATCGCGGCGGCCGTCGGCGGACTCGCGGCGATGAGCGCCGTCCTCTATCTGCCGGCGCTCCCCCTTTTCGGTCTCAGAGCGCTGCTCTTCTGCGTCGGGTTCTTCTGCAGCGCGAACATCATCTCCTACGCCGTGGCGCACGACCTCTGCCCGCCGGAGCGAGCCGGACTGGCGCTGGGCTTCCTCAACACTTGCTACTACGGCGGCAGCGCCGTCTCGCAGCCGCTGATCGGCTGGCTTCTCGATGTGCGCGGCAGCGCGGCAGCGAGCGCCGGGATCGCTGCGCTCACCGTGAACGACTTCCGCTTCGCCCTTTCCTCGGTGATCGTGTTCCTGGCGATTTCGGTCGTCGCCGCGCTCTCACTCGAGGAAACCCATGTCCATTCGCCTCTAGCCCGCGCTCCACACCTCACTCGCGATCAGCGCACGGACTAGACGCACCCGCGCCAAGGCCAGCGGCGATCGGCGCGGCGCTCGCCGCGAACAGTGTGGCCTGGGGAGACGCTGGAGATATCACCTCGGTGACGACAGCCCCCCGGGTTCCGGGCTCACGGGCGGATTGACAGCGGGCGCCGCGGCGTTCTCCCTCCAGAAAGCCTGGTGAAGCCAGGCCCAACGGAATGGTGAGCTGGCGATACTCCGAGCCCTGCCGGGACGTCTCGCCGGTAGCTCTAGCCGGTCTTCCGTTTCGGCAGCTTCTCCTGCTTGTGCTTGGCGTCTTGCTGCTTCTTGTCGGCGCCTTGTTTCTGCCCTTTTTCCTTGTCCTTCTTGCCGCCCTTGTCTCCCATCGGGTTCCTCTCCCCTACTTGGCCGGCACGTACGAGAGATCGCTCCGGTAACGCAGCATATACGAACGCGTGTAGCGCGTGTTCGTGCGGATGGCATTCAGGAGCGCCACGGCCTTCTGGGGACCGACGGCGTCGGCGAGGAACTGGTCGAGCGATTTCGCCGGCGGCTCCATATCGGCCCAGGAGTCGCGGTCGACCGCGAGCACGAACTGCGGCCCCTCGCCGCCGCTGACCAGGCGATACCACTCGCGGTAGCCCGGGTAGTTGGCCTTCTCCATCGCGGCCTTCACGTCCTTGAGCGCGTCCTGGAACGCCGCGAAGCCGTCGGGTCTGACGAAGTAGTGCGTCACCTGCGTCATCGCGGCCGGAACAGCGCTCGTCGGAGGGTGGCTGGCATCCGGCAAATAGGCCCAGTAGCCGGCGTCGATCTTGTCGACCGAGGGAAGCACGTTGGCGATAAAGTCGGCGTCGTCCGCCTCGTCGAAGGCGGCGCGGGCGTCGAACTCCTTCCAGTGATGACCGAACGTGCCGACCAGGAAGTCGCCCATGTTCTCGCCGCTCGCCACCTGCCAGACGTACCAGGAGAAGGTGTCCTTGTGCTCGCGGTGCCAGCCGAAGTGCTTCTTGAGAGCGCCATCGAGCTGCATGAAGTTCATCGACTTCGCCTTCGCCGAGTAAACGAGTGCGACGTCGCCGGGCTTGTCCTGCGCCGACAACGTCACACCCAGCAGCACCGCCATGGCGGCGACTACGGAAACGCGTGCTGTTCTCATCGTGAAATCCTCCTTGTTTCCCGGGACAATGCTCTTCGCCGGCCAGAAATTCCTGCGGGCGGCCGACCGAACGGCTCGCGCCCTGGCCGGTTCTCCTTCACACTGGAGCCGTGGAGGCGCGGCGATGAGTGCGAACCCAGTCGTGGTGACGCGGGACGGGCCGGTGGCGACGATCACGTTGAACCGGCCGGAGGTTTTCAACGCGACCAACGCGGAGCTGGCGGCGGCCTTGGCCGGCGCCATGAGCGACTGCAGCGCCGACGCGGGCGTCCGGGTCATCGTCCTGACCGGAGCGGGCAAGGGGTTTTGCGCCGGCGGCGACATGAAGGCCGCCTGGGAGGCGGTGAGCTCGGGGCGCGACCCGCGGCCCTTCTTCGCCGAGGTGACCGGCAATCTCCACCGCGCCGTACTCTGCCTCGTGCGGGCGCCGCAGCCGGTGATCGCCGCCATCAACGGCGCCGTCGGCGGCATCGGGATGAGCCTGATGGCGGCCTGCGACTTGCGGCTGGTCGCGGCGAGCGCCAAGCTCAAGACCGCCTACACGACGATCGGGCTGGTGCCGGACGGCGGCTGGACCGCGACCGTAGGGCGGCTCGTCGGACGCGCGCGCGCTACCGAGCTGCTCCTGCTCGACCCGGTCGTGGACGCCCAGCGCGCGCTCGCCCTTGGTCTCGTCCACGAGGTGGTTCCGGACGCGGACCTCCCGGCGCGCACGGCCGAGCTCGCGGCACGTCTCGCCCGCGGCGCCGGCGGGGCCTTGGCGAAGGCGAAGGCACTGCTAGCCGCCTCCCTGCTCGCCGACCTGGAGATCGTGCTCGAGCGCGAGCGCGAGGCGATCCTCGAACACTGCGTTGCTCCCGAGTTCCGCGAGCGGCTCGCCGCCTTCATCGCCGCGCAGGCAAAGCCGAAGTAACGCCGGCGCAGCTCACGAAAAGTGCGGGCTGGAAGCCCGCACCACACTCAGGTCCGGTGTGGTGCCGGCATCCTGCCGGCACTTTCCGCCGGTTCCCGGAGGATCGCAGGCGCCAGGATCACCTCCTGGGTGCGAACACGAGCAACCAGCCCTTGCCCTTCGGCACCGGAATCGGCTCGCCCGGCGCGAACGTGCGCGCCGGCTGGAAGCCTGCGATCTCGGGCGCGGTGATCGTCGCGGCGGCGGGGTCGATGCCGAGCGCCGGCCAGTCGATTGTCAGGCTCACGACGATGTCGGTGTCGGCCCAGCTCGCGAGCGCGACCAGCGCCGCGCCCTCCTTGCGGTAGACGGTGGCGAGCACGTCGGCGCGGCCGGTCCGGATCGGGCTGGTCTCGACCCAGTAGCCGATCATCCGCGTGCCCTGCATACCGAAAGCGTCCCACGCCTTCCACAGCGGGCGCGGGTCGGCGTTGTCGCTCCAAGGCATCCGGTTGGTCATGCCGTAGACCATGCCGCGCCACGGGTTGCCGCCGTCCTGCAGCATCTCCCCCATCAGGCCGAACGGGATGCCGCTGACCTCGGTGAGGAAGAAGTCGGGCGGGTTGGTCTGGTAGTCGAAGTACTCGCCGAACCACAGGCGGTCGAGGTAAGGGAAGTGCTCGAGGTAGAGCAGCGCGCTGTTGATGAAGCCGTCGCGCGGGTTGAACTGGTTGGCCGAGTGGAGGTCGATGATCCCGGGGTGGCCGCCGGCCGTGAGCACGCGCTTGATGCGCTTCATCGTCGTGCGGTCGAACGCCACGTCGTCGAGGTACACGCCGTCGATGCCGACGTTGTCGACCAGCCAGCGCATCCCCTCGACGTAGTAGTTGTGCCAGCGGCTCATGCCGCTGTTGACGATCGCGGCGTCCTTGAGCGGCGGCACGAACCACGCCGCGATGTAGTCGCCGCCGAGGTGCTCCTGCAGCCACGAGAAGCCGCCGCCGGCGCCGGGCGAGAACACCTCGTGGCCGAGGCTGCGCAGCGCGAAGAGCTCGTACGCGTGGTTGGAGAGCTCGCGCACGGTGTTGTAGATCTTGACCTTGAGCCCCTTCGCGTGCGCCTCATCGACGTACGCCTTCATCTCGCGGTGGGCGATGAACGGGTAGTTGATCCACGGGTTGATCGGCGTCGCGTGGTGGACGTTGACCACGGTGGCGCCGGTGGCGAGCACCTCGCCGACCGGGGCGTAGCGGTGGTAGAAACGGGTCGCCCACTGCGCGTCGGTGTCGATCGGGTGGAACGGCGTGATGATCAGGTTGAAGTCGTAGCGCAGCGTCTCCCCTGCCGCCATCACGCGAGGACCGCTGGAGGCGCTGACGAGCACCTCGCGGCCGCGCTCGCGGATCGTGATACCTCCCTTGCCTCCATTGCCCCACGAAGGCGGCTCCCTGAGCGGCTTTTGCAGGTAGAAATTGGTGTTGAGCGGGCGGACGTAGTTGTCGCCGCGCAGCGAGAAGAACAACCCCGCGTTGACGCCGCCGATCCAGGCGCCGTCCTGGTTCTTCGTCGCGACGTCCCACGTCCAGTTGAGGCTCTGCGGGCGCGCCCCGCCCTGGCGACCGAGCCCCATCATGTACGCCGCCGCAGCGTGGGTATACGGGATCTCGAGGCGAACGTCGCGCAGCTCGACTGCCTGTCGCGCCGTCAGCGCCACCCGGTATGAGACGAACCCGTCGAACTCCATCGCGCCTTCGACCGCTGCAGAGAGCGTGTCCGATGTTGCAGACGCCGTCCAGCGCACCGTCCCCAGGGTGTGCTCGACGAAGGTGACGTCGCCGCCGCGCCAGGCGACCCGAGTGCCGTCGGTGGGCTCGGCGATCAGCCGCATCGGCGCCGCGAGCACCGGGTGCGGCGCGGTCGAGATCGATGTCATCTCTGGGGTGAAGAACGTCTCGATCGCCTCCGGCAGGCCGAGTCGCCCGAGCGTCACCCGCCGGCCCAGCAGGCCGATCGAGCTGCCGGTGACGCTAAGTGGCGTGTACGGCGCGATGACCTGGTTGTCCTGGCCGAGCGTCGAGTCGAGCCACTTCAGGCGCGTCTGCTTCCACGGCTCGCTCGCGCCACCGTCCGCCACGACACGCTCGGAGATGGTGATCGCGAGCCGCACCTCCGCCGGCGACCTGCCGGCCGCGGTGACGGTGGCGGCGCCCGAGTAGACGCCCGGAGCCGCGTCGGCCGGCACGTCGACGCCGCACCACAGCGCCTGTACCGTCCCCGCCGCGACGTCGACGGCGGCGGTGAAAGGCCTGCCGTCCCAGCCGGTCCCGCCGGTGTTGATGCAGTTGAGCCGTGACGCCGGGATGCTCCCGCCAGCGGCGGACGGGAGGTCGGTGAAGCGCACGCGCACGTCCACGAGCGGCTCGATCGCCCAGACGCCGAGCTGGAAGGCGAAGTACTCGCCCCGGGCGGCCTCGCCCGCGAAAGTACTCACCGGCCCGGACTCGATCCAGCGGTACGGGAGGTCATCCCGCATGCGGATCGGGTGCATCCGGTCCTCAGGGAAGACGAGGAACCCCGCGCCTGGATGGCGCTCCCGCAGCGTCTGCGTCTCGCCGGCGGTGGCGATCACCTCCATCGGGTAGACGTTGTCGAGCTCGTCGACCGCCTGGATCTCCTCGACCACGGCCTCGCCGACCCCGTCGCCTTTCGCGAGGGCGTTGAGCCACGCCGGATCGGCGGCGTCGTCCGGCGGCGGGTACGTCACCTTCGGGTAGTTGGCGCTGCCGGCGGAGACGAACGGCAGGTAGTACACGAAGTACCGTCCAGCGCCGGCGATCGGCGCAAACCACAGCTCGCCCCGCTCGCGCGTGATCTCGCCACGGCGCACGTTGGCGACCCGCTCGCCGGCGGCGGTCGTGACGATGATCCGCTTCGCCTCCGCGTTGCGATCGCGCCGCCGCCACGTGATGACCGCGTGGGCGGCCCTCGCGGGCGCGTCCACGCGGACCACCGCGCGGTGGTTGCCGAGAGTGCCGGCGTCCCAGGCGCCGGCCCCGTCCGTGAAGCGGACCTCCTGGCCGTCACCCCACGTTGCCGTGAGGCTCAGGACGGAGACCGCGCAGATGCCGAGAATGCTCTCTCGCGGGCTCATGATTGAGCCGCATTCTACGTCCCCGGGTCACGGCCCGAAGCAAACGCCGCGGTCAGCTCCTGGGGCGGGTCCGCTGCTTCCTCGCCCGGGCGCCGCCGGCGGCGCCGTCGCCCCGCGCCGCGGAGCGCGAGAACGCGGCGTTGACGACGTGGCAACTGCCGCCGCCGTACCAGCGGATCACGCCGCTGTTGGGGGTGCTGCCGATCGTGACGGTGGCGTCGGCGCAGCGCGGCTCGTGGCCGCACGAGTCGGTCAATACCACGCTGCCGTCGGCGGCGCGGTACATGTTCTCGCCGGACTTGTTGACGCACTGGAGCTCAACGGTGCGGCTCTGGGCGAACGCGGCGAGCGGGCTGAGCGCCGCCACCACCGCAAACGAAACGATCCACGTGCTCACTCTCATGGTTCCTCCCCGAGTGAGGCGTGGACGTGAGACAACTCTACGCCCGTTTGCGGCGCCGTCAAGCCCCCCGCTTGCCGTCGCTTGATCAGTCCCTCAACCAATTGCTGTCATCGCCTAGAAAGTCCCTCGGGAAGAGCGGTTATTGCGAGGCGCCCGGAACGCCGCAGGCGGGCCAGGCAACGAAGCAATCTCACCATGTCGGGGGAGACTGCTTCGTCGCCGCTGCGCGGCTCCTCGCAGTGACAGTGACGGTCATGGTCCGGGGTGAGCCGCGGATCATGTGGATTGCCTCAGGAGTCCATTTCGCCGAGCAAGACCGCGGGGGTGCGGTCGACCGAGCGTTCGGGTCGCCGGCGCGCGCCGGCCACGTCGCTTTCGCCCCCAGGCGAACCTACATGGGGTCGAATGTCGGCGACTGGCACCAACGTGAGCGGGCGCCAACGCCCGGCCGTCAGGACGCCGCCACGACAGCGGCGCCCGCCGCGGCCGCCTGGGCGGCAGCCATGGCGACTGCAACCTCGACCTGCGAGGCGCCCGCAAACGAGATGAGGCCGCTGCCCAGCCCCTTCAGCTTGTTCCGCCAGCGAACCGCTCCGGTCGTGCCGTCGAGACAGAACAGCTCGCCGGCGGCGCCCGCGTAGACGATGTCGCCGGCGGCACTGACCGTCACGAACGAGGTCATCTTCAGCTTGCGCCGCCAGATCTCCTGCCCGTCGGACGGGCGGATCGCAACCACGTGACTGCCGATGCCGATGAACAGGCACTGCTCCTTCGGACCCATGGGACCTCCTGCGCGCCGTGCGCTGGAGGAAGGGTACAACCTCCCGCCAGGGTTGCTTTGACTAGGTCCGGCGGAGGTGGCGGTGCACGGTGCCCTTCGGCAAGCGCGGCTGCGCCGGGGGCAGCGCGCGGATCGGCACCTCCGGCGCGGTGACTCCCTGGTACGTGATCGTCAACGCGTCGTCGAGCAGCGCGTTGAGGGTGACGCCGTTGGAGCCCGTCTTGCTTGCGTTTCTCTCGGCGAACGTGAACGTCATTCCCGGGACCTGCGAGAGGTTGCGGTCGGTACCGTCGCTGTAGCCTCCGGTGACCTCGAGCGATCCGGTGCGCCCCGGATCGAGGTGCAACGCCGGCGGGTTCACCAACAGGGCCTGCAGCGTCGCCGCGACGGTGATGTTGAGGTTGACCGAGTTGCTGGTCGCGACCGGCCGACCGTCGGCGGCGAATCCGAGCGCGAGGAGCACCTTCTCGCCGACGAGCTCGATCGACACCTGGACGTTGAACGTCGCGACAGGGCCGGCGAGCCGCGCAAGGAACAGCTCGTCACCGCGGTTGCTGAGCAGCAGCACGATCGTCGCGACATCCGCGCCGCCGACGACTGTTGCCGAGAACGACTGGGCGGCGGCCAGCGTCGAGCCCGGTGCCGGCGTGTTGATCGTCAGCGTCGTTGCCAGCACCGTCGTCGAGTTCGCCCGCTGCGGTACGGGCGCGTGGTTCGCCGTCGCGCAGCACGCCGACCTGCCGCCGTTGCAGAACGGCGCCCTCGTAGCACGAGCCCGTGGTTGCCCCGATGGCCGCGCACGCCAGCCCGTAAGGATCCCAGACCTCGTCGAGCAGCCAGTTCGCCATCTGCGACCCGGCGTGCGGTGTGTTGCAGGTGACGATGCGGCGCACGTCGTCACCGTAGTACTGGCCCTGGACGTACAGGCGGCTGAGAATGCCGCCCATGCTGTGCCCGACGAGGTCCACCTTGCCGATCGCGAAGTCCTTCTTGGCGGCCTGCTCCAAGAGCGCGGCCACGCCGTTCTCGGCCACGGCGAGGTTCTCGACGAAGGACTTGGCGTTGGCGTGGTCCTTGGAGTAGTCCACCCGGTAGAGGAGGTCCGGCGGGTAGTCGTGCGACACGCTGGAGAAGTTCTTCTCCATCTTTGCAAACGACTCCGCATCGGCCCACAGCCCGTGGGTCATCACCACCGGCGGCCGGTAGACGTGGATGACCATGGAGTTCCAGATGACATGACCCCCGCTCTCCCGCTCGTACTCGATGCCGATCGTGACGTCGCGGCTCACGTCACCGTCCGGAGGAAGATCGGTGGGGTGGGTGTACTCGAAGTACAGGCCGTGCTCATCCTGGGCGGTCACCTTGATGGCGCCGAACTTCTTGCGCTCGGGGGAGATTATCTTCTCTCTGTTTTCGTCGATGAAGAACGGCCTCGGGTTCTTCAGCTCGTTCGTGCACGTCGAGCCCGGATTGATGACGCGGTCGAGCTCGAACTGCGAAGCCGCGACGCCGTCGGCCGTGACCCGGAACTCGGGCGCCGGAAACTCGATGTCGGCGCAACGCTCAAGAGGACATTCTCGGCACCGCCAGTGGCGCCGGCCGACCGTCACCTTCCCTGGTGTGGAGCTGCACTACCGGACCTGACGCCCGCCGGCGAAGACTCGGGCACGGCGATCACAACGCCGACTGCCGCTCCCTGCCCCGCCCGGTCAGATCGCGACCGGCTCGACCGGCGCGAAGCACGCCGGAAGGTGAAAGTCCGGCCGGCCCGTCGCCGGGCGCCAGCACAGGTACTGGCGATCCCGGCCGCCGATGATCATGCACACGTTGAGCGTGGTCCGCCGGCCGATCTCCCCGCCGGTCAGGATGGCCGCGCGCGGTGCCGCGAGACCCGCAACCCACCCCGCAATGCTGACCTCCCCGAGGGTCTCGAGCCCGGCGACCGGCGCCGCCGTCTCGCCGCCCGGCTGGCGATACCCGGAAAAGGCGCACGACCACCACGCGCCCCCGGGCGAGAGGTTGAGCTCGCGGTATGCCGGAGAGCCCTCCATGCCGATGAACAGCTCGGCCGTGTCGCGCTGCCACAGACCTGCGGCGAAGCTGCCGGAGGCCACGGCGATGTCGTAGTCGGGCGCCTGGGCGCAGCCGGCCACGAAGAAGAGCCGATCCGGGTCGACGGCGAGCGTGAACCCCACCGCGGCTCGCAGCGGCGCCCCCGACCAGTCGCGTGTAAAGGCGACCCGCTCGAAGCCGAGTACGTCGCGGAGGGAGAGGGCGCGGTGGCTCACCAGCACGCGCACCGGAATCTCCGCGGGCCGGCCGGCTCGCTCCCCGCGTGGCTTTAAGTCTCGTGGCGATCGCATCATTGGCCGCCCTTCGGACCCCCCTGCACATGCTACGCTCGCTGCGCAACGATTGGGGGCAGCGGCATGGCTAGGAGAAGGCTCGGGCTCGTAACCCTGATGGCGGTGGCGGCGCTGGGCGCTGCCGGTTGCGCTACCAACTTCAGCGCACAGGCGGTGCGCGCGGAGATCGTCCGGCAGACCGGCGAGGACCCGCAGAAGGCGTTCGAGCTCAACCTCGGACGGGTGACGATGGCGCTCGCCCGCCAGGTGCTCGCCGGCGCCGACTCAGCGCCCGACGGCAGCCTGCCGCTATCGGGCCTGACCAGCTTCGAGCTGGCGGTGTACGGGCTGCCGCCGGCGGCGCTCTCCGGCGCGCGGCCGCTCGACTTCACGGCCATGGCGGTGCGCGGCTGGGAGCCGACGGTGCGGTTCATGGACAAGGGCCGCTCCGGCGTAGTGCTGGTGCGGGCGTCGGGCGATCGCATTGGCGACCTCGTCCTGCTCGCCGCGAGCGATAAGAGCGCTCTCTACGCCCACCTGCGTGGCACCCTCTCGCGTGAGCTGCCCGCCGCCCTCGGCGAGGCGGTCAAGAGCGGCGGCACCGACGCGGTGCAGCGCGAGCTGCAGTCGCTCGGTCCGCAGCGGTAGGCGCCCGCGGCAGCGGATCGCTGATACAGTTGCCGCCGGTATGAACGTGGAACCCCTGCTCCTCGCGACCGAGCGGTATGTCCTCAAGGACTTCCGTGGCTCGAGCCACCGCATCCTGGCGGCGTGGGTGCGCGAGCTGCCGCCGGGAACCAGGATCATCGAGCTCGGCGTCGCCGCCGGCCACCTCGCCAGGCTGGTGGCGCGCCCCGATCTCCGCTGGCTGGCGTTCGAGGCCGACATTGGTCATCTGCCCGAGCTGCGGCGACGTTTCACCGATGCCGCCATCATCGACGTCGAGGGGCTCACCCGCCTGCCCCGCGGCCACGACGTGGTGATCGCTGCCGACGTCCTCGACCACCTGATCGCGCCCGAGCACATGCTGCGCATGGCACACGACGCGCTGCCGCCCGGCGGCCGCCTGCTCGTCTCGGTTCCCAACGTGGCGCACATCTACGTCCGCCTGATGCTGCTGTTCGGGCGCTTCCCCTACGCCGAGCGCGGCATCCTCGATCGCACGCACCGCGTCTTTTACACCCGTCACTCGACCCGTGAGCTGCTCGCGCGCTGCGGCTTTCGCATCGAGCGCGAGACCGTCGCGACGGTGCCGCTGCCGCTGGCGTTCCCAAACTGGCCGTCGTGGCTGCTGGAGGCGAGCGCATGGGCGCTGGAGAAGCTCACCAACCTGATGCCGAAGCTGCTCGGCTACCAGTTCCTCATCGCCGCCCGCCGCATCTGAGGTACCAGGTACCACATTGTTGCACTTGCGGCGGTGAGCTGCAGGAGAGAGAGCGACCCTACTCGCCGTACTGGTCGATGACGCGCTCGATGGCGCGCTCGCACACCGGGCAGAACGGCTTGGCGCCCTTGGTGAACATGATGCAGTCGAGCGCCGGGCGGTAGATGCCGGTGGCCGCGTAGCCGCCGCCCTCGAAGGCGCCGACCTTGGCTGCGAACGCGCTCTTCGCGAGGAACGCGTCGATCT
>Ga0315278_10003735_pt1 | contig 13657 bp, 11 predicted proteins | sample YL17G06_0_MG_FD_203880 | JGI IMG/M metagenome (GOLD analysis project Ga0315278, IMG submission 203880) | Sediment microbial communities from Yellowstone Lake, YNP, Wyoming, USA - YL17G06_0 | ecosystem: Environmental > Aquatic > Freshwater > Lake > Sediment | place: USA: Wyoming | collected...
AGCGGCTACGCGCGGTCGCAGGACGAGGCGCTCGAGCTGGCCAGGACGCTTGGCTTTCCGTCGATCATCCGCCCGTCGTTCACGCTGGGCGGCGTCGGCGCCGGCATCGCCTACAACATCGAAGAGTTCCACGACGTCGTCAGCCGCGGCCTCGCGATGAGCCCGGTGCACGAGATCCTCATCGAGGAATCCGTGATCGGGTGGAAGGAATTCGAACTCGAGGTGATGCGCGACGCGGCCGACAACTTCGTCGTCATCTGCTCGATCGAGAACATCGATCCGATGGGCGTGCACACCGGAGACAGCATCACCGTCGCGCCGGCGCTCACGCTGACCGACAAGGAATACCAGCGGATGCGCGATGCCGCGCGACGCATCATCACCAGAATCGGCGTCGAGACCGGCGGGTCGAACATCCAGTTCGCCATCAATCCGCGGGACGGCCGCATGGTCGCCATCGAGATGAACCCGCGCGTGTCGCGGTCGTCCGCCCTGGCGTCGAAGGCGACAGGATTCCCGATTGCGAAGATCGCGGCCAGGCTCGCGCTCGGGTACCGCCTCGACGAGATTGCCAACGACATCACCCGGCTGACGCCGGCCTCCTTCGAGCCGGCCATCGACTACGTCGTCGTCAAGATCCCGCGCTGGAATTTCGAGAAGTTCCCCGACGCCGATCGCACGCTGATGACGCAGATGAAGTCGGTCGGGGAAGTGATGGCGATTGGCCGCACCTTCAAGGAAGCGTTCATGAAGGGCGTGCGGTCCCTCGAGATGGGGCGATCGGGCCTGCTGTTCGACGACGAGGCGTCGCGCGAGGAGGATGACGACGGGTTGCGGCACCGGCTGTCCACGCCGAACGACCGCCGTGTGTGGGCGATCGTCGAGGCGCTCGAGCGCGGCTGGTCGCTCGCCGACCTGCATGATTTGACGATGATCGATCCCTGGTTCCTGACGCAGTTCGCCGAACTGGTTGCGCACCGGCGCGAACTGAGGAAGACGGCATTCGCGGACCTTGGCGAGGACGAACTGCGTCGGGCCAAGCGGGCCGGATTCAGCGATGCGCAGATTGCCAGTTGCCTGGGCACGAGCGAGGCGGCGGTGCGCGAACGGCGCGGCACGCTCGGCGTGCGCGCGGTCTACAAGCGCATCGATACGTGCGCGGCGGAATTCGAATCCTACACGCCCTACCTCTATGGGACCTTCGAGCGGGAGTGCGAATCCGCGCCCACGCCGGCCCGCAAGGTCATCATTCTCGGCAGCGGTCCCAACCGGATCGGGCAGGGCATCGAATTCGACTACTGCTGCTGTCACGCCGTGTTCGGCCTCCGGGAAGAAGGGTTCGAGACCGTGATGGTGAACTGCAACCCGGAGACCGTGTCGACCGACTACGACACGTCCGACCGGTTGTACTTCGAGCCGCTCACGCTCGAAGACGTGCTCGCCATCGTCGAGAAGGAGAGGGAGGCAGGCGGGGAGGTGGCGTGTCTCGTGCAGTTCGGCGGGCAGACGCCGCTGAAGCTGTCGCTGCCGCTGCAGAACGCAGGCGTGCGCATCCTCGGGACGTCGCCTGATTCGATCGACCTCGCGGAGGATCGCAAGCGATTCTCCGCGCTGCTTGACGACCTCGGGATTCCCCAGCCGAAGAGCGGGACGGCGACCTCGCGCGACGAGGCGCGTGAGGTGGCGGCCTCGATTGGGTACCCGGTCGTGATTCGCCCGTCGTACGTGCTCGGCGGCCGCGCGATGGCCGTGATCTACGACCCGGGCGCGCTCGACCGCTACATGACCACGGCCGTGGATGCGTCGCCCGACCATCCCGTGCTGATCGATCGGTTTCTCGAGGACGCCTTCGAATTGGACGTCGATGCTCTGGCCGACGCAACCGGAGCCGTGGTCATCGGCGGCGTGATGGAGCACATCGAGGCGGCGGGCATCCACTCGGGCGACAGCTCGTGCGTCGTGCCGCCCTACCTGGTTCCCGACCGCCATCTCGAGACGATTCGCGACTACACGCGGCGCATTGCGAGAGCCCTTGGCGTGGTCGGCTTGATGAATGCGCAGTACGCCATCAAGCGCGACACCGTCTATGTGCTCGAGGTCAATCCCCGCGCGTCGCGCACCGTGCCGTACCTGTCGAAGGCGACCGGCGTGCCGCTGGCCAAGGTGGCGGCCAAGGTCATGGGCGGGCGATCGCTGGCTGAACTCGGGCTGACCGACGACCTCACGGTCGACGGCGTGTTCGTCAAGACGCCGGTGTTTCCGTTTATCAGGTTTCCGGGCGTCGACACCATTCTCGGACCCGAGATGAAGTCGACCGGCGAGGTGATGGGCGGGGCGTCCACGTTTGGCGAAGCGTTCGCCAAGGCGTACCTGGCGGTCGGCCAGGAGTTGCCCGCGTCGGGCACCGTGTTCATCAGCGTCAACAACGATGACAAGCCCAACGTGCTCGCGACCGCGCGCGATCTGGCGTCGCTCGGATTCCAGATGGTCGCGACCCGCGGGACGGCCGCGTATCTGCGCGCGCACGGCGTGGAGGCCGCCACCGTGTTCAAGGTCAACGAAGGCCGGCCGAATGTGGCCGACCAGGTGGTGAACGGCCAGGTGCAGCTCATCATCAACACGCCGCTCGGCCGCGCGTCGTTCTTCGACGACCGCGCCGTTCGCCGCGCCGCCATGCTGCACGGCGTGCCCTGCATCACGACGCTCACGGGCGCTGCCGCAGCCGTGAGCGCCATCCGCGCGCTGGGGACGCACACGCTCGACGTGCGCGCGCTCCAGGACTATCACGCAGGATCTGCCAACCGCTGAGACCGTCGGGATGGCAGAATCTGCCATCGCCTGACACGGCCTGACCGCGCCGGCCGTGTTTACGGCCCGCGCTGCCGGGCATGGTGTGGCATCCGACTTGCCACTTGCGGCTGGATGCACCATCCGTGCGCGCCTCCCGTCATGGCCCTGCTGGCTGGTGTGGCCGCCGGCTCGTTCTGGCTCGTGCCCTCGCACCTCGTCATCGGCGTCGTGTGCGTGACGTGGGGACTGGCGCTGACGTGCCTGCTGGTTCGCTCAACCGTATGGTTCGTCGGGAGCGCGTTGGTGGCATTCGCCGTGTGTGGCGTCGCACTGGGGACCAGTGCGATGTGGGACGCGATCCACACCCCGGCGCGAGCGGCGCTCATGGCGGCGCACGGCGTCGCCGAGCTGCCCGATGAGCCAAGCGGAATCGTCGAAGTGACCGGCCGGTTGACAGAGGACGCGGCGCCCTCGGCTGCCGGCGGCGCTCGCCTGGCGGTGGAATCGACGACGTTCGGTATTGGCGATCGGACATGGCTGGCGGGCGGGGGCATCGTCGTGTCCGTCGTCGGCACGGTCGACCCGTCGATGGCGGCGACCTGGCGGCGCGGCCGCGTGGTGAGGGTACCGGCGCAGCTGCGGCGCCCGGCGCGCTATCTCGACCCCGGAGTGCCGGACTTCGAGCTGATGCTGGCGCGGCGCGGAATCACCCTGGTGGGATCCGCCAAGAGCGGCCTGCTCGTGGAGGTGATGGCGCGAGGCAGCGTGTTCGACGAGACCTGCGCCGAACTGCGGGCCAGGGCGCGAGACGTGTTCGATCGCGTGATTGGGCGGTACGGCGCGCGGTCGGCGGCCGTGGCTCGCGCGGTGATCCTCGGGGATCGGACCGGTCTCGACCAGGAGACCGAAGAGCGGCTCCAGCGCGCGGGAACGTATCACGTGATCGCGATCTCCGGCGGGAACATCGCGATTCTGGCGGGGCTCCTCTTCGCCGCCGCCCGTCTTGTGACACGGGTGCCCGTCATTCCGGACGTCGCGGTGTCCGCATGCCTGATCGGCTACGCGTTTCTGGTTGGCGGTGGCGCCTCCGTCACTCGCGCGACCGTGATGGCCGTCGTGCTCCTGGCGGGTCACGCGTTCGACGGGCGGGGCCGCCCGTTGAACGCGCTCGCCTGTGCCGCCGGCCTGAGTCTGGCGATCGAGCCGTTGATGATCTATGACGCCGGCGCGTGGCTGACCTACGGAGCGACCCTCGCCATCATCGTTGGATCGCCGCTTGCGTTTGCGGGTCTGCCGCGGCTGCCCGTGTGGGTGCGTCCGATAGTCGCGCTGCTGGTGGCGTCGCTCGCCGCCGAACTCGCGCTGTTCCCGATCGCCGCGCTGGTGTTTTCGCGTGTGACCGCGGCTGGGCTGGCGTTGAACTTCGCGGCCATCCCGCTGATGACCGTCGTGCAGGTCGGCGGCATGTGCGTGCTGGGACTGACAGCGGTGGCCGCGCCGGCCGCCAGTGTCGCCGGCCGCGTGAGCCATCTGGCCGCCTGGGGCCTGGTCGAGAGCGCCAGGCTCGTCGACCTGGTGCCGTGGCTGACGACCAGGCTTCCTCCCCCCGGGGTCGTCGCGATGGCGATCTACTACCTGGCCTGGCTGGTCTTCTTCGCGATTCCCCACCTGCCGGAAATGGGGTCGCCGAGTATGGGGTCAGACCCCATTTCGTGGAAGCAGAGATGGGGTCTGACACCATGTTCGGATGTCCGTCTCATTTTTCGCGTCCGGTCTGCCGCGGTGCTCGTGGTGATCGCGACGGGCATCTGGATCGTGGCGGCGCCGGCCGTCCGCTGGGGTGCGGCCGGCCGACTACGCGTGACGTTTATTGACGTCGGGCAAGGAGACGCTACGCTCATTCAGTTTCCATCCGGCCACGCGTGGATGATCGACGCCGGCGGAGCCACCGGGCCACGGTTCGACATCGCGCGGCGGGTCATCGAGCCGGTGGTCTGGACGCTTGGTGTGAGGCATCTGGCGCACCTCGTGTTGACGCACGGCGATGCCGATCACATCGGTGGGGCACCGTCAATGGTGCGCGACCTCTTGCCCGATGAGGTCTGGGAAGGGATTCCCGTCCCGAAGCACGAGCCGCTGCGCCTGCTGCGCGATCTCACCGGCGTGAGCGGCTCTGTGTGGCGCACCGTCCAGCGGGGCGATCGTCTCCGGATTGGAGGCGTCGACGTCATCGTCTGGCATCCACCGCCCGCCGACTGGGAGCGGCAGCGGGTCCGCAATGACGACTCCATCGTCATTGAGCTGCACTACGGGAACGTAGCGATTGTGCTGGCGGGCGACATCGAGGCCCCCAGCGAGAAGGCCCTTGCGCGTCTGCTCACGCCGGCGCCCATCACCATCGTGCAGGCGCCGCATCACGGAAGCCCCTCGTCAAGCTCGCTGCCGCTGCTGCAGGCGATGTCGCCGGCCGTGGTGGTCATGAGCGTCGGGAGGAACAACCGGTTCGGGCATCCTGGTCGCGCTGTGGTGGAGAGATATCGTGCGACAGGGGCCGCCGTGTTCCGCACGGATCAGGATGGCGCCATTACGATCGACACGGACGGCAACACTGCGGACGTCACGAGCTTCACCGGGCGCCGTCAGCGCCTGACGCCGGCAGCGCCGCCTGCCGCTCCGCCTGCTTGACGCGGCTCCAGGCCGCCTCCATCTCGTCGAGCGTGCAGGCCGCCAGCGGTCTGCCGTGCTCCCGGAGATTCGCTTCCATCGCCTCGAACCGGCGTGTGAACTTGCCATTGGCTTCGCGCAGCGCCGACTCCGGTTCGATCCCAAGCTTGCGCGAGAGATTGGCGATGGCAAACAGCAGGTCTCCCATCTCTTCTTCGGCCCGTGCCCGGTCGGTTGCCAGCCGGGAGTCCACCGCCTCGCGCAGTTCCGCCACTTCCTCTTCGATCTTCGTCACGACGTCCGCTGCGCGTTCCCAGTCGAAGCCGACCGCCGCGGCCCGCGTTCCGATTTCGTGTGCGCGAAGCAAGGCCGGCAGCGTCCGGGGGACGCCGCCCAGCGTCGTCTTGGGTTCGCCCGCGTCGGTGGTCTCGCGTGCCTTGACGCTCTCCCACAACCGGACGACCTCGCCGGGTGTCATCGTGCGGCCCTCTGGAGGACGCTCGGGTGTGCCGTCGTGGGGCCCGAAGACGTGAACGTGCCGACGCACGAGCTTGTTCGAGATGGACTCGAGCGATTCGGCGATCGAGAAGTCGCCGGCCTCCTCGCAGAGTTGCGCGAGCAGCACGGCTTCGAAGATGAAGTCGCCGAGTTCCTCGCGAAGCGCGACGCGGTCGTCCCGGTCCAGGGCCTCGAGCACTTCGTAGGTTTCTTCGAGCACAAAGGGCCGCAGCGTCTGGAGCGTCTGCGCTCGATCCCACGGGCAGCCATCCGGACCGCGCAGGTGGCGGACAATCTCGACCAGGCGGGCAAACGCGTCGGCGGCGAGTGTCGTGGGCGCCATGGGCGGTATGCTACCATGCCGATCTGGCAGCGATTCCGGCCGGCGGCCCGCGCGGCAATATGCGCGATCGTCGCGGTGAACGATCGCCTCTCCGCGGACGGGCTCGACGGCGGCGATCAGTCCCCGGCCGACGCTGTCGTGGACGTCAGGACGGAGACGCCGGTGCGGTCGGCCGAAGGCCGCAAGCAGCGCGACCGCTCGTTGGTTCGGGCCCGGCCGGGTGCTGGAGGAGTTTGCGTGGCTGAAGACCTGGCGGTGACGTTTACCGGCTTCGTGATCTCGCTCATGACCACGGCGGCCGTGCACTTTGGCGACTATCCCGACCCGGTGACGGGCGAGAAGAAGCCGCTGAATCTCGAAGGCGCGTCGCAGATGATCGAGATTCTCGGGATGCTCGAGCAGAAAACCCGGGGCAACCTCACCGCCCAGGAGCGATCGATGCTCGATCAAGTGCTGTACGATCTGCGGATGCGATACGTCGCGGCTCAGCAGACCCTGGGCGCCACTGACGTCAAGTCGGCCGATCCGTCTTGAGCACCGCGGCGGGCTGCGTCACGTTTCTCGGCAGCGGCACGTCGCACGGCGTGCCCATGATCGGCTGCCGCTGCGCCGTCTGCCAGTCGGCCGACGAGCGCGACCGGCGGACCCGGCCCTCCATCTACATCCAGTTCGACGACGGCACCAGCGTGCTGGTGGATACGACGCCGGATCTGCGGACGCAGGCGCTGCGGTTCGGTGTCGAACGTGTCGACGCGATTCTCTTTACCCATTGCCACGCCGACCACGTGATGGGACTCGATGATGTCAGGCGATTCAACGTGCTCCAGGGCGGCAGGCCGATCACCTGCTACGGCGATGACCACACGCTGGACAATCTGCGGCGGATCTTCTCCTACGCGTTCGACGCGACTGACCACGGTGGCGGGCTGCCGCGCATCGAACTGCAGAGGCTGGCCGGTCCGCTGTCTGTCGCCGGACACCAGATCGTGCCGGTGCCGGTGTGGCACGGGCCGCGGCTGATTCTCGGATACCGGGTGGGCGGGTTTGCGTACCTGACCGACTGCAACGGCATTCCCGACGACTCGTGGCCGCTGCTCGGCCAGCTTGATACCCTCGTGATCGATGCCGTCAGACACCGGTCGCACGGCACGCACTTCAATGTGGCCGGCGCGCTCGGCGTGATCGAACGGTTGGCGCCCCGGCGTGCCTATCTCACCCACATCTGCCACGATCTTCCGCACGCGGCGACCAACGCGCAGCTTCCTGCGGGCGTTGAACTCGCATACGACGGCCTCGTGCTGGAGATCTAGACTGGGGACTGGGGACTGGGGACGCGGGGGACTGGGGACGCGGGGGACTGGGGACTGGGGACTGGGGACGCGGGGGACTGGGGACGCGGGGGACTGGGGAAGGCCTGGGATCGCCGGGCTCCAGCCCGGCAAGCCGGGTTCGGGCTTTGGGCGTCGGGATTGGCGGTTCGGGGTGCTCTCGTAGGGGCCGACCCCCGTGGTTGCCCGACCGCCCGCGCCCCGGTACGGCATGTCTTGCCGGCTTACGTGAGCGGGGACGCGGAGGAGCCGTCGTCCCGCAGACACGTGGCCCCGCGCCCGAATCCCGGTATGATCAGACCGTGGAGATCATCCGGTATCCAGACGGGCCGCGGCCCGCGTCCTGGCGATCGCCGGTCCTGGCGCTGGGCAATTTCGACGGGCTGCACCGCGGCCACATGGCCATCGTGAACCGCGTGATCCAGGCCGCCCACGATCGCGACGGGACGCCGGTGCTCCTGACATTTGACCCGCACCCAAAGCGGATTACCAGGTCGGAGGAGGCCCCGCGCCTGCTGATGACCACGGCAGGGAAGATCGAGGCCCTCGAGCACTCGGGCCTCGCAGGCGTGGCCATCGTCCGCTTCACCTACCAACTGTCCCAATCGACACCGGAGACCTTCGTGAAAGCCGTGCTGGTCGATTGGCTTGGCATTTCCGAGGTCTGGGTCGGCGCCAACTTTCTCTTTGGACACGACCGGACGGGCGACGTGTCGACATTGCAGGCCCTCGGCCATCAATACGGATTCGTCGCCGGCAAGGTGGATTCCGTGCTCCACAACGGCACCATCGTCAGCAGCACGCGCATCCGGAACCTGGTTGCCGAGGGACGCGTTGATGAGGCGACGGAGCTGCTGGGACATCGGCACTCTATCGATGGCACCGTCGTCGGCGGTGATGGGCGCGGCCGCGAAATCGGGTTTCCGACCGCGAATCTCGATACCGGCAACCAACTGCTGCCAAAGCGGGGTGTCTACGCGACGGCCGCCCGCATCGGCGGCAGGGAGTGGCCGTCGGTCACCAATATCGGACGACACCCCACGTTCGGCGAAGCCGAGGCGCAATTGGTCGAGACCCATCTGCTTGAGGGCGGGCGCGACCTGTACGGGGAACATGTGCGGCTGTCATTCGTCCAACGATTGCGGGACGAACGGCTGTTCGCGTCGGCGCGAGCGCTGCAGGCGCAGATCTCCAGCGACTGCGAGCGGGCCCGGGCCCTGTTCGACGTGGATTCGGTCTAGAATCAGGTCTTCGATGGCTGAAGCCGAAGCGCGTCCGACGTTATGCTTTACGGCGAGCTTTCCGCCGGAGGCGCACTTCGCGCCAACGGCGGGCGAGCTGGCAAGCCAGCTGGCGGTATCCGCCGGGGTGGGCGCGGATGACGCCACTGCGATCGGGCGTTCGGTGGAAGCGGCGTTCACCAAAGCCCTGAATGGGCAGAGCGTCGAGGGCGCGCCTGCGATCGATGTGTCGCTGTGCGCTGGCGAGACGACGCTTGACCTGTCGGTGTCCTGCGGATTGACCACCGTCCTGACGCTCAGCCACCCCAGGCCACAGTAGATTCGACACGCAACACATCCATGCTGCGCCTCTACAACACTCTGACGCGGCGCGAGGAAGCGTTTACGCCCCTTCGCGACAACACGGTCCGGATGTACACGTGTGGCCTGACCGTGTACAACCGCGGGCACATTGGCAACTTCCGCACATTCGTGTGCCTCGATGTTCTCAGGCGCGCGCTGAAGTATCACTGCGGCTACACGATGCGGCACGTGATGAACTTCACCGACGTGGACGACCGCACGATCGCGGGAGCCGGGAAGGCCGGGATGCCGCTGCGCGAGTACACCGATCAGTACATCGCGGCGTTTCGGGAGGATGCGCGGACGCTCGGCCTGGAGCCGGTCGAGGAGAATCCTCGCGCGACCGACGAGGTGAACCTGCAGGCGATGTCGGATCTGATCGGCGCGCTCGATCGCAACGGGCATACATATCGGAGCGACGGATCGATCTATTTCAAGATCGCGACCTTTCCCGCCTATGGCGAGTTGGCGCGTCTCGACCCCGGCGGCATTCAGCCGGGGGCGCGCGTGGATTCGGATTCCTACGCCAAGGAAGACGTCCGGGATTTCGTGCTCTGGAAGGCGACCCAGCCGGGCGAGCCGACGTGGGACTTCGGGCAGGGCCCCGGCCGGCCAGGCTGGCATCTGGAGTGCTCCGCGATGGCGCTGCGGCTGCTGGATGGGGCGCCGATTGACCTGCACGCCGGCGGCATCGATCTCGTGTTCCCGCACCACGAGAACGAGATTGCCCAGAGCGAGGGCGCGACGAAGACGCCGTTTTCCCGGTTCTGGGTCCACGTCGAGCATCTCCTCATCGACGAAGAGAAGATGTCGAAGTCGCTCGGCAACCAGTTCAACGTCCCGGACGTCGTCTCGCGGGGCTTCAGGCCGTCGGCGCTCCGGTATCTCTACATCTCGACCCACTACCGCAAGCAGCTGAAGTTCTCGTGGGTGAGCCTCCAGCAGGCCGAAGAGGCCGTGCAGCGGTTGACGGACTTTCTCGGGCGGCTCGACCAGGTCCTTGGCGGCGGGGCGCACCCGGAGACGGCGGCCAGGGTTGAGCAGGCGCGCGCGCAGTTCGGTGAGATGATCGACGCGGATCTCAACACGGCCGGCGCGCTCGGGATCGTGTTCGATCTGGTGCGCGCGCTGAACGCGGCGATCGACGCCGGCGAGGTGGGGGAGCCCGATCTCGCGTCCATCCGCGGCGTGTTCGACTACATCGACAAGGTACTGGGGTTCATGTCGCTCAGGCGCGAGGAGGACGCCCAGGCGGTCCCGGCGCCGGCCGAGATCGAACGGCTCATTGCCGATCGCCAGGCGGCCAGGAGCCGGCGCGATTTCGCGGCGGCCGACAGCATCCGCAAGGAACTGGCTGCCCGCGGCATCATCCTCGAAGATTCCGCCGCGGGCACGCGCTGGAAGGTGGGATCGAAGAGCGCGTAGGGGCAACCCCCAGTGGTTGCCCGTGATTCCGAGCGGGCACCCTTCGACTCCGCTCAGGGCAGGCAGGGGCCCGCTCCTACGGGACCGTCTCCACCGTCTCTTCAATCCTGATGTGCCGCCTGGCCAGCTCGGCCATGAAGTGACGGTAGTTCTCGCCGTAGAAGCAGTCTTCGGGCGCGACGATGCCCGTTTCCCTGACCATCTTCTTGCCGACCATCACCGCGCCTATCGCGGCGCTGTAGCCGGTGACGCGGCCCATGGCCGACACGCCGTTGACCGTGTCCGCTTCGTCCCACAAGTGGTACGACACCCGCGTCGGCTTGCCGGCCTTGACGCCCTCGACTGTGTTGTACATCACGCAGACATCGGTCTCTCCTGGATGCGCGCGCAGCAACGGCTCGATCCTCGCCAGCAGCACGTCGCGCGGCACGACCTTGACGCCCCCCACCTCGACCGGGACGAGGTCGAGCATCCCGCACTCTTTCAGCGTCTGCACGCCGTCCCAGTGTCCAGGCCAGCGCACCGTCTTTTCCGCAAAGTCCTTCAAGGTCGACCGCGTAAAGATGAAGCTCGGCATGCCGGGCGTGATGGCGCACTCCAGATCTTCGTGTTTGCCCAGCTTGTCGAACGAGAAGCGCTCGCGGCCGCTCGACGCGTCCACCTCGGTGAGCCGGCCATTCCGCAGCACGTTGACCTTGATCACGTATTCCCGCAGCACGTGCGAGAACGCCCACGTGATCATGTAGCGCAGCGGATGGCGCGTGGCGGCTTCCTTGCTCGGCACGCCGCCGACGCGCGCGATGACGGAGTGGGCCACGTCGAGCTTGCGGATGCCTTCTCCGCACGTCACATTCGAGATGCCGGGCGCGAAGCCGATCCCGTCGACAAAGGTGACGTGGTTTTTGATGGCCGTCTCGTGGATCCAGTCCCCGTACTGATCGAGCGTCATCCCCTGTGGCAGCACCAGGCCCTCGACCTCGTACGCGTCAGGACGCCGGTGATATTCCTCGAGGATGTCGACGAAGTTGAATCCGTTACGAACGGCCGCATCGACCACTGCGTAGCTGACGTGGCGATTCGGCAGCGTGTTGATGCCGACGTCGTACAGGCGCATCAGCGCCGCGAGGTCATCGGCGCGGCTCACATCCACCTGGTGCGTGACGATCTTCGGATCCCTCAACCACGCCCGCGCGTTTTCCAGCGCGCCATGGCTCCGATCCGCGAGTCCAACCACGGTGACGTCACTGTTGCGAACGAGATCGAAGGCGACGATGGAGCCCATCTTGCCGCCGCCGCCAAACACCAGCACCTTCATGAGCAACCCCTCCGGGAATCAATGCGACGAGCCGGAACCGCCCTGGGCCGTCGACCCCGACACGTGCGCGCTGGGCCGGTGTTCGGTGGGACCAGGCGAGACAGGGGGGACGCGGGCGGGGCGGCACCGCCACGGCGAGCGTGGCAGGCGTCAGGCAAACGCCCCATTATATCCGGGATGCCCGGAACAAGGCGCGCCGGACGGTGTGCCGGCTGCCAGCCGAGCGGCGCGGCGATTGCAAACGCGTTGTCCTATGGGTTCCGTTGGGACTGTCAACTTCGGAATAGTCGGCGAAAATCTCGCGTGCGGGGCGCTCGAGCGCCGCGGGTACGCAATTCTTGCCAGGCGCTATCGCACCCGAGTTGGCGAAATTGACATTGTCGCGGCCGACGGCGACACGATGGTCTTTGTTGAGGTGAAGGCGCGTCGCGATACCCGGTGCGGCGTTCCGGCCGAGGCAGTCACCTGGTGGAAGCAGCGGCGCATCATCACCATGGCGCGGTTCTATCTTGCCGTACATCAGTGCCAGCATCGGCCGGTCCGATTCGACGTCGTCAGCGTCCTCGCGCCCAGGGGTGCCGCGCCGACCGTCGAGATCATCCGGGGCGCCTTCACGGCCGACCGATGGTAGCCGCCCCGAATTGTTGAAACGCCGCGCCGCCCTGTGGTACCGTAGTTTGAGTTTGGGCGGGAATAACTCAGTGGTAGAGTGCGACCTTGCCAAGGTCGAAGTCGCGGGTTCGAATCCCGTTTCCCGCTCCATTTTCCCTCCCTTGACTGTCGCTCGCGGCGGTCAACCCGAGACAGGGCGCCGTAGCCAAGTGGTAAGGCAGAGGTCTGCAAAACCTCCATTCTCCGGTTCAAATCCGGACGGCGCCTCCACTTTTCCATAAGTGTCTGAGAATGATTGGGTCAGACTTGTTTAGGCCGACGATCTACTAGTCCGTGGAGCGTTCGCCGCCTCGTACGCGGATCCCGCCCGGCTCGACTATCCAGAGCCGCTCAGTCACCGACTCACGAGCCAGAACCGGGAGGACGCTTGCCAGCAATGCCAGCACGCTGTCGCGATCCGGGTCGCGAGGGCGCAAGACGACGATGCCTGGATGAGTGTCCGGCGGATAAATCCGGATATCGGCGAAGTCCAGATCGAGCGAGAACAGAACTCGGCCCTCCGCGCGGCATGCCTCACTCACCAGATGATCTTGGGCGCCGGCCAGATCTTCGTCGTGGGCAGTGACAGCGTCCCACCCGGCTGCCCTCAGGCGCTGGGCGGCTTCAACGGGCATGTTCTCATCGCACTTCGCGCGCATGGCCACCGTCAGGCCGGAAGGCGGAGAATCCGTTCCTGCGCCAAATCGGAGGCGTAGGCGAGCGCCGCCTGTACCGCTTCTGGTTTCAGGCTTGGGTAGCTCTGAATAATCTGAGCGGTCGTCAGGCCGGCGGCGAGATTCGCGAGGACCACTGCGACAGGGATCCTCGTGCCCGCGATGCAGGCCTTCCCGTGGGCGATTGCCGGATCCACCGAGATGTGATCTTGCCAGCGCATGAGGTCCCTCTTCGGGAAGAATACCCGGAACCGATCGGTCTGTCTAACAGGATTCGAGACCACGACTCGATGCGCTATTCTGCTCCTCGACGGGCGCGACCTCAACACGAACCGGCGGTCCTCCCAGAAGGCGCAGTAGTAGATATAGGATCCTTCGAGGAGGCG